>WNFU01006145.1_pt1 | contig 25947 bp, 22 predicted proteins | sample 5400121 | NCBI WGS metagenome assembly WNFU01 (sample SAMN13153360, study PRJNA577476) | soil metagenome | isolation source: 100 cm soil or saprolite under grassland replicate 1 | place: USA:California | collected 2016-06-15 | reverse complement strand
AAGCCGAGGCTGGCGAAGTCGGCGGCGGTGATGTGCGGCACGCCATAGGACGCCCGACGGATCTCGGCCCAGTATCCCCGGATCTTTCCCGGCGGCCCTCCGGACGCGGGTGCGGCGCCCGTCAGAACCCCGGCGACGAGGGCGCCGGCCAGGACGGCGCGGCCGACCCCCGTGACAACGCTGGCACGGATCAATGGTCTGGTCATTGCGCACCCTCCACGACCGCTGGTTCTCGCACAGGGCGTGCGGCGGCGCGAGCAGGCACGCCCATGGTCGTCGTAGCACGGCGCCGAGCGCTGCGCAAGGACGTGCGACCCGCCCCAGGACCCGGTGGGCGCCCGGGGCGGCGCCGCGGCCGGTACGGTGACAGGTGGCACGAACTGTTGCGAGGTGCCCCGCCTGCCGGGTGGGGAGAATCGGGAAGCCGGTGCAATTCCGGCACGGGCCCGCCGCGGTGACCAGGGAGCTGCCGCCCACGCGCGTCAAGCGCAGCCACTGGCCCTATGGGGCTGGGAAGGCGGGCGGTCAGGCGGTGATCTGGGAGTCCGAAGACCGGCCTCGCGCCCCCGCACCCCAGCCTTTGGGGTGCCCAGCGCAGCGGGAGCCTGCATGCCCATCGACCTGTACGACGTCATCCACCGCCGCCGTGACGTACGCGGCCAGTTCACCGGCGCCCCGGTCCCGGACGAGGTGCTCGATCGGGTGCTCGCCGCCGCCCATGCCGCGCCCAGCGTCGGGTTGTCCCAGCCGTGGGACTTCATCGTGGTCCGCGACCGGGCGACCCGGGAGGCGTTCCACCGCCACGTCCACCACGAGCGGGGTGTGTTCGCCGCCACCCTCGACGCCGAAGCGGCGGCCCGCTTCGCCCGCATCAAGATCGACGGCGTGGTGGAGTCCACCCTGTCGGTCGTGGTCACCTACGACCCGCAGCGCGGCGGCCCGGCCGTGCTGGGCCGGCACGCGATCGCCGACGCCGGCCTGTATTCGGTGTGCCTGGCCATCGGAAACCTGTGGCTGGCGGCGACCGCGGAAGGGCTCGGCGTGGGCTGGGTGTCGTTCTACCGCGAGGCGTTCCTGGCAGAGTTGCTGGGTATCCCGGCGGGTGTGCGCCCGGTGGCCTGGCTGTGTCTGGGACCGGTCACCCATCTGGAGCAGGTACCGGGTCTGGAACGGCAGGGGTGGCGATGGCGCCGCCCGGTTGGCGCCGCCGTGCACGCCGACCGGTGGGGCGGGCAGTGGGGTGTGGCGGCCAGCCCGCTCGCCGGCCGCCACACTCCCGCTTCAGCCGGTGAAGCCGGCCGTGATCTGGGTGAACGCCCAGTCCGACTGGGCGATGCCTGAGCACGCCTCCTGCAGCCCGCCTCCCGCGCAGCCCCGGTCCCGGTTGACCGACCAGAACGCCAGCCGCGCGATGTGGTTGGCGTTGGCCCAGTTGCGGATGTTCGTCCAGATCACCGTGGTGGTCACCTCGGACTGGTCGGACAGGCCGTTCATGCCGGAAATGCCGACGTGGCTGTACGCCTGCGCGTCGCTCCAGCCGAACGCCGACCTGAGCTGGTTCTTCAGGCCGTTGGCGGCGTTGACGGTGTTGCCGTACATGTCGGCGCCGCCGCCGAAGTCGAACGGCATGATGGTGAACACGTCGATGTTCGCGCCGAGCGCGGCAGCCTGGGTGATCAGGCGGCTACCGGAGCCGGCCGGACCGTTGGTCGACGTGCCGAACGTGACGATCGTCTTGATGCCCGGGTTGTTCTGCTTGACGATCCGCAGGGCGGCGAGGATGCGGTCCTGTACGGTGGCGTTCTCGAACTCGTCGGTGTTCTCGATGTCGATGTCGATGAACTTCAGGGCGTAGGCGTTGATGACCTGTTGGTACGCTCCGGCAAGCGCGCTCGCCGACGAACAGTTGGGGCCGAGCTTGTTGCCGCTCCAGCCGCCGAACGAGATCTCCACGTCGCCGCCGTTCGCCCGTACCGCGTTGATGGTGGCCTGGTCGACACCGCCGGTCAGCGGCCGGGAGCTGTCCCACATCGGTACGCAGCCGCCGCCGGAGAGCATGAACGCCATGGTGATCTGCTTGACGCCGGTCGCGCTCATCACGGTGCCGATGTTCGGCGGGTTGCCCCAGCCGTTGTAGTAGTACGGCGCGGCCATCGCACCGCCACCGCCACCGCCGCCACCCCCACCGGGGACGGTCCATTTCTGGTTCGCGCCGCCCGTGCAGTCCCAGATCTGCAAGGGCGTACCGTCGGCCGAGCTGACCCCGGTCGCGTCCAGGCACTTGTTCGACTGCGGGTTGACGATGTCGTGGGCCGCGTTCGCCACCCACTGCTGCGCGCCCGTGCCGTTGCAGTTCCAGATCTGCACGCGGGCGCCATTGGCGGTCGAACCGCCGGACACGTCCAGGCACTTGCCGAGCGCGCGGATCGTGCCGTCGGTACCCACGGTCCAGCTCTGCGCGCCCGTGCCGTTGCATGTCCACAGCTGGACCCGGGTGCCGTTGGCGGTGTTGGCCCCGGAGACGTCGACGCACTTGCCGCCGAAGCCGGTGATCTGGCCGGTAGCGGCGAGGGCTGCCGGCCCCGAGATCATGACGACCGCGCCGATGGCGGCGGCGCCGAGGACGGCGGTGACCGCCGCGATGAGTATTCGTCGGCTGTCCACAGTGGACTCTCCCTTGGCTACATATGGACCAGCATCAAATTGAGACTTAATTCATACTCCAACCGAAGCCAACTGTAAAGAGTCCTACCACTTCGTGTGACGGAAGTGGTTCCCGGGGTCACGAGGGGACTGGAGGGGCGCCACTATCCTGGCCCGTTGATCGACAAATCGGAGGATTAATCCGGCCAAGTAGCCGGACAAGGGGCGAACCTCCGCTGTCCCGACGGGCGCGGGGCGCGCGACGTCGCACCAGTACCGGGCCCGCCGCCCGGCGGTCGGCCCTCCAGGCCGCCCGGCCGGTACGGCCGGTCCGACAGCGACGGGTACGCGGTGACGAACGTGCCGCCCGATCCGCGCGGGCACTCCGGGCCGTTGGTCAGGTCGGCTGACCTACGGTCAGATCGTGATGACGACCTTGCCTCTCGCGTGTCCGGCCTCGAGGTAGCGGATGGCCTCCGGGACGTCGCCCAGCGGGTACATCCGGTCGATCACCGGGGTGACCAGCGCGGACCCGAGAAGCCGCAGGATGGCGAGGTCGTCCCGGCTCTGGTGAGCCAGCATGAACCCCATCGTCTGGCTCACGACCATGGACTGCAGGAGCATCCGGGCGGGACCGACGAAGGGTCCGACCCAGTTGCCGTTGTTCGGACCGCCGACTCCGACGAGTACCCCCTTCGGGGTGAGCACCCGCCGGATCTCCGAGGGCCTCCGGGTGCCGGCCAGGTCGACGATCAGGTCGTAGCGCCGGCCGTCCCAGGTGAAGTCCTCGCGGGTGTAGTCGACGACCGCGTCGGCGCCGATCGAGCGGACCAGGTCCGTGTTCCCGGTGCTGCATACCCCGGTCACCTGCGCGCCGAACGCCTTGGCGAGCTGGACCGCGAACGTACCCACGCCGCCGGCGGCGCCGTTGACCAGCACCTGGTACCCCGAAGCGTCCGCCCCGCTCGGCGTCCAGCAGGGACGCGAACACGCTCGGCGAGTCGAACCGGGGGCAGCAGAACCAGTCCACCGTCCCGTCCTTGCTCACCAGCGCGGCGGTCTGCAGGTCGCCGATGAGCCCGTGGTCACTGATATCCGGATAGCGACCGGTCACGGCTCCTCCTGGGTTTCTGGACATGCCCCCGCGGCGGGTCCATGGTTTGCCGCGAACCCGTCCGGGCCCGAAGTCGATCCGCATGACCACCCTCTGGAGGGTGGGGTGGGCTTCTCCGGCGTGCCGGCCGAGAACGGCCGGTACCGCCTCGGTGCCGAGCAGGGGGTTTCTGCGCGCCGGTTCCTCCTCAGACCGGGCCCGGCGTGACCGGGCCACTCGTCGCGGCGGGGCCGGTGCCGGCGGCCGTGACCGCGGCGACCGTGAACGTGTACGTGGTGCCGTTGCGCAGGCCGGCGAAGACCGCGAACGCCTCCTTGCCGAGCAGCACCAGCCGCCCGGTGACGGTGGCGGTGGCGCCGTCGCTGGCGGTCACCCGGTACGCGACGACCGGGCTGCCGCCGGTGCTCGCCGGGGGCTTCGAACGGCGCTGTATCCCGTGCTCCACCGCATCAACACCTACCTGCTCCGGTGGATCATGAAGAAGTACAAGAAGCTCAGAACCTGGAAGAAAGCGATCCAGTCGATGAGAGACGCGGTCAAACGACGACCGCGGTACTTCGCACACTGGGCATGGGCAAAACCGGCTATCGGATGACCAGAGCGACAAGAGCCGTATAACGGGAGACTGTTACGTACGGATCTGTGGGAGCCCGGGGCTGAAATGCCCCGGGCTACCCGGCCAACTGAATTCACCCGCCCGCACACCACGGCGCCGGGTCTACGCCGATCTGCCCAGAACCCGTCCCCGAGAATCGGCGTTAGTGGGTGATGAGGTCGAACTCTTCCCAGCCGCCGATGGCGGTCCGGTTGGCGATCAGCGGCTGCGCTCCGGCCTGCTCGGCGCAGACGTAGCGGTTGTTCACCAAGGCCCGGAGGCTGACGCTGCCGTCCGGGTTGTGCACGAGCTGGAACGTCTCCCACAACTGGACCGCCGTGCGGTTCGCGATCAACGGCTGGGTACCCGCCTGCTCCGCCGTCACGATCATGTTGTTCGTGTGCGACCGCAACGCGATATTGCCGTTACCCGCATCCAGCATGTCGAACGTCTCCCACGTGCCGATCGCCGTCCTGTTGGCAATCAACGGCAACGACCCGTTGCTTTCCGCACACACATACATCCCATTCGCATGTGCCCGGAAACTGACCACCGTCGTGGGACCGCCCCCACCAAGGATCGGCTGGGTGGGCCGCACCGGAGTGAGCGCGATCTGGCCCTTGAGCATGCGGCCGCCGTCGCCGGTCAGCCGCAGGTAGTAGTCGGACGAGCAGGCCGTACCGTCCTCGTCCAGGCCGAGCAGACCGGCGTCGGTGGGGATCCACGCCGGCGACTCCGCCGTCTTGAGGATCTGGTTGCCCTCGTTGAACTCGTCGTACATCGAGATGTAGATGCCCTGCACGCCGGCCCGCACCATGTTGTAGAACTGGCGCCACATGAAGTCCCCGTGTACCCGCTGCCGGGCGGAGACGTCGCCGGGCAAGACGCACGGCAGGTAGTCGATGCCGTTGGCGGCGCAGTCGGCGAGGTCCGGCAGGGTGAGGTTCTGGTAGGCCCAGTCGGCGTCGGCAACGGTGCCGATGGCCCCGACCATCCACGGCGAGATCGCGTTGAACGCGTGGTACACGCCGAGGTATCCGGACCGGGAGCCGCCGACCCCGGTGCGCCACTCCCGGGGTACCCCGCCGATCACGTAGCAGCCCTGGCCCTTGAACCAGTTAACCACGTCGAGACAGCTGGCCGGGTCCCACGGGTGGTTGCCGTCGTTGAAGCCGAAGCCCCAGATGCACACCACGGGATTGCCGTTCTGCCGGGCGTACGCCGGCGACGCGGTGTGCGCGGACATCTTGTTCGTCCAGTCCACCTTGATGTCCGACTGCATGGTGTTCCAGCCGGTGACGTCGTACATGATGTAGAACCTGCGGCCGTGCGACTCGGCGGCGCTGCGCACCTTGCCGGCCATCGCGTCCCGGGTCGGACCCTCGCCACCGGTGGGGTTGAACCGCTGCAGCGCCGCCGTATCTATGCTGTTCTGCTGCATCCACAGGAAGTGGGTGTCCACGGTCTGCTGATCGTACGAGGAGAAGAGCGTCGCCGGCTGGCCGTTGCCGAGGTTGGCGTACGCGGTCTGGTACCCGCGGGTGTATTCGCGCATGTCCGGCCAGGCACGCAGGGTGCCGTTGTTGGTGGGCGACGGCGGCTGGCTCCAGTTCTGGCTCCAGTGCCACCAGCCGTTGATCGGGGCGCCGTCACCGGCGCAGGCGAACCAGCCCTGATACCCCACGGTGATTTTGCCGACCACGTCGCCGGCCGGGCTGGCGGCCGGCGCGGTACCTGCCCGGGCCAGCTCGGTGACCGATGTCGCGGCGATGGCGGCGGCTCCGGCGACCGCCGAGCCGAGCAGGGTACGGCGGGAGATTCCCATGTGTGCTCCTCAGTCGTTGATGAGGTCGAACTCTTCCCAGCCGCCGATGGCGGCCCGGTTGGCGATCAACGGCAGCGCCCCGGCCTGCTCCGCGGTCACATAGTCGTTGTTCACCAAAGCCTTCAGGCTGACACTGCCGTCCGGGTTGTGTATCAACTGGAACGTCTCCCACAACAAGACCGCCGTCCGGTTCGCGATCAACGGCTGGCTACCCGCCTGCTCCGCCGTCACGACCATGTTGTTCGCGTGCGACCGCAACGCGATGTTCCCGTTGCCCGCATCCAACATGTCGAACGTCTCCCACGGACCGATCGCCGTCCGGTTGGCAATCAATGGCAACGACCCCGCGCTCTCCGCACACACATACATCCCGTTCGCATGCGCCCGGAAACTCACCACCGTGGGGCGCGGTACCTGATTGATGGTGACCTGGCCGGTCAGCCGGAGGTCCCGGGACGAGGCGCCCACCGAGATGGTGTACGTGCCGCCCGCGGTCGTCCAGCCGCTGCTCCAGTACTGGAAGCTGCGCGCGGCCAGCGTCACGGTGACGTGCTGGGTCTGGCCCGGGTCGAGGTTCACCCGCTGGAAGGCGCGTAGGTTGCGCGGCGGCTCGCCGACCGCGGCCGGCTGGGTGAGGTATACCTGGGCCACTTCGGCGCCGGCCCGACTGCCGGTGTTGGTGACGTCGAACCCGACCGTCACGTTGCCGGCACTGTCCGGTGTGGACACCGAGAGGTTCGCGTACCCGAAGGTGGTGTACGACAGCCCGTACCCGAACGGGAACATGGGCGTCTTGTTCTGCGCGTCGTACCAGCGGTACCCGACCTGGAGCCCTTCGGAGTACTGGACCTGGTTGTTCTGTCCGGGCCATTGCGCGGCGGTGTTGGCCGGCACGTCGGCCAGCGACGCCGGGAACGTCACCGGCAGCTTGCCGGAGAAGTTGGCGTCACCGAACAGCAGCGCGGCGATGGCGTTGCCGTCCTCCTGCCCCGGGTACCAGTTCTCGATGATGCCGCGTACGCTCCCCAGCCACGGCATGGTGACGGCCGAGCCGCTGTTGACCACCACGACAGTGTTGGGTTGCGCGGCCGCCACGTCGGTGACGAGCTGGTTCTGGTCCGTGGACAGGTCGATGTTCGACAGGTCCGCACCCTCCCCCTCGCCCTTGCTGACGAACACGACGGCCAAGTTGGCGTTTCGCGCCGCGGTTACCGCCGCATCGTGCAGGTTCTGGTTCGGGATGATCCAGCCCAGGTTGAGCTGGCTGCCGCCGCCGTCCTGGAAGTAGTCCACCTCGATACTGACCGGCTGGCCGGCCGTGAGGTTGACGGTACCGGTACGGGTGGTGGGCGGCTGGTCGAACCAGTTGTTGATGATCTGCTGTCCGTTGATGAACAGCCGGCTGCCGTCATCGCTGGTGAGAGCGAAGGTGTAGCTGCCGGTGGTGGGCGGGGTCAGGGTGCCGGTCCACTTCGCCGACCAACCCGTCGCCGGTACCCCGGACTGCGGCGAAGCGCCGCCCCAGGTGAAGTTGAGCGTCGGGTCGACCCGGCTCGCGATGGGCGATCCGGACAGGCTGTTGCCGTCGTAGAACTGGGCGAACAGGCCGGGTCCGGAACCCGACGACGGGGTCAGGTACGAGCTGTCTACGATCTCGCCGTTGGGCGACGAGACACCCTGTGCGTAGGTGACCGCGACGCCGCTGCCGGCCCGGCTCTTGATGCCGTCGTACGGCGTGACGACGTAGGGGGCGTTGACGTGCGCGCTGCCGCCACCGGCGGTCATCGCGTTCGCTCCGGCGTCACCGCCGATGACCGCGATGGAGTGTACCGACGAGCCGACCGGTAGCACCGGGCCGGCGTTCTTCAGCAGCACCGAGCCCTCCTGCGCCACCTGCCGGGCCACGGCCGTGTGCGCGGGGGAGGTGACGGGGGTGGTGATGGTGCCGGTCTGGGTCGTGTCGAACAGTCCGGACGCGAACATGGCGACCAGGATCCGGCGGACGTGGCCGTCGATGGTCGCCGTCGACACCTGGCCGTTCGCGACGGCCTGGCTCAGTGCGGCGCCGTAGAAGTCGCTGCCGTTCATCTCCTGGTCCAGTCCGTTGTTCGCGGACGCGACCGCGGAGTGGGTACCGCCCCAGTCCGAGGTGACGAAGCCGGTGAAGCCGAGGTCGCCTTCGAGGATGGTCTTCAGGAGCGGGGCGTTCTCGCAGGCGAACGTGCCGGCCACAGTGGCGTACGAGCACATCACCGAGTAGGCCTTGGCTTGTTGGACGGCCGCCTCGAACGCGGGCAGGTAGATCTCGCGCTGGGTCCGGTCGGACATGATGACATTGTCCTGGGCGGTATTGCGGAACGTCTCCTGGTTGTAGTCGGCGTAGTGCTTCACCTGGGCCATCGGGCCCTGGCCCTGGATGCCGGCGATGTCCGCGGCGCCGAGCTGCGCGGCCAGGTACGGGTCCTCGCTCAGCGACTCGAACGCGCGGCCCCACCGGGGATCGCGGACGATGTTGATGGTCGGGCCGAGTACCACGTTCGCGCCCTTGCCCCATTCCTCGGCGCCGACCACCTGGCCGTACTGGCCCATCAGGCCGGTGTCCCAGGTCGCCGCGCCGGCCACCGGCGCGGGCAGCTGGGTCACCCCGCCCGCGCCGTCCGCCACACCGGCCGGCCCGTCCTGCAGCCGCAGCTGCGGTATGCCTAGCCGGGTGTTCGCGTCCACGCACACGCCCCACGGGCATTGCGCGCCGCCGTGCATCATCGTGATCTTCTCGGCCAGCGTCATCGCCCCGAGCAGCTCATCGGCCCGCTGCTGCGGCGTCTGGGCGGCGTTCTGCCAGGGCTGCCCGGCAGCCAGTGCCGGTGACCCGGTGGCGGTCCACCCGATCGCAGCCAGCACCGCCGTCAGGGTGCCCAGAACTACGGGCATCCGGAGTCGTCCCATCGAAATGCTCCCGTCGAGGTTGAACGGGGCGCCGCAGAGGTGGCGCTGGCCCCCGTGGGATCTCAGTCGTTGATGAGGTCGAACTCTTCCCAGCCGCCGATGGCGGTCCGGTTGGCGATCAACGGCTGCGCTCCGGCCTGCTCCGCGGTCACATAGTCGTTGTTCACCAATGCCCTCAGGCTCACGCTGCCGTCCGGGTTGTGTATCAACTGGAACGTCTCCCACAACTGGACCGCCGTGCGGTTCGCGATCAACGGCTGGGTACCCGCCTGCTCCGCCGTCACGATCATGTTGTTCGCGTGCGACCGCAACGCGATATTGCCGTTACCCGCGTCCAGCATCTCGAACGTCTCCCACGGACCGATCGCCGTCCGGTTGGCAATCAACGGCGCCGACCCGTAGTTGTCCGCACACACATACATCCCGTTCGCATGCGCCCGGAAACTCACCGCCTTGGCCGTCTGGGTCGGCCCGTTCAGTCCGATGCTGACGGCGCCGAGGTGCCGGGCCTGGGTGGCGGCGGTACCGGAGACAGCGGCGAACGGCAGCGCCGTCGTCGGCGACCCGCTCGGCTCGACGAGGTAGGACCGACCGGCCTGCGCGGGGATGGTGAAGGTGGCGTTGGTCTGCGGGCCGACGACGGTGGCACCGCTGCCGTCGATGACAGTCACCGCCTGCCCGGGCCACGGGCTGCGTACCGTGATGGGCGTGTTCGAGCCGGACGCGATGGCCACCGTGCCCGGAAGGCCGCCGCTGATCTGGACGGACACCCGGGAGTTGTGCGCGATCGCGACGGTGCCCTCGCCGGTCCAGTCGGTCGGCCACGCCGGCGCGATGCGCAGCAGCCCGTCGTAGTCCTGCACGAGCGCCTCGCTGACCGTCGCGGCGAGCACGCCGGCCTGCTCGATGTACGGGTTCTGGGCCGGCTGCCGGGTGAAGCTGGCCAGGCCGGACGGGTACACCTGGAAGGCCGTGACGGCGTTGACGAGGGTCGACCTGACCTCGCTGCCCAGCCCGAGCCGGGCGGCCTGCAGCGGGTCGAAGGTCCAGGTGTTGCTGTTGACGTACGGCCGGGCGGTGTACGTCCGCCGGGCCAGCGCGGTCAGCGGGCTGTTGTCGCCGATCGTGTTGTAGGGGAAGACCGCTTCGAGGCCGAGGTTCTCGCTGTTGCGGAACGTCGCGGTGGGCTGTGTCGACCAGCCGATCATGTCGTTGCCGGCGGCGTCGGCGGCCGGGGTCAGGTTCTGCGTCCGGGTCGCCGTGTCGGTGCGCGGCAGCGGCGGGATCTTCGGAATCGCCGCGTTGAGCTGATCGACCAAGGTGGCGTCGACTCCGAGGGTCTGCGCCGCCTGCACCGCGACCAAGAACAGCGCCTGCATGGCCAGGATGTCGGTGACCGGGTCGGTGACGTTCCACTGGGTCTCGTGGGCGTTGGCCCGGGTGTGCAGCAGGCCGTCCGAGCCGGTACTCGCCGAGGACAGCAGGAACCGCGCGGCCCCGCTGATGATCGGGTAGTTGGTGGACAGGAACGAGGTGTCGTCCGTCATCAGGTACTGCTGCCAGATCCACAACGCGATCTCCGCGCCGCTGGTGATGGTCAGCGAGTTCCAGGTGGGCGCGATGGTCGAGTCGCAGGAGTCGTTGTCGGTACCGCCGTTGTAGGTGCCGTTGCCGTTGAACCGCATCGTCTCCGGTACACAGATACCCTGGTGCCCGGGCATCTTCGAGTTGGTCCACGCCTGGATGTTGGACAGGTTGCTGGTATAGAGCCAGTACACCGGGTCGTTGAGGGCGAACTCCCCCGCGGACAGGTTCGCCTGCACCTGCATGCGCAGGTTCCAGAACCAGTAGCCCGACGGGTACCAATCCTGGTGGTCCTGGGAGAAGTTGAACAGGTTCGCGACACCGGCCTGCGAGCCGGGGTACGTGCCGCGGCTCTGCGCGGCGGCGTCGTACAGGTACAGCGTGCGCAGGTTCTCGAGGTAGTCGGCCGAGCCGTCGGCGGATGAGATCTTGATCAGGCCGGCCGCCGCCCAGTAGGTGTGCCACCAGGACAGGTGCGCGGCACGGATCGTGTCTGAGGACTTGGTCGTGTCCCCGTTGATGACCGAGTTCGCGGTGGCGAGCGCGTCGCCGCCGGTCCATGTCGGCGCGGCCGCGATGACCCGGTACGAGCCGTCGGTGTTGGGTTGGAAGGTGACCTGGGCGGTGGTGGAGTTGGGCATGGCGGCGACCACGTTGCGGCCGCCGGCGGTCACCGCCGCCAGGGATCCGAACGTCCGGCCGGAGGCGCCGGCGCCGTTGTTGTCCACCCAGGTCTCGGCCAGCGCCGCCACCGCGCCGGACGCGCTGGCCGCCGGCGAGCGGCCAGTCCACAGCCTGACCTGCGCGGTCTGGGTGCTGTTGGGGTCGGCCCCGGTGACGTCGACGACCAGTTGCGCGGTGTCCGCGCGGACGTAGGCGGTCAGCGTCATGCCACCGCCGGACTCGTGCAGCATCCCGTCGTACAGGTCGAGGTACCCGGAGAAGTCCGCCGCGCCGATCAGCCGGCTCAGCCCGGGAATCAGCACCTGGCCAGGTGACTTCCGGTCGGGAAACGTGTCGGTGCGGTTGAGCTGGGCGGTGAAGCCACCGGCGGCCCAGGCCGCGGCGCCCAGCGTGCCGTTGCCCAGGGGCATGAACTGGGTGGCAGCGGTGTTGGGCTGGCCCAGCACGACGTCGGACCGCCGCACGACGTTGGGAGTGTCGACCACGAACCGGCCGCTCTGCCAGGCCGTCGTTCCCATAGCCGCCCAACCCGGCGCGGAGTGGAGGAACCACACCGTGCCGGCGAGCAGGAGGAGGGCCGCCACCGCGGCGACGTGCTTGCGTCGATGTGATGCGGGCATGCGCCATCCCCTTGGGTACCAGATCGAGGGGAGCGGTACGGTCCGGCGCGGCGGGTGGTGTCGCCGGACCGGCGATCCATCTAGACATCTAAATTCAGCACGTAAACTAAGGCGACACATCCGATGTGTCAAGGTGCATGGTCGATATTGTCGGGTTTTCTCTCGTTGCCATCATGTCTTTTCAAGGAAAGCTACGAAACTTGACGTCGTCGAACGACCGTAGCGACCGGATGATCATGTGGCGTCGTCGTGTCCTCGTGCCGACCGCTCCACGGGAGGCGAGAGATGCGCAGGTTCTCGGCGTAGGCGGGCAGCGCGGCCGACATGGCCCAATCCGGAAACACCACCCGGGAGGTGCACTCGCCGGACTCCTGCCGGTCGAAGACCAACTCCAGCGGTACCCCCTGGCGGACCCGGATGACATCCGGGCTGTACCCGCCCGCCACGCGCACCCGTACCCGCTGCACCCCGCCGGACACCTCCGCCACCTGCGCGCGACGGGGGCCGAAGAAGAACAAGCCCAAGCCGGCCACCGCGAGGGCGGCGGCGACCACGACGACCAGGTCGATGACGGTCATGACGGACTCCTCTATCGGTTCGCTCACCATCACCGTCGCTCCGCCATACCCCGGAGGGGTAGGGACGTTCGACCCCCGACGCTGCGACCTTGGCCCATACCCCCTCCCGGTAGGCGGGAGAAGCGTGGAAGGTGTCCCACGAGGTAAGGGGGATGCCATGAACCGCCAGCACCTGCCGCTGTACGCGATCGCCGCGGCGATCCTGATCGTCGGCCTCGTCGCCCTCGGTGTGCCCGCCAGCGCCCTGCTCTACGGCGCGGTTGCGCTGGCCTGCCCGCTAATGATGATCCTCATGATGGGCGGGATGCGCGGCGGCCACGAGCCAGCCGAGCAGCCCACCCGCGAGCACGGTGCCAGCGAGCACCGTGGCGATGAGGACACCGACCGGCACCAACTGACCAGCCACTGACAGCACGACGATGATCTACACGGCCCGGGCATGGACGCCTGGGAATACCTGCTCATGACACTGAACGCGATGGCGTTCTGGGCACTGGTCATCGCCGGCATCGCCGTGCTGGTCCGCTACCTCGGCCGATCCGCGCGAGCGGCGCCCGGGCCGGCCGGACCGCACACCCGGGCCGAGGCGATCCTCGTCGAACGGTCGCCCAAGGCGAGATCGACGAGGAGGAGTACCGGCGACGCCTGGGCATCCTGCGCGGCGCCAGTACGCGCGCAACCCGGTCAACGTGCTGCTGCTCGTCGTGGTACCGGCCGTGTTCGTCGGTACCGTCGCCACCACCATGGCCGACGCCGCCAAACTGCTCGGCGGCCCCGGCGGACCCGCCGTGCAGACCGCCACCGCCGGCGGGGCGGCGGCGTTCATTCCAGTTCACCTGCCACTTGGTGATGCCGTCGCGCACATACGCGCTGTCGGTGTGCAGACGCACGGTCACCGGCCTGGTCAGGCTCTCCAACGCCGCGATAGCGGCCATCAGCTCCATCCGGTTGTTCGTGGTCGGCTGCGGCTGCCCGCCGTAGAGCTCCTTCACGTGCGCGCCGTAGCACAGCACCGCGCCCCACCCGCCCGGGCCCGGATTGCCGCTGCACGCCCCATCGGTGTAGATGTCCACGACCGTCCCGGTCGGCTGGCCTGCCATGCCGGCAACCTACCGACCGGCCTCCCCAGGGCGGCGGCCGAGTCGGTCACACCCATCCCCGGACGACTCATCTCGACGCCGGCCGCACCCGGGCATAGCATCGAAGCGAAGCGGGCCGCTGCCCCCGTGGCGGCCCGCTTCCACTACCTGGCCGCCGGCACGAACCGCATAGCACCCACCTACCCGCCCGGTGGGTTGAGTCCCTCCGACTGTCAGCACTCCTCTGGCCTGACGCACCTCCTCGTAGTCCTGTGACGGAGGTCGTTGAGGTCGAAGGACACCGGCTGGTCGCGCGGGGCGAACAGACACGAGAACGCGATCGGGTCGGGCGCCATCGGACGAACTGCCCGGTGCCGGGATTCCTCGCCGGCCTTGCCCCGCGATCCCACGCAGAAGACAGGCGGGCCCGGGGGTGCAGGCGTCGGCGCTTGAGTCGCCGCGATCCCGGTTCGTCGCGTGTTCGCATCCGCGTCATGGCGGTGCGAAGTCAGCGACTGCGGTTCCACAACGCCGTACAGGTCCCGCACCAGCGTCACGAGCAGGTGCGGCGCCGGCATGATGCCGCGGTGGCGGGCCGTCAGCCGACGCTGGTCTGCCAGTGTGCAGATACCGTGCTGTCCCGGCCGCACTCCAGCCAAGCCCGGCGCTGGCGCCGGCACTGCCGGCTACCGGCCGGCGGGAATGATGCCCTGCTCGCGTAGCCGACGGATCCAGCCGTTGGCGGTGTGCCGGGGCACCTGGTAGTGCTCAGCGGCGGCCGAGGCGCTGCCGGCCTGCCGGTCCGCCTTGGCCGTCTTAGCCTTCGTTGTTGTCTTGCGTGCCCGGGGGACGCTCTTGTTGGCCGCAGCGGCGGCCTTGTTGCCGGCGCCAGCGCGCCGGCGGCCACCGACCGCCGGTTGCGGTGTTGCCGCTGCCGCCGCGGCGGGCGCGGCGGTACGGGCGCGGCGCCGGGCAGGCGTGCTTGCGGTGACCGCGGTGGGGGCCGGCGTCGTGTCCCGGCCCCGCGCGTGTGGCGTGCGGCCGGAAAGAGGCGTCGGTGTGCTGGTGGTGATCGCGGCCAGCAGCAGGCCGTAGTCGATGGCGGGAAGCTGCCCGGTGGACAGGCCGTTGCCGTCGTGCAGGTGTAGGTCGGTCAGGATCACCTGGTCACCGGAGGTGTCCAGGCGCAGCCGGGTCGTGGCGGCGCTGTCGTCATCGGCGGTGATGGTGATGGTGTATGTGGTCACCGGATACTGCCTTCCGTGTCGTCGACGTACCCGGGTTCCCCGCGATGCCGTGTCGGTTTTCGCGGTGCCAGCACGCCGGCATCGTCTGCTGATCAACCTACCCCGACCTGGGTCGATGAACCAACACGGGGCCTACTACCGCGGGTCGTTGCGCCGTCCGGTGCTCGGGTCCTCGGCTGCCGAACCGACGCGTTGCTTGTTGTCGCCACCTTCCCCGTGTGGTTCATGCGGGCGAGCGTCACGGCCGTGGTGCCGGCGGCGGGGCAGCGCCGATGACAGGCATGCCACCCGATCGGCGGTGATACGCGCGTAGTGCACGGCGGTCCGGCGGGCGGGCGTAGGGACGCGTGGCTGTCGGGGTGCGGCGAAAGGGGCCGCTGTGGTCGGCGGCGCGGGATCGATCGAGGCGGTCGGCGCGGGCTTGACTACGGCGTTCACGGTGGGGGATCTGGATCGGTTGGCGCCGCTGCTGGCCCCGGATGTGCGGTGGGGTGGGGACGGGGACACCCCGCAGACCTGCCACAGCCGGGCCGAGGTGCCGGCGTGGTATCGCCGCCTGCAGGTGCGCGGTGTCCGGGTACAGGTTGAGCACACCGAGATCCGCGGTGACACGGTGGTCCTGCGGATAGCGGTGCAGTGGCGGACTGCGACGACGAGGACCAGCGGGCGGCGACGAAGACGCAGCTTGTTCCGGGTCCGCGACGGGCTGGTCGTTGACATCCGCGACGGCGCCGGTCACGACGAGACGGTCGCGGTCACCGACGGCGGGCCGTTGCAGGAGCGGCAAGACGGATGCCGGCGAAAGACTGTCGGCATGGCCGGCCAGGGTCGGACGGCTGCCCCGCCGGTGTTGCCGTGCCCGTGATTCGGTCAGATCGCTGGGGACGCGAGCGGAGATTCCAGCCCGACGTCGATCCACGCAGCCGCCGACGGCCGTGTCGAGGGCCGGCGCCGCCAACTCCGGTAAAGGTCCCCGGGGCGTACCCGTGTCGGGTTGGCGGCCAGCGCGGGCCGCTACCGGCCGTCGGCGTCGTCCCAGCGGCGCCCGGCGCGCACGTCGGGCAGCATCGCGCGGGCGCCGTGGTTGTCCATCGGGTTGTGGACGGTGTTCCTGGCTGACCACTGACCGGGCTCACCGCAGTGACAGCCGCCCAGGGGGCCTGGTCTTGTCGTCGATTCTGGTGACCTTGCTGGCCGTGTCGAGCGCCTGGCGGAGCTGGTGGCTGTCCAAGGTCAGGCGGTGGATGTTGGCGATTGCCAGTTCCAGATGCTGGGTGAGTGAGGCGTTGTCGCGACGCAGTTCGGGTCCTTCTTCGGGAGCAGTGTCCAGTGCAGGTGCGCGACGCGCTCTGCGCCGTCGAGGGCGACATGTCGCACTTCCCTCGCCTGCGGGGCAGGCATCGAGGGATCCGGCGGTCAGACCCAGCACGAGACCACCGCAGCAGTCCTGTTGGCGTGGTTGCTTTGGACGGCCAGCCGTGCCGGGTAAGGCGGATCGCGGTCGGGCCGCTCGCTGACGTGCGCGGTCATCAGGAGCCGGCGAGCAGGCGTTGGGTACTTGGGTGGCGGTACGAGACCCGATGTCGAAGTCGTTCGGGCCCTGGCCACCTCCCTTCGTCAGGTCACTGCGGGATCGTCAGGAGGACGCGGTCACGGGCACCGGCATCAACGCGGTTGTGGGCTTCGGCCACGTGCTCCAGGGGTAGTGCGGGACCGATCGCGATGGACAAGGCGCCGTCGCGGGCGGCGGTGGTGAGGTCGGCTGCGGCCTGCTGTTTGGCCTGCGCGGGGAAATCGTCGCTGCCGAGCAGGCGAATGGTCACATTGTCGAACAGCATGGGCCAGAACGGGAAGTCGGGCCGGTCGTGTCGGGTGGCGTAGGCGGCGATCACCGCCTGGTTCTTGACCACTGCGGCGTCGACGTCGATGTTGTCGGAGAAGGCCACCTCGATGATGCGGTCGACGCCGTGCGGGGCGTGGCCGCGGATGTCGTCCGCCGGGTTGGGTTGATCGAGGGCGACCGGGTGGGCGACGGCGGCGGTGTTCACCTGTTTGAGGTCGTCGTGGTTGCGTACGGTGCCGACGACGGTGGCGCCGCCCCAATGAGCGAGCTGGGCGGCCAGTGCCCCGACGCCGCCCAGCACCCCGTGGACGAGGACAGTCATTCCGGTGACGGGGCCGTCGGCGAACACCGCTCGGTGAGCGGTGATCCCGGGGATGCCCAGACACGGACCGGTTTCGTCGCTGACCTCGTCGAGCAGGTCGACGGCCTGCCATGCGGGGACGGCGGTCAGTTGGGCGGCGGTGCCGAACGGCCGGTAGGACTGGGCGCCGAACACCCACACGCGTCGGCCGACTCTGCCGGGGTCGATGCCGTCGCCGACGGATTCGATCACGCCGGCTCCGTCGCTGTGCGGGATGACCTGCGGGTACGGCATCGCCGATCCGAGCCATCCCCGGCGCTTCTTGGTGTCTCCTGGGTTCACCCCGGAGTAGGTGACCTGGACCCGGACCTCTCCTGGAGCCGGTTGCGGTGCGGGGTAGCTCACCGACCTGGAGCACCTCGTCTGCTGGCCCTTGCCGTTCGTACCATGCTGCGCGCACAAACCCTCCCGGTGTGTCCGGTTGCGTCGTGTTTAGGAACTCGTGATCTAATCGGCGGCTTTTGCCCGTGAGGCGGGCGACGCGTCGATGCCGTCCACGCTTGCCGGGCGGTGATCCCCGCCGCCCGGCTAAGGCGGTGTTCCCGGCGCGACGGGTTGGCCGACACGCCGGACAGCAGTCGGCAAAACCTGTCCAATCACCGGGTCTGTCCAGGCGCGGCTGCGGCCTAGTCGTCGCCGTGCCGGAGGGGCGGCGGACCCGCTACCGAAACGCCGATTCCCGGCTGGCGCAGGCGCTCGGCGACCTTGCTCGGGGATGGTCCTGGCCGTCGACCCGGCGGCGTGGCCGAGGGCAAGGGATGCTGGTGACGGCCGCCCCGCCGGCCGCCCCTGGCCGGGCGCCGTCGCGTGGCTCATGTCTGGTGCGGTGTCGTCAGGGCGTCGGCTGGGTTGTGGGTGGCGGCCCAGCTGGCGAGGAGCTTCAGGGCGTCGTCGTCGGGTGAGCCGGCTTCGGCGCTGAAGGCGATCAGGGCCAGGCCTGGGTCGGCGGGCAGTTCCATCACCTCGTAGGACAGGTGCAGGTCCCCGACGACGGGGTGGTGGATGTGTTTGAGCCCGGTGCGGTGCAGGCGGACGTCGTGGGCGGCCCAGCGGACGCGGAAGTCGTCGCTGCGGGTGCACAGTTCCCCGACGAGGTCGGTGAGTGCCTTGTCGTAGGGGTCGCGGCCGGCTTCGGTGCGCAGCGTGGCGACGCTGTCGGCGGCGGCGCGTTCCCAGTCGAGCCAGAAGTCGCGGGCGCGGGGGTTGAGGAAGTTGAACCGGGCGTGGTTGACCGGCCGTGCCGGGTCGGCGAACACGGGCGCGAACAGCGCTCGGGCCAGGGCGTTGGCGGCGACGACGTCGAGACGCCCGTTGTTGACCAGGGCCGGCACGCCGGTCATCCCGTCGAGGATGCGCGCCACGCTGGGCCGGATCTGCTGGGCCGGATCTGCTGGGCAGGCGGCTTGCGGCGGCGGGTGCGGGCGGCGGGGCCGGCGGTGCGGGCGAGATCAGCCAGGTGGGCCCGCTCGGCCTCGTCCAGTTGTAGTGCTCGGGCGAGGGCGTCGAGGACGCTGTCGGAGACGCCGCCCAGGTTGCCGCGTTCGAGTTGGGCGTAGTACTCGACGCTGACCCCGGCCAGGTCGGCGACCTCGCTGCGGCGCAGTCCGGGCACCCGCCGGTTGCGGTTGTAGCTGTGCAGGCCGGCCTGCTCGGGAGTGATCTTGGCGCGGCGGGAACTGAGGAACGCCTTGACCTCGTCACGGTTGTCCACCCGTCCAGGCTAGGTCGGAATGCGAGGCCGAGGGGTGGGCTGCCAATACACGTTCCAGCAGCAACTTCTTCGCGCTCCCGGCAGCCGGTTATCTGGTCGTGCCGCCACAGGCCGGGTATGGGAGACCAGGTGACCGGCCGCTGACGCGGGGCTTCGACTCATGATGGAGGACGCAGGGACATGGCTGACAAGACGGCTGAGACGAAGGTTCTCCTGGTCACCGGCGCCGGCCGGGGCATGGGCGTGGACATCGCGCAGGCTGCCCTGGCAGCCGGATATGCGGTGGTCGCCACCGGCCGTGACCCGAAGAAGGTCGCCCAGGCCGTCGGTGAGTCCGACGACCTGCTGACGGTCGAGCTGGACGTGACCGACCCCGCCAGCGCCCAGGCCGCCGTGCAGGCTGCCGTGGACCGGTTTGGCCGCATCGACGTACTGGTCAACAACGCCGGCAACTTCTACGCCGGGTTCTTCGAGGAGATCAGCGCTGAGGACTTCCGGGCCCAGGTCGAAACCAACCTGTTCGGCCCGCTGAACGTCACCCGCGCCGTGCTGCCCGTCATGCGCGCCCAGCGCTCGGGGCTCGTCGTGGCGATCTCGTCGACCGCCGGCCTGGTCGGGCAGGAGTTCTGCACCGCCTACGCCGCGTCGAAGTTCGGTATCGAGGGCTGGATCGAGTCGCTGACCCCCGAGGTCGCGCCGTTCGGCATCCGCACCATGGTCGTCGAGCCCGGCTTCTTCCGCACCGAACTGCTCACGCCGGAGTCGACGAGCTACGCCGAACCGACGATCGACGACTACGCCGAACGCACCAAGCAGACCGTCGCCGCCTGGAACGGCATGAACGGCCTGCAGGGAGGCGATCCCACCAAGCTCGCCACAGCGCTGGTCCAGCTCATCGGCTCCGGCGAACCGCCGCTGCGCTGGGCCGCCGGCGCCGACGCCGTCGGGGTCCTCGAACAGAAGGCCCAAACCCTGCTCACCCAGGCCGACGCCTACCGTGCCCTGTCCTCGTCGCTGTCGCACGACGACGCGTCCTGCACGTCGCGCACCGACCGGTTCTAGACCGAAGCGACTGATACAACGTCCGCCGCGAACCCTCAAGCCCCACACCGAGACAAAAGGACACCTACTCATGGATTCGAAACTGACCGGCACCGTCGCCCTTGTCACCAGCGCGAGCAGCGGTATCGGCGCCGCCACCGCCCGCCAACTCGCCGAGCACGGCGCCTGCGTCGCACTGGTGGCCCGCCGCAAGGACCGTCTGGAGGCCCTCGCCGCCGAGATCGACAAGGCGGGCGGCACCGCGCTGGTCGCGGAAGCAGACATCACCGACCGCAGCCAGGCCGAGGCGGCCGTACGGCAGACCGTCAACCGATTCGGGCGGCTGGACACCCTGGTCAACAACGCTGGCCTGATGCTCCTGGGCCCTGTCGTCGGCGCGGACGCCGACGAGTGGGACCGCATGATCGCCGTCAACGTCCAGGGCCTGCTCTACACCACTCGCGCCGCCCTGCCGCACCTGCTTGAGGCTGCCGAGGAAGGCCCGCGCCGGGTCGCCGACATCGTCAACATCAGCTCGATCGCCGGCCGCGTCGCCTGGAACGGCTACGGCGTCTACAACCTCATAGTTGACCGTTGGGTACCGGTGGGCAGGGATGTTGGCGGCTGAGCGGTTGGACACGCCGTGGGGCCTTGGGTTGTTCTGACGAACGACGGTCCCACGGGCCGGAAGCACCGTCGTTCTGGTCACCGCGGCCGTGTGGCCGTGCGAAGAACTGGCGGACGGCCACCAGCAGTCCCGCCAGCGACAGCACGATGAACACGACCTGGTGGACGTGGTCCTTGCCCGGCGGCAACCGGCCCACCAGGTGCACAGTCCAGAAGGCCGGATAGAACCAGAGCGCGAACCAGGCCCAGCGTTCCCGGCGTCGAAAAGGGATCACCGTGATGAGGACGCCGAACAGCCCTAAGCCGATCGAGGCCACGCCGTCAGCTCGCAGAAGCGGCTGGTTGCCGGATGCCGGTAGCGTCGCTGCGACCAGGCCGAAGGCGAGGATGCCGACCCCGACGACGAGCAGGCAGAGCCACCCGATCCGTAGGTACAGGTTCTCCCGTCGCACGTGAGGAATCTACCGCCAAGCCCGCCGCCGGCTGGGCCGGAAAAGACCCGCACGCGGCGCACCGGGGCGATGCCGTATCTGCCGGATGGCCAGCGCGATGAACAGCGCCTGGACGGCCAGCGACACCAGCCGGCTCGGTTCGACCCAGTTCTTGGGCAGTCCGGGCAGGCCGATCGTCTGCTGAACCAGGTACAGCGCGACCGCGACCACGGCGATGACGATGCCGAGCGGCCAGCCCCATTGCGCGTCGCGCCAGATGCCGACCGCCGCAAGGAGGGCGGCGAGCAGATTGACCGCCAGGGCGATCTCCAGCACTACGGCGCCGGCGCTGGTGCCCGGGTACCGTCCGGGCTCCAGCAGGAAATGGGGCGAGTGGAAGGTAAGCAGCCCGGTGACCACGATGAGCACGATCCCCAGCGTCTTCACCGACATCGCCTGCCTTCATGCCTCGCATGCGCCGCGGGCCGCCGAGCCCGGACCGGCCAGCCGGTGAGCATGCGCGATCTGACAACCCGGCGACGTGACCTGGCCCGGCGCCCGGCCAGCGTACCGGCCGCTACCCGCGTAGGTGCTCCACCGCCAGCACGACGCCCAGCACGATCAGCGCGACGGCAGCGACCCGCTCGATGCCCTCGCGGATCCGCGCCAAGGAGAAGATCAACGAAGTGGGCGCGCGGCCGGTAGGGGCGGGTTGATCTGGACCGGCTGAGCTACCTGCTGCTGGCCCGACCCGACCGGCCGAGCTACGACACGGCCGGAATCCGGGCCGACAACGGCATCGGACTTCGTCCACGTCGACAGCTGGCCGCGTTAAGGGTGCCGGCCGGTTCCGGCCGGTCGGGGTGTGGCGTGGCCGGCATGGGTCTGCGAAGAGCTGATCATTCGCGGGGTGGCGGGCTGTTGCCCTGCGGGGTTGTGGATGCGGCTGCGGCTACGACGTCGCCGCGCGCCACTGCTGCCATATCTGCGGGCGCAGCTTGCCTCGGTCGGGTACGTCGATGCCGTTGGCGCGGGCCCAGGCCCGTACCTCGGCGGTGGTCGGCTCGGGTGCCGGTGGGGCCTGGTCGAGGTCGGAGTCGGTGAGGCCGACACGGTCGGTGGACGAGCTCTCGGCGGTGGCCCACTGGTGGGCGGCGGCCAGGTAGCGGTAGGTCCATTCCTCGGCCAGGGGTCGGGTCTCGCAGTAGACGATGGCGATGGTGGGCCAGCGGACCTGGAGTTCGGCGAGGCCGTCGGCGACCAGGGCGGGACGTACCCGGTCGAGCTTGAAGATGGCCGAGTAGCGGTCTTCGACGACCACGACGGCGCGTGGCAGCGCGGCCAGGTCGGCTAGGGCGTAGCGCAGGGTGCCGGTGGTCAGGCTGGTGACCAGGTCGGGCAGGGATTTGCGTTCGACGGCGGCGGCGATCCGCCCGTCGACGCTGATCGCGTAGTCGCCGGCGGCCAGCGCGCGTTTGACGGTGTGGACCTGCTGGTTGGCGAACCGGTAGGAGTACTGCTCGTGGGAGTCGACCAGGATCTCCAGCTCGCCGATGCCGGCGGCGCGGGCGGTGGGGGTGCGGACGTTCGGGCGGGCCTGTTTGCGGGTGCGCGGGGATTGCCAGAACACGGCGTCGCGTCCGCGGGCGGTGGTGTACACCAGCTGGGAGCGGTTCTCCCGGGCCCGGTCCAGGACCAGGTCGATGGCGGCGCCGCGGCGGGTGCAGGAGCGCACCGGTACCCGGTCGACGATGTCGGCGGGGTCGGGCCAGTCGGCGGCGGGAACGGGGTGACAGTACAGGGCGGTGGTCCGCGGCCACGTCCCGGAGGTGCGAAACACCATGCCGCCGGCCAGGGGCAGGCGCAGCAGGTAGGGCAGCCGCGAGTCCGGGTCGGGGTTACGGGCGATGAGCAGCTCCACGGGGTCATCCTTGCGCGCGTGCGTGGCGGGGTAGGCGGACGCGTTGGTCGAGGTGGTGTGGTCGGTGGTGATGCGTCCGGCGCCGGTCCTGCTGGACCCGCGGATCCCGATCATCACGGTTGCGACACACCTCCCGAACCGACCCCGGACCACGACCGGGCGTTTCCGTACCCGCCCAGGTCAACGAGCACGACACGTCCTGGTCACAGGCCCGGGGCGGACATCATGTACAGACGCCCACCCGCGGTGGATACGGTCGTGCTGCCGTGCACCCGCCCACCGGCGCGTGCACCGGTCAACGGGTCATGATCGCGTCGTGGACGTAGCCGATGCCGGCGTGCACGCACCAGGCCGCCGCGTCGGCGTCCAACCGGTCCGGGCCCTCCAGCAGCAGCCGGCGAAGCACCGCCGTGTCGGCGATGGACGCCGGCCGCGGCCGGCGCTGGGTCAGCGGCCGGACCCGCCAGTGCGGGTCGGCCGGGTCATCAACCGCGCGGCAGAACGCCTGCACCACCTGTGGCCAGCGGGGCATGCCGTGCCACCGGCTGCCGTGCAACACGCCCTGCGCCGCGGCCAGCAGCAACGCGGCCCGGGGCCCGGCGGCGTCCTGTATCCGGGCGTAGACCTCGGCCTGGCCGGCCGCGTGGCGGCGCAACGCCGCCAGCCACCGCCCGGCCAACTGCCGCACGCTCCGCCCGTCGGGCAACACGCGGCCGGCGTCGGTGACCGCCTGCGCCAGCCCCGACCAGTCCGTACCCGCCAGGGCCAGATGGTGGCGAATCAGGCGCACGGTCGCCGCATTGGCCCGCATCATCTGACCGTCGGAGATCACGCTGTCCGGGCCGGCGTGCCAGTCCTCCAGCGGGCTGTCACGCCACAGCTCATGCGCGACCCCGACCGCCGCCGCCCACAACAGCGCGTCGACGTCGGCGGGCGCCACACCAGCCGGCCGCAGCATCCGCTCGATATCGGCAACGGCCCCGGCGTCGAGGTCCACACCGGCAGTATCCCGCCGCAACCTTCGCCGGTCGTGCCGGCTGGGGTCGGTGCCGGCGCGGACGGCCGGCTGGGCGCCACCGGCGGACCGCTACCGGTCGAGTGCCTGGGTGATGATGTCGATGCCGACGCCGAGGGTCGACTCGATGTCACCGATGTCGAGGGCGACGTCGAGCAGCGTGAGGTGGTCATGCAGGGCGTCGAACGAGCCGGGCAGGTGCTGCAGCGGTGGCCGGTGCCGGGGCCGTTCGGCGGCCTGCGTGGTCATAGACACGGCGTAGGCGACCGCGGCCGGCCAGACCTGCTCGACGAAGCTATCGGACGGGTCCTGGTCGGCTTCGCGCCAGTTCTCGGCCTGCTCGTCGCGGACCCGTTGGCGCAGGTCGGGCAGCGCCTTGTCGAGAGCGGCCACCACCGCGGCGAGTCGGGCGCCGGGGCCGAGGCTGGCCAGGGGTGCCGGGCGCCGATCGGCGGGTGGCAGCCAGATCCCGATCAGGCCCGGGTCCGACCACGACTGCGACGGGAGGTACACGGTGCCGGCGTCGCGCCACTGCTGGTGCAGCCGCTGGCCGAAGCCGTCGCCGGCGGCGCAGGCCAGCAGTGCCGCCGGCCCGGCCCACCCGGCCGGGGTGGACAGGTCGCTGTCCGGCAACCGGTCGATCTGATAGGCCAGGTAGGCGGTGGCGTGGTCGCCGCTGACGAAGATGTCACCGTCGAAGGCGCAAGCCGGGCAGACCCGCAACCGGTCATCCCCGGCCGCGGCCAGCAGATGCGGCCAACGGGTAGGCACGCCGCACACCGCGCATGCGGCGTCGTTGACGGCGCGGGCCACGGCGGTGGCGCGGCCCTCGGCGAGCATCCCGTTGAGGCGGGCGATCACCTCACCGACGGGCCGGTCGCCGCCGATCTCGGCCCATGCCTCGTAGCCGGTCGCCACCAACGGTGCGGCCATCTCCACCCATGGCGGGAGGGACAGGTCCAACAGCGCCGCGTCGTCCGGGTCGGGGTCGGGGTCGTCTTCCCCGCGAAACGAGCTCACCTGGTCGGCGCGGCCCACCGTCACCTGTGCCGGACCCCGCCTGACGTTACAGTAGTTAGTCGAGAGGGGCGTCAGGCAGGACGCTGGTAAGCGCCGGGCCAATTGAGTGGTGGTGCAATCGCGATCCCTGCGTTGATCAGCTTGTTGTTGAAGGTGTACGTCGTAGGAGAAATCCCGCCTGTTTAGATTTTCGCGGTCACGCAGTACTGAAGCGAGGTTCATGCGGGTCGCCATAGCATCTGGATGGTCGGGCTTTAGCCGCTGAAGCTGTATGGCGAGTACCTCCTGAAAGAGTTCCCCCGCCTCCGCCAGCTTACCGCGGGCGTGAAGCGCGAGGGCGAGATTGTGGCGGGTTGCCAAAGTCGCGGGATGATCCGAACCAATCCGGTCCTCATCGCGAGCAAGCACCTCACGGAACGTGGCCTCCGCCCGGCAGAGATCGCCTTTGGATAGCTGGACAACCGCCAGGTTGTGGCGCGTGATCAGCGTGCGGGGGTGATCTGCCCCCAGCAGTCGCGTGCGATCAGCCAGAAGTTGGTCCAGTAGGTGTTCCGCGGCATCCAAGTTCCCCTGTTCGTATCGAAGCCATCCCAGGTTGGCACGCGCCGTCAGCGTGTCAGGGTGGTAGGGGCCCAGGTGGACTATACGTTTTTCCAGCACCTTGTTGAATAGGTTGTCCGCCTCGTCAAACCTGCCCTGGGCCTGCAGGACCCACGCAAGATTGGCGCATGTCGTCAACGTATGTGGGTGATCTTCACCGAGCCTCTCTTCCTGCGCCGTCCGCACAAGCCGAAGTTCTTTCTCCGACTCCCGGTACTCGCCGCGAGTCTGCAGAAGCCAGGCGAGATTATGCCGTGTGAGCAGGGTGTTTGGATGTATATCCCCCAGGTAGGCGATACGTTCCCTCAGCACGCGTTGAAACAGAGTGAGCCTTTGTCAGTAACGGCTTGTGGCCGTGTGTGATCAGGTTGTTCGTCCGTGTTCTACGTGGAGAAGCACGAGTGCGGCGGCGACGATGAGGCCGATCATGCCAGGGTCGAGGCTGACATGTCGTAGGGCCTT
>WNFU01011828.1_pt1 | contig 25971 bp, 25 predicted proteins | sample 5400121 | NCBI WGS metagenome assembly WNFU01 (sample SAMN13153360, study PRJNA577476) | soil metagenome | isolation source: 100 cm soil or saprolite under grassland replicate 1 | place: USA:California | collected 2016-06-15 | reverse complement strand
CTTCATGAATGTCCTTGCCTCAAGGATAACTCGGCACTTGGCGTGACCTGCTCGCTCCGCCGCGGCTCACGCGTGAGCGGCTCGATCCCGACGCGGGCCAGGCGCGCGAGACTCTGCGCGACCTCAAGTCGATCGGTTTTAACGGCGTGCTCACGGACCAGAGTCGCTAATTGCAGGAAGGTGTTCCGCTGTGAGAACCGATCAGCCCTCCGTCGGACGGCCTCCAAAGCAGATGATGTAGCCGTCGGGATCCTCCACATAGAAGTCCTTCGTACCCCACGCGGTAGGCGCGAGCGGCTTCAGGATCGTTACACCGTTGGCCACGCACTGCCTGAAGAAGACCTCGATGCCATTTACGCCGGCTGCAGCGTCGAGGTGCTCATGGTCGCGTCGGTATTGGCGCTCCGCTTGGTTCTTCGGCGCTTCCTTAAGATGTAATTCCAATCCGTCTAGATGGCCGATGGCGTAGAAGCCCTCCCACGGCTCGTCGAATGTGAAGCCGAGCTTCTCGTAATACCCGATCGAGCGTTCGAGGTCGTCGACAAGAAACTGGGGAGCCAAGGACGTTACGCGCGGCTTCACCGTGGTGGTAGTCATCGATGCCTCCTTTCATCGGGCTAAGGGGAGCGCCTAAGCTGCGGCGCCGAACATGAATGATCACTACGCCTGAAACACGCGTGCAATCTCTCCACCTTCGAAAAGCTCAAAGTCGTATGCGAGCGCGGCGTGTGCAGCGGTATAAAAACTGTTGCCGAGATCCTGATGGGCCGGGTGATCGAGGTACGCGAGTAGATCCGCTTCCGAGTCGAATTCGATAATCGCCGCGAACGAAAAATCAGACGCGTTTTGCCGATCGTAAAAGCGACCGAGATTTTTTCTGGCTCCCACGCGCGCGCGGCGAACCTGCGGGATCTCAGTCAGTGCATGCACGACTGAATGCGCAAAGGATTCTCGTTGCGACGGCGAGAGATCGCTACGCGGCTCGAACAAGATGACGTGCGCGATCACTCGCCGCCTCTTGGCTTCTTCGGTCCTCGTGGCGGGCGTCGCGGACCACGCGCCGGTGATTTCTTCCGTTTCGCAAAATCACCCGCCGCCGCCGGTTTGCTGCCCCAAGGTCGGCGTGCTCCCCCTGGTTTACCACTCCATGGCTTCTTGCCGCCCGGTCGTTTGGAATCCCACCGCGGTCGATCGCCGCGCTCCGATTGCGATTCTCCGGACTCTGGCTTCGGCTTCCAGCCCTCGCCTCGCGGGCCTCTGCGATCCTGTTCACGGCTGCGCCAATCGGCTCCGCGCGGCGGCCCTTTCGGCCTCCGGCCCTCTCCTCGCGCGCCTCCGCGATCTTGCTCGCGGCCTCGCCAGTCACCGCCACGCGGCGGCCCTTTCGGCTTCCACCCTTCGCCCGGCGCGCCTCGCGCGCGATCTTGTTCACGGCTGCGCCAATCGGCTCCGCGCGGCGGTCCTTTCGGCTTCCAGCCCTCGCCTCGCGGGCCTTCGCGATCTTGCTCGCGGCCTCGCCAGTCGCCACCACGCGGCGGCCCTTTCGGCTTCCAGCCACGACCGCCACCGCCTTCGCGGCGAGAGTCCTCTCGTCGACCTTCGGTGTCGCGAGGCCAGCTACCCTGACCTGGCGGCTTTCCACGAGGCATCCACGCATCGCGCCGATCGCCGCCCTCGCGAAAACCGCGTGACCCGTCATCGCGTCGCCGCTCGTCACTCCTGAAATCGGAACCTCTATCGTTTCGCTCACGCGCGTCCGGACGCCACTTGGGTCGATCGCCGCCCGGCCGGTGAGACGTCGACGGGCCCTGAGGTCGCGCTTTGGAACGCATCGGATCGCCGTGCGGCGGAGTGTGATCGCCGCGATCGGGTACAGGCGGTTCAACCGCCGGATCGAAACGATCGTCGCGCTGCTCTTTTGGCTGCGAGCGTCCTCGGATCTGCTCCTTATACCGGTCCCATTTGGCCTTCTTGGCGTCCTTATATTTCTGGCGTGGGTCCTGATGATCGCCGCCCGGCCGCCACTTGCGGTCGCGTGGCGGTGCCTCGCGATCGGGTCGCGGCCCCTCCCACCGGCGCTCACCCTGACCGAATCCCTGCGCGCGCGCAGCTTCCCTCGACTCCCAGAGCTGGCCTCGCTCGAACCACTTCAGCGCGGCCGACGGATGCTTCTCGCGCAGCCTGTTGAACGTGGGCAGCAACTCCTCCACGTCGTGCGCACGAAACGACGTCGGTTGATCGTCGACGATGATGGTCCAGTACGCGTGACGCGGAGGCATTCTGTAATCTTACGCCGGTCGAAGACGGCGCAACCTGCAAACGCCCGTATTCTGTAGAGCGTGGAACTCGTCATCACGACTATCGCCGAACTCCGGCCGCAACTCACACATCTGTTCGAAGAGATCGTCGGCACCGCGCTGGACTCCGGTGACAGCGCTACGGCCGAGCCTCATCGCTTTTCGTGCGGCCTGACGGGCGGGTCAACAGCGCTCATTTTTCTCGGCGCCCTCCGCGACGCCGCTGTGCCCTGGTCGCGCATCACGATGTACTGGGGTGACGAACGTGCGGTGCCGCCGGATCATCCCGATTCGAATTACGGTCTCGCCGAGCGGCTGCTACTCTCCCCTCTCGCGGCGCGAGCGCCGCACGCGGTCCGCATGGTCGGCGAAGCCGAGGATCTCGAGGCCGCCGCACGCGCGTACGAGCAGACGTTGCCCCCGGCACTCGATCTCATCATTCTCGGCATCGGAGACGACGGACATGTGTGCTCGCTGTTTCCCGGGCATGCAGCGCTCGCAAATGAACAACAGCGAGTCATCGTTGTCACCGGCGCACCAAAGCCGCCGCCGCGCCGACTGACCTTGTCGCTTGCCTACGTGTGTGAGACGCGCCGTGTGTGGGTTGTTGCGGTAGGTCCGCGAAAGGTGCCGATCATCCAATCGGCGATGTCCGGAGAAGCCAGCACGCTGCCGATAGCAATGGTCCTACGACGCGCGCCCCATGTGACGATCTTCACTGATCGTGCGATTCGCCAAGGATACGCGCGCTAGGACGGGTAGGCGCTTCGCGTAAGTCCTGCGGCGGGGTAAGAACGACACATCTCCATCAGTGCATCAGCGGCGGCATCCGCTTCATCTTCTCGACCAGCGTGGTGCGCTTCAGCTTGAGCAGGCCCGCCGCCGCGGCTTTGTTGCCGCCCGTTCGTGCGAGCGCCCGCTCGATCAGATCGCGCTCGATCTGTTCGACGATGTTCACCAGATCGATGCCTTCGACTGGAAACTCGACCGTGGGAGTAATTGGCACCTGTGTGGCCTGGACTTCAGGCGGAAGATCCGCGACGTCGATTGTCGAACGGCCGCCAAGAAGAGCAATGGCGCGCTCGACAGCGTTCTCGAGCTGTCGCACATTGCCGGGCCAGGCATAGCCCATGAGACGTCGCACAGCGTCTTGAGAAACCGTGATCTGGGCACCGCCTGTCCCGTACTTTTCAACGAAGTGCTGGACGAGCAGCGGAATGTCCTCGCGCCGATCGCGCAGCGGGGCAAGCTCGACTCGGATCACGTTGAGGCGATAGTAGAGATCCTCGCGGAACGTGCCGTCCGCAACGAGCTTTGCGAGATCCGAGTTCGTCGCCGCAACCACGCGCACATCAACTTTCACGGGCTTCCCTTCACCGACGCGATCGAACTCACGCTCCTGCAGCACACGCAGCAGTTTCACCTGCAGCGACATCGTCATCGTTCCAACTTCATCGAGGAACAGCGTGCCGTGATCGGCTTGTTCGATACGTCCGACGCGAGATCCCACGGCGCCGGTGAACGCGCCGCGCACGTGACCGAAGAGCTCCGCCTCGAGCAGCGTTTCAGGGATTGCGCTGCAATTGAGGGCGACGAATCGCTGGTGCCGGCGCGTGCTCGTCAAATGAATCGCGCGAGCGACCATCTCCTTGCCGGTGCCGGTCTCCCCGTTGATCAAAATCGTGGTGTTGGTCGGCGCAACGGTCTCAATCAACTGAAACAACGCGCGCATACGCGGGCTGCGGCCGATCATCGCGCCGAGGCCGAACCGTTGATCGAGTTGCTGGCGGAGATACGCGTTTTCGTTCTTCAATCGCCGCTGCTCGAGCGAGGTTTGCAGCACGTGCATCAACTCGTCGAACTGGAACGGCTTGGTGACGAAGTCTGCGGCGCCGCGCTTGATGATTTCAACCGCGTCTTTGACCGTTCCGTAGCCGGTGACAACGATCGCGATGATGCCCGGGTAGGTTTCGAGCGCAGCGTCTATCACCCGCCTGCCGTCCACGCCCGGCAGTCGAAGGTCGGAAACGACGACGTCGAAGGCGAACTGGCCCAGCAGTTCGAGCGCACGCTCGCCAGAATCGGCTTCGGTCACTTCGAAGCCGTGCTCTTTCAGACGCTCCGCTACGACAGCCCGCAGCGGCTGTTCGTCGTCCACAAGAAGAAGATGTGTAAAATCAGGCATTTACGATGCGCCATAACTTTGACGACAACCGGCCTCGTCGTCAAGAACTATTAGCTCATGCGTTGAGGGGATTAGCCGTGCATCGGATTTCCTGAGATGGCCTAAACCGGCTGCGCTTGACGCCGATACGTCTGGCTGGAGGCAAGAAAGTCAGATGGAGCGTCAAACCGTCAGCATCATGAAAGCGTGTGAGATGGTCGGCGTGAGCCGACGAACGATTTATAACTGGATTGCGGCTGGCAAAGTCGAGTATGTCCGGACAGCCGGCGGCAGCATCCGCATTTTCACCGACACGCTGTGGCGTACGCCAGATGGCAGCGGCCGGACAATAAGTCCAACCCCTGCGGCGTAGGTTGGACTCTCCCCCCTCTCCGGAAATCCACAACCTTCTGCACCGACTGAATAATCAGCTCGGCGTGATTCTCGTCAACGCGGAGCTGCTCGAAGCCAAAGCCACAGATCAGGCCATCCAGGCCCGCGCGGTTGAAGTTGTGCGCGCCGTGCTCGGCGCGCTCGAAACATCGACCGAGATCAAAAATCGCTTCGCCGACCAAAATCTGTAATCTCACAGTCAATATCTTGACCAACGATGAGCTGCAAACGTCAAGAACCTGGCGTTTTTCGGCCGTTTTAACGGTCGTCATTTTTTCCCATCTTTGCGCGACGGCGACGCTAACTACTTGAAGACAAGGCGTTTAGCTGATGGGCTTCCGGCCAACTGCACACTGCACCACGCTCCTGCACAGCTCTGGCATTCCGGTTGCCTCTGCCTCCTCGCCGGACGTCAAGCCGGTTGGACATGCGCCCAGACCCCCAAGGCGCGAGGACGGGACACCATGAGCGTGGAGAGAAGCGGACTCACGAATACCCTGGTCGAGACTGGCCTGCCATTCGTCGAAGCGTTGGCGCGGCGCATGGCCGCCACCATGCCGCATTCGATTGATCTGAGCGATCTCGTCCAGGACGGAGTCATCGGTCTGATTGATGCGGCCGAGCGCTTCGATGAAGGACGAGGCATCAAGTTCGAGACCTTTGCCGAACGCCGAATTCGCGGCGCGATGATCGACGCGCTTCGCAAAGATGCGTGGCCGCGCGGCGTGCGCCGAGTGCGCCGGGAACTCGAGGCCGCGCGCGAGCGGCTTCGTTTGCAGCTTGGTCACGAGCCCTCGCTCGCCGATCTTGCGGCGGCGATTGGATCCGACGAAAAGCGTCTCGGCAAGACGATTGTACGCATCAACACGATTGAATCGACCTCCCCACTCTCCTGCGGCGACAACGTCGACGAAACGCAATTGCCGGCGGTCATGGTTCCTGCGGAACCCGAGCGCCCCGATCTCGCGTTCGAACGCGCCGAGGTTCGAGACCGCGTGAGGGCGGCGATAGAAACGCTGCCCGCGCGGGAACGCCGCGTGATCGCGCTGTACTACTACCGCGAAGTGACGATGAAAGAGATTGGGATGGAGCTGGGCGTGAACGAGTCCCGTGTGTCGCAGCTGCATGCGCGCGCCGTCCGGCGCCTCAGAGAAGCGCTCGGCGCGGAGGTTACGCCGGCCGCAGCCCTTCATTCGATCCGTGCCGCGGTTCTCGCGTTCGAGCTCAAGCCGCAAATGGCGAAGGCACACCTACCGGCGGAGGCGCGTGTCGCGGCACCTGCCGCGCGTCGGACGGGTGTCGTGCTGCCCTATGAGAGGGTGTCTCGCGCCGCGCGCAGCAAATCGCCCAGCCGAAACGGTTTCGGCAACCACCGGCAACCGGTTTCTTCGAGAAAGCGTTCAGCGTCCGTGCCTGCGACGGCGCCGGTGACGAAAATTACGCGCCGTGCGAGCGACGGCGTCGCCGCCGCCATCGCGCGATAGAACTGCATACCATCGAGTTTCGGCATCTTCAGATCGCAGACGATGAGATCGTAAGCGCTCTCGGTGACGGCGGTGAGCCCCTCTTCGCCGTCGCCCGCACGGTCGACTGAGAATCCCGCATCGGCCAGCGCTTCGGACACTGCGGAGGCAAGCGCGGGCTCGTCTTCGACCACGAGCACGCGCAGGCCCTGAAACGCATCGACATTCACCGGTTCGAGCGCGGGCTTTCGCGGTTGAAGCGACTGCCCGCCGATCGGCAGCTCCACAAAAAAAGACGCGCCTTGACCCGCGGCCGACGTGACCCAAATCCGTCCTCCGTGTTCCTGCACGATGGCATAGGCGACGCTCAGCCCGAGCCCGGTTCCCTTGCCCACCTCCTTGGTTGTGTAAAACGGGTCGAAGATCTTCCCCTGCATCTCTTCCGAGATGCCCGGTCCATCATCTTTGATTTCAAAAACAACCGACTCGTGGTCCACGGCATGCCAGGTGCGGACGACGAGCGTTCCGCTGCCGTTGGCGGCGAGCATGGCCTGTTCGGCGTTCAGGAGGAGATTCAGAATCACCTGCTTGATTTGATGACCGTCCGCAAAGACCTCCGGCACCGCGGAGGCGAGCGCCGGCACGATCTGGATGTTCGTCACGCGCTGCTCGTAGGCGCGTAGCGCCAGCGTCTCGCGGATGATCTCGTTCACGTCCACCATCATCCGTGTGCTTTGCCGCTTGCGCGCGAACGTCAGCAGGTGGCGGACGATGCGTGCAGCCCGTTCGGATTCGCTGCGAATGACGTCGAGACCGCGGCGGGTCTTGTCGTCGGCGGGACGTGTCGCCAGACGCTCGGCCCACGACAGAATTGTGGCGAGCGGATTATTGAGCTCGTGGGCGACGCCCGAAATCGTTTGTCCGAGCGCCGCCATCTTCTCAGCCTGAATCAGCTGGTGATACAGGTCACGCGACTGATCGTCCAGGCGCTTTCTGTCCGAGACATCACGAACGATGGCGCAAACCGTTCCGGCCGCTGTCTCATCTCTCGTGGCGGTGAGCTCAATCCAGACAAGCGACCCGTCACAACGCCGCAGCCGGAGAAGGTGGTCGACAACGCTGCGGCTCTGGTCGAGTTGTTGGACGAGGGTTGCGCGGGCCTGTGCGTCGGGAAAGCGATCGGTCGAGAACGGGTGAACGTCCGAGTCGGGCGTGTCGAGCGGATATCCGAGGAGTGTTTTCAGGGTCGCGTTGGCCGCGAGCGTGTGGCAGTCGTGTTCGGCCAGCGTGCCGACGTAAATACCTACGGGAATACGTTCGAAGAGGCGGTCGAGAGCGGAGACCGCCGTCATGTCGTCATCGGCCACACCAGGCGGACACTGGCCCTCAATCCCCTTTCTTCGGAGGGTACGGCGTCGGAGTCTTGGTCGAATGCGACGGCGTCCACTTCTTTTCAATTGCCGTTCGAATGGCGGATACGTCAGCGCCGGAGTTGTACATAGTCATCGCGTCACGCGCGACATCGATACAGACCTGTCAACCATAGCCGTGCGTGTCCCACTCGAGGACATTCCCCTGGGCGTCGCGCCGTTTGACGAAACACGACTCGTTATGCGCATGCCCGCTGGCCTCGCAGCCGCAGTAGCAGGGCACGTACTTCAGTACCTCTCCATGCTCAGCGGCGAACTTGTAGGCGGCGCGCGCCACCTCGATGGGGCGGCCCGGCGGGTAGCCGGGATTCGGCATCGGAGGCATGCGAATTGCCAGAGCAGCTTTCGATGGAGTTGGCGTGGGCGATTTTTTCGCGGGAGCCTGCGCGAAAACGAGCGTAGCGACGCCGAGCGCCATTCCCGCGATCACGAAATTCAACGATCGCATACACGTATTGTAACCGCCGCCAGATGAGTTTTCCTGTTCGACGCGGCTTTTCTCTGGGTTAGGATGCCTTGCGCAGCATGATGCTGTTTCGTCGACAGGACACCGTCCTCGTCGCGGGTTTGATCGGCGCAGTCATTATCGCGTTCGCCGCGCCGATCATGCACGCCCTCGATTACATTCGCCAAGTCGAAGCCCAGACCGGACTGGCACTCTCTCCCGCGCTGCTGCTTCTGACGACGGTTTTCATCTTTCATCAACTTCGCAAGCGCCACGAAATGGACGAAGCGGCGTCTGCCGCTGTGGCCGCCAAGAAGGAAGCGGAAGCGCGCGCGCGCGAGCTCGAGCGGTTGGTGGGGTTGGGCCAGGCCTTGTCGCATGCGCTCGACAACGACGCGATACGCTCCGCCGTGCTGCAGCACTTGCCGCCGATCGTCGGGACCACAGATTTCTCGGTGCTGCGACGCCAAGGCAACTACTGGGAAACGCTTGCTGGCGACGCGCGCGCGGCCGAACCAGGTGATGAACGGTGCGACGTCGCCGACCGTGTGCTTGCCGGCGCTGAGGCCGTGATCCGCGACGGAGATATCGTCGGCATTCCGCTCGTGGCCGGCGCCGATTGCATTGGCACGATCGTGCTGAGGTTGACCGGCACCGACAATCAGGCCGAACACGTGCGTGCCGGTCAGGCGGCGGCGGCCCTGCTCGCCGTCTCCGTCGAAAACGCGCAGCTCTTTCGAGAAGTGCGCGACAACAGCTTGCGCGATTCACTGACGGGCTGCGCGACCAGGTCGCATGCGGTGGAGGTCATCGACGGCGAGCTTCGGCGCGCACGGCGCAGTCAGATGCCCGTCTCGCTCATCATGATCGACGTGGATCACTTCAAGGACATCAACGATCGATACGGACATCTGACCGGCGACACGGTTCTCGCGGGCGTCGGCCGGCGCATCCGAGAAGTGCTTCGTACCTCCGACCTGAAGTGTCGCTACGGCGGCGAAGAGTTTCTCGTGCTCGCTTCGCCGCGAAATTGCGGATCATCCGGTCGAGTGCGGCACGGAGTCGTTGACCGTCACGGCGAGCTTCGGCATCACGCAGGCGCTGCCGGGTGAAGTGAACCTGCAGGCGCTCATCGCGCGCGCAGATGCCGCGCTCTATCGCGCGAAAGAGGAAGGCCGCAATTGCGTCCGTATTGGCTCGGATACGCTCTCGCCATTGCCTGAACCGGTGCCGAAGCTTGCTGGATAGGGAAGCGCGCCGGCAGCGGAAGCCACGGAATCACAGCAACACCGAAGCCACTGAAGCGCGGAAGCACGGAACTCAAAAAGTTCAAACGCTTCGTGCCGCGGAAGCTCTCTCCGAAACCACATCCCGACCTGAGGGTTCCTTCATTGGAGCCATGACGAATATTCATCGCTGCGACACAGGCAGCGCTGCATATAATTCCCAATTATATACTTGACAAACCCAAGCCTTTGACGGATACTTCAGGGCATGGACGCCCTGAACCTCTCCAAGCTGGCGAAATACTTCAGCGATGAAGATTCCGCGCGTGAGTTGCTGGAAAAGATGCGTTGGGGACAGTCCGGCCCGGTCTGCCCGAAGTGCGGCGCGACGGAGCCGTACAAGCTGACGCCGAAAGCCACCAGCAAGCGGCCTGGGCGTCAGGGCCTCTACAAGTGCCGCGCCTGCCGCAAGCAGTTCACCGTGACGGTCGGAACCATCTTCGAGGATTCGCACATCCCGATCTCCAAGTGGTTGCTGGCGATTCATCTGCTCTGCGCGTCCAAGAAGGGGATGAGCGCGCATCAGATTCACCGGATGCTCGGCGTCACGTACAAGAGCGCGTGGTTCATGATGCACCGCCTGCGCTACGCGATGACACAAGAGCCACTCGCGTCGAAGCTCTCGGGCATCGTGGAAGCCGACGAGACGTACATCGGCGGGCGCAAGAAGACCGGCAAGAAGGGGCCGAACTACACGAACAAGACAGCCGTCGTCGCCCTGGTGGAGCGGGGCGGACGCGTTCGCGCGAAGGTCATGCCGCGCGTCTACGGCGAAGACGTGAAAGAGCACATCCTCGACAACTGTGAGCGCGACGTGCGGCTGATGACGGATGAATCGGGCCTGTACACGGAAGTGGGCAAGCAGCTCGCGTCACACGAAAGCGTGAAGCACTCCATCAAGGAGTACGTCCGGGGCGACTGCCATACGAACACGGTCGAGGGATTCTTCTCGCTCCTGAAGCGCGGAATCATCGGCGTGTATCACCATGTGGGAACCGGTCACGTGCACGGCTACGTTGACGAGTTCGCGTTCCGCTATGACGCCAGGAAGATGACGGACGCAGAGCGCGTGCAGGCGGCGATGCGCGGCGTCGAAGGCAAGCGCCTGACCTACAAGCAGCCAGCAGGAACGAGCGCGAGCTAATCGCGCACTTCAGAAGCGCTATCAAGCTGTTTCTATGCGTGCTAGGCGTGCCATGGCGAAGCGAGAACCCGTTCGACTGCCGGCAGATTTCGATCAGACGCTCGCTGATCTGCTGAAAGTGAAGCCGCCCGTTAAACGCGCGAAAAAGAGTGACAGACCGCCGAAACCGAAACGCGGCCGTAGGCGTTAACAGCCGGTAATCAGGCATCCGGTCTAGTTGTCTGATGAAATCGTCACGATGCCGGTGTTGCCCTCGTACACCATCTTGAAGTGGCGAAGAAAAGTTCGACCGATCAGTGCTTGATGGCGTTGACCGCTTGTGGCTAGGTCGACGCCAGCGAACATACCGTACTGAGTAAATTTGAGCGTAGGGACATGGATCTGGGCAAGATGCATATTGACGCTCTTGATGGCAGTAACACCACACACGAGGCGTTGGTCCACGATGGGCAGCTTCAGCTGTGCGGCGAGTCTCGCATCGATACAACTTTCGTCGGCACCCGTATCGATGAGGGCCTCAACATTCGAAATACCTGGAAGTGGCGGGGAATTTGAGGTGGGATTGTACCCGGCGTCAAAACCAATGCTGACCCAGATACTGGGGCCGAGTTGAACGAGTAATCCAGGTCCTATCTTTGGATCATCAAATCCGCAGTTTGCCGTCAGCATTCGCGTGATGGTACATCACCGAGGCTGGCAGCGTAATGGGTGGGGCACCCACCTGACGAATCAAGAACGGGCCACTGCCAAACCGGCGCACCGCCTCTGCGGCGGCGTCCTCAAACGCCTCATGGGTGCCGATCAAAGCGCCGTCATGGATCAATACCCATCGCCCCATGTGGCCAGCCTCGAGTGCTGACCGCATGCGCTCGAAGGCTGCAACCTCGTCTTCTATTGCATTCATGGCGTTGAGGCTAGTTGAAAGAAGTTCTGGCGTCAATAAATAATATCGGCCAGCGCGATATTTTTTATTGACGCACCATGCCACTCGAACCTAATCGGCTCAAGCGACTCCGCCACATCAAGGGTTTGAACCAACGAGACGTGGCCAGCGCTGGCGGCCTGACGCAGTCACAAGTTTCTGAGTGCGAAAAGGGCGCTGCCGCGACCGTTGAGGTGCTAGAGAAACTCGCCAATGGTCTAGATTGCACAACAGACTTTCTCTTAGGGCGGAGTTTCGTCGGCGTCGACGCGGATGAAGGCGCTTTCAAGGCGGCAGTGAGCAGCATGGCCTACGATGTGTTCGCTGTTCGCCTAACTATCAGCAATGACCAGAGGAATCGGTGCCGCCGGGTTCTAGTGCATCACGCGGCACCTCTGACGGCGAACCATTGGGCGATTCTATCCGAACAGATTGACTTGGCGCTAGGCCCCACGAACGGAGCGACAACACTTCATGTAATAGATGGCGGGAGAATTCCCTAGATCAACTGTGCCTGACCTGGTCCGACGATGATTCGGTTTCATGGCCTGAGCGCCGAATTATCATGGTTTGTTAAAGCTATAATCCTCATATAATTCTGGCTATGGCAATAGCGAGAACAATCGACGAGCTAGACAGCCGCATCCTGGAGCTTTTGCAGGAAAACGCGCGCATGACCCAGGCAGACATCGCCAAGACCGTTGGGTTGGCTCCATCGGCGGTTCTCGAACGCATGCGCAAGCTGGAGGCGAGAGGCGCCATTCGCGAGTACGTCGCTGCGATCGATCCGCACGTCGCGGATCTGGCGCTGCTGGCGTTTGTTTCCGTGCGCACCAGCGAGTACGGGCCCGAACAGCCGTCAGCGCAAGCGCTCGCGAGGATTCCCGAAGTGCTCGAGGTCCATCACGTCGCCGGCGAAGACTGTTATCTGTTGAAGATCCGCGCCCGCGACGCGGAGCACCTTGGCCAACTGCTGCGGCAGCAGATCGCAACCGTGCCGCACGTCACGTCGACACGAACGACCATCGTGCTCGGCACATCGAAGGAAACGATGCGCATCCCGCTTGGCCGCGCGCGTCATCCGAAGATCCCGGTGGCGTCATGACGATGCGCGAGCGGAAGGGCGCGTATCTCGCGTGGATCACCATTTGCCTCGTCCGAGCAGTACGTCGCAAGCGGATTGACCGCGGTCGTCGCTGGAATGGTGCCGTTCTGGTCTGTCGTTGTCGAAGCGATCAGTCCCGGCGGCGATCGGCTCACGCGGAGAACACTCGCCGGGCTCGCAACCGGGTTTGCCGGAATTGTCGTGCTCGTCTGGCCGCAGTTGACGCTCGGCGCCGCCGGCGGTCGCATGTTCGTCGCCGGAATCGTCGCGCTGCAGATCGGCAGCCTGGCGTGGGCAATCGGGACCTCTTATACCAAGCGGCACAAGCTCGGAGCGACACCGATCGCATCGTCGGCCGTGCAGATGCTGTTCAGCGGAGTGGTGCTCCTCGGTGTTGGAACAGTGCTGGGCGAGTGGCCGCACGTCACGTTCACGGCGCGCTCCCTGGGCGCCCTCATCTATTTGTCGCTGGCTGGATCGGTGATTGGCTACACGGCTTACGTGTTCACGTTGAAGTACCTTCCGGTGGCCACGGTCTCGCTGTATGCGTACGTGAACCCCATCATCGCCGTCGCGCTCGGCACGCTCATCGCTGCCGAGCCGTTCAATTCACGCATTGTGATCGCAGCGGCGCTGGTATTTGGCGGCATTGCCATCGTGCGATCGACTCCTCGCGCGCGGTCGACGAAACCAATCGCGGTGAAAGCTGTCGCTTAAGTCGCCGAACGCGGGCCGAGGGCGAACGTCATAGCGCCGTGAACAACCACTCGGCCTCTGATGCGCGCTCTTCCTGTGAGGACGCCCATGCGGCTTCGGAGACGTTTGACGCGCGCTTCGATGACCACGACGTCGCCGGGATATGCCGGCGCGCGAAACCGCACACGTTCGATGCCCATGAACAACGGCAGCCGGTCCCGATTTTCCGGCTTGGAGAGAATCAAGATAGCGCCGACCTGCGCGATGGCTTCGGTGAGGATCGTCGGCGGCAGGGCAGCGGGCCGGCCGTCGACGGCGGGCGAGAGATAGCGCTCGCTCATCGATACGTTCTTGATGCCGACAATCCGCTTGTTCGGCTCGAGCTCGATGATGCGATCCACGAGCAGAAACGGATATCGATGCGGAAGAATCCGTTCGATGGCTGCGTAATCGAGCGGCAGCTCGAGAGCATCGGTCATCAGGCGGTCCCAGTATAATTCTTTGTTCTGCCGTGAGATTCGAGGCGTGGCCACGGAAGCACGGAGGCACGGAAACGAAGCCACAGAAACACCGAATCATTGAACCCAACAAAAGTTTCTCAGTGATTCTGTGCTTCCGTGGCTTTCTTTTCCGTGATTCCGCGCTTCCGTGGCGGCACTACAACCTGCAATTCGAGAGAACGACCATGCGCACTTTTCCTGTGATTCTCGTGGGCGCTGCTTTGTTGGCGACGGCCGCCGCCGCAGCGGCGCAGAAGCGGCCTGTCACGATCGACGACGTGATGAATCTCAAGACGGTGGGCGGATCGCCCGCTGTGTCACCGGATGGGAGACAGGTCCTCTACACGGTGCGTCAATGGGAGTCGGCCTCCGACCGCGAGAAAGACCGCTTCGACGCGCGAACGCATGTGTGGCGTGTGTCTGTCGCGGGTGGCGATGCTCGCCAAATCACGTTTGGCGATCGCGGCGAATCACAACCGCAGTGGTCACCGGATGGGCGCTACATCAGTTTCCTCGCGGCACGCGGTTCCGGCACGGGAGACGACGCGCCAAAGGCGCAAATCTACGTGATGCGCGCGGAAGGCGGCGAGGCGTGGAAGTTGACCGAGGCAAAAGAAGCGGTGACGGGATACTCGTGGTCGCCCGACAGTCGCCAGCTGGCGTACATCACTATCGATCCCCGCTCGTCTTCGGAAGAGGCAGCCATCCGCAAACGAGACGACGAGCGCGTCTTCGAAAACGACTTTCGATACACGCACATCTGGACGATCGATCTCGACACGAAGCAAGCGACACGAATCACGGAGGGCACTTCGTGGACCGTGCGAGGCGCGCCTTCGTGGGCGCCAGACGGCAAGCGGCTCGTGTTCTCCGCCAACGCCACGACGATGCTCCGCGACTACCGATCCGACATCTACATTGTCGAGATCTCCTCGAAGAACGTGGAGAAGATCAGCACCAACCCTGCGCCGGATTCGCAGCCTGAATGGTCGCCTGACGGCAGCACCATCGCGTGGATCTCAGAGCCGCCGATGGGAAAGCCTCTTGCGGACGGCACGCTGCCGTCGAGTGTTGGATTGAGTCATCTCGTGCTGTATTCCATCGCAACGAAAACACTGCGCGATGTGAGCAGTCGCGAGTTCGACATCGATGCCGGCTCGCCGCGATGGGCAAGCGACGGCAAGTCACTCGTATTTACCGCCGGCAAACGCGCGTACAGCGAGCTTTTCCGGTACGACGTCGCCTCCGGAAAATACAGTCAGCTGACGCACCAGAAAACGCTTCAGTTCGGTTCGCGGAGCAAAAACGGCCAAGTGGTCGCGGTCACGATGGACACGCCAGCGCTTCCCAATGAGGTGTACGTGACCGACGCCGCGTTTGCGAATTTCAGAAAGTTGACCGACACGAATCCACAGGCGGCCGATTTCGCGCTGGGAGAAACGGAAGTCGTGTCCTGGAAGAGCAACGACGGCATGGACGTCGAGGGTGTTCTGTTGAAGCCCGTCGGATTCCAGGCAGGGAAGAAGTACCCGCTGCTCGTCGTCGCGCACGGTGGACCATCGGGCGCCTACACGAACAATTACCGTGTGGGCGGACTCGAAGGAGGCCAGCTCTGGGCGGGTCAGGGTTGGGCGGTGCTGTACCCCAATCCACGTGGATCGACGAATTACGGCGAGAAATTCCTGCAGGCAAATTTCAACGACTGGGGCGGCGGCGATTACCGCGACATCATGACGGGCGTGGACGCCATGATCGCGCGCGGCATCGCCGATCCCGATCGGCTCGCGCATATCGGGTGGAGCTACGGCGGATACATGACCGCCTGGGTGATCACGCAAACCAATCGATTCAAAGCTGCAATGGTCGGAGCGGGTCTGACCGACATGGTGAGCATGTACGGCACGAACGACATCCCGAATGTCCTCACGACCTACTTCGGTGGAATTCCGAGCAAGGAGACGCTGCCTCTGTACGGCGCGCGTTCGGCGATGTCGCACATCGACAACGTGACCACGCCGACGCTGATCCTCCACGGCGGCAGCGACGAGCGCGTTCCCATCGGTCAGGCGCAGGAACTGTTCCGTGCGCTGAAGGATCGGGGCAAGACGGTGGAGCTCGTGATATATCCGCGCGAGCCCCATGGATTTGCCGAGTATTACCACCAGAGAGATCGTCTCTCACGCATTCAGGAGTGGGTGACCCGCTACACGCTCGGCGAGGGCCGCAAGACCACGACCTCGGCACCATGACGGATTCTGTCGCCGCTCGCGCCGGCGGTCAGGTATCGGACACCGAGCTCCTCGCCACTCTTTTCGATCTCGGCCGCGAAGTTACCTCTGTCCTCGAGCTGAACGAGCTTCTCGAGAAGATCCCCCAGCTTATTGCGCGGCTGACCACGTTCAGCGTGTTCGCCGTCTATCTGCTCGATGAGCATCGCGAGGAGCTTCGCATCGCCTATGCCGTCGGCTACCCGGAAGACGCGGTCAAATCGACGCGGCTGAAGGTGAACGAAGGGCTCGTTGGCGTGGCCGTCGCCGAGCAGCGCCCGATTCTGGTCAACGATGTTGCGTCGGATCCGCGCTACATCGCCGTTGTTCCGGGCGCGCAGTCCGATCTGGTGGTGCCGCTGCGCCACAAGGGGCAGGTGCTGGGCGCGATCAATCTGCTGTCGGACCAGAAGGACGCGTTCACCGATCGCGACGAAGCCATTCTTCGCCAATTCGGATCGCATGTCGCGCAAGCGATGGAGCTCCTGACGCGTGTCGCCCACCTGGTGACGCGCTTGATCGCGTACCGGACATTCGGCATCGCGCTTCTCGATCCAGACACCGAGATGCTCGAAATGAAGATCGCCATCAGCTACGGCGACACGAAGGCGCTTGCGCCGAGGAAACTCGGGGAAGGCCTCGTGGGCTACGCGGCGCTGCACAAGGAGCCCGTGCTGGTGCCCGACGTGTCGACCGATTCGCGGTACATCAACGCCGTGAGCGACGTGCGATCGGAGCTCGTGATCCCGCTGCTGCTCAAAGAGCGCTGCATCGGCGTGTTCGATCTCGAAAGCCCGGAGCTCGACGCGTTCAGCAAGAAACACGTGGAGCTTCTGACGCTGCTCGCTTCACAAACAGCGGTCGCGATTGAAAACGCGCGCCTGTACGAAGCCATTCGCGACAACGAGGAGCGCCTCGAGAGGGAAGTCCGATTTGCCCAACGCGTGCAGCTCGCGCTCCTTCCGCGCGACCTGCCGAAGAAGGTGCGTGGCGTCGACGTCGCGTGGCATTTCGATCCGGCCCGCGAGCTCGGGGGCGACCTCTATGAGTTTCAATCGCCCGAGCCGCACACGCTCGTCGTCGCTCTTGGCGACGTTTCGGGTAAAGGCGTGCCGGCCGCTCTTTACGGCGCGTTCGTTGGCGAAGTAATCCGCAGCCGGACGTTGCGCCGTCGTCTGGCGCCCGACCGCATCTCTCCCAACGCGGTACTGACGTCAATCAACCGCATCATGCACGAGCGGCAGCTCGAAGAGTATTACTGCACGCTGTGCTATGCGCTGTTCGACCTGCGGAAGCGACACGTGACGCTCAGTAATTCCGGCTTGCCGTACCCCATTCGCGCATCGGGCGATACGATCGGACAGATCGAGCTTCCCGGCCTTCCGCTCGGCTCGTTCGGCGGGTCGACCTACGACGAGATCTCCTTCGATCTGAACGCCGGTGACCTGTTCGTGTTTTGCTCTGACGGAATCTTCGAAGCCTGGGATACACAGGGCCGCGAGTTTGGTGCGGATGGCATCATCAACGCGATCGCCGGCAGTCGCGACAAAACGGCCGACGAGGTCGTGAGCGCCGTGTTCAATGCCATGCAGGCGTTCCGCGGAGGCGCGGAACAGGCCGACGATCAGACGGTCGTTGCGGTGAGGATCACCCAATAACTCAATAGTTTCCAGTTGTCAGTTTCCAGTTCAAAGTTCTAGTTATCAGTTGCCGCCGCCGAACTTCAGAACTGCCAACTAAACTTTGAACTTGCAACTGATAACTGGAAACTTCTTTTCTAATGGTGCTCGTCTACCGCGGTGGCGGCGCTCAGATAGATCCCTGTGAGCGTCATGAAGATGAACGCCTGCAGCGGACCGATGATGAGGCCGAGCATCTGAATCGGCAAGGGCACAATCAACGGCGCAATCGAGCCGATGATCAGCACGACCAGATGCTCGCCGAAGATGTTGCCGAAGAGGCGCAGCGTGAGAGACAGCACCCGTGACAGGTGACTGATCAACTCGATCGGCAGCATCAGCGGAGCCATGGCCTTGGGCACGCCCGGTGGAAATGCAAAGTGCAGCACGTAGGCGATTGGACCCTGTGCCCTGATGCCTTGCCAGTGATAGTAGAGCCACACCGTGATCGCGCACCCGAACGGCACGTTGATGTTGCTCGTGGGCGCGCCAAGGCCCGGCACCTGTCCCATGAGATTGCCGAGCAGAATGAAAATGAAGATGCCGCCGCAAAGCGCGAGATATCTGCGGCCTTTGCCGGGCCCGATGGCTGCTTCGAGCTGCGCGACGATGAACGTGGTGACGTCTTCGAGGACGATCTGGAACTTGCCGGGGTTGTCGACGCTCAATTTCGCGCGAATCACCAGACCGATGACCAGGACGATCAAGGTGACGAGGGCGCAGAACACGAGATAGTTCGGCGCCTGGATGCCGAACGGCGCCAGGAGCGCGTTTATTGCGGCGACGAGTGGGGACGGGTGCTCGAGAGTCTCCACGAACAGGAGATTGTACTAGATTTCACAAGCTCGAGCGACGCCACGGAATCACGGAACCACGGAGAAATCCCGCCACGGAACCACGGAAGCACTGAAGCAGGAATTTTGGTTCTGCATTTTGCAAGTCTTGGTGGCTGAATCAGCCCAATCGCGAAAGCAATTCTCAGTTCTCTAGATTCGGTGCTTCCGCGTTTCCGTGGCCTCGCTTCAGCCAAAAAAAGAGCCGCAGTGGCTAGCTGCGGCTTGGGGGTGACCTCGTTAGGACCGGAGCCGCGAAAGCACAGAAAATCGTTTCTGTGCTTCGGTGCTTCAGCGGCTTTCTATTCCGTGGTTCCGTACTTCAGTGGCTTATCGATCCAGATAATCGATGCTTCGCTCCCGCACGTGCAAGCCGATGGATCGGCCGCCGAGCAACGCGAAGTCGCCAACTTTCCCGGTGACGCGGACGCGCGCGCCCTTGCCCGGCGTGCGCTCGTGCTGCGACAGCACGGTGATCTCTCCGGTGCCATCGTCCACTTGATAAACCTTGAACGGCACCATGGGAATGCCCCATGACGAGGTGACGGTGCCGCGGACCGTGACGTTCCTGTCGACGTAACGACCGGGATTTGTTTTGAGCTGCGCAATCGACGCGCCGCTCGCGCATCCGGCGAGAATTGCCGCAAAGCCGAGTGCGACAATGAGACGACGAGAAAGACGGGGCATTGTCGTCTACTCCCGGCGCCGCCGAGCGGCGCCTGAATGGGCGAGTCGTTCTCGCCGTAATAACGGACGCGACGGGACTCGTGAACCTTGCGGCCGGGATGCGGCGATGCCAGCGCCTGCCTGAAGTTTGCGCACCCCGGTGAGCCCGTCGCGGCCGATCACGCAGACTTCAACAGCCATGCCACATCGGGCGCGTTCAGAAAACCGCCAGAAATCGCAACATTTCGCCGCGAGGCGGCCGCGCGCGTCCTGAGGGCCGGACAGCGCCTGAGGACAGCGGGCTCAGTACACGCGCAGGTATCTCGCCATTTCCCATGGCGACACGTGACGAATGTAGTCGTCCCATTCCTCACGCTTCGCCTCCAGGAAGTGCTGAAGGATGTGTTCGCCGAGCGTCTCCTGGATGACCGTGTCCTTCTCCAGTTCAGCGAGCGCGTCGTTCAGGTTTGCGGGCAAATCGTCAATGCGCAGGTGGCGCCGCTCGCGGTGACTCATCTTGTAGATGTTCTTGTTCACCGGGGGCCCGGGATCGAGCTGGCGATCGATCCCGTCAAGTCCCGCACGCAACATTACTGCGAGGGCGAGATATGGGTTGCACGATGGGTCTGGCATGCGGAGCTCGATTCGCGTGCCGACGCCGCGTGTCGCCGGAACGCGTACGAGAGGGCTGCGATTCTTCTCGGACCACGCAATTGCCGTCGGCGCTTCGTACCCGGGCACGAGACGTTTGTAGGAGTTCACGAGCGGGTTGGTAATTGCGCAGAAACCTTTCGCATGCTCCAGCAAACCGGCGATGTACTGCAGACAAGTCGCGCTCAGTTGCCACTGACCCTCTTTCGCGTAAAAGGCATTTTGCGCACCGCGGAAGAGCGACTGATGTGTATGCATCCCCGAGCCGTTCAACCCGAAGATTGGCTTCGGCATGAAGGTCGCGTGGAGATCGTTTCTCAGCGCGACGTTCTTGACGACGAACCGGAACGTGCTGATGTTGTCGGCCGTTGCCAACACATCGTCATAGCGAAAGTCGATTTCGTGCTGACCGGGGGCCACTTCGTGGTGCGCGGCTTCCACTTGAAATCCCATTTGTTCGAGCGCCAGCACGATTTCACGGCGGACATCCTCGCCGAGATCGACCGGGGCAAGATCGAAATAGCCTGCGGCGTCGTGCGTCTCGGTTGTGGGCTGGCCGTCCCGCCGCTGAAAGAGAAAGAACTCGGCTTCAGGACCGGCCTTCATGGTGAAACCACGATCGCCGCCCATCCGAATGACGTTTTTCAGTGTCGTACGGGGACAACCGGCAAACGGCGTCCCGTCCGGATTGGCGATGTCGCAAATGATGCGGCCCACGCGCGCGCCGTGTTGGTCGGTCCACGGGAACACCTGAAAGGTCGCGAGGTCCGGCTTGAGGTACATGTCGGACTCTTCGATCCGCACGAACCCCTCGATGGACGAGCCGTCGAACATGATGTGGCCGTCCAGAGCCTCACTGAACTGACTATCGGGGACCTCGACGTTTTTGATGACGCCGAGGATGTCGGTGAACTGGAGACGAAGAAATTTGACGCGCTCGTTATCCGCGCGTTCGAGGATGGTCGCTTTCGCGTCGGCCACCGGTTGATTCTAAAGGCAACCCGCCCCGCGCTCCTGCCAACCGTGGGGCGGTCCGCGTCGTCTGACACCAATGGACGGAGGAGTTGCCTCATGAGAAAGGTTCGATTTGCGATTTTTGCCGCGCTGTTGGCTGCCGGTGTCGCCCTGGCGGTCGGAACGCTCGTCGCCCAGTCGGGCGCGCCCGCGCCGCAGGTGGCACCCGCGCCTCGGCCCGCACCCGACGCGCGCGGACGGGTGTTGATGCTCGATGGCCGCGGCAGCCAGATCGGCGTGATGGTGGACGATTTGACCGCCGCCGACCTGAAAAGTCTCAGCGGCGTTATGAGCGGAATCCGCATTCGGGAAGTGGACGCCGATAGCCCGGCGGCCAAGTCGGGACTGAAGGAAGGCGATGTCGTCGTCGAATTCGATGGCGAGCGGATCCGGAGCGCCCGGCAGTTCTCACGCCTCGTGGAGGAGACCCCGGGTGGACGACCGGTCAAATTGACCATCGTCCGGAGCGGCCAGCGCCAGACGCTCGACGTCACTCCCGAGGACCAGGCCTTTGGCTGGAGCGTCGACGGCGATCGCATCGGTCGCGAGATTGCGCGGGGCATGCGAGAGATAGGACCGCGGCTGCGCGAGATCGAGCCACGGTTCCGAGAGATGGAACCGCGGTTGCGCGAACTCGAACCGCGCCTCCGCGAGTTCCGTTTCGACGGCCCGGGGTTCGATTTCAACTTCGACGACATGCTGCCCGGCGCGCGCAGCCGGCTGGGCGTGCAGATTGAATCGCTGACGCCGCAGCTCGCAGAGTATTTCGGCGCCAAAGACGGGGGCGTGCTCGTCTCGAGCGTCACGAAAGACTCGCCGGCGGAAAAAGCAGGTTTGAAGGCCGGCGATGTCATCACGTCGGTCAACGGCGATCGTGTCCGCGACTACGACGACCTCATCAACGAGCTGCGCGACAAGTCGGGCGAGATCACGCTGGGCGTGGTTCGCGACAAAAAAGACACGACAGTCAAGGCGACGATCGACCAGAGGGAATCGCGGCCGCGTCGGCCGTTCCGGCCCGCGTGATTAGCCGCAGATAGTCACAGATGGCCGCAGATAAAACCGAAATTATCTGTGGCTTTATCCAGCCTTATCTGCGGCTCTATCCGGTATTATCTGCGGCTATCTGCGGCTATCTGTGGTTATCTGCCGCTATCTGTGGCTTGTCGGCGGTTTCCGACGGCCTCGCCGCAATCAGCGCGCCGAGCTCCGCGGCGATGAGGCGTGCGATCACGACTTTCGCGTCGTCGACGGCCACATCGGGCTTCAATTCCGCGGCAAGAACGCCGGCGGCGCCACGCGGGGACGGGAGCGGAACCGCAAGAGAGGCGGCGGCAGTCGCGGTGGCTGCGCTCGTTCGAGAGTCGTTTTCGCGAAACGCCCGGGCGGTGACGTTGTCACCGTCTGCTGGAATCGTCCCCAGCCGCGTGATGAGCCGTTTGTCGTAACCTGAAATCACTGCCGCTTCCAGCGCTGTCCGATCCGAGGTGCTCATCCACACGATGATGCCGCGAGCGTTCAGCAGGCCGCGCGCGCTCTCGAGAAGATGCTCCATTTCTGCCGTGTCTTCTGTAGCGGCGAGATCGCTGCAGAGTCGGGCGACATCAGACGCGCGCGAGATCGACAGACCCGTTGCGGCGGGTGAGGAAGCAACCACAGCCGGCTCGTCGCGCGCGCGCGCCGCCTCACGCACCGGAGTCTCAGCGACGCGAGTCTGTGCTGGTACGCCCGCGGTCGTGTGTCGAGCGACCGGCACCAGCAACAGCAGCGCGAATACCAGAATGCCCGCCGCCCCGGCGGCCAGCAACATCTGCTCCTTCCGGACGGCGGCTTGGCGCTCGGACGAAACCTTCGCCAGTTGGTCGGCGTTCCGCGCAATCTGCAGCCGCAGCCCGTCGAGGAGATCGCGTCCTTCGTTGAAAATCACTTCGGCCGCCAGCAACGGCTCTTCGTGTCGCGCGTATTCGCGCGCGCGCTGTTCGGCAGCCGACAATCTGTCGCAGGTATCGAGCGCTCCAGAGATCGAGCTCCCGTTGGCGTTGGAGGCGGCATCGAGCTCCAACAGAGATGTCCGAAGCTTGTCCAGGAGTTGTGCTGCGCGTGCGGTCCAGAAGGCGTAACTTTGTCCCGGCGCTACGTACGCGTGCAGCGCGGCCCGTAACTCCTCTGTCCTTGCGATCGCCGTCTGCGCGGCGGAGTCGGTATTCCGCCCTGCGACAACGTCTCCGGCAAGAAGCTGTTCGTCCTGCACGATGCGATACGCAGCGGCGGCCGCCGCTCCAATCGCGAGTACGGCAAGCAGGAAGCGAATCCAGCGATTCGTCAACTTGACGAAAGAATAGCAGAAGGCGCTGCCGATCGAGCGCTTAGAAAACGGGCAAGTAGTCCTGCAGATAGCGCGCGATGATCGTGAAGTTGTTCGTGAAGATCAGCACTCCGATCGCCACCATCAACGCGCCTGAGACGACTTCAATCGCATGGTAGTGGCGCCGGATGCGAGCGAACGCCGCGAAGAAGCGGTCGATGGCGAGCGTCGTCAGCAAAAACGGAATGGCGAGGCCTGCTGAATAGATTGCCAGAAGCCGGACACCCTGGCCGACAGTCTCCTGCGCGCCCGCTATGGCGAGAATCGCCGCGAGAATCGGTCCGATGCACGGCGTCCAGCCAAACGCGAACGCAATCCCGACGAGCATCGCGCCAATCGCGCCGGCGGGACGATTGGCCTGCTGAAACCGTTTCTCCTGATAGAGCCACCCGATCTTCAGGATGCCCATCGTGTGAAGGCCGAAGATGATGATCACGATGCCGGCGATTTTGCCGAGAAGGGTCAGCTTCGATAGAACGAGCTGACCGACTGCCGTCGCGGTGGCGCCAAGGACGATAAACACCAGCGAAAACCCGAGGACGAAAAACAGCGACGTAAACAGCATGTGGCGCCGTACCGGCGCGGTTGCCGCGCGCGATTGGCCAGCACCCCGCATGTCCTCGAGCGACACGCCGGAGATGAACGACAGATAGCCGGGAATGAGCGGCAGCACGCACGGCGAGATGAAGCTCAACACTCCTGCGAGAAACGCAGCAACAGCCGGCGCAGAGGTGAACAGGTTTTCCATCTAGTCGGAAGTTCGCGAAATCTCTTCGTTGACGAGCCGCAACGAAATAACTGACGGCGCCGGTGTTCCTTCCATCTGCACGTTGTGGCCTTTGACGGGCGGCGCGTCCTGGAACATCAGGTTCCATTTCCAACGTTCCATGGGATTACTGGCCTGCAGCCAGTGCCGGAGCGGAAGCGGCCGATTGAAAACCTGTCCAGCGAGCTCCGCGTAAGACGGCACGTTCGCCATCGCCAGGGCGATGTCGACGCGGACCTGCTGCGAGCTCGTATACGTAAATGGCAGTCCGAGCGCTGCGGCGACGCTTGTGAGGATTTGCCAATCGTCCACAGCCTCGCCGGGAGGATTCAACACACGCGAGGCAGCCTGGAGCATGCCATTCTCGTTCGTGTACGTCGCGTCCTTTTCCACCCACGCCGCGCCTGGCAGGACGACATCCGCAACGCCGGCCAGCTCGGTCGCGAGCACCCCCTGATAGATGACCACGGGGATCGTCCCGTTTCGCTTCGCCTCGATGAGCCACGTCACATCGCCGAGCGAGCCATCGGGGCCGGGGTCCACGATGTAGACGACGGAGACATGGCGTTGCTCGACGGCGGCGCGAAGCAATGACAGGTCCGCCTCGCCCTCGTTGCCCGCGCCAACCGCGAGACCGAAATCCCCCGCGCCGGCGACGTTTGGCGCATCTGTGGCTGGAACGCGAAACTTCGTGTCAGGAGGCTGGCGCTTCGCCGATCGACGCCAGCCCACGTGCACGTGATCCGCGCCGCCATCGCCTTTGAGAGATGTCGCCATCTTCTTCAGCAGAAAGAGCTCCTCGTGCGAGGCGTGCGCCGAAGTCAGGAAGCGAACCGAGGCAGCGTCTCGACGACCGGCCGCCTCGAGCAGATCTCTCGTGCGAATCAACGCGTCCTTCCAATTGACCACCTGCTGAACGCCGTCGCGCGAGAGCAGAAGGGGCTTGCGATTGCGCTGCTCGCTCTCCACCCACGTGTACTGGAAGCGGCCGATATCGCACATCCAGAATCCGTTCACCGTCTCGTTGTATCGAGGTGTGATCCGCACGAGGCGCGATCCTTTGGCCCATTCAGGTTTCGCTTTGATCCATCCGGTCGTGTTGCAGCCCTTTGCGCAGAGGGTGCAGATCGTATCGACAGCCGTTGGATTGTCCCAAGGTCTCGAGCGGAATCGATACTGGCGTGTCGTAATCGCGCCAACGGGGCAGACGTCCATCAGATTGCCGGAGAGCAACGAGTGGACGCCCTGTTCGTTGAACGTCGCGATCTCGCTGCCGTTTCCTCGATCCACGATGCCGATTTGGGCGTCGCCGTCGACCTCGCGCATGAAGCGGATGCACCGCGTGCAGAGAATGCAGCGGTTCCGGTTCAGCATCAACGTCGGACCAAAGTCGACGTCCGCGCGCACACCTTCGCCATCGAAGACACGCCGGGGAAAGTCCATGCGGCTTTGCGCGTTGCCGAACGAGTAGGAGAAGTCCTGCAGCGGGCACTCGCCCCCCTTGTCGCAGACGGGGCAGTCGAGCGGATGGTTGATGAGCAGGAATTCGAACACCCCCGCGCGTGCTTCGACCGATTCCGTGTCCGTCGTGTGCACCACCATACCCTCGGCGACCGGCGTCGAGCACGACGTCTGCAGCTTCGGCATCTTCTCGATCTTGACGATGCAGACGCGGCAGGAGCCGTCGATGCCGATGCCGGGGTGATAGCAGTAATAGGGAACTGTGACGCCGCTTTCGATGGCCGCCTGGAGGACCGTTTTGCCTTTTTCGACCGTGATCGGGCGGCCGTCGATCGTCAACGTGACGGTGTCCATAAGCTTTCGATCATATCTCACGGACCGCGCGGCTCGCCCGCGCGGCGGGCGGATCCAGCGGCATGTTCGA
>WNFU01005637.1_pt1 | contig 25986 bp, 21 predicted proteins | sample 5400121 | NCBI WGS metagenome assembly WNFU01 (sample SAMN13153360, study PRJNA577476) | soil metagenome | isolation source: 100 cm soil or saprolite under grassland replicate 1 | place: USA:California | collected 2016-06-15 | reverse complement strand
AGCCGCAGGCCGTGTGCATGCGCAGTATCCGCGGCGCGCTGGATCTCTTGTGTCGTGAATGGGACAGCGTCCTGCGCGGTACCTTCGCTCGACACGCCGCCGGTAGCGAAGATTTTCAGCAGGTCGGCGCCGCGATCAATGTTCTGCCGCGCGAGCGCCTCAATCTCCGCTTCGTCGCGGACGCCGGTGATCGCGTGGCCGTGCTGCCCTTCACGCGCAATCTGCACACCCGCGCAGAGAAGATCGGGACCGTCGAGCACGCCGCGCCGAATCTCGTCACGCACGTGGAAATCGACGCCGAGCTCCTCGCCCATCACGCGCATGGTCGTCACGCCCGACGCCAGATCCCGCGCGACATTACTGCGCGCGGCGGCCAGTTGCACATTCAAGGGCCGCCGCATCTGCCCAATTTGATCGCCCTCGCCCGGCACGATTGACAGATGCGAGTGCGCGTCGATGAGCCCTGGAAGGATTGTCGCGTCGCCGAGATCGACCGACGCTACATCGTCTGCCGGCGCGCCTCCACTTACGGCTGCGATCCGATCGCCGCTCAGGACAATGAAGCCAGGTGACAGCACGTCGGACCCGGTGAAGAGCCGAAGCGCCCGGAACGCGTGAGTCGGCTGCACGTCAGCGGCTAAACCCAGAGTTCACTTTTGGCGGCGCCAACGGCGTCCAACGGCTCGAACATCGCCCATATCTCCCACAGAATCGCGCCAGCTCGATATCACTCGTCGCAACACACGTGAATTGAGGGGTTAACTCTGACGCTTTAGATAGCGATCGAGAAACGCCTCCATGCGCTGGTACATATCGAGTCGATTCGCCGGATTTCTGAAGCCGTGCGGCTCGCCCGGATAACTTTTGTTCTCGAACGTTTTGCCGGACTTCTTCAAGAGATCTATTGCAAGCTGATACTGCCGGAACGGCGCGCGAACGTCGGCTTCGCCGTGCATGATGAGCAGCGGCGTCTTGATATCTTTGAGTCGCGCGAGCGTGTTGCTGCGCGCGTACACCTCCGGCCGCTCCTCGGGCGAACCGCCGTGCCCTGTCTTCGTGAAGATCTTGCCGAGCCGATCGGCGTTTGTCAGCGCGTCGCCAAAATCGTAGATGCCCGCCATCGGGACGGCGGCGTCGTACTTGTCCGGATAGCGCGCGATTGTAGCCATGGTCATGATGCCGCCGTAGCTGTAGCCGTAGATGCCCACCTTTCCGTTCACGTACGGAAGCGAGCGCATGAAATCAGCGGCGACAGCCGCGTCGTGCGCCTGCCCCTGTGCCCAATCGTTGACGCTCAAGTCCTGGAACTCGCGTCCGAAGCCGGAGCCGCCGCGATAGTTGATGGCCATCACCACGTATCCCTTTGACGCGAGGTACTGTTCGATCAGGTTCTGCGTTCGAAGGTACGAATTGGTTCCTCCGCCGTGGACGCTCACGAGCGCCGGATACTTCGTGCCTTCGCGCATGTTCGGCGGCAGATACAGAAAGCCCTGGATGTACAGCCCATCGAACGAGCGGTACGCAATCTCCTGCGGCGCCGTGACGTTCTCCCATTCGTCGGCAAACTGTGTGATCTGACGCGGCGGTCCGCCCAAACTGGTGACGTATTCGACTTCCGATCCGTGAACCGGCCCGGAACGCACGTAGACGAACGCGTCGCCCTTGGCCGTCGTGTCGAGCGATCGGAGCGAGCCCAGGCCGTTCGTCAGGCGAGTCGCGATGCCACCGGCAGCAGGCACGCTCCAGAGGTTGTAGTCTCCGCGCTCGTGATACACGAAGAAGAACTGCGATCCGTCGCCACTCCAGAGCAGCGGCAGGCTGATGATCGCGTCTGTCGCGTACACCTGCATTTTCACCTTCTGCTCGGCTCCCGTGGTCGCGTCGATCGTGTAGATGTCCTGCAGGTCCTCGTACCAGTAGCCGCTCTTCAGATTGGCCATCATCGCCAGCCGCTTTCCATCCGGCGACCACACCGGCGACGACATGCCCATGAGGGTCTTCGAGAGCTGGCGCGTGCTGCCCGAGGCGACGTCGATCACCCACAGGTCGTCGTCCCAGTAGTTGCTCTTGTTCGAGATGTAAGCGATCTGGCGTCCGTCGGGCGACCACGCGGGCGTGAACCGCGGATCGTCCTCGGCGTTCGACTGCTTCGTGAGTTGGCGCGATGGCGCGCTGCCGTCGCTCGGCACGAGCCAGATGTCTTGATAGCCGCCGCGCGAGGAATAGAACGCGACAGTCTTGCCATCGGGCGACACCGACGGCGCGCGCTCGTTCTGCGCGTCCTTCGTCAGTTGCGTTGCATTCGCGGAACCGACGGTCGCGGTCCACAGGTCCTCGCCGCGCGACAACACGATGCGCCGACTATCGGGAAACCACGCGGGGCTACCGCCCTGCAACCAGAACTTCGGCTGATCTCGACTGTCTGTAGACGCGAGATAAACCCCGGTCCCGCCCGACGCGTCCGCCGTGATCGCGATCAACTTCCCATCGGGTGAAATCGCGGCCTGCCGGGCGCCCGATTGTCGACCGACGATGTTCTGAAGCGTCAGCGCCTTCTTCGTGGTCTGCTGCGCGGCCGCGCCCTGGATTGCCAACGCCACCATCGCAAGCGCGATGCGCGCCGGCGCACGCAGTCGTGTTCTCATCATCACGAGCCCCCTCTCCTGACGAACCGTCGAAGCCTTACAAAATCACTCGTCCCGGTTTCTGACCGGTGAGCGTTCCGTCCACCAATACCGGCACGCCATTGACAACCACGTGCCGAACGCCGCTCGCCATGGGAAAGGGATCGTTGGGATCCGACTCCGCGGGCGTGGGAAATTTGTAGGCGTCCGGATCGAACACCATGACGTCGGCGACTTTGTCTTTCGCGAGCACGCCCCGATCCTTCAGCCGGAAGTGCTCGGCCGGCAGCTGCGCCGCACGGCTGACGGCGGTCTCGATCGGCACTTTGTTCGCGCGTGCCTGACGGAAGTAACCGACGAACGCGCCACGCCGTTGATGTTCGTACCAGCCGTACGGGTCATCGACATCGACCGGAATTGAATCGGACCCGGGACCAAACCGGGGATGTGTCGTCCAGTAGCCCGCTGGCAGGACGTCCGCCGGATCCTGTTGACCGCGTCCGCCGCCGCGACTCCCGCGGGTTGCACCACGGTTGTCACCATCAAACGTAAAGATCACGGGATTCCCATCGTCGAGAATCAGATTCACGTAGTAGTCGTCTGGATCCTGCCCGGCGGCCTTGGCGAGCGCTGCGATCGACTTGCCGACCTTGTCGCGATGTTTCGGCGTCAACGCGCGGACGATCACGACGTCGTTCTTGTTGTTGTTGAAGAACTGCACGGAACGCATGATCTCCGCCCGCGTTTTTCGATCGCGCAGGAGCGAGATGAGCTGTTCCTCGGTGTCATCGAAGGCGCCTGGATAAAACACCATCAGCGCCTCCAGCATTCGGTTCGAGGCACGCCGATGGCTGGTGGATTGCGGGATGACGTCCGCGGCGACGTTGAGCCCGCGGCGATTCGCGTCGGTGACGAGATCGAGCGCCGCCTTCGAGCCACCGCGAAAATGCGAGATCTGCACACGACAGCCGGCCTTCTCGCCGATGGTGACCGCTTCGAGCGCGCCGTTCGGGCCGTTGCGGAGATGCGAGGCGTAGACCTTGTCGAACTTCGCGAGCACCTTCGAGATGCGAATCAACTCGTCGGTTGTCGCGTAGTAGCAGGGGCGATACGCAAGGCCCGTTGACATTCCGACGGCACCTTGCTCCAGTCCGCTCGCAACGAGTCGCTCGAGCTCCTTGTACTCATCAGCGGTCGGCGGACGTTCGAAGCCGCCATGCATGGCGCCCCACCGGATGCCGCCGTACCCGAGCAGCACGGCGCTATTGATAGTGGCGCCGGTGCGCTTGATGACTGCGGCATAACCGTCAACGCCTTCCCAATCGACGTTCATGCGGCTCCGCTTACGGGAGATCAGCGCCTCGCGATACCAATACTGGAGCACCGTTTTCGCGCGGTACGGTGTCACCGAGTGGCCGCAGTTGCCGTTGATGATTGTCGTGACACCCTGCCGAACGAACTTCTCCAGCACCGGGTCTGCGAGCATCAAAATCTCTTCGTGCGTGTGCGGGTCGATGAGTCCGGGGCAGACGTACTGTCCACCCGCGTCGAGCGCCTTTCGCGCCGCTGAAACCGGCACGTTGCCGATGTCGACAATTCGCCCGTCCCGAATGGCAAGCGACGCCTCGAACGGCACGCGGCCCGTGCCGTCGACGATGCGGCCGCCGGTGATTACGACATCGAGCGGAGGTCCCGAAACCTGGATCGCGCCCGATGCTCGTGGCAAACCGACGAGCAGCGTTGAGGCGCCGCCCCAGATGGCAGTCTTCAGGAACTGTTTGCGATCGATTCGTGCGTTCATCGGCCTGACTCCGTGGTGACGAGATCCTTCCGTGGCTTCGCGTACGTGCGGCGACTCTGCGCGAGACCTTGTGACGCAAGCGATTCGGCGGTCTTCAAGGCGCAGCGCGCCGGATTGATAACCGGCACACCGACCTGCCCGGTAATCTGTTCGGCCACGCCGAGAAACGCGAGGCTCATGCAGCCAAGCACGAGAACATCGGCGCCCATCGTCCGCAGAACGTGGTGCGCCGTTTCCGCGACGCGCGCGAAAAGCCGATCGCGATCCGCGCTCAGTTCAAGCACCGGAACGTCGATCGACGCGGCGCCCGCGTAACGGAGCGACAGCCCCATGCCGCGAGCGAGATGATTGAGCAGCGGGACAACGCTGTCGAGAACGGTGATGACACCGACGCGCTCTCCGAGCTGCGCGCCGACGTGAAACGCCGCTTCGAACGGACCGACGACCGGACAGTCCAGAATCTCGCGCAAAGCGGCCAATCCGGGATCGCCGAAGCAGCCAATGATCAGCGCATCCGGATCGCGTGCGCGACGCTGCAGCGCGGCAATCATCGGCGCCACGCAGAGCGCTTCCTCGACGTGGCTTTCGATCGAGAGCGGGCCGCCCGGAGAATCGGCGACTCGTACAGTCACGCCCGCCGCGGCCCAGTCCTGAAGGATGCTGCGCCGCCGCTCCAGTTCCGCGACGCCGAGCGGGCCCGCCGTCACGTCGCCAGGGATGTGATAGACGATCTCCATCACGGCTCCCCGAGTGCGGCATGTGTGACCGCGGGCTCGCCCGAGTGGCCGGCAGGCACCGGCGCATCAACAGAGACAGCTATCTTCCCGAAGACCTCACGACGTGCGAGCAGCCGCAGTCCGGCGTGCAGGCCGTCGAGACCGACAGTCGTGTGCAGAACCGGCTCGAGGCGTCCGGAGGCCAGACAGTGGAGCAAATCGCGGAACTCGGCGCGCGAGCCAAGCGGCGCGCCGAGAATGCGACGATGGCGCTGGTAGATCTCGCGGATGCTGATTGCAGGCGCGTCGCCGGCGGTGGCGCCGCAAACAGTCATGCGGCCGAACGGGGCGAGGGCGTTGATCGTGTCGCGCCAGCCGTCTCCCCCGATGCAATCGATCGCCGCGTCAACTCCGCGTCCGCTGGTCAACGCCTGCACACTCGCGACGACGGGCTCGTCGGGTCCAATCACCGCGTCGGCGCCGATCGCAAGAGCCCGCGTGCGCTTCCACTGCGCGCCAACGACCGCAATAACGCGACAACCGGCGAGGCAGCCGATTCTGATCGCGGCAGTACCCACTCCTCCCGAAGCGCCGACGACGAGGAGCGCTTCACCTGGCCGGACTCGTGCGACAGTCACGAGCGCGCGCCACGCCGTGAGCCAGCTTCCACCTGCGCATGTCAGGGCATCGCGCGTCATCCGCTCGGGGATGCGCTCGAGGTTGCGAGCGGGAACGACAACGAATTCGGCATGTGCGCCCCAGCACTGCTCGCCGAGGACGCCGTAGCTTTCACACGCTGATGTCTCGCCTCGCATACACCATTCGCAGTCGCCGCAGAACAGCCCCGGATAAACCGCGACGCGATCGCCGGCGCACCAATTGGAAACGCCCGTGCCAAGCGCAGCGATCGTGCCCCACGCGTCGGTGCCATTGACGTGCGGCAGCGGCGGCCGCGATCGAATGCCTGGTCCCTGCAGGTTCGAGAGCGCGAAGAGATCCTTGCGGTTGAGCGTCGCACCGCTCACGCGCACCAGCACTTCTCCCGGCCCTGGTTTGGGTGTCGGGACCTCTTCGATCCGGAGATTGGCTTCCGGATCTCCGTAGCCGATTTGAACAGCGGCGCGCACCTAAGCCCTCAATTCACATGTGTGTTGACATTCGCAGCCCAAGTCGCCTCCGCGATCAAAGAAGGACGCGCGATTCCGTTGCCGTCCGGACCGCACGCCTCACGGCGCGCAGCGTCGCGCGCACCTTGTTGCGCTCGCGTATGAGGCCAACGCGCAAGAACGGCCGCAGTTCCTCGGACACGCTCGGCAGGCTCGCGGCCGCTTCAAGTCGAGGCACGGGCCCGAACTTGAGCGCGGGATCGTGATCGAAGCGCTCACCCTTCGAGTAGTTGAGTGGCACCAGCAGCCTCGCGATGCGGCGCAGCACGCCATTCAGCCGGCGGCGCTCCGCTGCGTCGTCCGGCTGCCGGCGCAAGTGCGCCTCGGCGTCAGCGCGCCACTCGCGGATCTCCTGCGCAAGCATCTCCAGATCCTCGAGCACTGGCTCCAGATCGATCTGTCCGGCAGCCGCGTCGTGATAGCTGCGAACCGTGTCGCGAATCTCCGCGACTGCCGCCACGTAATCGAACGGATGCAGCGGCGCGTTGAGAATTCGCACGATCGTCGTCAGGTACACCGCCAGGTCGCGCCGGAGGATTTCGAGATCCGCCACCGGCATCAGATCGTCAGGCGTATGCCACGCGATGTTGCCGCCGCACCCGCCGACGGCGTAATACCCGCGGCGCTTCCGCTCCTCGATTGGAATGTTGGAGAGCAGCATGTAAAGGCCCGTCGGGCCGATTTGATTGAACGAGTAATCGCCAGCACGCAGCGGACGCACGCGTTGCGACGGCAAGCCGAGCGCATCGCGGATCGACGAGCGGCACAGCGAATCCGCTTCCGCCATCCACATCACTTCCTCGTATGCCGTCGCGTCCGCGCAACCGGGCGAGTCGATGTCGAGTTGCGCGATGCACCATTCGTCCAATCCGTCGGCAAATGTGTCGGCATACCACGTCGACCCGGCATAACGTCCGGTGGAGTGGCCTGGCCACCACGCGATCCGAACGGTTCGCTTGAGGCGATCGCGAAGGCCCCAGAGGACGCGCGCCAGCTCCAACAGCGCCGCATCGCCGGTTGCGTTGTCGCCGATGCCTTCGTACCAGGAATCGTAGTGGCCGTGAACCAGGAGAAATTCGTCGGCGTCGCTTTGTCCGCGAATCTCTGCGACGGGAAGCAGGCACCGCATCCATCCCTCGCGAAGCGAGGTCCGTATCGTCGCCCTCGTTTTGCCACGCTGTACGTCGGCGATGAGCGCCTCGCCATCGGGATGGTTGATGCACACGACGGGTGTCTTCGGCTTGCGTGCGATTGATTCCGCGGTTGGCGCACCCCAGATCGGGGTGCAGATGCCTTCGTGAATGTTCTGTCCCGGATGGATATAGATCTGTGCGATCGCTCCCCGGCGCTCGAACGCTTGCACCGGGCCCGGCATCGAAAAACCTTCCGTGAGAACGATTCGTCCGGTGACCAGATCCTCCTCGCCGGCAGTGCGTCCAGCGGCATCGGGTGTGTCGAAGAGGGTTGACGTGCCCGCGGCATACCGCGACGGAACGTAACAGATCTCCCCCTCGATGCCCTCGATACCCGTCGATTTGGCAAACGCGGGAGGACGCGCGCGCACCTCGCGTGAGTGCCCGCCGGCGCTCACGTTCAGCTCGGCGCGGTCCGGCAGGCTGATGTACAGCTCCGGCGTGTGGAGCGTCACCGGCACTCCCATCGCCTGCAGCCGCTCGACGATGAAGCGGCCCGCGGATTCTTCGGCGGGCGTGCCCGATTCGCGCACCAGCGTGCTGAAGCGGTCGAGCAGCGCGCGCGGCTCGTCGAGCCGAATGGCATCGCGAGCCGCCGCCTCGAGCGGTTCATCCTTGAACAATTCGAAAGTCGACACCTGCCCCTCCTGTTAGAACTTAGAATTCGACGCGCAGCCCAAGTTGAATCTGTCGCGGCGTATTGGCCTGCGCCGTGATCACGCCGAAGTTGGCCGGCGTCGCGAGGTTCAAGGCGGGATTCGAAAACTGAAGTGAATTGAAGACGTTGACGATCTCCGCCGTGAACACTGCGTTGACCGCATGGGACACACGTGTCCGCTTGCCAAATGACATGTCGAGATTCCACCTGGGGAGGCCGCGTAGCGTCCCGCGTCCTGCGCGGGGATCCTCGCTGACGAGCACTCGACGATAGTTGTTGAAAACCGCTTGCGGATCGTCGAATAGATTCAGGCCGGTGCCACCTGTCGCCGGGTTGCCCGTCGTGCCCACGCCGCCTGCGCCCGCATTGTTGCGACTCACGGTTGTCGCCGGCGTGTCGCCCGCCGGAATCGCGCCCACGCACCCGGTAAACGCGAGCCCACCACCGAATACACCGGTGCGCTGACAGACATCGAGGGGCACGCCGCTGCTCGCCGAGAAAATGCCAGCTACATACCATCCGCCGGTGATGCGCTCCAATCGTCCTGTCTTGCCGAACGGCAGGTCGTAGACGCCTGTGAGGTTGAACACGTGCCTCCGATCGAAATCGGCCGGCCCCCAATCGACGTGCGGATCGAAGCCGGACGACTGCGCGCCGGTGCTGTTCTGGCGTCGGCCCCCTTCATCCATGGCACTCGATAACGTGTAACTTGCAGACATGGTCAAGCCACTCGCCGAGCGGCGGCGGGCGCTCACGAACCACCCGTTGTAAAGCGACTTGCCGCCGTCACCACGTGCCCAGAGCGTCTGAATCTGCTGATTGCTCAAAGGCTGTTGACCCAACGCGATGCGCCGGTTGTTCACCTGCAGCCACAGCGCACTCAGATTTCCGTCGATGAAGGACGTCGCCTGCTGACTCGCCACCAGAGCGGTCTGACCAGCGCCGAGTTGATTCTCGAGCCATGGTTGCGGCGATACCGAGCTTGCCGGCACGCCGCTGCGAAGCTGCTGGGCGATCGCGTCGTACGCCTGCGCGAACGTTTGGCCCGAGCTGGAATCGCGGTGAAAGTACGGCACTGAGCTCAGCACCCACGCTTGCGGCAACTGCCGGCCAATGCGCAGCACATAGCCGGTCTCCATGACGAACTTGGCCGGCAGCTCACGCTGATAACTCAAGTTGAAACTGTGAGTCCGGCCGATCTTGATGCGCGGGTCTGCAAACGTGGTCACGTTGATGCCGTTGGGGACGATGGGCACGGTAGCGACTGAGCGCGCGGGTAGCGGCACCGGGCCATCGACGCCCACCCGCAGGACCGACGCCGGATCTGCTGCACCGCCTGGCGCGCAGCCTGGCCCGGGAGTGCCATTCGCGTTGCACCGCGGCGCGTTGAGCGTGAGATTCTCGCCGTAGCCCATGCCGAGCGCCAGGATCTGTTGCACGCTGTTGACGCGATCGAACACGAGACCGTATCCGCCGCGCAGGACGGTCTTGTCGCGTCGCATCAAGCTGCTCAACCAGCCATGTTCACGCTCCGGCGTCCAGGTCACGGCGAGCCGCGGTCCGAGGTTCGACCAGTCGGTGTCGTAGTACTTGTCGCGTCCACTTGCCGAGAGCGGGAGGAACGCCAGCGTCGGATTGTACGGCTGCCCCGCTTCCGCGGCTTTGCGCGCGCGATCGAGATAGATATCGCTGGTCAGGACTTCTTTCGTCTGCGCGTCGATCAAAAACGCATAGCGATCCAGTTTTTCTTTCGGCGACAGGCGGAACTGATAGTTGAGTCCAAGGTTCAGCGTCAGGTTCGATCGCATCCGCCAGGTGTCGTTCACGTAAAACTCATAGCCATCGGTACGCGTGTTGAGATCCTGCGGCGTGCCGGCCGGCAGCGGACTCAGATCCGGTGCGCGCATGCCGAGCACGCTGACGCTGTCGACGAGGCCAAGCATGCCAGCATAAAGTTGTGTAAACCGGTTCACGTCGGCCGCCGTGAGGCAGTTCGTCGTCACGCCTGCGCCGCACGTCGGAGGTCTCAGCGTCGCCGGAATGCTGACGTTCGTGCCGGCAGTGACCTGCGCCACCGGTGCCGTCAGCGATCCGGCGAGCTGCTCGTTGCGCTGGAAGAACCAGTATTCGCGCCGCCAGGTCGCGCCGAACAACACCGTGTGCTTGTCGTGCATCCAGGTCGAGTTGTTGATCACCTGATAGGTATGCGCGTCGGAGATCTGCGAACGCGCGTTGGTCTGTGACACGTCGAGCGGCTCGTCAACACCGCCGATATCGAGTGCCATGTTCGCGCCCGGCACCTGGGCGAAGGGATCGATGCGCGTGAACGCGATGAAGCCGCGAAGGAACGACGCGCGCGTTTCGTTCAGGAAGTTGGGCGAGACTTGACCGGTGAGGCCGAACGCGCCGAACCGCGGTTCACGGGGCAGGTCTTCGGTGCCGACAGGCGTCCCCTTCACGTTGCCGCGCAGCACTCCGCCGATGTCCGCCTGCGCCGCGCCCACCTCGCGAATGCTCCCGAACCGGTAGTTCGCGTCTGTCCGCCAGGTGTTGGAGAAGTTGTGATCGAGCCGCAGGATGGCAGTGTCGCTCTTGAACGAGGTGTCGGCGTCCCCAGTGAACCCAACGGTGTTCAGACCGTCGCCACGGCTCGGATCGTTCCCGGCCGGCAGGGTGCCCCAGAGGCTGGAGACCACCGGGTTCAAACCGATGCCGCGCGGATCGAAAGCGCGGAGATCGTAGCTGACGATGTTGCCGGCAGCGTCACGGAACCGCAGTACACCTGCCCTTAGTGTGTCGGTCGGAACGATCCGCGCCACCTCCGTCGTCCTCGGGAAGCGCTGCGCTTCGTAGTTGGTGAAAAAGAAGGTCCGATTCCGCACGAGCGGGCCGCCAAGAGAGAAGCCGCCACGGTTGTTCTCGAGCGGCGCCTTTCCGAGGCCGAGACGGCTGCGGTTCCAGGAGTTCGCGTTCAACTTGTCATTCTGCGCGTAGAAATAACTCGACCCGCGGAATTGATTCGTCCCGCGCTTGGTCACGATGACAAACTGCCCGCCGCTGCCCCGGCCGAATGTTGCGTTCGCGTTTGTCGTGGCGGCGCTGAACTCTTCGACGCTCTCGGCAGGAAGGGGCACCACCGCCGCCGGCAGCGCCTCGAGAAAGTTGTCGCCGACGACGTTGTCGGAGACGTCCGCGCCATCGAGCGTATAGGTGTTCTGATCCGTACGCGCACCGGCGATGGCACCGGCGCGGGTGCGATTGCTGTCGCCGCCCATGTACGGCACCGCAAGCGGCTGGTTGAATTGAATCGCTTCGATCGACCGCGTTGGATTCGGGAGCCGCAGCACGGTCTCTTCATTGAGCGTGTTCACGATGGTCGAGTCGTTGTGTTGCAACACAACCGCTGCTCCGGCGACCACTTCCACCGTTTCACTCAGTTGACCCACGCCGAGCTTCAGATCCACGTGCTGCGTCTTGTTGACTTCGACGAGGACCTGCGGCACCACCGTTTGTTGAAAACCCTGGAGCGTTGCCGTCACCTTGTAGCGTCCCGGCAGCACGCTGACGAACGAGTACACGCCCGACTCACCGGAGATGGTCTCGCGCGACGTGTTGGTATTGAGATCCGTCAGTACAACCGTGACCCCAGGGAGCACGCCGCCGGAAATGTCGGTAATCGTGCCCTGCACGACCCCTGTGGTCGACGTCGCAGTCTGCGCATGGACCGGTGCGGCGGCGACGAGGCCGATCCACATCATCACGAGAATGCAAGGCACGGGCCCGTGCGCGCACGCGCACCACCACCGTTCAGGCAGATTCGATCGATCGGCCGTGCGGATCTGTCTCGATTCCATGATCGTCTTCTCCCTCCTGGGTGATTCGGCGCGTGTCGCAGCCGACGTCGCTTGCAGCAACTCCTACAGGACCAAACCCAATCGGTCGCGCAGCGCCTCGAGCGACTGCAGATCGAGGCGCGCCGCCAGACGCCACACCTTGCTAGGAAACTTTTCGAGTGTCGCCGCGTGCTCATCCCACACGCGATTGCTGACGAGCACCGCCGCGTAGCGGGAACGGCCCAGTCTCTCGAGAGAGCCCATCTGCTCGACCGCGCGAACGTCGATCTTGAAGTCGCGCTCCTTAAATCGCTCGAGCAGCGCATCGATTGCGAGCAACGTGCCCTGTTCACGCAGGCTGCTGCGGTAGAACAACAACAGGATCGAGGACCCGACGGGGAGACTGCGAATGCGCTCGATGAAGCGCGGATCGTAATCCCACGACACGGGGTAGATCCTGCGCGCACGGCCCTTCAAGATCGCGCGGACATCGGCGAGATAGTAGTAGTCGACGAGCACCTGCGTGTCTTGCGTGAGGCTGCGAGCGAGGGCGCGCAGCTTGTTGACGCCAGCGGTCCGCACGTGGACGCCCAGCGCCTGCTGGATCTGCCGTCCCAACTCGCGCGCCAGCACGTCACTCGAATCGACGCAAAGAATGCGCGGCGAACGCGCATCCTCCTCCTGAAGCCGCTGGTGAAGGAATCGGGAAAACGTCAGCGGTTCCACACCGTCGCGCCGTAGCTCCGCAAGCAACCGCTGCATCAACGCTTCGGCCTTTTTCGGCAGATGGCCGTTCGCGCGCGCCTGGCCCGTGACGACGGCGCCCCATCCGTGAATGACGCGGACGAGACCAGCCGCCTGCAATTCCTGGTACGCCTTGCGCACCAGCATCCGGCCAATGCCCAGCGTATCTTCGACGCTGCGGATCGACGGCAGGACGTCACCGGGCCGCAGCCGTCCCAACGCGAGGGCCACTTTCACCTGCTCCTCGATTTGCACGTGCGCGGGGATCCGTGCCGCCGAATTGTAGTGAAACAACCGGATAGGAGCCTCGCGGTGCGCGCTGTTACGTTTTGGTAACACTGCTTCTAACTCGACACGCGTTCGCGTGTCAACGTGGTTCTTTCGGGCACGTCGGAAAAGAACACGGCGAGATTCTCGGGCGGCGTGGACGGCGTGAGCAGGCTGACGACGACGAACGTCAGCGCGCTCATCGCGACGCCGACCTCCACGGCATCGATGCCATGCCGGGCAAACGTCCGCTGCAGCGTGAACGTCCAGATGAGGCAGCCGGCAAAACCCGCCACCATGCTGCAAATCGCCCCCTGGCGCGTACCCCGACGCCAATTCAGGCCGAGGACGATCGGCACGAAGAAGAAGCTCGCAATGAACTTCGCTTGTTCGACGACGATGGTCTGCACGTCACCGAATTTCTGCAGCGCGAACCAGAACGGCAACACGCCGAGGGCGACGATCGAGACCCGATTCACGAGCAACAAGCGGCGCTCGGAAGCGGCAGGATCGATCAGGCGCTTGTAGAGATCGTGCGCCAGCGTGCCGCCGGTCACGAGCAGAATGGAGTTCACCGTTGACATGATGGCGGACATCATCGCGACGAGAAACAGCGATCCGATAAGCGGTGACATGACGACGGAAGCCATGATGCTCGATGCCTGGTCGGGCGAGGGCAAGTACGGGAACAGGCCGCGCATACCGATCCCAAGGATCATCACAGCGGATCCAATCAGCGCCTGTGCGACCATGGAAATGCCAATCGCGCGGCGCACCGTGGCCGCGTCCCTCATCGAGTAGAAGCGGGTCATCTCGTACGGCGCGGCTGCGATCGACAGCGTAAATGCAAGCCCGAAGGCGATGAGATCGCGAGGGCCGAACCACCACCCGGTGACGCGTGGCTCAATGGAGCCGACGTACTCGCCCAGTGCTTGCAGCCCGCCAACGTGCGCCAACACAATCGGTACGGCGAGCACGAGGGCCAGCACCATGATGAGCGTCTGCAGGAACTCGATGTAGGAACTGGAACGCACGCCGCCGAGCGCCGTGTAGAAGCCGGTACTTGCGACGAGCGCCACCATCGCCGCAAGTGGCGCGATGCCGAAGACGGCCGACGCGATTTCGCCGGCCGCCTGGAACTGCGCCGTCAAGTAGATGGTGTAGGTGACGATGATCAGCGCGGCCGAGAGCGTGCGCGCCCCATCGCTCGCGAAGCGCTTGCCGATGTAATCCGCCACCGTCAGCGCACCGAAACGACGCAGCTTCGGTGCGACCCACAGCGCGGACACGACCCAGCCGGACCAGACGCCGAACCAGATCCAGGTCCAGCTGACGCCTGTCAGATAGTGGCGCCCAAGCGTACCGACAAACGTGCCGGCGCTGATTTGTGTCGCGGCTAGAACGGCACCTCCGACCCAGGGTCCAATCGAACGGCCCGCCGCGAGGAACTCCTCTTCGGTCTCTGTGTGGAAGTAGCCCCACAGCGCCACGCCCATGACGATGACGAGGTAAATGCACGTGACGGTCAAGAGGATCGGCGAGGTGACGGTCATCAGCGCGGCCGCCGTCGATCACGCGCTTCCGCCGTGAGCGCCCAACCGAAATACGCCACCATCCATGTCGCGGCGGCGAGAAAAAACCCGTAGAAACTCCAGCCGAATCCCATCAGGTCTGCCGCCTTTGGTACCACAACCACAGGACGGTGCCGCCGAGGAGCGACGCTACGGCCACCGCATCCATCATCGTCGACAGGTCCAGTCCGGCGGCGCCCTCACCGGGCATTCGAAAACGCACGTGGACGAACGCCGGCACGCTCGAAAGAGCGGCTGACCCCTCGGCGCCGGACCACTGTAGCGCGGGCAATGAATGCCCGACCGGCGAACCGCCTGCGGGCAGTTCGACGCGCACTGTCGCGACGCGGGATCTGCCGTCCGTCGCGATCGCTGGCAGCCAGATGGGGCACCTGTACGCCCACTGCGCCGGCTGCATGACGCTGTAGCGGATGTGATAAGTGTGTGTTCCGCCGGATGGAACTTGGATGGTGAGCGATTGCGTGCGGCCGACCGACGTCGCAGAGACGGGCTGCGCCCCGCCGTCAACGCCGCGCAGCTCGGCGCGCGCGCCGTCGAATACCTGAAGTCTGTGATCGACTGCCAAAGGACCGGAGACGTCGACTGTAAACATGGTGTCGACGTCGCACGTGGTGGGCGCACCAAACCGCAACCGGACGTCGGCCATGCGCACGACTGCTGCGGGCGTTTGCGCCCACACGTCTCCCGGGACGCCGACGAGAATCAGGAGCGGGTTCAAGGGTTCAAGGGTTCAAGGGGTCAAGGGTTCAAGGGTTCAAGGGTTCAAGGGTTCAAGGGTTCGAGCGTTCAAGGGTTCGAGCGTTCAAGGGTTCGAAGGTTCGAGGGTTCGAGGGTTCGAGGGTTCTAGCGTATTTCGACAGTTAGGTATGGCTTCATCTATATTATCGAGTCGCGTGGCGGGGCAACGTTCGAGCTGATCGTCACGTTCTGGAGGCCGCCAGGTGATCTACGTATCTGCTCAACGCGGTGACGACACGAACACTGGCACTGTCACGGCGCCGTTCCGAGAGATAACCAAAGCTATTGCAGCAAGCGCGGCGGGAGACACGATCGTCGTGCTGGACAGCGGCGACTACGCGCAGTTCAGCGTCACCAAAAGCCTCACCATTGCGGCCGAGTGTAGTCACGCGGCAGTCTCGGCGCCGGCCGCCACGTACGGGAATACCGCCATCACCGTCAACGCCAGCGCGACAGACGTCGTCGTTCTCCGTGGCCTCACCATCAAGGGGACGGGCGGGACCGTTGGAGTTTCGCTCAGTATGGGACAGTCACTGCGGGTGGAGAACTGCACGATCAGCAATTTCGCCAGCACCCCGGGCGGAATCCCCGGGTACGGCATACAGGTCAGTCATGGCCTCTTGACCGTCAAGGACACCGTTCTACGTGACAACTCGAACGGCGTGTACTTCAGCGGCGGGTCGGACGTACGCGGCATCATTGACCAGTGCCGAATCGAGGGAGACGGCGCTCCTAACGGAATCGGAATACAGATCCCCTTTGGCGTACACGTGACCGTCAAGGGCAGCCTCATCAGCGGTTACGCAGATCAGGCGATCTACATCCGAGGGACGACCGGCTTTCCGATCGCGTTGATTACGGTCATTGACTCGACCATTACTCATAACCGAATCGGGATCTATTCGGACAAATTGGGGCAAGTCCATCTCGTGTACTCCACGGTCACGTTGAACAGCACGGGACTGTTCACATTGAACGGTGGCGTGATTTACACGGCCGGCAACAACGCCATCATCGGGAATCTCGTTGCGAACATGGACGCAAGCGCGAACGTCTTATTCTTCAAATCGGACAAGACCGTTTAGCTCGATCGGGTGGCGAGCTATGGTGGACGGCCGCGGGGACGCTCAGCGGTTTCCCTCGCGGAACGCGCGCGGCCCCGCTTTTGATCTACGACGCGGCGAAGCCCGCTACTCGAACCTGAGGGCCTCGATCGGATCCAACGCTGCCGCTTTGCGCGCCGGATAGAACCCGAAGAACACACCCGTCGCCGCGGCAACGCCAAACGACAGCAGGACGGAATTCAGCGTGACGAGCGTCGACCACTGCATCACCCGGTTGACGCCGTACGAGAAGCCGATGCCGAGCACAATCCCGATGGCGCCGCCGGCCAGGCTCAGCACGATGGACTCGACGAGAAACTGCGTCAGCACGTCGAGATCGCGCGCGCCAACCGAGAGACGCAGGCCGATCTCCCGCGTTCGCTCGGTCACCGACACGAGCATGATGTTCATGATGCCGATGCCGCCGACGATGAGCGACACTGCTGCAATGCCGGCAAGCAAATAGGTCATCGTGTTGGTGGTCGACGTCAACATCGACGTGATCTCCGCTTGCGTGCGCACCATGAAGTCATCGTCCTGGCCGTCGGCAATCCGATGGCGCGCTCGCAGCACGGCGGAGATTTGCTGCGAGATCTCGTCCAGCGAGACGCCGTCCTCCGCCGACACGGTGATGCCCGTCACGTGCTGGACGCCGAGGAGCTTCCGTTGCACCGTGGTGAACGGGACAATCACCGTGTCGTCTTGATCGGGACCCACGGCGGCCTGGCCTTTCGTCGTGAGGACCCCGATCACGCGGAACGGCTGGTTGTTGATACGTACGGTGGACCCTACCGGATCGGTTCCAGGCCCGAACAACTGATCGCGCGTAACTGATCCGAGCACGGCGAGCTTCGCCGCACTCGCGACGTCCTGCGCCGTGAAGAAGCTGCCGGCTTCGAGCGGCCACGAACGAATCGCCACGAGCTGCTCGCTCGCCCCCTGCACCTGTGTGTTCCAGTTCGCCGCTTCCCCGATGATCTGTGTCCTCGTGTTCAGCGTGGGCGAGATGTACCGAATTCCCGGCACTTCCCGCTTGAGCGCCTCCGCATCGTCTGCCGTGAGCGTCGTGACCGCGCCTTGTCCCTGGCGCACAGGCCCGAAGCCGCCGGATCCGGCGTTGACCATGACGATGTTCGACCCGGCGCTCTTGATTTGGTTCTCGATAGAGGTGCGCGCGCCGGTGCCGATGGCGACCATGACGATCACCGCGGCCACGCCGATGATCATGCCGAGGGCGGTCAACGCGGTGCGCATCGCATTGCGTCGCAGAGCCTTCACGGCCACGACAAACGTCATCAGGAATGACATTGATTGCTCCTACGCCACTTCTTCGGCGGCGTCGCCTTCGTCGTCGAGGCGCGTCAGCTCCGCTGACGCGCGACGCGACGTCGCCACCGCGTTGTCGCTGCGAACGCGGCCATCACGAAACGCCACGATCCGTGAACCGTACTCCGCGATGTCGCGCTCGTGCGTGACTAGCACGATGGTCAGGCCGCGCTCTTCGCTGAGACGCTGGAAGATGCCCATCACCTCGATGCTGGTCCGGGTGTCGAGGTTGCCGGTCGGCTCGTCGGCGAGGAGCAGCTTCGGGTTGTTCACGAGCGCGCGCGCAATGGCCACGCGCTGCTGCTGCCCTCCTGACAGTTGATTCGGATGATGGCCGAGCCGGTCTCCGAGTCCCACGGCGCGAAGCGCTTCGGCCGCACGATGCCGGCGTTCTTTCGCGTGTGTGTTGCCGGCGTAGAGAAGCGGCAATTCCACGTTCTCCAGGGCCGTCGTTCGAGGCAGCAAATTGAACCCCTGAAACACGAAGCCGATCTCGGTATTTCGCACGCGCGCCAGCTCGCGTTTGCTGAGTGACGACACGTTCCGTCCGTTAAACAAGTACGTGCCCGACGTGGGGCGATCGAGACACCCGAGCAGATGCATGAACGTCGACTTGCCCGAACCTGAGGGTCCCGTCAGCGCGACGAACTCTCCTATCCGCACGTCGAGCGAGACGCCTCTCAGCGCACGCACCTGCATCTCTCCGAGGTCGTACGTTTTCGTCAGGTCTTGCACGGAAATCAGCGGCGCCGACGTCTGCGCGCTCATCGGCCCGCTCCCTGCGCGCGGCCCGTGCCTCCCTGACGAGTGGCGCCGCCGGTACCCCCGCCCGGGCGACGGCCGCCAAACGGCAAAAGCGGAGACGAGGTGCTTTGACGCGCGGCCGCGTTCGCAGACGCGACGCCGGTAATCACTTGTGTGCTCTCGGTCAGCTCGCCGTCGACAATGGCGGTCACCGTGCCGTCGCTGACGCCGGTCCGCACGCGCACGGGATGCAGCTGACCGTTCTGCAACGTCCACACTCGCGCGATCGATTCATCGCGGCCACGCCCTTCGCGTGACGGCCTGTTCGGCCGCGCCGCGTCAGCCGTTCCAGCGTCATTTGGACGCGGCTGCGCGCTGCGCGCGATCTGCGGGAGCATCTCCTCGGTCGGCCGGAACCGCAGCGCCGCGTTCGGCACGCGTACGACGTTGTCGGCTCGCGCGACTTCAACGGTGACGTTGGCGGTCATGCCGGGTTTCAGTTTCAACTCGGGGTTGGGCACATCGATGATGGTCACGTAGCTGACGACGTTCTGCGCGACCACTGGATCGAGGCGCACCTGCGACACCATTCCGTGGAACGTGTCCTTTGGATACGCATCCACCCGGAACGTCACGCGCTGACCGGCCTTGATCTGGCCGATATCGGCCTCGTCGATGCTCGCGTTCACTTGCATCCGCGTGAGATCCTTGGCGATCTCGAAGAGCGTCGGCGCCGACATGCTCGCCGCGACCGTCTGTCCGACATCCACGCTGCGCGAGATGACGATACCGTCGACGGGGGCCGTGATGATGGTGTGACTCAGGTTGACGCGATTCTGGTTGAGCGACGCGACTGCCTGCGTCACCTGTGCCTGCGCCGCTTTGAGTGATGCCTCGGCCTGCCGGGCTGCCGTTTCCGCGGCCTCCTGATCGGCTGCCGGAATGAGCCCCCTGGCAAACAGCTCGTGCGCGCGGCGCAGCTTGTTCTGTGTGTCGTCCACGTCGATTCGCGCGCGCTCCACGTCTGATTGGAGCCGAACAACAGTGGCTTGCGCCTGCTCCACCTGCGCCTGGACCACAGACGGATCGAGTCGTGCGATCACTTCCCCTTTATGCACTTGCGAGTTGAAGTCGGCGCCGAGTGATTGGATGGTGCCTGAAAACTGGGTCCCCACCTGGACGGTGGTCACCGCCTGGAGCTTACCTGTTGCTTCGACGGTCTCGACGACGTCGCCGCGTGACGCGGCGGCGGTCACGAACTGAGGCATCTTGTCGCCGGCTGCCTTGCGGTAATACGCCGCGACAGAAGCCGAAACCACCGTGACGGCAAGCAGGACCAGGAGTACGCGTTTCTTCATGACTTATTAAACGAACCGGACGTGGCGCAGCGGTGACCAAGGCGTGACAAATCGATGGCAGCGGCTGCCACGGATTTGTCACAGCTGCGCCATCGGCGAATCACGGTTTTCCGGTGAAATCAACGCGATGCCACAGCTCGACCACGGGGATACACTGGCCACCAGCGTCACGATGGACCGCGTCACGGACGACAAGCCGAAAGTGCTCGTGATTGAAGACGAGCGGAATATCCGCGAGCTCGTCAAACTGCATCTCGATCTCGAAAACCTGTCCACGGTGGAGGCGGACGACGGAACGAGTGGTCTTGCGCTCGCGCGCTCGCAGGAATTCGATCTCATCGTTCTCGACCTGATGCTCCCCGGCATCGATGGCGTGACGCTCTGCCGCGCGATCAGAAGAGATTCCGCAAATGTCGACACACCCATCCTGATGCTCACCGCACGGCGAGAGGAGTCGGACAAGGTGGTCGGTCTCGATAGCGGCGCCGACGACTACCTCACGAAACCGTTCGGTATCCGTGAGCTGATGGCGCGCGTTCGTGCGCTGCTTCGAAGGCGCGTAACGGCGGCCGCGCCGCAGGAAGGAAGCGCAATTGTTCGCTACAAACACATCACGCTCGATCCGGCCAAACGCACGGTGAAGGCCGGCGACCGGCATGTCGACTTGACCTGGCACGAGTTTCAGCTGGTCCAGGTGTTGCTCTCGAATCCAGGAATCGTCTTCAGCCGCGATGCCCTTCTTCGCAAAGTGTGGAAGGACGAGACGCATGTCACGGACCGCAGTGTCGACACGCTCGTGAAGCGGGTGCGGCGCAAGATTGAAGACGATCCGGCAAACCCCACCGTGATTCTCACGGTCTGGGGATCTGGTTACAAGGTCGCCGATGTCGCCTGAAAGCTCCTACACGAGCGTGCGGTGGTATCGAAGCCTGTATTGGCGCATCGCGCTGGGGCTGTTCGCCTTCCTCGCGCTGATGCTTGCGGCAGAGGCCGCGCTGATTCTGTGGACCTCCGATCGCATTGCCGGCTCCATGCCCGCACGTTCGCCGCGTCGTCTGGCGGTTCTCGTCGCATCAGATGTCGCCGCGGCAATTTCGGCATCTCCGACTCAGGACTTGCAGGAGTACGTCAGCGAGCAGTTCGGACACGTCTTTCAGCCCTTCATCGTGATCATGCGAGATGGACGCATCGCGTCGAATCACGCGGACGTATCAGACGCTCTGCGACAAGCGATTCCCGTTGAACGACAACGCTTGGAGGAGTTCGCGCGCGAGGTTGAGTCAGGGGGTGGCCTGCGACGGCCGTCTCGCGTGCTGCCGCCGGAGCGGCCGTGGGAAGGCGCGCTGATTCGTGTCGACGGCCACATCGCCGGCAGCGTTGCCGTGCTTGCGGGAGCGCCGCCGTTCTCGCGCATTGTCCGCGAGATGGGGCCGACGATCGCGCTCGTCGCCAGCGGCGTGTTGATCGTCGGCACCGCGTTGATCGCGCTGCTGGTCTTTGGTCCTCCGCGCCGGCGACTGGCTGAAGTGCAGTTGGCAACAGAACGGCTGGGCGCCGGGGATTTGTCGGCGCGAGCGCCGGAACGCGGCGGCGACGAAGTGATGGCCGTCGCGCGATCGTTCAACCGCATGGCCGACGAGCTCGCGAGCCGCGCACGCGCGCTCGAGGCATCAGACCGCGTCCGCCGGCAACTGTTGGCCGACGTGTCGCACGAGCTGCTCACGCCGCTTACCGCGATGCGCGGCTACCTCGAAACGCTGTCGATGCCTGAGCTGCAACTGAATGCGGCCACATGGGAGCGGTACCTGGGCATCATCAACGACGAAACCCATAGACTCGAACACATCGTCGGCGATTTGCTGGATCTCGCGCGGCTGGAAGGAGGGGGCGCGACGCTGCGCCGCGAGCCCGTCGCCGTCGAGGCTCTGTTCGATCGGGTCGGTGCTCGTCACGAGCGGGAAAGCACGGCGCGCGGAGTCCGCCTGGTCTCCCATGTCGGGGCTGGCGCAGAGTTCGTGATTGGCGATCCCGATCGTCTCGAACAAGCGCTGCAGAATCTTGCGGCCAACGCGCTGCGTCATACGCCTGACAACGGCGAGATCCGGCTGGAAGCGACGGTCGCCGGCGAACTCATTCATCTAAGCGTGCGCGATAGTGGTCCCGGCATCGCGTCCGAGCACCTGCCTCTGATATTCGATCGCTTCTACAAGGCCGACACGGCTCGCCGCGCAGCAGGCGGCAGCGGCTTGGGACTCTCCATCGTCAAAGCAATCGTCGAGCGGCACGGCGGGACGGTCGAAGCGCGCAACGATGGCGGCGCCGTGTTCGACATCGCCCTTCCGCGCACCAGGGCCGCATAACAAATATCGCGAACAGCGACCGTCACCTCCTGGAGCGAAAGAACTCCTGAATCAGCGATCGACATTCTTCTTCCAGCACGCCGCCCACGATTTCGAGACGATGATTGTGGCCAGGCAACTCGTGGCCGCGCACCGTTGATACGAGCGCGCCGCTCTTCGGCTCGGCCGCGCCGTACACGACAAGACCAATACGCGCGTGCACCATCGCGCCGACGCACATCAGGCACGGTTCGACGGTCACGTAGAGAGTGGCGCCGGTAAGCCGGTAGTTGCTCACCGTCTGCGCAGCGTCTCGAAGGGCGCCGATCTCGGCGTGGGCTGTGGGATCGACGGCGCTAATCGGCCGATTGCAGTCGCTGCCGATGACGACCTCGTCTGCGACTACGATGGCACCGATGGGCACTTCGCCAAGCTCACGCGCGCGCGCGGCCTCCACGAGCGCAAGGCGCATGGCGTCTTCAGGGCTTGCCACCCGGATGCGACGTTCGAAAGCGACTGGCATCAAACGTTATAGTGTCTTATTTGATAAACGTATGGCCGAAGACAAGATGCATGGTTTAGACGACAAGTGGCGTGACACGCTGACGCCTGAGCAATATCACGTGCTGCGCGAGCACGGCACCGAGCGGCCAGGCTCGAGCCCGCTGCTCGAGGAACACCGGGAAGGCATGTTTCGCTGTGCGGCCTGCGGCCAGGAGCTGTTTTCATCGGACACGAAGTACGAAAGCTGCACGGGCTGGCCAAGCTTTTTTCGTCCGGTTGAAGGCGCCGTCGGCACCAAGGTCGACGACAGTTTCTTGATGCGGCGCACCGAAGTGCATTGCAGCCGTTGCGGAGGCCATCTCGGGCATGTGTTTCCGGACGGTCCAGAGCCAACCGGCTTGCGCTTCTGCATGAACGGCGTCGCGTTGCAGTTCGAACCGAAAGAAGATGGCAAATAGGACTCGCTCGCCCTGCTGGCTCGCAGGACTCACTTCGTTCGCAGGGCTCGCCTTCGCCTCGTAGGACAGTGGCGGCGCTTTGCGGGCGCAGTCGGAACGTCAGCAGGGTTGCTCTGAGCGCCACCACCAGCCCAGGCTCCCGCCCGTGGCGCCGCCGTTTAACGCTGAGAAGCGAACGCTTCTTCGACCGTGATCGTCCAATCGACTCCCGACGATTCCACCGACAGGTAAAACCGCTGGTGGTCGTCGACAACCTCCGTGGTCTCGTGCGCGGCTCCGCGCACGTCAATCGGCTCCGCGAGAACTCGTCCGCTGTCGGCGCTGTGCACGCGCACTTTGAAGTGGCCGGTCCCGGGTGCGCGCTCGTTCCTGGTTTCCCAGGTAATCCGCATCCGTCCGCCGTTCAGCATGAACGTTTCCAGTTGCGAATTGCCGTGGCCGGACCACGAGGCGATGGGCCGCCACGTCGCGAATGCGGGCGCACTGCGCTGCTCCGGTCCGATCGTGCACGCCGTGCCGAGCACGACTGCTGCAACCGCAGACAGCGAAAGAACACGCGCCACGTAACTAGACTCGCATAACTGTCGATTCTCCACTGCCATTTAGCGCTAATATGCTCCGCACGTCGATACGGACAACCCGCCACTTCGCGGAATGGAGCGAGCAATGGCCGACACGCCTGAAGATCCCGAGAACGACAGCACGTTGATCAACGTCGCCGAGACCATTGGCGGCGCCGTCGGCACGGCGGCGGGCACAGCGGACGCAATCGCCAAGAGCGTGACCAACATGGTGACGAGCGCTGTCTCACGCGTCAGCGAGATGACGCCAAACACGACGACCTCCGGACGGACTGTGGTGACACGCGCGCGTACGGGAGCCGCTCGGGTGCTCACGTCGGCAACGCGCGGTTCGACGCGAACACGAACAGCCGCACGGAGCTCGGCGCGGCAGGCGCAGGCTGTGACGTCGCAAGCGATCGGGCAGGCGCGAAACGCTGCAAGCCGGGCCGCGACGACGACAGGCAGAGTGGTGACGAGCGCGGCACGGGCCGCAGCAGCGAGTACTCGAGCCGCAGCAAAGAGTGCTCGAGGCGCAGCCCGCGGCGCCGCACGAGCGGCCGCGACAACGGCGCGCGCGGCGGGACGTACGGCCAATCGAGCGGCTTCAGCCGCGCAAAAAGCCGCGGGTGCGACGAGCAGTCGCCGCAGCAAATCAAGTGGTCGATCGTCGCCTGGCGGCACGTCAGCGAAGCGAAAGGCATCGGCCAAAACGAAATCTGGCGCTGCAAAGACGAAGAAGGGCCGCGGGCGTTCTTCGAAGAAGAGCAGCCCCCGCAGCGGATCGTCAAAGCGCCGTCGTTAACCGGTCGCCTTCGGCGGGGCCAATACGGCTCTGGATCGCTGACGGAATTTTTCGCCCGTGGCTGGAGTAATCGCCATCAACGCGCACACAAATCGCCGGTGTCGGAGCGGTGGCAGTTGGCGGCGTGGCCCTGGCGCTGCTGGCCATCGCTGTCCACCGACGACCGTGCGGTGCGAGGCGGCTCGATCGAACGATGACCTGCGGTGAATGCTTATTTCGCCGGAATGATCCAGAGGTACAAATCGGTGTCGTCGTCGGCATGAACGGTGGCGGCAGGCGTCCAGTTGCCGATCGGGAATTGGTGCGACACGATGCGAGTGCCGGGCCTGAGCTCTTGTTTTAGTTTTGGTTCGAGATCGCGGTTGACGCTGGCTGACAAGTACAACGTGACGACCGTCGCGCTGGAGATGTCGGCGGTGAACAAATTGCCGTGCACGAATGTGACGCGGTCGACAACTTCACTCTCCCGCGCGATTTGCCGGGAAATATCCACCAACCGCGCATCGAGCTCCACACCCACGCCGCGCGCGCCGTATTTCTGAGCGGCGAGAATGACAATGCGCCCGTCACCGGATCCGAGGTCGTAGACGATGTCGTTTGGCGAGACTCGCGCCAGGCGCAGCATTGCGTCGGCCACGGCGTAGCGTGTTGGCGAAAAGAAGATGTCGAGTTTCGGGGTCGCCTGCTGATACGCCAGAGCTGAATTCCGGCTGTCCGGATCTGCTGCGGCACAGAGAACCGCGATGCTGCCGGCGAGCGCCGCGTGCAGGATCGCTGAACCGCCAACCGGGGCCCGTGCACGATGTCCGTCGACACGAACACCGCACGGTCTTTCACGGCGCTTTACGGCGTCGAACCAAAGCACAAACCCAAATTGTTACAGATCGCCGCCGCGGCCCACGCTGTCAGGTGCGTCCAGGCGAGATTGCTCGTCGCCGGCAGCGGCACCGCCGGCTGGGCATGCACTGTAATGGCCATCATCATCGCGAGTGTCGCCGCGGCAACCAACCGTTTCACCATTGGGGGAGCTCCTTAAAGGCGCGCGTGTCAGGTCGCGCGAGTCACGAATGGACTCTACTCCGCGTGCAACGGCGGCAAAGCGATTCCCCTCATCAATCTGTGCAAAGAGCAAATCAACGTGCATGCGACGCCACGCCGGCTTCCGCGCCGCCATGCTCACGCCTGGCGGCTAACGGCTGCGAGCCCCGAGCGCATTCCCGGGAGCCGACGGCCGTCAGCCGGAGTTGGACAGCGCTAGGCGCCGGGGATCATGAGGTGAGCGGTGGTCGTGCCCGCATTCATGATCCACACGCCGCCCTGTTTGTTGTTGTCGGGCAATCCGAGCGATTGCGCGGTCGCGCCGGGCACGGCAATCGTCGTGTGCGTGCGAGCATGTTCGCGGTCCGGTCCGCTCATCGTGATGAACACGGATCCGAACTCGGGCTTGACTCGCGTTC
>WNFU01006085.1_pt1 | contig 25999 bp, 28 predicted proteins | sample 5400121 | NCBI WGS metagenome assembly WNFU01 (sample SAMN13153360, study PRJNA577476) | soil metagenome | isolation source: 100 cm soil or saprolite under grassland replicate 1 | place: USA:California | collected 2016-06-15 | reverse complement strand
CGAGGACTCTGAGGCCAAGCTCGCCGAGCTGACTGCGTTCAAGGCGAGCTTGGAGGAGCGCTATCAGCTCGCCCTACAGAGTGAGGACCAACCAGCCTGTGGCTGTTCTGCCTTCCCAGCAGACTGTGCCTGCCTGCCTATACCGCTCGAGGAGGTGACCCGATCAGTATGAACGGCCTCGCCCAAAGCGGCGAGCGACCGCGATTGTCAACAGCCAGCGCCGTCAGTTGTGCGAGAAGGAGACGACGATGAAGACCACTACGACCTCGACCACCACGCAGAACGTTCCGGCCGAGGCAGACGAGCTTCCGGTGCTGACCGCCGGGTGCGGCTGTGGCTGCGATGGAAGCTGTGGCTGTGGGTCCGGGCGGGCTCAGCCGGTCGCTGAGCCGTCCTGCGCGTGCGGCTGCACGCCCAAGACACACTGACACGACAGCAACACCCCAACATGGCTCGAGGGAGGTGGGGTTATCCGCACCTCCGTTCGAGCCTCAGCCGAGCAGGCCGCCGTACGTCAGCCAGTAATTGACGACGTACAGCCCGGCCCCGATCAGGAATGCGGCCGCCAGGCGGTGGACGTACGGCACGACGCGGCGGACCGAGCGGTGCACCGCAGCCTCAAAGAACGCCGCCGCCAGGATGACCGCGGTCAGCACGCTGCCCATGCCCAGCGCGTAGCTGACGAACTGCCCGACGGCCGCGACCAGACCGCCGGCGGCCAGCGCGGAGCCGGCGACGACCAGGAAGATCGGCAGGGTGCAGGCCAGCGAGCAGACCGCGTAGGCGACGCCGAACAGAAAGAGCGAACGCAGGTCATCGCCCAGCTGAACCTGCCCCATCGCCCGGCTGGCGGCGAGAATCCCGAGCGGGCGGTTCGAGAGCGCCAACCATGCGCCGAGTCCGGCCAAGAGCACGCCGATCACCAGACCCCCAACGGGAAAGGCGGTCGCCAGCGCCCGGCCGCCGGTCCCGATAATGAGGCCGACGACGGCGAACAGGGCGACGAAGCCGAGCGTGGCCATCAGGCCGAGCACCAGCGCCTTACCAGCCCGCTGCCAACCGGATAGCTCGGCCGCCTCGCCGCGCCCCAGATAGAAGGCCACCAGTGATGGCAAGAGCAGCACCCCGCACGGGTTGGCGGTGGCCACCATGCCAGCCCCAAAGGCATAGCCTAGGGGCAGGAGGTTGGCGAGCGCCGACATCCCGCCCTGGAGGGCGTAGACGCGGTTGCCGGCCGAGATCAAAACGCCGCCCAGAGCCAGGCCGAGCAGCAGGAAGGCAACCCCCTGCCACTCGATGCCGGGGCGGCGCTCTGTCCCCGCCGCGGCCTCAGCCGTGGTCATCGCTGAAGGAGGTCCTCGAACACCCGCGTCCAGGTCTCGGAGCTGTTAACCCCGTAGCCTCGCTGGAAGGTGATGATGCCATGGCGGTCGATCGCATACTTGATGGCGGTCGAGATCACGTTATAGCGTTCCAGGACATCGCGCTCGGCCAGCGTCACCGTCCACGGATAACCCATCGCTTGGTGGTACGCCGCCACGATATCCGGACCCTCCGTGGGATCGATCCCGACCGCCACGAAATTGACCCGCTCGGCGTAGCCGGGGTAGAGGTCCTTGAGGAGCCGAAACTCGGCTCGACACGTCGTACACCAGGTCGTGAAGAAGTAGAGGATGAACGGCTTGTCCTGCGCCAGGAGGTCCGCGCTCGTGAGCGCCTGGGCATCCAGCGTCGTCACCGTGAAGTCCGGGGCGCGCTGGCCGACCTCGAGGCCGACCGCCGGCTCGGGCGCGGCCTGTCGAACGCTCGTATCGACGGGCGCCCCGGTCGCTGTGCGAGCGCCGCCGAGGGCCCACGCGGCTAGCAGAGCGCTGACCAGCAGCAGGGCGATCCCGATCGAAAGCTGCGGCCGTTCAGCCTTTCGCGGGTTGCTCACACATCACCTCCTCGGCTCGCCTCCGGAATACGACGCGGCGTTCCCGATAGATCTGTGGCGGCCGTCGATGCCGGTGTCGGCCATCCGAGACCGCGAGGTGTTTTGGGGCAGGTTGTTCACTGCGTAAGCTCCTCGATGAAGGCCCCGATCTGAGATTGCGTGATCGGCCCAATCCAGCGCCGCACCAGTTGGCCCTCGCGATTCACAAAGTACGTCTCGGGGATGCCCGTGACCCCGTACTCGATCACGATCTGGCCGCTCGGGTCCGGGCCATTTGGATACGTCACGCCGAACTCTCGGAGGAAGGCGAGCGCGTCACGCTCGGTATCCCAGATGTCCACGCCTACGAGCACGACTCCCCGATCTCGATAGGTCCTCCAGGCGGCTTCGAGCGTGCGCGCCTCCTCGCGACAGGGCGGGCACCAGGACGCCCAGTAGTTCACGACGACAACTCGACCACGCTGCTCGGACAGCTGGAACGTGCGGCCGTCGAACAACTGAAGCGTGAAGTCGGCGGCCGGTCGCACGTTGAGCTCGGCCGCCTTGCCCACGGTGTTGACCGCGAAGCCGGCGAAGCTGCCGCCCTGGCGGCGGAGCATCCCGTAGACCAGCAGCGCCAGTAAGGCCGCCACCGCCAGGCCGACGAGGACGGGGATGACGTAGCGGGCGACGGTCGGGCTGGCGCTTCGGCCGGTCTCGGGCGCGTCTGCCAGCTCGACGGGATCGATCGCGGACGCGCCGCGGGCTGGGTCGGCTAAGGGCTGCGTCTCAAGCTCGGTCCCGGCCACGCTCGTCGGCCGCCCGCGCGACCGCCTCGGCCTGATGCACCGCTGGTGCGCTCGCCGCCTCCAGCCGGGCGATCTGGCCGGCGATGGCTTCTTGCTGGGCGTGAGTTGTTGCGAGCTGGCCTTTCAGCTCGGCGAGCTGCTCGTCGGGCGTCGACCCGGCGCGAGCCGGCTGGCTGACCCGCTGGGGTTGTGAGGCACACTGGCTACCCGGCCTGCCTCGCATCATGAACAGCATCGAGAGCGGGCACGCCGCCACGAGCAACAGGGGCGCGGCCGCCCAGACCAGGTTCGGCGCCACGGCCCAGACGCCGAGGCCTACCACAGCCAGCCCGCCGATCACTTTCCAGTTCAGACACATTCCGCCCATCTTGCTCATCGTCGGTCTCTCCGATGCCTCAACAGAGCGCGTCTCGCCAACTCGGCCGTCGCCCGCGTCGGACGGCTTGGCCTCGGTCTGGACGCCGCCGATCTGGGCGGCGACTGCCGTCTGCCGCGCCTGCAGCTCGGTCAGCTCGGCCCGAAGCGCAGCCAGGCCGCGCTCCGGCATGCTGGCAGCGACTGGGCGGCCAGTCGTCCCATCTTCCGCAGGTGTCTGGACCGAGCCGGTCGGCTGGTCCTTGTTGCCGCGCATCATCATCCACATCATGAGGCCCATGCCGATCGGGCAGGCCAAAAGGGGCAGCAGATTTGCGAGGCTCTCCATGTTCAGTCTCCTCCAAACGTCGAATACCGTGCCATCTAGAACAGGGTTCGCAGGGGCGAGGCGGGCCCGCAACCCATCGGGGTCAGCATGACGACGACGTTCACTCCCTCCAGCATCAGGAGCCCGACCAGCGCCAAGCTGCCGATACCAACGGCAATGGAGCGCGAGCGCGACGCGGGGGCAGCTGGGACGGGCCCGGCAAGGAGCCGCTCGATTCGCCCTTCGATCGCCCCGCCCGCCCCAACCAGGGACTGCGCTATCGCAACGGTTCGCCTGCCGACGGCTTGCTCCCAGACCTTCGCCAGCGCGCTCGCCAGGGCGAGCGGGCGGTTCGTCGCGGCAATGGCCAGGTCGTCGCAGGCGACCTCCTTCTCGCGCTGGAGCTGGCGGTAGGCCGCCCAGCTGGTCGGCAGGTAGAAGAAGGCGTCGCGGAGCACGGTCGCCAGCCAGACCATCAGGTAGTCGCGCCGAGCCACGTGGCCCAGCTCGTGGGCGAGGACGGACTCGAGCTCGCGTCGGTCGAGGCGCTCGACCATCCAGGTCGAGAGGAGCAGAGTTGGGCTGAACAGCCCGCAGGCGAGCGCCAGCGGCCGGTCGTACGCGCAAACGAGCAGGCGTGGGGGGGCCACACCCACTCGCTCGGCCAGGCGACTGGCCAGGCCCTGCAGATCAGGGTCGGCGCGCCAGCCCTTGTGGCGCACCAGCCGGTCCATGAGGACGAGCCGCGCCAAGCCCAGGCCGAGCGCGGCGAGCGCGACCAGCCCCATCCCGAGTGGCAGCGCCACGCCGAGCGTGTAGTCCCAGGGCGGCGCGCCCAGAAAGCAGACCTGGCCGGCGAAGTGATGTAGGCCGCCAATTCCCAGCCCCAGGCTCACGACGGGTGCCGCCAGGACCAAGAACTGGAGCTCGCGCCGCTGCGCCCAGCCGTCGCTGCGGCACAGGATACCGAGCGCCAGCGAGCCGCCGAGGACCACGAGCAGGACGCTCGAGAGGCCGAGCAAGGTGTGCACTTACTCGCCCTCCTCCGCCGCGCGCCGGCGGGCGATCTCGTGGAGCAGCTCGCGTGCTCGGGTCGCGGCTCGTGGATCGGCCAGCGCCTCGAGGCCCTCGAGTGTAGCGCCGGAGAAGCTCACGAGCAGGTTCTCCAGGATGTGCCCGACGAAGCGGGAGACGAACTCAGCCTGGGTAAAGTTGGCGTGGTAGACGTAGGCCTGGTCGCGCTTCTCGGCGCGCAGCAGGTTCTTCCTGGCCAGGCGCGTCATGGTGCTCATGACTGTCGTGTAGGCGATGCGGCGACGCTGGTAGAGCAGCTCGAAGATGTCGCGGACCGTGGTCCCCTCGTCGGCCGGGCGCGCCCAGACCAGCTCCATGATCTCGGCCTCGAGGTCGCCGAGCACCTTGCGGATGCCCGGGCGGTCGGGTCGAAACGTGCCGATCGTCGGTTCCAGAATTATCCCTGGCCTCCGAATCCGCGCTTTGGCCAGTCCCACTAGGCGCACGCACGAGCCGGTGTTGAGAATTATACCCGCCTATAGTACTATAGTCAATCGTAGTTCCCCTGGCGGCGACACCTGGCCGTCGGAATGGCACCAGGGCGTCGAGCCAAACTCGGATGGCCGGCATGGATCGGAGCGAGCGCTCCAGCAGCACCTGCGCGGCGCTACCACCAAGGCCGGGACTGGCGCAACCATGATCAACGTGATGCGCACGCCGCATGACCAGCGCTGGTATTACCTCTCGCTTGCGGCCCTGGTGCTTTCAGCCTGGGCCGTGATTGCGGCCTGGGGGGCCTCGCCGTTTGCCGGCCTTTTGAGCCACCGGGAGATCGGCAATACCACCCTCTCCCCAATCCTCCGGCTAGCCGCTTTCGATGTTGGGTGGACCATGATGACGATCGCGATGATGCTCCCAAGCAGCCTTCCGCTCATCAACCTCTTCCGCACATTCGTTCGCAACCGCCCCGACGGCGACCGTCTGCTGCTGCTGCTCGGAGCCGGCTACCTCGGAGTGTGGGCGTACTTCGGCCTGCTGGCCTATGTCGGCGACAGTCTGCTGCACACGGCAGTGAACCGCGTCTCCTGGCTGCAGGCGGCATCTGGTGGCATCGCGGCAGCGCTCCTGCTTGTCGCCGGTCTCTACCAGTTCACACCATTCAAGATGCTGTGCCTGGACAAGTGCCGCTCGCCGTATTCGTTCCTCGTCCAACATTGGAGGGGCCGCGACGCCGGGCGGGACGCCTTGCGGCTGGGCATCCGCCACGGTCTCTTCTGCCTGGGCTGCTGCTGGACGATCATGCTATTGATGTTCGCCCTGGGCGCCACCAACCTCGGTTGGATGCTCATCCTCGGCTCTCTAATGGCAGCCGAGCGAACGACGCGATGGGGTAGGCGCGTCATCCGTCCGCTGGGAGGTGCTTTCGCGCTCTGGGCTGTACTCTATCTCGCCGGCATCGCCCCGTTCCCAGCCGAGTAGGGACGCGCAACAGCTGTCGTGGCAAAGGAGACCAGCCATGATCCGAGCCCGTGTTTTCGTCTTGCTCGTGGCGCTAACAACCGCGGCCGGCAGTATCCGACCGCCGCTCGAGGCGCAGGCCAGTCAGAGCGAGGCTGGCTATCAGAACCTGTCGCCACACGAGCTCCAGGCGCTGCTCGCGCAAGGCCGTCCGTTCCTGCTCGACGTGCATGTACCCAACGAAGGCTACCTGGCTAGCACGGACGCCCGCATACCGTATACGGAGGTGGCGACGCGCGCGGCCGAGCTCCCGGCCGACCCGAACACCCCGATCGTGGTCTACTGCATGACCGGGCGGATGAGCGCGATCGCTGCCGCAGAGATGGTTCGCCTCGGCTACACCACCATCTTCAACCTGGCCGGAGGTATGCTCGCGTGGAGGGAGGCGGGATACGAAGTCGTGCCCGGATGAGGACCAGAAGGTGACGCCGGAGCGCGCGCGCTACGGGTGCCCCCTCCGGAGTTAGCGGCAGTGTCGCCAGCTGTCGTTGCTAACCATCACGCCGGCTGGTCGTTAAGTGACCGGCCGGAGCCGCGCCGCTGGAGCTACCCGGCATCCCCTCGCCGGCCCGTTTCGGCCAGCCGGGCACCAGCATCGGAGTGTGCGCCCGGTAGGCAACCCAGCGCTCGCCGAAGCACGCCGCCATGTCGCGCTCCTCCCGCCGCGCCAGCCGCACGTAGACCAAGACCAGAACTGGGAACAGCACCAGGGTCGGCAGCGTCGGCCACTGGATCAGGAAGCCGACGGCGACCAGCAGGAACCCCATGTACTGCGGGTGGCGCACGAACCGGTACAGGGCGCTGGTGACCAGCTCGCCCCTCGCTCGCCAGGTTTGCAACCAGCCGGCCGCCATCAGGGCCAGCCCGAGGATGATCAGCGCCGAGCTGACGGCCATCACGAGCGCCACGCCGCGCGCCAGCGGCAGCAGCCCCAGCCGGTCGAGCGCCACGGCCCAGAGGTGGCCCTCCAGCATCCCCAAGCCGAGGTTCACGCCCAGCACCGAGCCGAGCAGATAGATGGTCAGGGGCAGGCCGAACATCTCGGCGAACAGGGCTACCAGGTAGGCCTCGGCCAGGCCCAAGTGCCGCCACTCGCGCCGTCGCGGCGAGCGGAGGAAGGCCAGCACGAACGCCGAGAAGAACGCGACGGCGAATGCCGCGCCGGCCCAGTTGCCGTACCAGGGCCGCGCGATCCGGTCCCCTTCGAGGGCCGCGCCTGCAAAGCGGTAGGTGTGGACGGCGGCGGAGCCCGCCAGCGGGAGGACCGCGAGGGCGAGGAGCATCCAGGTTATGCAACCCGCCAAGGCGTTCAGTTCAGTCGATTCGGTCGGTCTGCCGGTAGCCTCAGTCATCGCGACCACCTCTCCGCTGTCGCGTGCGCCTCGCTCCGCCCCCGCGCGCGGCCTCTGAAGCCTAAACCCGGCGGACGGCGTCCGGGCCGTCTGGGCCCCGCAGTAGGGACAGCGGCTCCAGGAGCCAGAGCGGCCGCCAGGGTGTGTTCACGGTTGCCCTGGCACTGGCAGAGGCTCTGCGTGGCCGTCATAGGTAAACGTTCGCTCGATGATGTGGCCCGGGTTCACGATGGTCTCGCTCCGCAACCGGTCCTGCGGGTCGATTTCCAGCCGGTACCAAATAGCGGAACCCGAAACATAGGCCGTCAGTGCTCGCAGGTTCTGATCCGACGGGACCGGTCGGATGTCGCTCGCGCCGCCGGCCGCGTAGATTTCCTGCGCGACGAATCGCGGGCCCGTGAAGCGCGCGGGGTAGGGGCCCGCTGTCGCCCCGGGCCCGCTAGAGACTCGCTCAGTCAACTGAATGCCTCGTTGCTCGCGCATCGTCTCGACGACTCGCCGAAGCAGTTCCGGGTCTTCCGGCTCGGGCGGCCAGGGCACGCTGAAGTCGAGCACGCCACCGGTCCAGTCCTTGCTGGACACTGTCGTCGTCAGGCGGGTCGTCCCTTCCTGCCACGGGAAACCCATCGTGAAGCAGCCCCGGCCGCAGGAGCGCGGGTAAAGATCCAGGCCTGCGCCGCTCGGGCTGCGCCCCCGGACTTCGACGAGCGCACCCTCGGCCGGGTTCCCACCGGGCGCGAGCACGCGCAACTGCAGCTCGCCGTTCGCGGCGGCCAGGTACACCGCCAGCTGGCCGGCCAGCGACGCTAATCGGACCACGGGGTCGTCGAGCGGCGCGGGCCCCAGGAGCTCGGCCTCGGCGGCCGCGGTCCGTGGCGGAGCAGCGCTGACGAGCACGGCAGTGATCGCCAACACTGCCACCAGGACGACACCCTCGGCCCCGGTCAGGCGGTGGAGCAGGTCCAGGCGCCGGGGCTGCGCCAGCAGGACTCGGAGTCGCGCGACGAGCGCCAACGCTAGGGCAGCCACCACGAACAGCAGCTTGAGCAGGAGCACCCGCCCATAGGTCGTTTCGATGAGCTCGGCCGGCTGGCTGAACTCGGCGAGCGCGGTTACCACGCCGGCCACGAGCAGCGGCGGCACCAGGATCAGGGCGAGGGTGGCGTAGCGTCGGGCGGCTTCGCGCAAAGCCGGTCGGAGTCCCTCGCCCCCTGGGCGCCGCAGGACCAATACCAGGTGCAGCAGCGCGCCCACCCAGAAGGCCGCCAGTGCGAGGTGGAGCGCGTTGGCCGGCGCGGCCCACCATTCCCCGGAGCTGCCCGAGTGGCCACGGAAGGCGGCTGCCGCGACCGCCCCGCCCAGCGGCAGCAGGCTCCAGGGCCGCAGCCGCCGGACCCGTAAGATCCACAGGCCGTATGCCACGAAGACGAGCTGGCCCACGGTCAGCAGGCCGGGCCTGGTGACGAAGGCAGTGGCCCAGGAGCTGGCGTACCCAACGGAGGTGCTCTGGGCGCCGGCCAGCAGCGCGAACTGGAGTGCGGCGCCCAGCAGGGCGAGCAGTAGGCCGGGGGCGACGGGCGCCAACGGCACGACGAGCCGGCGGCGCCGGGCGATGGGCCGCCAGACGGCGGCCTCGCTCAAGAGTCCGCCGACCGCTAGCGCCAACCCGGTGTGGAAGAGCCCGCTGGCGACCGCATCCGGCCAGGAAATCGTCCCCGAGACGGTCGTGGCAGCGACCGGGAGACGACCACCTGCCCCGACGGCGAAGGCGAACTCCCCGGCGGCGAGATGCCCATCGGCGGCCAGTACGCGCCAGCTCACGACGTAGATTGCCTTGTCGACTTGCGGCAGACCAGCCCTGAGCAGCGTCCCGCCGCGGTCGCGCTGGACCGATCCGACCGCCACCGGCTTGCCGTCGGCGACCCGGACCGCGATCTGCTCAGACCCGGCGACGACCGGCTCGCTGAACTGCAAGCTGACGCCGGACGGGGCCGCGGCAAGCCGCTCGCCTGCCTGGGGCGTGGTGCGGACCAGGAATGCGTGCGCCCGGGTGGCTTTTGGGAGGGCGAGCCCAAGGATCGCTACCAGCGTGAGCGAGGTGAGGAGTCGCCGGGGAAGTTTCGTCATTGGGTTCACTGCCCAGACTGAGCCCGAAGATCGGCTCGGCCACGCGGCGCGTTGCCCGTCCCGGGGCTTGGCCGCTGCCCGTTGGGTGGTTCGGCGTCCTCATGTCGCCCTGCGCCTCCATTCAGTTTTCCACAGAGCCAACCGTCTCACATCGTCACCTTCGGCGCGCGGAAGCGGCGCAGTCGCAGCGCGTTTGAGACTACCGTCACCGAGCTGGTGGCCATCGCGGCGGCGGCTAGGACCGGGTTCAAGAGGAGCCCGAAGAATGGGTAGAGGACGCCCATGGCGACAGGGATAAGGATGGTGTTGTACGCGTACGCCCAGAACAGGTTCTGTTTGATGTTGCGCAGCGTCGCCTTGGAGAGGGCGATCGCGGTCGGGATCTTCGCCAGGTCGCCGGAGATGAGCGTCACGTCGGCGGCCTCGATCGCCACGTCGGTGCCGGTGCCGATCGCGATGCCAACGTCGGCCTGGGCCAGGGCTGGGGCGTCGTTGATCCCGTCACCGACCATCGCCGCCCTTAGACCGCGCGCCTGGAGCCCCTTCACCGTGTCGGCCTTCTCGTCCGGCAGCACCTCCGCCAGCACCTTGTCGCCGTCGATGCCGGCTTCGCGGGCGATCGCCTCGGCCGTGCGGCGGTTGTCGCCAGTCAGCAAATAGACCTCGAGCCCCAGCCCCTTGAGTGCGGCGACGGCAGACCGTGAATTCGACTTGAGGGTGTCCGCCACGCCTACGAGACCGGCGGCCCGTCCGTCGGCCACGAGGTACATTGGCGTCTTCCCCTCGGCGGCCAGCGCGGCGGCGCGACCGTCGAGGCCATCCACGGGCACGTTGCGCTCGCGCAACAGGGCCAGATTGCCAAGTAAGACCGTCGTACGCCCCACGCGTGCCTCGATGCCACGTCCGGGAATCGCCGTAAAGCCGGTCCCCTCCTCGATCTCCAGGCCCAGCTCCCTGGCTCGCTCGACGATCGCCTCGCCGAGCGGGTGCTCGCTGCCGCGCTCGGCGGAGGCAGCCAAGCGCAGCAGCTCCGGCTCCGTAAGCCCATTGGCTGTCACGACATCGGTCACCACCGGCTTGCCAGCGGTAAGCGTACCGGTCTTGTCGAGGACGATGGCCCGCACCTTATGGAGTGTCTCGAGCGCCTCGGCACTCCGGAACAAGATGCCGTTCTCCGCGCCCCTGCCGGTGCCCACCATGATCGAGGTGGGCGTCGCCAGGCCGAGCGCGCAGGGGCAGGCGATGATCAGCACGGCGACGAAGTTGAGCAGCGCGTGATTCAGCCGCGGCTCCGGACCCAACAGGAGCCAGACCACGAATGTCAGGGCGGCAATGCTGATTACGGCTGGCACGAAGTAGCCGGTTACCACGTCGGCGAGGCGCTGGATCGGCGCCTTGCTGCCCTGCGCCTCCTCGACCAGCCGGATAATCTGGGCGAGGGCCGTGTCCTTGCCGACCTTGGTCGCGCGGAAGCGGAAGCTGCCCACCTTGTTGAGTGTGGCGCCGATCACCTCTTCGCCGGGCCCTTTCTCGACCGGGATGCTCTCGCCAGTGAGCATCGATTGGTCGACCGCCGAGCGGCCCTCGAGTACCACCCCGTCGACGGGGATCTTCTCGCCGGGTCGCACGATCACGACGTCGCCGACCTGGACCTGCTCGATCGGAATGTCGACCTCCTGGCCGCTCCGCACGAGCCGTGCGGTCTTGGCCTGCAGGCCGAGCAGCTTCTTGATCGCCTCGGAGGTCTGGCCCCGGGCGCGCGCCTCGAGGTAGCGGCCGAGCAGGATCAAGCCGATGATGATCGCCGAAGTATCGAAGTACATCTCGGCCTGGCCGGCCGCGGCGAAGAAGGTTGGAAAGAGGATCGCCCCGACGCTGAACAGATAGGCCGCGGTGGTGCCGACAGCGATCAGGGTGTTCATGTTGGTCGCCCGGTGCTTCGCCGCCGCCCAGGTGCCCGTGTAGAACTGCCAGCCGGACCAGAATTGGACCGGCGTGGCGAGCGCCCAGAGCAGGAGGGGGCTCTGGAGCCAGTCCGGCACCGGGGCGAACCAGTCGCGCAGTGGGAAGCCGCCCCAGGTCGGCACGCTGCCGAGCAGGATCAGGACACCGGCGGCGAGGGCGAAGGCGGTCTTGACGCGCAGCGTGGCCAGTTCGCGGCGGCCGGCCACATCCATATCCATCGCCGTCACGGTAGGGATCAGGTCCATACCGCATTTGGGGCACTGACCTGGCTGGTCACTTCGCACTTCTGGGTGCATAGGACAGGTGTACTGCTGACCAGCGAGGCCTTCTCTTTCCATGCCGTCTGAAGCAATGCCATAGCCCGCCCCCTCGACGGCCCGCTTGAAGTCGGCCATCCCCACCAGGGCCGGGTCATACTCGACGGTCGCCTTCTCGGTGGCCAGGTTGACCTCTCCCGAGACCACGCCCGGCAGTTTCCGCACCGCCTTGCCGATGCGGTTGACGCACGACGCGCAGGTCATACCCGTCACGCCGAACGCCGCCTTTTGGGTCGTCGGGCGCTGCTCGGCGATGCGGTAGCCGGCGGCCTCGACGGCGCGGCGCAAATCTTCCAGCCCGACCGCGCCCGGCTTATAGCGGACGGTTGCCTTTTCGGTACTGAGGTTCACGGTGGCGTCGAGCACGCCCTCCAGCTTCTTGAGCTGTTTCTCGATGCGGTTGACGCACGAAGCACAGGTCATCCCCTCGATGGAAAGGGTCTGCCGCACCTGATGGGTGCCGGTGCGGGTATCGATGGTCACGAGACCTCCTCATTCGGCGCCGCGCCGTGGCCCGCGTCCAGGACGCTCAGCCGGGGCGGTTCCGGCCCGCGGTTCCAGCTGACGCGCGTGCCGGCGCGGCTTCAGCAAGCTGGCAGCGATGCTCGAGGGCAGCCATCTCATGGGGCTTCACACCTCAGCGACGGACGGCCGCCGCCGTCCCTCTTCCAGATTCGGGTCGCGATCCGCTGGCTGATTCATCGAGCAGCACGTCAAGCTGGGCCTGGTACTCGTCGAGGTCGAGCTCGCCTCGGACATAACGGCCCTTCAGAATGTCCACGAGCGCTGCACGATACGCCTGTCGAGTCAACTTACCCTGAGCGAAGCGCTCCTCCAATGTCTGCTGGGGCGAGCGAGGCCGACGCTCCGCCTCCGGGCCGCCGGAGGGCCCAAGATTGGATGCGATGAGCCCGAGCACGAGGCCGATCAGGATCGCCAGCAGCAAACCGAGCCCGAGGACTGTCGCCCCGGCCCAGGCGCTACCGCCGGTCACGCCCACGACAAGTATGGCCATCGCGACAGCGAGGCAAAGGCCGGCTGCAGCGCACCATGGACTACCGGTCATCATCGCGACGCGTGGTCCATCTGCCGCCCGTCGCCGGCGCGGGCGACCGTGCTGGAGGGCTTTCGAGCTGCGCCTGGAGTCTCGCCGCTGTTGCGGCGGGGCCGCCAACGCACGTCGTTCATCGCCGTTTGCGCTTTCTTTTGCCGGCCCGCGCTGAACCGTTCGATTGGCGCGGGCCAACCCCAGCTGGATCGGCCTCCAGCGCCGTGATTTCCCGGGCGAGGCTCTGCCGCCGGGCCTGCAATTCGGTTAATCGGCCCTGCAACTCCACGACCGTTGCCGGGTGCCCTCCTGGGTCGACGAGCTTGTTGTCGCTAGCCACGTCGGCAGCATTGGCCGGCCGTTTCGCCTTGCTCCGCCACGAGCGGCCCAGCCGCGCCAGGATTGTGAAAATGTGCCGAGGCTCCTGATGATGGGCCGGTGATCTCTTCTTCGCTGGCGGCGCCAAACGCCGCCGGCGGGACGTGCCGCGCGGGCCCGTCCGTCGGCCCCAGATGTACAGCCCTATACCAGCGAGCACGAAGAAGGGCACGTGGTGGTCCAGTAGGAGCTGGAGGAGCTCGTTCAACGGTGTCGAACGTCTCTCTACTCGCTAGAACGTCAGCAGGAGATAGGCGCCAAAGGCACGCATCCGCGCCGGCACTTGCCTGTTGCGATTATAATGTCCGCGTAGTACGATGGTCAATCGTAGATGGACACTCACGCAACGCTCGGGTGGGGGTCCGCTGAGATGAAGGTCACGCGACGAGCTTTCTTGAGGACGGTGCCCGCCATCGCGGTGGCCCTGGCGTTGCCGATTCCGTCGGTCCCTGGCGCGGCAGCCTGCCTGACCGACGACGCGAGCGGCCCCGCTGAGGTGTGCGAGCCCGGCGGGTTGGTCGCGCGGCCGGCCGGCGATCCCCCTTTTCAATCCTGGTGGGTGAAGACCTTCCTGGCAACCAAGACCTGGCCGACGCCGGACGAGACGGTCGAGGCCGTCGACACCGTTCCTGAGGGTCGACATTTCCGGGTCGAGGGGAGGCAGCGCGGATACCGCTTGCACGTCTTTGACCCGCACATGGGGGAGCACGTCTACATCGGCGCGGAGGCAGTCGGGCCGGTCGACCCGCCATTCTGGAGCGCTTTTGCCGACGACGGCCGCTGGATCGACGTGGACCTGGCGCCGATGCAGCACATCAGGGCGATGCAGGGCGACGAAGCGGTGTTCCGCGACCTGGTGACGGCCGGGCTGCAGGGTACGACGAAGCCTGGCTTCTACCGGATCCTGCGGCGGGTACGGAACGAGACGATGGACAGCCGAACGATCCCGGGCCTCCAGGACAGCTACTACCTGACGAACGTGCTGTACACGCAGTACTTCACGGGCGACGGAGCGGCGATCCACTACAACTGGTGGGGGCCGCCGTACGGTTTCGGCTACGCGGGCTCGCACGGTTGTCTGGGCATGCGTCTCGACGGGTCGAAATACATGTGGGAGTGGGCCAGCATCGGCACCCCGCTGGTCATCCACAACTAGCCGGTCTTGCCGATCACGACGGCGCTTGCATCACTTTTTGAGCCGCCGGCTGGACGTCTCTCCCTAGCCTCCTTCGCCTTCTACTCTCCTTCCTCTTCGTCACGCATCCGGGTTGCTGGGTCCAGGGCTATCTCGCTGAGATCCTCGCTCAGGGCTTGCAGGGCGGAGCGAGCCGTGTCAATGTCCTCGGGGTCTTGGTAGAGAAGGGCGACCTCAGCCCGGCCTGCCTCGAGATCGAGCGCCGTGCACCGCTCGGGGTACAGCGCAGCGATCAAAGCATCCGTCAGAGCAACCAGCACAACAAGCAATAATGGCCGTCGGGAGCCTGTGCGCTTTAGAGGATGCACGGTGTGGCCTCGCAGATCACCTGGACGACGACCGCCCCGGTACCAAAAGAGGACCAGCAAGAGGGAGCCCAGCGTCTCGCCGAGCAGCGCCGCCCGGAGCCCGTTCGCAGCGTTGCCCAGCCCAGTACGGCGGCGAAGCGATCAGGTAGCTCGCTGGGGACAATCGCGGCCGCCATGGTCAGCACGTCATGTGGCACTCGGCGGAACTGGACTGATAGTCCGCCGGCGGTCTAAATCAGCGCCCAATGGGCCCGTGGATCACCATCATTGGGCTTGCTCACACACTGAGATTGCCCGTGAGCAGCAGCCCGAGAGTGATCAGCACGAGCAGCACGAAGGGCAACCAGCTCGCGTTCCCGTGGCTGCGGTGGCCCCACGTTCCCGCCACCAACGCAAGAAGGAATAGAAGCGACAGAATGCCCGCGACCATGCAGATCTCCTTTCTGAGCTGAACGGTCCGCCTCGGTGCCAGGCGTGTCGGGGCCACGCGAAGGTAGCCTGCAAGTGGCTTGAGGCCGATCTACGAAGGCCGGTGGTTAGGAGCGGTCCAAGCTCGATAGGGAGTGAACCCATGAAGCGAAGCTGAAACGCTAGGCCGGCCTGAGGGCGGGTAGCCCCGTCACACCCGCTGCCGGCTCGGCACGGCGCCATCGACAGGCTCGCCACCGGCTCCTTCGGCAGGGCCGAGCGGGAAACGTCTTCCCACGACTAAACAGCGCGGGTCGACCATACAGGAGGCGCCTTCGTCGGCCTGGTCGACTCGCTCGACTTGGAGTGTGGCGTGCTCGATCGCAAATCGGTCCCGCAGCAACGCCTGCAGCTCGTGCAGCACGTCACTGCTGGCCCGGTCGCTAGCGACGACGTGCGCACTCATGGCGACGAAGCCGCTCGTAATGGTCCAGACGTGTAGGTCGTGGACCGACACCACCGCTGGCACTCCACGTATTGCCAGCTCTACCTCATCCAGTTTGATGTGTCGCGGAGTGGCCTCCAGCAGCACGTCGAGCGCACTCCTCAATAGTTGCCACGTGCGTGGAAGGATGAATAGCCCGATGAGCATGGAGACTAGCGGATCGGCCTGCCGCCACCCGGTTAGGTAAATGACACCAGCGGCCACAATCACGCCGATCGCACCGAGGCAGTCCGATACCACGTCCAGGAAGGCACCCCGGACGAGCAAGCTCTCTCCGGCCCCACTGTGCAGCAGCCACGCCCCGGTCAGGGTGACGACGACGCCGCCCGCGGCGACGGCGAGCATCGGCAGGCTGTTGATCTCGGGAGGCTCTCGAAAGCGCTGCCAGGCTTCGTAGAGAATGTAAGCGGCGATCCCGAACAGGGCGACGCCGTTCGCCACGGTCGCCAGGATCTCCATCCGGTAAAAGCCGTACGTTTTGGCCGGAGTAGCCGGCCGCTGCGCAAACCGAATGGCGAACAGGGCCATGGCCAAGCCGAGCACATCGGCAAGCATGTGTCCGGCGTCGGCGAGTAGCGCCAGCGAATTGGTAAAGAGGCCACCCCCGACCTCGACCAGCATGTACACGGCGCTGAGGCCCAGGACAACGAGCAAGCGGCCCTGGCTCTGACTGGCCGCGCTGCCTGCGTGAGGGGCGTCGTTTCTCGATTCTTTCTCGGAGGAGGATGAGTCGATCTCGGTCATTGGTGAACTCCTGCTCAAGGTCGCGGCGAAATGGTCGCCTGCGTCAAGGCGTAAGCACGCTCGTGGGACGGCGCTGGCCGGCGTGGAGCCGGCTACCGAAGGCGTCGCCTAACGGGGAGGGTGCTCGGGCGGCTCAGAATCGACGATTCCAGGCCGTCGTTCAGAATTGGGGCTGACCCGAGTGCGAAGCTCGACGCCTGGCACGAGCGGCGTTGCCGCCATCCTGGAGGCGCTCTCGGCGACAAGCGTCGACCCCGAGGCGTGGTGAGGCAGGCTGCTATGGCCGTCGGGCGGGTGCCACGGACCATTCGCGACAGCCGGCAACAGCACGACCGTAAGCAGCGCTAGAAGCGGGACCACAAGCGGAGGCGGGGCTGAGCGACTCGTGCTCTTGCAGACCGCCAAATCATTCGAGAGCCCGAGACAGACTCGGTGTCTGTGCTCCATTGACAATGCTTGGGGAGTTCTGGGATTACGATTCCCCGTCCTGCAAGGACCGCATATCCCGGTAAGTATAGCTTCACATAAGCTGGCGCCAGAAATTCTGGACACAAGTGAGGCTGTCGCGCGGCCGAATCAAAGTGCACGCATGGATCGCCTGCTCGTGCATTGCACCGGGAGCGGCGATCCACTACAAATCGTGGGCGCCGCTGTACGGTTTCGGCAAGCCGGGCTCGCACGGCTGTCTGGGCATGCGTCTCGACGGCTCGAAATACATGTGGAAGTGAGCCAGCATCGGCACCCCGTTGGTCATCCACAAGAAGCGGCCTGGATTTGGTCGAGGCGCTCGCGGTGAGCGAACCGCAGCGTGTTCATGAACGCCGCCCCGGGGTGGCGGCCGTGTACGACCGCGTGGCCCGCTTGTACGACCGCGTCGCCGCCGTCTGGGACCGGACCGCTGGTGGGGCGGCGGCCGAGCATTTCCGACGCCTGGTCAAGTGGTATGCTCGCCCGGGCGCGCGCGTGCTCGACGTTGGCGCGGGCACCGGCCGGACCATCGCCCTCCTGCTGGACCGGTCTGAGCCAGGATGCCTAGTTGGGATCGACCTGTCGGCCGAGATGCTCGGACAGGCCCGTGCGCGGCTCGTGGATCCCCGCGTCCATCTGGTGAGGGCCGACGCGACCCGGCTCCCCTTTCTCGATGACACGTTCGACGTCGTCACGAGCATGTGGATGCTCGAGACGCTGCCTGAGCCGCTGAGCGGGTTGCGCGAGCTCCTGCGGGTCTTGCAGCCTGACGGGACGGTCCTCACCTGCTTCAGCACACTGCCACCAGGGCGGGTCCGGCAGCTCGGCGCCAGGCTGATCCAACTGGTGATGCAGGCCGGGTTCGCCGGCCGTTTTCTGCCGGAGGAGGAGCGTCCGCTCCATACCTGCACGATGAGCTGCGCGCATCGCTACGAGCACGACCTGGCCACCGTAGCCACGTTCGGCAAGCGCTGCGAGCTCAGCGCCATCCCCGAGCTCAGAGGTCTTCAAGCCAAGTAGCCCAAAGTCGAAAGTCACGCGCCGCCTACTGCCCCAGAGATCATGGCGGGGCTCTCGATTCTCAGTACACCCAGCGGCCGGCGAGGAAGAGCGGCAGGCGAACAAGCCAGACGAGCAAGAACGCTGCCAACGCGCCCCAAAGGAAGGGCCCGCGGACTAACGACTCGAGAAGCGCGGTGGCTGAGCGGAACCTCGCCGCCTGGGGGTGTGCCTTGCTCAGCACGGCCCGCCACGGATTGAAGTCGACGAGCAGCAGTGCCACGAGCGCGACCGCGACCGCCGGCCCAAGCGGATGGAAGAAAAGCGAGCCGGCCAGATCACCATGTGCGAGCGCCACGACACTGCGCGTCAGCCCACAGCTTGGATCGGGAAGCCCGGTCGATAACCTGAACGGGCTGAGTACAGGGCCAGCCTGGACCCACGCCGGTGGAACGCTCGCGGCCGCGATCAACGCGCCCAGGGCGAGCCAACCGGGGGTTGCACGGTGCTGGAAATAGCCCACCAGCCCGCTAACAGAATTCGGCCGCATTATCGGAGCCTCTCCCAAACTGATCGCGCTTCCGGACAATCTGGGTCGGGACTCGTCCCGCGCCCTCATCTTCCTATTAGACGGTTTAGACGGTCCCGATGAGCAAGGCTTGACTCGTCGGCCTCGAACTGCCGCCGACCGGCTCTTCCGTCAGGCTGACCGACCGCCAGTTTTTGAACGGCCCGGGACCCTGGATGAGTGCGTAGCCGCTGCCCTGTTCGTCGGTCCATGTTAGCACGCCACCGCTCTCGTCCTTCCCGTCCGCGTGGGCCCACCAGACCTGGTAGACGCGACCGTCCGGCAGGGGCGGCAGGGATCGCACCATGATCATAGCCGCTCCGGTTTCGGGATCAGCGTAGATCCGACCGTAAGCGGTCGGCGCGAGCTGAGTGCCCCGCATCGGCCAGACCTGGAGATCCGGCGCCTGGAGAACGGCCACAACTCTGTCGTAGCGGGCGGCCCGCTCCTTCAAGTTGGCCGTGACTGCACGTTGCCCGTTCAGCTGCAGCTGCACTCCAACGGCCCACAGCGCCGTGGTGAGCGCGACGACCAGCGCCAAGACCGCCCCTAGCGTGGCGGGCTGGGGTCGTCGGAGTCTGAGCTTGAACGTATCGATCTTAGTATCACCGACTAGCGTACGAGCGTCAATCGTAGCGGTCACGCCTGGCCCAGAGCGAGCGGGGCAGCCACCACTCTAGATCGAGAGCCGCTGCCCAGACTCGCGGCCCAGTTCCGCGCGTGGGGCGTCGGGTCGAGAGACTTTGCGCGCCGCTGATTGGAAAAGCCCGTCGACGCGAGGATAGGCGAAGGCCACGAACGCCAGGCTGAAAAGCCCCCCCGTCCAGGTCCGAGTGAACCAGTCGGAGTCACGCAGGCCGACCATCTGGCTGAAGCCGTCCCAGGCGATCGGGAGGCTCAGCAGGATGAAGGGGAACACACCGAGCGGGGCGATACGAGCTCGCCAGGCGCCATAACTCAGGCCGCCGATCAACTGCGCCGCGGCCATCGCCGTCATCCGCTGCTCCAACGCCAGCTGATGGCCGAACACACTGAACGAGTGCGATGGCCGTTGGGGGCAGATCAGGCGGTAGGCCGTCCGAATCGCGTCACCAGCCGCCTCCATGCCGAGCGCATCGAGGCCTGGGGCGAGGACCGCGCCGGCCAGCGTCAAGCCGACCGCGAGGTTCACGAACAGCAGCCAGTGCCGCAGGAGCCAGCGTCCGAGCCGTCCTACGCCGGCGGCCTGACAAATCATCCGCCCTACTCTTTCACGCGGCCTAGCCACCAGTAGGCGAGTCCGGCCAGGGCGAGCAGCGCCCCGACGACCAAGATGAGCTCGTCGAGGTCACCCAGGGGACCATGGAGCAGTAACACGCTCCCGACACCGTCCAGCCTGCCTGTAGACTCGATTTAAAGACCCACCTGCGTGCCGTTCGACCGAACGCCACTACCGCCCGAGCAGCTGCACGACCTCAAGCATCTGGCGGGCGTGCGACCCAAACTGGATGTCGACGCGCTGGAGGCGAATCGTCCCGCCGGCGTCGACGATCACGAAGCCCATCTGCGCCACACCCCCCATCCCGCCCATCGGCTGTCCGGACTTCGGGAGCAGATCATACTGGCGCCCGACCTCGAGGTTGCGATCGAGCAGGACCGGCAGGCTGATGCCAGTGATCCGCTTGAGGCGACGCGAGTCCTCCGGCGTGTCGCTGTTGACCACATAGACGTCCGCCTGCTGGCGCAGGCTGTCGGCCGACTTTTGCAGCTCGCCGAGCTGCTCGACGCAAAGCTGTCAGGTAATGCCCATGTGCGAGACGAGGACCAGGGGTCTCCCCTGGCCCGGGGTGACCGGGTAGCTGTTCCCCTCGGAATCCGCGAGGATGAAGGCGGGCGCGGGCTTGCCGACGAGCGTGTTCACGTCCTGGGCGATCTCCCGCCCGCCGAGCGGTCCCGGCAGCCCACCCTGGCCGGCCGTTTGAGCGCCCGGCCGAAGCGCCAGCCAGGCGACCACAGCAACTGCGGCTGCCGCGGCGAGACCCAGGGCCCACCACCGCGCGACCCAGCGGCTCCGGGCGCGCTTCGGCCTCGTGGCGCGGCGGGGCGTCCGGCCCGCGCTCACCGGTTGGCTCCAGGTGCCGGCACGGGTGGACGCTGATTCTGCTCCTCCTGGAATCGTCGATGCTCCGGCGACCAGAGGGTCTTGAAGTAGGCGAGTATGGCCGCGAGCTCCTCATCAGTCAGTCGGTCGTCGAATGGTGGCATGGTCAGCTCCGGAGTCTTATTGAATGGGTCACGCAGGCCGCTGCGGATGACGTCCGCAAGCTGAGCGTCGGGGTGGCGCCAGGTGTGGCCGCTGTCGTCATGGGGTGGAGCCGGCAGGTTGCCGCGGTCGTCCGGCTGCTGCCAGTTCGGGGCACCTTCGGCGTTCTGGCCATGGCAGTTCGCGCAGTCCCGCAGGTAGAGGTCTCGACCCAGGCTGACCTGGGCTGGATCGAGTTTCGGCAGCGGGACCTCCGTCGGGGCGAGCGCCGCCGGACTGCCCAGCAACTCGCCACCGCACCCGGCCAGGACCGCCAGACTAGCTGCCGCAGCGACGAGCCTTCTTCGCACAGCACCGCTTAGCTCTCCGGACCCGCTTGGGTTTTGGGAAGCTCCTGCCACGAGCTCGCGCCATCCTCGCTCCGGTAGAGCGCCCCCGCCAAAGTCGCGGCGTACATTCGCTGGGGTTGGCGCGGGTCGAGCGCCAGCGCCTCGGCGCTGCCCTCTGGGAGACCCTCTCCCGCGCGTTGCCAGCTCTGACCTGCATCGTCCGAACGGAACAGGCCACTCTCACCCACTGCGTAGACGCGCTTAGGCTGCGTCGGATCGATTACAACAGCCCGTGCCCCGGCCTTGGCGGGCAAACTGCCCACCTGTCGCCACCCTCAAAAGCAGTCCATGCTGAGGTACGGGCCCTCCCGAGTAGCTGCGTACAGCCAGCCGGTGTTCATGCTGCCCTCGAGCGTGGAGTGGGCGAGCGCCAGGATCTCGGCGGACGGCCCAGCGTCCATTTTCTGCCAGCGCGCGCCGCCGTCCTCCGTACGGAACACGCCCTCTCCCTTCATCCAGGCGAAGAGGGTGTCGGGCCGGAATGAGTGAACCGCGAAGGCCGCCACCTCCAGACTTGGCAGTCCGGCGCTCACGTGGCGCCAGGTTTGGCCGCGATCATCCGAGCGGACGATTCCGGCCCCGAGCCCGGCGGCGAACAGACTTGACGGCGCCGCGGTGCTCGTAGCGACCTGGCTGATCTTGTCCGCGGGCGCCGTCGCGAACAAGGCCAGTGGCTTCCAGCCTTGACCCGGGTCTGCGCTGCGGAAGAGGCCGCCGCTGGCCTTGAGCAGGCTCCCATCTGCCGCGTCGACAGCCAGACTCGACACTCGCCTGCTCTGCACGCCGATGCTATTGCCAGGCGCTCCGGAGGGCTCGGCCTGGCAGCCCGTCACGAGCAAGGCCAGCGCGAGCGCTGACGCGGCCACGCGCTTTGCGCGCCTGGCTGCGACCCCGTAGCCGGACCGTTGGTGGACCACCTGAATCCTTGGCATTATGCTGCGCGTCTGGTACTATCGTCAATAGTAGGCCTGGCACGACGCTTGCAGCTGCCAGGAAACGTGGGCGAGCCGACCGGGGAGGTTGGAGGATCGTTGAGCGCCACAGCCCGCGCCGTGGCTATCGGAGCCGTCGTAGCGCTCGTCCTCATCATAGCGCTGGCGGGGCTGTTCATCGTGACGATGATGGGCTCGGCAGGCATGATGGGCTCGGGCGGCATGATGGGCACGGGTGGCATGATGGGGTCCAGTGGGATGGGCGGCATGTTGGGGTCGATGTCCGGTCTGGCATTGCTGGCGGGCCTCTCCGGGCTCCTCGTGGCTATCGGCCTCGTGTTGCTGCTCCTGTGGGGCCTTCGCCAGCTTGGCGGCGACAGCGGGCGAGGAGAGCGGCCGCTGGAGACGCTGCAGCGGCGTTACGCGCGGGGTGAGATCGGGCCCGAGGAGTACGAGCGGGTCCGCTCAGACCTGTTGCGCGACGGCGGCCGTCGGTGAGGGACCGCGGCTTGCTGCTGGCTGGCCTGGCCGCGTTCGGAGCCGGGCTGATCGGCCTGGCGCTGGCCTCGCTTGGAGCATGGCCAGCCATGCACCTGGACATGATTCTGCCCGCGCCGAAAGTCGCGCCGCCCTGGGAAGGGTTGGCCAGCGGCCAGGTCAGAGAGCTCCAGCTCACCGTCGGCCGCGCCCGCTGGGACTTGGGGCCGGGCAAGCAGTTCGAGGCGTACGCGTTCAACGGGCGCGTGCCGGGGCCGGAGCTTCGCGCCGCCGAAGGCGACACGGTCCGAGTGACGGTTACAAACCAGCTCGAGGAGCCGACAACCATTCACTGGCACGGTGTCGAGGTGCCCGTTGGAATGGACGGCGTGCCCAGGCTGTCGCAGGAGCCGATCCCGCCGGGTGGCAGCTTCACCTATGAGTTCGTGGCGACGCCGGCCGGGACGCGCTGGTATCACGCCCACTTCGACGAGATGACCCAGCAGGGCGGTGGGCTGGTCGGGGCGCTGATCATCGAGCCGCGCGAAGCGACGAGCCCCGCCCCCGACCGGGAGTACACCCTGGTGACCGGCGAGTGGGCGACGGGGGGCGGAGCGTCCAGCCAGTCGCCCCCGCAGACCCGGTCCACGGGTGGGATGATGGGCCGAGATGGGATGGGCGACATGATGGGCCAGGGCTCAGGCCGAACACTTTTCGACACGTTTGGAGTCAACGGCAAGGCGTACCCGTACGCGGTGCCGCTGAGCGTGCGGGAGGGGGAACGGGTGCGGCTCCGCCTGATCAACGCCGGCGCGACCCAGACCCAGGCCTTCGCGCTGGCTGGCCATCAGCTCACTGTGACCCACTCGGACGGAAACCAGCTCGCCAGGCCGGTCGAGGCCGAGGCGGTGCTGCTCGGGGTTGGCGAACGGGCCGACGTCGAGTTCCTTGCCAACCGCCCTGGCCGCTGGCAGCTGCGTGGGGTGATGCCCGGCCAGGCCGAGCGCGGACTGGCCGTAGACGTGGTGTACGAGGGCCACGAAGCCGAGCCCGCCCAGGCCTTCGCCCCCGGGACCACCTTTAGGCCAGCGCGCTACGCCGACCTGGCCGGCCCGGACCATCCGTCGGGCCCGAATCGGACGTACGAGCTGACGTTGTCCGGCGGGATGATGGATCCGGACGTCTGGACGATCAACGGCAAGAGCTACCCGTACACCGACCACCTGGACATACGGCCCGGCGAGCGGGTGCGCCTCAAGCTGTTCAACATGAGCATGGAGGACCACCCGATGCACCTGCACGGCCACACCTTCCAGATCGTGGCGATAAACGGCCGTCCCGTCGACGGGCCGCTGAAGGACACGATCACGGTCCGGCACATGGAGCAGTACGAGATCGAGTTCGTGGCCAACAATCCGGGTAACTGGCTGTTCCATTGCCACAACCTGGTTCACATGGCTGGCGGGCTAATGGCCGAGCTGCATTACCGCTAGCGGCGGGTGCGAGGACCTCGCGGGTGGGCGGCCAGGCGACGATTCCCCGGAGGCTGAAGCCGGTGGCGCAGGCCGCGACCCGGTGCGCGGTCCTGCTCGCTCTCGTCGTCCTTGCCGACGCCGTGACGACGGGCGTGGTGCACGCGCACGCGGCCTTCGTCTCCTCCCAGCCGGAGCCGGGCCAGCGGCTCCCAAATGCGCCGGGCGTCGTGGTGCTGCGGTTCACCGAGCCGATCAACGTCAAGCTCTCGCGCACCACCGTGACCGGCCCGAACGGGCAGCACTTCGAAGGCAGCTCCACCGGCCAGCAGGAGATCCAGGTCCGCCTGGCTTCCAACGCACCGGGCGTCTATGACGTGGCCTGGACCACGGTAAGCACCGTGGACGGCCACACGCTCCAGGGGTCCTTTCGATTCGGGGTCAGGGTCGCTCCGGGCGAGGGGGCCGAGGGCGGCACGGCCATCACACCCCAGCGGTCGGATCTCCTCATCGCCATCGCTCGCACGCTCGAGTACGCCGCGCTGCTGACGGCGGTCGGAATGCTCCTCCTGCGGCGCCTGGCGCGCCGCGAGCCGGCGCTGGCCTGGGTGCGCCCGCGGCTCAATCTGGCGCTCATGGTCGCCTTCCTGAGCGGGACCGGCGTGGTCCTGGGCGAGGCGTTCTCGGCGGCTCCGTCGCCGTCGTCGGCCGCTCTCGGAGCCTACCTGGCCACGGGCCCCGCGGGCGCCGCGCGGCTGGCCCGTCTGGCGGCGGAAGGCGTTGCGGTATCCCTTTCGACCTACCAGATCGGGCTCGCCACCGTGCCTCTCGCCGTGGCCATCATCGGCCTCGCGGCGGCCGGCCACGCGGCCGCGGTGCCCCCGGCCTGGTCGGGGATCGGCGTCGACGCCCTCCACCTGTTGGCAGCCGGGCTCTGGGCAGGTGGGATCCTCGCCCTCGCCACCGTCCGCCCGCCGGCAGGCTGGCGCGGCGCGGAAGCCTGGAAGCTGCTGGAGCGCTTCACTCCCATTGCGCTGGCGGCCTTCATCCTGACTATCGCCACCGGCGCCGCCAGGGGCCTCCAAGAGCTGGGGCATCTCGACGACCTGCTGACTTCCTCCTACGGCCAGGTGCTCACGATCAAGGTGATCGCGGTGCTGGGCATGGTCCCGCTCTCGGTCCAGGCCTGGCGGCGCCGCCATCTCTGGCCCCGGATCGAGGCGGGAGTAGCTGCCTTCGTGATCGGGGCGGCGGCCCTGCTTGCCGCCTTCCCGCTCCCGCCGGGCCGCCTGGGCGAGGCGGAGGCGGCCAGAGCGCCGGCTACAGCTTCCGCACTGCCCGAGGAGAACGACCTGACGCTTGGCGGCGAGGCCGGCGACGCGCTGGTCGGTCTCAGCCTCCGGCCCGGCGGACCAGGCCGCAACGATGTCCTGATCTACCCGCTGCCGCTGGAGGGCGAGGCGGCGAGCGCTGACACGCAAGTCAGCCTCACCTTCGACGCCCACCCGCTCGGGGCGGAGCGCTGTGGCCCGGTCTGCTGGAGGACCGCGGTCGACCTCCAGGGCGGAGAGCGATTCGAGGTCAACGTGGCTGGCGCCAAGGGCGGCACGGCCGTGTTCCAGCTCCCCGCATTCCCGGCTCCGGACGGCACCCGCCTGCTCGAGGGGCTGCAGGAGCGGATGCATGCCCTGAGAACGATGCGCGTCGACGAGGTCCTCGGTCCGGCCACGCCGCCGGTCGAGACGGTGTACGCCTTCCAGGCCCCAGACCGAATGCGGCTCGAGACCAGCTCCGGCTTCGCTACCGTCTGGCTGGGCGGCACCCGCTACATGAGGAACTCGCGCGACGCGCCCTGGCAGGTCGAGCAGCTCAGCTTCTCGCTTCCCGTCCCGTCGTTCGTCTGGGACGCGACGCCGGGCAAACCTGATCTGGTCCCGTTCGTCGCACCCAGGATCATCGGGACGGCCGACCTGGACGGGGTCCAGACTCAGGTCCTCGCGTTCTTCGCCCAGCAGAGCCAGATCCCGGTCTGGTTCAAGCTGTGGGTCGATCCCGATGGCCTGGTGAGGCGAGCCGAGATGCGCGCGCAGGGCCATTTCATGGACGAGCGGTACTCTGACTTCGACGCCCCGTTCTCCATCCAGCCGCCGGTCCCCTGACCGGGCCT
>WNFU01002319.1_pt1 | contig 26027 bp, 30 predicted proteins | sample 5400121 | NCBI WGS metagenome assembly WNFU01 (sample SAMN13153360, study PRJNA577476) | soil metagenome | isolation source: 100 cm soil or saprolite under grassland replicate 1 | place: USA:California | collected 2016-06-15 | reverse complement strand
CCTATGAAGTTGATCTCGGAAGGACCACCTTCATACCGGGGTTCTGCGTCTTCTTGTTGCAACACAATACGTTCGGCGTGTCGCCACCACTGCCCCCGACGGTTACGTAGCGCGACAGCCGGTTACCGGGAACAGCTCATTGACCAGGTGGGTCTTGCGATCGTAGCGGCGCAGCAGGTACTCGGGGACGCTCCGGACCCGGGAACCGTAGTAGAACGGCATCATGACCACACCGAGGAATACCATGGCGGGTACCGCGCCGATCCAGTAGTAGTGCACGATGCTTATGCCGTACTGGGCGCCGCTTGCGGACATCCCGAGAATCTCGATCGCGCCGAGATTGGCGGAGATGAAGGCAATGCCGGTAACCCAGGCGGGCAGTGAGCGGCCGGAGAGGAAGAAGTCGGTCGAGGTGGCTATCGCCCGGCGTAGGGCAAAGCCGATCCCGATCACAAACGCGAAGTAGATGACAATAAGGACGACGTCCAGGCCGCTGAGGGATAGCCGCAACCCTTCCGCAGCCTCAACGCGAGGGACGGCCGCGGCCAACGTGATCGTCATCGTTTCCTCCGGAGGTCATTGTGGGTAACCCCCCTGGAACAACGGGATCCCGGTGCTCTTGTACAACTGTGCGATCTTGGCCGCATTATCCTTTGTGATAAGGCTGGGCCCGGTGTAGACCGGCTGATACGGATGCTGACCGTAGCGAACATCGAATGCCGCGACCTGTACCGCCAAGTAGCCCTGCATAAAAGGCTGCTGATCGACCGTGAACAGCAGCTGACCGTTCTGAAGGGCGGTCAGGATGGCGGTTGCCACGTCGAATGTTCCGAACTTCACCCGGTCGAAGGCGTTCATCGAGTGAAGAGCCCCGCCGGCCGCCTGGAACCCGATGATGCCCGTCGCCAGCACGCCGTTGATGCTTGGGTCGGCCCGGAGTGCCTGCTCGATGGCGCTCTGTGCCTGGTGTAGCTGCGCGCCGTTGACATGCAGGGTCTGCGCCGAGCCGCCGCTCGTGCCGAGCTGCTTGGTGAATCCGGCACAGCGGTCGGTGAGTGCCGTGTTCTGCTCTTCGTGGACGACGCACAGCGCTTTTCGCACCCCGGCCGACGCCATTGCGGTGCCGGCTTCCTGTCCAGCCTGGGTGTCAATCTGGCCGACGTAGGTCAGCGCGCCGACGTTGCGGTACGCACTCTCGCCGACATTGACGACCACGACCGGCACGCCGGCCGACGACGCCTGCTGTACCGGGCTCGCCAGTACCGCCGGGTCGGGAATGGTGACCACGATGGCGCCTGGCTTCGTCGCCGCCGCCTCCGTGATCATCCTGGCCTGCGCCTGCGGATCGGTGGTGCTGGGCGATTGATACGCGAGCTTGACATTGAACTGCGACGCCGCCGTCTCAGCGCCCTTCTTGACGAGGGCCCAGAAGGGGTCGAATGCCTGCCCGTGGGTCACCATCGCCACGGCAATCGGCGGGCCCGAAGGAAAATTCGCGGGAGTTTCACCTGACGTATTCTGCTTCGTGCACGCTGCTAGTGAGAACAGAAGCAGCGGAACTATGGCCACTGCTAGTCTTCGCGGCCTCATGACGGTGCCTCCCAGGCTGGAGACTTAGCCGACGGCCCGACCGGTCGAGGATGAGTCCAAGGATTTCTCTCGGTGCCGCTCCTGTCAACACCTGCGCACCCTCTGGCATCGGGACGCCGGGACGGCGATCCTGATGGCATGACTAGCATCACCATGTTCCCGAGCGGGCGCACGAGCGAGCCGAGCGATCTTGTCGTGCCTGTCGGCGGGGCGGTGACCCGGCCGGAAAGCGACGGTGGCAACGGGCGCGCCGAGCGGAAACATCCCTGGTGGCAACGACTGCGCAGGCTCCTTTCGCCGCAGCAGCCACCGCACGAACTCCAGCACGCGGTCCTTGAGCGGATGCTGGATCTGCTCGAGAGCGCGCGCGCAGAGTTGTCGGCAGGATGGGTGCAGGGCGGTTGGTGGACTACGCCGGCAGGCGGGGGCCGGCAAGCCTTGGTGCGGGGCCTGGCGGACGGCTCATCGAATCCTCATGCGGTGGGCGCGGTCTGCCTCGTCGGTGCCCTGATCCGGGCCGGCTCACGGCAGGGCAAGGATGCTGAGGTCGGCCGGGCCATCGACGCGGTCTATGACGCACTCTGGGAATCACGCGGCCAGCCGGCCGCAACACCTGGACGCGGTCCAACCATGGTGTCGTCCCCCCAGGTCCGCCTGGCGAAGGTCCAGTGGCTCACGCGCTGGAACGACGCACCAGGACGCACCACCGAGGAGGTGCTCGACATCCTCGACCGAGCCCTCGCCGGGGCCGTCCAGAACCTAGCGATACTGCCCGCTCCACGCCTGCCGGTCTCCGCGTAGTCGTACGTCGTCGCGGCCGCGGTTCGCCAGCGGCCCGGCAGGTCGAAGCAGCCTCCTGCCGGGGTGTTGGAGAGCGCGGTGGCGGGTCGGGGTTGTAGGGGTGTTGGCGGTCCAGCACTCCAGATGATGTGGATCCAGGCGCGGGCGAGGATCCGCACCGCGTGGGGACGGTCGTGGCCGCGGGCGCGGGCGCGGGCGCGGCAGTAGAGCTCGGCGGCCCAGGCGTTGGCGCGGCGGCTGTCGCCGGCGAAGTCACGGACGGCGTCGCGTGACGAGGTGGCCCCGTCAACCGTACCGGCTCGGACGATTCCACATCGGCCGATCCGCCGGCCGCAGGCCGTTACCCACAGCGGTTGCCGATTCGGCGGCTGGCACGGCCAATGTGTTCGCGCTGACACTCGGGCGGGAACAGGAAGTCGTCCCGCCCCGCCATCACCAGCGTCGGCGCCGTGATCTCGCCGAGACGGTCCATGACCGTCTCCTGGGCGTTCGTGCTGCGCCCGGTCGATGGGGGCCGCACCCGGCTGCTGCTGCGGGCCCGCAACAACGTGGCGCCCATGCGGTTGGCCGGTCTGCTGGAATCCCGGTCGGGCTGGTGGATGTCTATGAAGGCGGAGGAATGCTGCGCGGAATCCGGGCCCGGGCCATCGCAGGTTCGGTGTCGGGCTGACCGGGGACCCGGTGGTCGGTCAGCACCTGGTGCGCCGACGACGGCGGGCTACTCGGGCGTCCACTCCTTGATCCAGCGGTTGGCCAGCAGGTCCTGCCGCACGAACGGATCCGCGGACACCAGCTGTTCGGCCCGCTCCCGGTCTGGCGCCTCGAAGATGATCAGCCCTCCGGACCGGTCGGCGAACGGCCCGCCCGAATACCCGGGAGGGGCCTGGTCCCGCCAGTACGCGGCGTGTGCGGGCGCGACCGTAGCGATCCGCTGCGGCTCATCGGTCATGAAGTACAGGTATGCGACTCGCATCGCACCTCCTTACGTGGGCCGGATCAAGCGTCAGGATCCGTCCTCCAGTCTGGCTTTGATCGTGTGCAGGTTGGTCTGCCAATGCCGTCTCATGATGGTGCGCAGCATCGGCAGCGCCAGCCGGAGCGGTCCGTGTGGCGCCAGCACGGTGCGGACCACGAGCCGGGATCCGTGCGCGGCCTGGGTGACCTCGCCCTCGAAGCGGACATCCAGGCGGCGCGACGTGCCGGTTGCCGTCCAGCGGTTCGGGCGGTGGAATTCGAGGATCTCGGTGTTCATCCAGCCGACGCCGGCCAGTCGCAGGCGGAAGCGGGTACTGGCGCCGAGGGGTCCGTCGGTCAGCTTGACGACCTCGAGCATCTTGGGGTTCCACTCGGTCTCGCGCCGGGTGTCGGTGCAATAGTTGAAGACGTCGTCTGCACTGGCCGCGATGTCGATCGTGTTCTCGATCACCCCTGGGACGGCGTGCGGCGTCATCGCGGTGTCCATGACCTCGGCTCCTCGTCGTTGGTATGCACGCCGGTCCCGGTACGCGCCACGGCCGCCAGCTCGGCGGCGAGCCGCAGCGCCCGCCGCTGGGCGCCGACGTCCAGCTCGCGATGGGACAGGCGTTTCGGGCGGGTCCCGCCCTGGAAGTAACCCGTCGGCGGTGTCCCACCGGCGGTCGAACAGTCCGCCCACGTTTGTTGACCAGGACGTCCAGGCCGGACACGTGCGCGCGTACCTGGCGGGCGGCGTCGTGGTTGCCGCCGATGGTGGAGTGGTCGGCGGGGATGAAGGTGACCGACCGGCGGCCGGTCGCCGCGTCGATCGTGGCGGCCGCGGCTCGACCGCGGTCGGCGTCCCGCCCTCTGATCAGGACGCGCGCGCCCATGCCGGCGAGGGTTCGCGCGGTGCGGAAGCCGATGCCGTCGGTACCACCGGTGATCAGTACCGTCCGTCCCCGCATGTGTTGCCGCGGGTTCTCGGTGACCATGGTCCCATACCCCTCCACGACCGAGGCGACACTCACCTGCCGAGTGCCGTGCGGCCAGGGTCTCGCCCGGCTCCCGTATGCGGCAGGGCTGCCCGTCCCGTGGCGCGGGACCGAAGGTCACGTCCGAGGCGGCCAACCGCTCACCGCCCGGCGGCTGGTCAACCGCGTGCGTCGGTCCCGGCGGCTGTAATGTTGTGGACGGTGGTCCCGGCGCCGCGGGCCGTTCGGCCCGTGCGGCGGCGCCGGTCATGTGGCAAACGTATGCGGGGAGGCTTTCGCGAGGAGGTGGCCGCCATGGCCACGACCGACACCCTTGCCACTGCCATCCCCGCTCGGCCGGCCGCGGCGAAGTCACCGCTGGTGGTGGACCGGCTGACCGGGGAGGACCTGAGCATGCTGTGGCCGGACCGGCTCGGCTGGCCGCAGGACATCGGCGTGATCGCCGTGCTGGACGCCACCCCGATCGTCGACTCGGCGGGCCGGCTGCGTATCGCGCGCGTGCGTGCGGCGATCGCCGGCCGGCTGCACCTGGTCCCCCGGCTGCGCCAGATCCTGTACGACCCTCCGCTGGGCGCGGGACGGCCACTGTGGGTAGACGCCCACGACTTCGACATCGCCGACCACGTCCACGTCCTGACGCTGCCGGAGCCGGCCGACGAGCAGCAACTCCTGCACGTCTGCGAAGGCCTGCGCCGGCGCCGACTCGACCGGTCCCGTCCGCTGTGGCAGCTGTGGCTGCTACCCGGCCTGCCCCGCGGCCGGGTGGGCATGTTCATGAAACTGCACCATGTCGTCGCCGATGGCGTGGCCGGCATGGCTCTGTTCGGCGCCCTGCTCGATCCGACACCGACACCGACCCCGACTACCCCTCCCGCACGGCCGTGGACCCCGTGGCCCGCGCCGCCGCTGGCCCGACTGGTCGCCGACAACCTGCGCCGGCGGATCAACGGTTTCGCGGCCCGGACGGCCCGGCTGGCGCACCCGGCGCGTACCGTCCGGCGGATGCGGGCCGGCGCTTCCGCACTGGCCGAGCTGATCCGGCAGGAGCGCGCCCCCGACTGCGGACTGAATCGGCCGATCGGCGCCGATCGGGCCATCGGCCTGGCCCGCGGGGACCTCGCCACCGTCAAGCACCTGGCCCACTCGGCCGGCGCCACGGTCAACGACGTGGTGCTGGCCACCATCGCGACCGCCCTGCGCGACCTGCTGCAATCGCGAGGGGACACCGTGGAGGGTCTGGTGCTGCGGGCCGCGGTTCCGGTCTCGCTGCACGGCACCAAGGCGGGTCCCGCCCAGGGCAACATGGATGCGGGGATGATGGTCGCGCTGCCGATCGGCGAGCCGGACGCTGCGGCGCGGTTGAAGGTGATCGCCGCGGACAGCCGGCGCCGCAAGGCCGGCGCGCTGCGACTGGCCGGCAGCGGCATCTCCGCATCGGTCACCGCCCGCAGGCTGATGCTGCGCATGATGGCCCGCCAACACATGGCCAACGTGTACCTGGCCAACGTTCCCGGCCCGTCAACGCCGCTGCACCTGGCCGGCGCCCGCATCCTCGAGATGTTCCCGGTGGTGCCGCTGACCGGCAACGTCACCCTCGGCATCGGGGTGCTCTCGTACGCCGGGCAGCTCAACGCCGCCGTCGTCGCCGACCCGCACGCCATCCCCGATCTACCGGTGTTCCTGACCGGGCTCCAGCGCGCCCTCACCGAGCTGCGTCCGGCCAACCAACACACGCCCTGACGCCGGCCCTTCCCACCCAGCCGCCGACACGCTCCACCGCTGCTGTCGACAACGTGGCGAGCATGTTCATCAGATCCCGGGATCGACCGGAACGGGTGCGTCATCGACGGAACGGTGCTGTGCTGTGGGCGGGCGTTGACGCGCGGGCGCAGGAGGGGCCGGGTGCTGGACGGGTTCGTGCCGTTGACACACGGGCCGAGTGGAGACTCTCGAACACTGGGTAAGCGGTCACGTCCTCGCCGGGCGTTGAGCGTTCCGGGTCGCGCGACTGCGCCTCGGGCTGCTCGGACGGATGGGTCTGTTCCTGCGGAGGCGCATGCGGGGACTCGGCCATGCCGGGTCAGGACTCGCACATCCCGGCCGCGTATTGCGCGGGGTGCGGGTGGCGTGGCCGACCTGGCGTGAAGTGCTCGCCGAGGAACACGCGCCGCGGACGAGCCTCAACCGCCACCCGGTCGGCCGGCACCGCCGGCTGGCCCTGGTCCACGGCCGGCTCGACACGGCCAAGTAGGTCGCGCACGCCCACGGTGCCAAGGTGAACGACGTCATCCTGGCCGCCGTTGGCGCCGGGCTGCGCGAGCTACTGGGCAGCCGTGGAGAACCGGTGGACGATCACACCCTGGCCGGTCATGACAGTCCCTCCGTCCACGCCATCCCTGAATCCACGGTCGAGACACGCCGCCAACCGACCACACTCACCCGAGCATGTGACAGCAGTCGACCGGTCCGCTGCACAACAGCGTTCTGCCCGAATGGCCTCGGTTCGCGCGGGGACGAAGGTCCCCACAGGTCAGGACGTTTGGCCCACCGGTGATGCCGCACGCGGGGCAGACTCGCGACATGGGGGAGGGTGCGCCCCCGTTGGAGGTACCACCATGACCACGTTGCTCTGGCTGGTGCTGCCCTACCTGGCGGTTGCCGTTTTCGTGCTGGGGCATGTGTGGCGCTGGCGTTACGACCAGTTCGGCTGGACAACGTTCAGCACCCAGCTCGTGGACAACCGGCTGCTGCGCCTGGGGTCCCCGCTGTTGCACCTCGGCGTACTCGCGGTGCTCGTCGGCCATCTGCTCGGCCTGCTGGTGCCGAGGAGCTGGACTGCGGCGATCGGCGTCTCCGATGCGCTGTTCCACCTGGTATCGGTGACCGCCGGTACGCTCGCCGGCGTCGCGATGCTGGCCGGGCTGGTGCTGCTCGCGGCCCGCCGTATCCTGCATGGCCGAGTACGTGCGACCACCACCGTCATGGACGTGGTGATGTACGTGATGCTCGGGATGGTGGTACTCCTCGGCGTCTGGGCGACGGTGGCAGTGAACCTGCTCGGTGCCGGCCACGACTACCGGGCCACCGTGGCGGTCTGGTTCCGGGGCATCTTCCTGCTGCGGCCGGATCCGTCGCTGATGGCCGGCGTTCCGCCGCTGTTCCAGTCGCACGCGCTCGCCGCGCTCGGGCTGTTCGCGATCTGGCCGTTCACCCGGCTGGTGCACGTCTGGTCGGTGCCGATCGCCGTGCTGTGGCAGCCCTCCCCGGACCGCCAGCGCACCGCCGCCATTGCCCGGGAGGTGACCCGATGAGCTGGTCGCGCGGGCGATGCTCCCCGGGAGCGCTCGTTCCAAAGCCCGCTCCTGCCGCGGTTGGCGCGGTCGTGGCGTTCGGCGATGGTGGCGGCGGAGGGTGGAACGTGGATACGTGTCCTGTCTTCGTCGCACCGGCGGCTGATCTGCTTCGCTTGGCGATCACCGCATGTCTGGCCCGCTACCAGGGCCTGTCCCGTGCCCACACCGAGTCCGATCTTCAGGTGGCTGAGTCGGTTGGCGGAACAGGTTCACCGCTTCGGGTTCGAACGGGATGTGGGTTTGAGGTAAATGGGGTTGCGAAGCGGTTCGCGACCCTACCGGCACAGAGGAGGCAACGATGCCCACGGTGAAACAGGCCGCGTCGGAGTTCCTGGCAAAGAAGCGGATCGCGGTGACCGGGGTGTCCCGCACGCCGGGGACCCACGGCAGCAACGCCGTGTACCAGCGGCTGCGGGCTCGCGGCTACGAGGTGTTCGCGATCAACCCGAACACGGAGGTGGTCGAAGGCGACCCGTGCTACCACGACCTGAAGTCGGTCCCCGGCGGTGTCGAGGCGGTGGTCATGGGAACCAGGCCGGAGATTGCCGAGGCCACCATGCGGGAGTGCGTGGATCTCGGTATCGGGTACGTGTGGATGCATCACGGCCCCGGGGCCAGCAGCGTTTCTGAGGCGGCCACCAAATACGGTCGCCAGCACGGGATCACCGTGATCGACGGGGGCTGCCCGTTGATGTTCGACCCTACCGCGGATTTCGGGCACAAGGCGATGCGCTTCGTGTTCACCCGCACGGGCAGGGTCCCCAAGAAGGTGTGAGACCGGCGCCTGTGATGTCGGGACGATCGGGCCATCGATGGTCTGGAGGGCACTGCGGAGCCATATGGGCATGGAAATACACCGCTCTTGGATCGGGAGAAGGTCCCCGCCTCATTCGCCGGTGACTTGCCCGTCGAGCAGGCCACGCGTCGAGTATCCCGGTGGGGCGTGGTCGATCTCGTCGGCGGGCGCGTTGCGCGTACGCGCGGCGGCGTGGGCCCTCGCCGGAGTGGGCGTCTTCGCCGCGGCGGTCTTGGTGGCGACCCCCGCAAGTTGATCCAGACTCCGCAAGATCACCCGCAGGCCAAGTCCGGACACCGGTGGGCCACGTCTCGCTCCCAAGGTATGTCGGAGCACGGTGAGGAGGCGGTCATGGCGACAGCCATCAAGCACAAGCGGACAGGCGTCGGCACGGCGGGCAAGGGTGTGTCCCGCGCGGCCCTCGGGGACGGCGGGCAGCCGATGGCGGCTCGGCTGACCACCGAGCGGGTCTGGCACCAGGTTGCCAAGGCGTCGTTCGCGATCCTCAGCTACGTCACGCCGGCTGGGGAGCCCCGATCCAGCGGTGTCGTGTACAGGATCATCGGACGGCGGCTGTATGTGGCGGTCGCACCCGACAGCTGGAAGGCACGGCACATCGCGGCCAGTGGTCGGGTCGCGGTCACGGTGCCGGTGCGCCGGGGTGGGCTGCTGTCGTTGATGGCGGCGATCCCGCCCGCAACGATCAGCTTCCACGCCGCGGCGATCGTGCATCCGGCCGGCTCGCCACAGGTTCGCCCGCTGTTGAAGGAACTGGGTTCCCTCATCCCGGCCGAGCGGCGGGCGTGCGCGTGCGTCGTCGAGGTCGTCCCGGAGGGCGAGTTCCTCACCTACGCATTCGGCATCCCGCTGCGGCAGATGCGCGACCCGGCCGCCGCTCAGGCGCGGGTACCGGTCAGGCACGAAGGGAGCCCGCGATGACCGTGTCACTCGGCGAGCCGAACAGCGGGCAGGCGCGCCCCGGGTTCGCTGGAATCGATGAGCTCGGGATGAAGGCCAGAATCGGCGCAATCCTGAACCGCTGGCCTGCCGTCGGTCTGGCGGTGGGCGTGGTCCGAGACGGATCCCTGGAGTTCTTCTCCGGACACGGACTCGCCGACATCGCGTCGAACACACCCGTCACCCAGGACACGGTCTTTCGGATCGGCTCGGTCACCAAGACCTTCACGGCGATCGCCGTGATGCAACTGTGGGAGCAAGGGCTGGTCGACCTGGACGCGCCCGCCAACGACTACCTGCGCGCGTACCAGCTGATCCCGGCCAAGACCACCCATCGGCCAGCGACGGTGCGGAATCTGCTGACGCACACGTCCGGGATCCCTGAAGTCGTGTACCCCTCGCGGATACTCGGACCGGTCTTTGGCGAGATGGTGAAGCCCGGGCGGCCGGTGCCGTCGCTGGCGGATCATTACCGCGGCGGTATCCGTCTGGCGGCCGAGCCGGGCACGCGGTACACGTACTCGGACGACGGGTTCGCCACGCTCGGCCAGATCGTCGAGGACGTGAGCGGGACACCCTTCGACCGCTACCTCCGCGGGCGTATTTTCGAGCCGCTTGGCATGGCCGACACCGATCTCCTCCGATCCGACGGGGTCAAAGGTGGCCTGGCGACCGGATACGAACCGGGGTCCAAGGGCGCCAAGGCCGTGGACGATCGTGAGCTGATCACGGCCGGAGGAGGCGCGATCTTCTCCACGCCCAGAGACATGGCGCGCTACGTTGCGGCTCTTCTCAGCCGCGGCGCCAACGAGCACGGCTCGGTGCTCAAGCCGGCGACCCTCGCCACGATGTTCGAGCCGCAGTATCAGCCCGATCCGCGGATACCCGGCATAGGGCTGGCGTTCTCACGCGTCGACGTCGGCGGGCATCTCGCCGTCGAGCACGGCGGGATCCTTCCCGGCTTCACCTCGCAGATCTTCATCGCTCCCGACGACGGGGTGGGCGTGATCGCGTTCACCAATGGTGCCAGGCGCGCGATGTTGTGGTTGCCCGGTGAAGTCGGAGGGCTGCTCAGGCACGCGCTCGGCGTGTCGGACGAGGTGATCCGCACCGATGTTCCGCACCACCCTCAGGTGTGGGGCGAGATCTGCGGTTGGTATCGGCTCGCCGGCCGGCTGACGGATGCACGTGCCAGGCTGGCGATCGGCGCCGGAGCCGAGGTGTTCGTCCGTGGTGGTCGGCTCATGATTCGGGGGCTGAGCCCGGTCCCCGCTGTGTACAAGGGGTTTCCGCTCCATCCGGATGACGACGATGATCCCTACGTCTTCCGGATGGACCTGTCCGAGTTCGGGCTCGGGACGGCCCGTGTCGTATTCAGCCGGGAGCCCGGCGGCGGGATATCCGAGGTCCATATCGATTTCTTCTTGCCGTCGCTGGAGAAGCGATCAGCCGCGACCAACCCGAGGCTGTGGGTCAACGCCGCTGTCGCTGTGGCGATGACGGCGATCGCCGTTCGGCGGCACCGCAGCCGACACAAGGGGGTGCGGACATGAGCGTCACCACCACCGCCACCGACCTGTGGCGCATGAGCGCCACCGAGCTAGCCGGAGCCATAAGATCCAGGCAGGCGTCCAGTCAGGAAGTCGTTGAGGCCCACCTCCGGCGGATCGAAGCCGTGAACCCCGCCGTCAACGCCGTCACGGTCGTGCTCGGCGAACAGGCTCTCGAAGCCGCGAAGGCAGCCGACCGCGTCGTCGCCGGCGGAGGCGATCTACCGCGGTTGCACGGCGTCCCCTTCACGGTCAAAGAGAACATCGACGTCGCCGGTACGCCGACGACTCTCGGACTCAAGGCGCTGGCGGCGGCGTATCCGAGGCAGGACGCCCCCGCCGTCGAGCGCTTGAAGACCGCCGGCGCTATCCCGATCGGCCGCACGAACCTCGCCACCTTCACGGTTCGCTGGCACTGTGACAGCGAGCTCCACGGAGCGACCATGAACCCGTGGGACCGGTCCCGGACGCCCGGCGCCTCCAGCGGGGGCGACGCGGCGGCCCTCGCGACGGGGATGACCGCGTTGGGGATCGGCAGCGACGGGCTGGGATCGCTGCGCTGGCCGGCCCAATGCTGCGGCGTCAGCACGCTGAAGCCGACCCTCGGACGCATCCCGGATGCGACCACCGCAGGGCCCGACCTCGCGGCGATAGGCATCCAGCTGACGGCCGTCGTCGGTCCGATGGCGCGCCGCGTCGCCGACCTCCACGCTGCCTTCGAGGTGATGGCCGGGCCCACCTGGCGCGACCCGTGGACGGTACCGGCGCCATTGCGCGGCCCCGAGCCTACCAAGCCGGTCCGGGTAGCCCTCGTGGTCGACCCGGCCGGCCAGGGCACCGCGGAACAGGTGCAGGACGGCGTCCGGAAGGCGGCCAGGGCCCTGGCCGACGCCGGCTACGTGGTCGACGAGATCGAGCCGCCCTCGATCGACGAGGCGGCCGAAGCTCTGCTGGTCATGCTCAGCACCCCCGGCATGCGAGCGGTGTGGCAGACGTTCTCGCCGATGCTGCCGGCCGACACCAGGCAGTTCATGTCGGCGTTCTTCGAGGTCGCCGGCGACCCGGACGCGGTGACAGCCGCCTGACCAGCGCAAGCATCCCGGGTCCCACGGTGCCGCTCTACCTTGCCCGGGCGCGGGTGCTCGACGTGTTTCCGGTGCTGCCCCTCATCGCCAACGAACCCCTCGGCGTGGGCGCGCTGTCGTACGCGGGAACGTTCAGCATCGGCGTCGTCGCGGATCGAGACGCGTACCCCGATATCGATGTCTTCGCCACGGGCATGCGCGAAGAGCTGCACGAACTCGGCGCGGCTGTGGAGCGAGACGACGGCATGCGCTCGTCGCCCACGCCGCTGGTCATATCCGAAGGGAGATGGTGACGTATGGCAACGCTCGGTGCTGACCGGGTTAGGTCAGGAACAACGATGTCGATCCGAGATGTGTCCCTCTTCGTCCACGTCGTCGGGCACGGATACCCGTTGCTGCTCATGCACGGCGGCCCTTCGCTAGATCACTGGACGCTGCAGTCGTTCCGGCGCTGCGCGGACCAGTTCACCCTGATCTTCTACGACCACCGCTGCAACGGACGCTCGGAGGGCGTTCCCGTCTCGTCCATGACCTGGGAGAACCTCACGGCGGACGCCGACGCGCTGCGCGAGAGGCTGGGATTCGAACGGTGGGCCGTGCTCGGCCACTCGTTCGGCGGGCACGTGGCGCTCGAGTACGCGCTGCGCTATCCCGACAGGCTGTCCCACCTCGTGCTGCTCGATACCGGCGGCGACAGCCGTTGGGCGCGGGAGAACGCGGCTGACCTCGTCGCCAAGCGCGGCTACAGCCCCAAGAAGGCGGAGCTGGTCCGGCGCTGGTTCAACGGCGAGTTCACGCCAAGGGAGTATTACCGAATCGCCCTGCGCATCGTGGACGCGTACTCCCACCACCCGAGCCTGCGGCTGACCGTCCGCGATTTGATGCACGGCGGATGGCACACGAGGATGCGGCCGGAGGCAATGATCTTCGCCGGCCGCCACTTGCTCAGGGGCTGGTCGGTCATGGACCGCCTCGACCAGATCAAAGCGCCGACCCTGGTGGTGGCCGGCCGCGACGACTTCCTGTTCCCGCCCGAGTGTCAGCTTGAGCTGGCGGCCGGTATCCCCTACGCGCGCCTGCAGATCATCGAGCGCGCCGGTCACAATCCGCACTCCGAGCAGCCTGCCGAGGTCATGCAGGCCCTCAGAGACTTCATCTCCGCCGACGCGCCGGTGGCCTGACCCGCGTGCCGGCCGCCGAGGCTTCTACGCAGGGAGGTGCGGGCGGTGCGAACCATCGGCCTGCTCAGCGATCACGCGTCCGACGAGTTCCCGGCGTCGCACCGCGACCTGGTCGAGTGCCCGCCGGTCGCCGCCCTCACCACGGTCATGCCCGGCGGTCATCCGCAGACCTCGGTTGTGTGGTGCGACTTCGACGGCGAGTGCGTGCGGGTCAACACGATGCGTGGCTTCGCCAAGGAGCGGAACATGCGCCGCGATCGGCGGGTCACGCTCCTGTGCTACGACCCGCGCCGGCCCCTGCGCTATCTCGAGGTCCGCGGCACGGTCATCGAGATGACCGAGGCGGGCGCGGCCGAGCACCTGGACAACCTCGCCTCCAAGTACGCCGGCCGGCCGATCCACTTCTTCGGCGATGCCGTCCCGGCCCGTTTCGCCCAGACCGAGATCCCGGTCCTGTGCCGGATCCGGCCGACCCACGTCGTCGCGCTCGACGCGACAGGGCGGGCGGCAAGGCCATGACCACGCCCGCCGCACCCGAGACGCTTCCGATCCCCGCCTCGCACCTCGACCTCCTCACCCGACCGATCTGCGGAGTGCTCACCACCATCCGCGGCGACGGCCAGCCCCAGTCGAGCCTGGTGTGGGTCGACGTCGACGGCGTGTGCGCCCGGATCAACACCACGCTGCAGCGGCAGAAGGGTCGCAACATGCTCGCCAACCCCAAGGTCAGCCTGCTCGTCGTCGACCCCGACAACACCGCCCGCTACATCCAGATCCGCGGCGACGCGGAGCTCGTCACGGCCGGCGCGCTCCACCACCTCGACGCGCTGACCCGCAGATACACCCGCCACCCCGCCTACTACGGCCACGTCTACCCGCTCGCGCAGCGTTCGCGCGAGACCCGGGTCATCTGCCGGATCCACGCCCGCCGGATCACTCTCGACGCGATCCACGCCTGAGCCGGAACCCAACCAGGAGCGCCGGCTATACCGAAGATCAGGCCGGTCCTCCGCGCGATGTTACTTCTACAGTTACTCGGAGTGGTCCAGGTGGTGGAGTTTGCGGCCGATGGTGTTGGCGTCGGGATGGTCGATGTCGGTGCGTCGGCGAGGTTGCGGTGGGCGAGGGCTTGTGCGGTCGGGTCGGCCAGCCGCCGGGCTGCCGCCAAAGCAGTGCGTCCGATGGTGGCCCAGTCGTGCCAGTGTCCCTGTCGGATGAGGAAGATCGGTAGGGTCCAGGTCAGCTGCAAGGTACGGGCGTCCGCACCCGTGGCGGCGGCCTGGTCGACGGTGGGTGCGGGCCAGGTCAGACCCCGGCCGGCTGAGCCGCACATCCCGTGGACATGCCCGACGGCCCGGTCACGCAGACACGAGGTAGCTCGAACCAGCGGAGCGCCTCGAATTCGTCGGGCAGTCCGGTGGGCCCGTCGTCGATCCGGTCGGCCGTGGCGGCGAGCAGGGCACGGGCCTGCTGGAGATAGCCGGCGAGGGCGTCTTCGCCGGCCTGCGCCCGGTGCTGGGGGTAGGTGAGCCGGCCGGCGGGGTCGAAGGATACGTCGCGCAGCCGCAGCGCCGGCTCGGTCGGGCCGTTGCGGTGGTGCCACAGGCCGGTGTGCGGGTCGAACCGGTAGTCGGTCAGCAGCCGGTGGCCGTGGGCGGCGACGAGGTCGACGGCGTCGATGAGGTAGTCGCGGATGGTGTCGGTGATGAAGTAGTTGAAGTTGACCCGGGTCCAGCCGGGTTTGATGCCGTCGCAGCCGTGGGTTACCTCGTCGCGGTAGGCGTGGGAGTGGGCGGCGTCGATGGCGAGCAGCCGGTGGCCGTACGGGCCGGCGCAGGAGCAGCCACCGCGGGACTGGATGCCGAACAGGTCGTTGAGCAGGGCGACGATGAAGTTGTGGTGCAGGTAGCGGGATCCGTGCCGGATGCGGAAGGAGACGATGGACAGCCGGCGGGCGTGCGGGTTGCCGAGGATCTCCAGGTGCGGATTGCGCTGCCATCGGTGCAGGGCGCGCCGCCACAGCCGCTCCTCGCGGGCCTGGATCAGGTCGGTGCCGACGGATTGTTTGACGGCGAAGACCAGGCCGGCGCGGATGGATTCGACGATGGCCGGGGTTCCGCCTTCCTCGCGGGCGGCGGGGTCGTCGAGGTAGCGGTGGCCGATCGGGTCGACGAACGCGACGGTGCCGCCACCGGGCGCGGTGGGCACCCGGTTACGCACCAGGTCCCGGCGGACCACGAGCACGCCGGGGGTCTGTGGGCCGCCGACGAACTTGTGCGGGGACAGGAAGATGGCGTCCTTGTGGTCGCCGGCGCCCGGCGCGTTGTCGGCCATCCGGATCGGCACGTACGGGCCGGCCGTGGCGTAGTCCCAGAACGACAGCGCGCCGTGGCGGTGCAGCAGGGCGGCGATCCGGTCGGTGTCGGACAGGACCCCGGTGACGTTGGAGGCAGCCGAGAAGCTGGCGATGCGCAGCGGCCGATGGGCGTGGGCGACCAACTGGCGTTCCAGCGCGGCGAGGTCGATGTGGCCGTCGGCGTCCTCGCCGATGACGACGACATCGGCGATGGACTCCCGCCACGGTAGTTCGTTGGAGTGGTGCTCGAACGGCCCGACGAACACCACCGGGCGCTGCCCCGCCGGGATGCGGTCGAGTAGCCGGTACCGGTCGGCCAGACCGGCCGGCAGCCGCAGCTCGAGGATCCCGACGAGCTTGTTGACCGCCGCCGTCGCGCCGGAACCGCAAAAGATCACTACATCGTCGTCGGTGCCGCCGACCGCGTCGCGGATCAGCCGGCGGGCGTCCTCGCGCAGCCGGGTGGTCTGCAGCCCGGTACCCGAGCTTTCGGTGTGCGTGTTGGCGTAGCGGGGCAGCACCTGCTCGCGGATGAAGTCCTCCACGAAGTCCACCGCCCGGCCGGAGGCGGTGTAGTCGGCGTAGGTGATCCGCCGCGGCCCGTACGGCCCGTCGAGCACCTCGCCGTCCCCGATGATCCCCGTCCGGATCCGCTCCAGCAGCGCTGACGTGGGCACAGTCTCGACCGCGGTGTCCATCGGCCACCTCCCGGGTCATAGCAGCCACGCGACCGTAGTCTGCTCCCCGGCGGTCGGCTCGCGCAGGGCCGTTGGCACCCGCGGCACGGGACTTTGCGCCCCACCCTCTTGCCCGGGTCGTGACCCGGCCGCGACGAGCCGGGGAGGTCGGGCCTGCCACACGCCTGACTTCCCCGGCGTCGCTGACCAGTTCGCGGTCAGGCGGGCTTGCGCGGGTGGGTCAGGCGTGTCGCCAGGGCGTAGAGCGGGCAGAATCCGCTCACGCCGGTGGCCACTATGATGGCGGCGAACACCAGCGCGATGACCCGGGTACGGTGCCCACTCGGCCTGCCACGGCGAGCCACCCGGCCAGCGGGGCCACCACGATGACCCGCACCAGCCGGTCAACGGCGTGCATGTTCTGTTTCATCGCAGGTCTCCTTTGATCGACTACGGTCATCGTCAGGAGCCGTCCAGGCTCTTGGTCGCCTCGCCGGCTTGTACCGGGACGCGCTTCGGCTCGGGCGGCCGGTGCTCGGCGGTCGCCGCCTGCTCCAGCAGCGCCTCCAGCGACAGCGGAACCTTGCGCCGGCGCAGCATCTGGCAGTCGTTGGTCGCGATGCGTGCAGCCGGGTCCGCAGGCTCGCCCGGGCCAGCGAGCGTCAAGGGTCATCGCCTCGACACTCATACCCCCCGGGGTATGATGGTGAGGGGGTGACCGCTATGACCCGCAGCCACGACCGCGATCCTTTCGGCGACTTCCGTCGCGTGCTGGCGGTGATCGCCCATCCCGACGACGAGTCATTCGGCCTGGGCGCCGTGCTGTCGGAAGCGGTCGACCGCGACGCCTGGGCCGGGGTGGTGTGCTTCACTCATGGCGAGTCTTCCACGCTGCACGCCAGCCCGGGTGACCTGTCGGTGCTGCGATCGCAGGAGCTGCAGGCGGCGGGTGCCGCGCTGCGGTTGTCCCGGGTCGAGCTGCACCGCTACCCCGACGGCCGGCTCGCGTCGGTACCCCTCGACGACCTGGCCCGCCACGTCCTGCGCGTGATCGGCGAAGAGCACCCGACTCATCTGCTGGTCTTCGACCCGGACGGGGTCACCGGGCACCCCGACCACCGCGGCGTCACCCAGGCCGGGTTGGCCGCTGCCCGTGCTGCCGGCCTACCGGTACTGGCCTGGACGGTGCCCCGCTGCGTCGCCGAGCGGCTCAACGCCGAGTTCGGTACCGCGTTCACCGGCCGGGACCCGGCGGAGATCGACGTTACGCTGACGGTGTCCCGCGAGCGGCAGTGGCGTGCCATTGCCTGCCACCACAGCCAGGCCGTCGACAACCCGGTCCTGCGCCGCCGCCTGGACCTGCTCGGCGACCGGGAGTACCTGCGGCTGATCCACCCACCAACCCGGAAGGGAGCCCACACGATGTCCTACGGCATCACTGTTCGCCTGCCCGTACCGTTCGCACCCACCGTGCAGCGGGTGCGCGCCGCGCTGAAGGAGCAGGGCTTCGGTGTGCTCACCGAAATCGACGTCCAGGCCACCCTGCGGGGGAAGCTCGGCGCCGACATGGAGAACTACCTCATTCTCGGCGCGTGCAACCCATCGCTGGCCCACCGGGCTCTTGCGGCCGACCGCGACATCGGTTTGCTGCTGCCCTGCAACGTCGTTGTCCGGGCCGACGGGCCTGACGCCACGCTCGTGCAGGCCCTCGACCCGCAGATCATGGTCCAGGTCACCGGGCGGACCGACCTGAAGGAGGTCGCCGATGAGGCCACCGCCCGGCTGCACGCCGCCTTGGATGCGTTGACCGGCTGACGGACCGGCCCCGGGTCCCGGGTCGACCGGTGAATGTCGGCGCCGCGCATAGCTGGGTGTCACCGGCCGCGGCGCCACCAGCGCGTGGTCCCGGCCCTGCAACGCCGCCAGCGAGCGGCGCCACCGCGCGTCCGCGCCGTCCCGGTCCGCCTCGGGGGAAGTCATCGGCGCTTGTGCTGCCGGCGGATCGGCACGGCACGGGCCAGGCGGATGGTAACCATCGTTGCGCCGACGGGCGGCGCGTCGGCGGCGACCGTGCCGCGATGGGCGGCAACCAGTTCGCGGACCGCGAGGTCGGGACCGACCTCGCCCTGGGGTCGCAGGCGGCCATGGCTGGCCAGCGCCCGAACTGGATGCGGCCGGTCCGCGGGTGCCGCCCACGGGGCCACCCGGTACGGGTCCGGGCCGACCCCGGCCGGATCGATCAGCCACCACCAACCGGGCTGCTCCTGCCGCCCTGGCGACCGCGTGACAGTAGGTGCCTTCTCACGCAACTCCCGGTCGTCCTCCATGACCAACACGGGCCGGACACCTGCGCCAATCTCCTCGCGCCGCACGGACCGGCCGGCCGAAGACGGCGGTTGCGGCCGCACCGGGCTGTGCCGGCCTACCGGGCCGTCGCCTCTTGCCGCTGGTCGGCCAGCTTCGCCCGGACCTGGTCCATGTCCAGGGCACGTACGGCGGAGATCACCTGTTCCAGGGCGGCCGCGGGCAGCGCACCGGGCTGGGAGAACACGACGACGCCGTCGCGGATGGCCATCAGCGTCGGGATCGAGTAGATCCCGGCCGCCGCGGCGAGTTCCTGCTCGGCCTCGGTGTCGACCTTGCCGAACACGATGTCCGCGTGCTCCTGGCTGGCTTGCTCGAACACCGGCGTGAACCGACGGCAGGGCCCGCACCAGGCGGCCCAGAAGTCGACCAGCACGATCTCAGCATCGGCCACTGTCTGGGTGAACGTGTCTTTGGTCAATGTCATGGTGGCCATGTCTGTCTCCTCGCGTTGATGGTTTCCCTGGCTCAGGCCAGGGACAGGAACAACTTCTCCAGTTGCGCGACGCTGCGTGTCTGGTCCTCGCCGCCCTTTCCCCGCGTCGACGCAAAGCTGCAGCCCGTCGGCGAGGAGCACGAATCCGGCGCCGTTGACCGCGTGGGACACGGCGGCGAACTGGGTGAGCACCTCCAGGCAGTCACGGCGCGACTCGAGCATCGCTATGACGCCACGCGTGGGCCCTGCGTCCGGTGCAACCGCCGCAGCACATCGCCCAGCGCGTTCCTCGTCGACCTGCACGATGCGCCTCCTTCCGTCCCCCCATAGCTGGCAACATACCCCGGAGGGTATCTATGCCGCGCAGGCCGGAAGACCTGTTTACGCGCGGCGCCGGAGTGACGGCGTCCATCGGTGGACCGGTAGGGCTCGAACCAGGCCAGTCCGTCGACCTGCTCCGGGCCCTGGGTGAGCCGCACCGGCTGGCGTACGCCCTGGCGCTGCTCGCCGAAGCGGAACTCGGCCTGACCGAACGGGCCGCGGCGCGCGCGTCCGCGACGGAGGCGCTGCGGATCGCCCGCCGCGTCGGGTACCGCCCGGCGATCGGGCTCGCCCTGACCCGGCTGGGCGACCTGGCTCTGGCGCGCCGGGACACCACCGGTGCCGAACGGTTCTACGAGGAGGCGTTGGACCACGTGAGCGGCGCGCCGGACACCGCCCGTACCCTCGAACGCCTCGCGGCGGCCAGGGTCGCCGCCGCACCGGAGGAGGCGGGGCGGTTGCTGGACTGCGCCGGAGGCCCCGGCAGGCGCACCAGACCCCCGGCCCCGCCCGCCGAGCATCCGCTGATCGACGCGGTCCGGCAGGCGACCCGATGAGGTAGCGGGGGCTGGGTACCCTCGTGGCCGAGGTCGGATCGCGGGAGGTTGCACTGGAACGACCACGCAGGGCTGAACGGACGGTCGTGGCGCTGGCCGCGGTCGTCGGGCTGGTTGCCGGCTGCCGGATCCTCGGCGTCGACCGGACGCCGACACCGGCCGCATCGACCACCCCGGTCAGCTCCCCGACTATCGCCCCGGTCGACGTGCCGGTCAGCCTGCACGTCCAGCTCGGTGCCGGCCAGACACTCACCACGCGACCGTCGCAACCCGACGGCTGCCCGGGCTTCGACGCGCTGGTGCGTCTCGCGCCGGACCGCTTCGTGCGGCTGTCCGCCTTCGCCGCGGGCTGCACCGTCGCCGACAACGGCCGGCCCGGCAACGGCCGGCACGGCGTGTACCGCACGACGGCGGACGTACCCGCAGACCGGCTGGCCGCCGCGAGCACGGTGCACACCGCGCTCGGCGACGCCGTCGTCTTCATCCAGCCGTACTACGAGTGCACCAACTCGTGCCGCTTCTACACCGAGCCGGTCGCCGTGATCACCCTCGACCACCCGCGCGACCCGGCGTATCCGGCGCTCATGGCGTACTCGGAGAAGGGCACGGTCGGGTTCGACGACCTGAAGGCCGTGGTGAGGGACCAGCTCACACGGTGATGACCACCTTTCCTTTCGCGTGTCCCTTCTTTCAGGTACCGGATGGCCTCGGGCACCGTGTTGAGCGGATATGTGCGGTCGATGACCGGGGTGACCTTTCCGGTCTGGAGAAGCCGGCGCAGGACGGCGAGGTCGTCCACGTTCGCGTGCGCCAGGAGGGTCACCATCGTCTGGCTCACGAACGGTGACAGCAGGAGCATCCTGGCCGGGCCGAGCCGGGGGGTGATCGGCGGCCGGCTGGCCAGCAGCCACGCCAGGACCACCTGGTTGGGGGTGGCGCCCAGGTCCCGGGCGACCTCGTTCAGCACGGCCAGGCGCTGGGTGCTCGCCGCGTGCGCGTACTCGCCGCCGGGCAGCGGCAGCACCTCGGCGACGGACTCGGTGAACGTCTTGCGTCCACAGGCCGCCTCGCCACAGATCCACCGTCGCCTTGCGCCGGCGCAACCGGCACAGACGCCCGGCGACGGCAAGGTCCAAGACCGCGACCAGGACCCGCCGCGGCGATGACAACGCGGGATCGACAGCGTGGCACGGCGGCCGGCACGATAGCCGCCATGACAGGTGAGGTGTGGATATCGCTGACCTCGTTGGGTGGCGTCGCGCTTGGCGGCGCACTGTCCTTCTTCGTCCAGCACGCGACCCAGCGCTCGGCCGAGCGCATGGAGCAGCAACGGCAGCAGATCACTTTGTCGGAGACCCGGCGCGCAGACCGTCTCGCGCTGCTGGAGCGTTTTGTCGAAGTGGCGGCCGAGGCTGAACGCTGCGCGTTCTCGCGCCCGCCTCAATGGCAGGAGGGCGATCCGTGGAATGGCAAGACCCAGGCTGTGATGAACCGACTCTGGGTTGCGGAGAGGATGATCCGGCTACTGTTCCCGCTGCCCGTGCATGACGCGGCACGCGCCTACTTCCTCGATCTCAACCGGGTCGTGTGGGAAGGGCTGCCGAGCGGAGAGAGTGTGCGCGACTACCTCGAAGCCAACCGGCTGGCATTCCTCGACGCGGCCCGAACAGCCGTCGGGTAACTGATGACGGAGCAGCCACGCCACCTCCAAGACGACCGTCACTCACAGCGGTGGTCACTACCCGCCCTGCCACGAGCGTCATCAGACCCCGATCAAGTTCCAAGAGCCGCAATGCCTCGTGCCGGACAACGACCCAAACCCGCAGGTCAGGGCACGGACGGTAGCGTGAGATCGCCTCTCACCCGCGGATTTCGCATCCGCAGGTGAGTCAGGAGCCACTCCAGCATGTCGTCCTAGCCACGCCGTGCTCGCCCGGGCCGCCGCGGCGTTCTATGCCTTCTTGAGGACTCTTGTCCCACTCCTGGGCCCGCTTCGATCGAGGCTTGTGACGGCGGCGACGAGCTGCGCGGTGGCCCGGGCGACGTCGTCTAGGGTGGACCATCGGCCGAGGCTGAGCCGGATGGCGGAGCGGGTGCGTTCGCGGTCCAGTGCCATGGCGGTCAACACCGGGGATGGTTGCGGGTCGGCGGTGTGGCAGGCGGACCCGGTCGAGGCGGCCACACCGCGCGCGACCGCGAGTACGGCATCGCCCGGGTGCGGCAGGAGGGCGAGGTTCGCGGTGTTCGGCAGCCGCCGGGTGGCAGGGCCATTGAGCACGACGCGGCCGGGAAGCTGGTCGACCAGCCGCCGGTGCAGATCGTCGCGCAGGCCGCGTACCCGGTCCGGTTCCCCGCCGGCGAGGTCTGCCCCGGCGAGTTTGGCGGCGACACCCAGCGCGGTGGCGTAGGCGACGTTCTCGGTGCCGGCGCGCAGGCCGCGCTCCTGCCCGCCGCCATAGATGACCGGTTCCAGGTGTAGGCCGGAGCGGGCATAGAGGGCAGCGATTCCTTTGGGGGCATACATTTTGTGCCCGACCACGGTGAGCAGGTCGGCATCGAACGTGGCCACGTCGATGGGGACCTTTCCGGCCGCCTGGGCGGCGTCGGTGTGAAACAGCACCCCGCGGTCGTGGGCGGTCCGGGCCAGCTCGGTGACCGGCTGGATGGTCCCGGTCTCGTTGTTGGCCAGCATTATCGAAACGAGCACTGTGTGCGGGGTGATCGCGGCGGCCAGATCGGCTGGATCAACGAACCCATGGCGATCGACAGGAAGGTAGGTGACGTTCACACCGTGCAGGCGCTGCAGGGCCCGGCACGTGGCGAGCACGGCGGGGTGCTCGGTCGACTGGGTGATCACATGCGGGCGCGTCGTTCGGGCCCCGAGGACGCTGCCGCGGATGGCGAGGTTGTTGGCCTCTGACCCGGAGCCGGTGAACACGATCGTGTCCGGGGTGGCGCCGATGAGCTCGGCGACCTGCTCCCGGGCAGCGTGCAGCGCTTGCGCCGAGGCGTTGGCATAGGTGTGGGCGCTGGACGGGTTGCCGAAGTGGACGGTCAGATAGGGCAGCATCGCCTCGGCGGCCCGTGGGTCGACCGGGGTGGTGGCGTTGTAGTCGAGGTACACCGGCGCGCAGGGCGGGGCCGGATGCGCGGGCGTCATGAGCCGCCTCCAGTAGGGCTGCGTCTGAGCGCGTCGTGGCACTGCCGGGCCGGGACCGTTCAGGACGGCACCGGCCCGGCACACTGCCGTCAGTCGGTGGTGACTTCGATGGTGACCGGAACCTGGTTGGTGATGATGTCGAAGACGGCCGAGCGGGCTCGGGACTGCTCGACGAGTTCGCGCAGCTTTTCGGCCGGGGCGTCGCCCTTGATCGTGAACCGGACCGTGATGTTTTGGTAGCCGTTGCGGACGTCCGGGTTGAGCCCGAGGATGCCGTTGAGGTCGATGTCACCGGACACAGTGGACTGGACCTCGGTGAGCCGGACGCCGCGCGCGGCGGCGATGTTGGCCAGGCCGGCGGTCAGGCAGGCGGCGAGCGCGTGCAACACGTACTCCACCGGGGTGGGGCCGTTGTCCCGCCCGACCAGGACGGCCGGGTGGTCGGCGTCGAAGTGGAAGGTGCGCTCGTGGGTACGCTCCTCGCCGACGCCGTAGAAGTCATGGATGGTGCTGCGGTTGTGGGTCCCGCTGAGCCACTGGTTGTGGGCGCGGAACTGGAACGCGGCGGCCTCCGGCGCGGCCTTGACCGCGTCGAGTGTGGCGAACAGGGTGGCGGTGTCGACGCCGTTGCGGGTCGACTCGTTGACCGTCGTGGTCATTGTCTTTCCTTTCGTTGTGGCGTGATGCTGCGCGGGGCGCGCAGGTCTGTGCGGCGCCGGACAGTGTCAGGCGGGGGCGAGTTCCCGATGGCCGGGAACGGGGGAGCTGGCAACGTTGGCCGCCTCGACGTCGATGGCCACGCTGAGCTGCTTCTGCAGGTCGACGAATTCGGGTACGGGTGGGTAGGCGGCCAGGGCGCAGGTCAGTTCGAAGACCTCGCGCAGCGCTTCGTCGCGCCGCTGTTGATAACGCGCCAGGGCGGTTGCCTCGTTGGTCGCACCGCGCAGCGCCTGGTCCAGGGCCACCGCGAGCAGTTCAGCGTCCCGGTAGGCGTCACTGATGCCGTGTCCGGTGACTGGGTCGCGGTGGTAACCGGCGTCGCCGACCAGCGCCCAGCCGGGGCCGTGAGCCCTGCGGAGGTGGTTGGGGGTGCGCAGCATCCCGGTGACCGGTGACGTGCGCCGTCCGGCGCGCAGCCTTTCGGCCAGGTCGGGGGCCGTTCGGTGAAGGTGGGCGGTGAAGGCGTCCTCTCGGGACGAGGCGTGCCGGCGGGCTTCGTGTGCGTCGGCCGAGGGGCTGCAGATCCAGATGCAGGCTTCGCCGTGGTGGGTGGGGAAGACGCCGGTGAGGGCGCGGTCAGCGATGATGAGTTCGATGCCGTCCCAGGGGACGCCGGCGTAGTACGCGTACTGGACGGCGCCGTTGTCGCCGCGGTCCTCGATGAGGTGCGCCCCGACCGAGCGAGCGATCCGGGACCGCAGGCCATCGGCGCCGACGACGAACCGTGCGTCAATTTCCAGTGGATTACGGGAGCGGTCGTGGCCGTACACGCCGCTGGCTCGACCGGTTTGGTCGCGGCGTACCCCGGTGACGGTGACACCGAGCCGCACGTCGGCGCCCGCTTGCGCGGCCGCCTCGGCCACCAGCGTGTCGAGAATATAGCGGCGTGGGGCGACGAGCAGGTCCACCCCTGCCTTGTCTTTGATCGCCCGGGTGGTCGACTCGCCCTCCAGGGTGAACGTGACCTGGCGGATCGCCGGAGCTCCGCTGTCGAGCACCGCGTCAAGTAGCCCCCAGCGATGCAGCTGCACCACGCCGGTGCGCGCGATCTGATGTGTCGAGAGGGTGTCGGCCGGGAAGACGGCCCGGTCGACCAGCACCACGTCGTAGCCGAGGCGGGCCAGAAGCAGCGCGGTGGCCGCACCCGCGGCGCGCGCACCCACGACGACGACGTCATGGCGGTGATGGTGGGAAGGCATGGTGAGATGACTCCGGATCTGCTGCTGGTGGGCGGGGAGGTAACTTGCTATGCCTCGTCCTCGATCGGACGGCCGAACGTGACCGCATCGCGGACAAGCCCTGGCGCGGTAGAACGAAGGGCCGCATCGGGGCGCAGGCCCAGCGCGTCGTTGACCGTCGAGAACGCCAGCCGAAGCGCTACGAATACGGTGATCGTGAAAATCTTCGAGTCGCTGCACCCGACATCACGTAGCGCTTGCACGTCCGCCGCTGTGGTCGCGTTCGGGTCGCGCGCGACCATGCGCGCCCACGTCGCCATGGCTTGCTCGGTGGTGCTCAGGCCGTCGTCGACACCTCCCAGCACCGAGGCGGCGGTCTGCGCGTCGCTCGCCTTGGCCAGCTTGGTTCCCCACGCCAACGAGCAATAGGAGTCGCCGAACGCCGACGCACATGCGGCGACGAGGATGGAGCGCTCACGCAGGCTGAGGCGGACCTCGGAGTTCACCTGGCCCAGCAGCATGGATAGCCCGGTCACTGTAGCGGGCTGATAGGCCCACAGGCGTGAGACGTTCATTACGTAACCTGACTCGGCGGTGTCCTCGTTGAACAACTTCTGGGCGTCGGCGCTCGCTTCGGGCACGCCGAGAAAACCGATGGTGTGCATGCTTCTTCTTCCGTCGTCGATGGCTTCTTCGCGGCACCGGCGTCGCCGTTCACGCCCCGTAGCTCGTCCGGGCGCTTCACGGGTCCCTATGCGACGCCACCTCCGTTACGCTTGCGGCCGATGCCGGATGACAAGCAGCGTGCGCGGCAGGGATGTGACGCGGCCTGTGACGGACGGGCCAGCGCCAAAATAGGGCTCTACCGGCATGAGTGTGGGTTCCGGTTGTCGATAGTGGGCTGATATCCGGGGCAGGCTCAGGAGATCGGCGACACGTCCGGGCCGAAGGTCGTGGTTACAGGTTGCGCACGGTGTCTTGCCGTAGTTTCAGGAG
>WNFU01002317.1_pt1 | contig 26030 bp, 31 predicted proteins | sample 5400121 | NCBI WGS metagenome assembly WNFU01 (sample SAMN13153360, study PRJNA577476) | soil metagenome | isolation source: 100 cm soil or saprolite under grassland replicate 1 | place: USA:California | collected 2016-06-15 | reverse complement strand
TCTGAGCCTGGCCGGATATCTGATCCTGCCTGCCCGGAGATGGCGCGATCAGTAGTTCACCCGGATGGGATCTCCGCCTCGGCGCCGAACTGGAGAAGTAATGGAAGTCATTTCGGGACGACTCGATAGGGGGATCTGAAGATGGCACCTGGGATGCGCGTCAAGATCATGACCCGGTGGTGCTACCAGTACGGCAAGCACGGGGCGCCCATTGAAGGGGTTCTTCTGGGGTTCTCACCGAGCGGCGCCCTGGCGCGGGTGCGCATGGACGACGAAGCCGACTCCTTTGTATGGGTGAAGCACCTCGAGCCGCTGTAGGAGGGAAGACGATGGTGTCGGGGCCTCATCGAAGCCGAGCGGGACCCCGCCTTTCGATTGACATACGCCGGCACCGCCGGGAACATGGCTGGCGGGGGAATGAAGAAGCTCGGCGGCCTCGCCATTGCTCTCGTCGTCATCGCGGCCCTGTTGCCCGCGAGCGCGGCCGCGAGTCAGATGGAGACGCGCGTTGATCTCGAGATCTACGGCCTGATCGATTCCAACGGCAGCGTCACCTACCGCTTCAGCGGTGACGCCCTCCCAGAGGGCTTATTCGGCCCCAAGGATCACTCCGGCCTCGAACAATTGAGCGGCCAGAGCGAGGTGGCGGCGCTCAAATGCGCGTTGACAAGGCGGGAGGTCGAGCTGTTTCGTGACGAGCCCGAGGCCGCGGACACCCTGGTCGGTTCGACGCGAACGCTGTTCGTGGGCTTCTTTGACGGGCTGGTCGAGCTGCCTGCCGAGCAGGTTCCGGGCGCCACCTACTACGCGCAGGTCGTGGAGAAGGTGCTCACGCCCAAGCACCACCACAAGCCGAAGACCACCTGTCTCGCCGGCACCTCACCCGCGATCACGGTGCAGCCGCCCCAGTTCGGCGCCGCGGGGCAGGAGTGAGGAGTGGCGGCGCGGCCTCGTAAGCGTCACGATTGACCCCGAGCGCGGGGTCCCGAAGGCTCCCAACCGAGTAAGAGGTCCGAGCGCGGGCCTCATTGAGGCCGAGCGGGACCCCGCGGCGCGTCCGAAGCCGCGATCGCGATGAGCGTGGGAGTAGGCTCCGCGGCGGAGAGGCCGACTGGGGGGCTGGACGTGATCGAGCGAACCAAGCGCAAGCTGATCGAGTCGGCGCAGTCGCAGCTCGAGCCGGGCGAGCAGGTGCGGGAGGTGATGATCGCGCAGACGATCATCAGCCCGTGGCTGCTTTTGCTGACGTGGCTGCTGTGGGTCTTCGCCAAGCAGCGCGTGGTGTTCGCGACCGATCGCAACATCTACGTCTTCGAGCGCAGCCTGTGGAGCAACAAGGTGCAGGGCCTGCTCGGGAAGTACGCGCTCGGCTCGGTGCGGGTCGAGAAGCAGGGAAGCGGCCTGGCGATCGCAGACCAGGAGAAGCTCTACCCCTACCTCGGCTGGGCCGCGACGCGCGACCGGATCGTCGCGCTGGCGGCGGGCTGACCGCTACGGCGCCGCGGCGAGCGGGCTCGCCGTGGGTGAACGCCGCGGGACCAGCCCGCGCAGCTCCTGAAGCATCAGCCGCGGATCCTCGAAGACGTCGCCGTAGGTGTAGCGGCGAAACTCGTCGCCGCGGGCGCGCGCCTCGCGCTCACGGCGGCGGTCCTGCTCCCAGGCGTGGCGCGAGTGGTGGTAGCGGTAGCCGTCCAGCTCGATCGTCAGCCGCCGCTCGGGCCAGCGGCAGTCCACCCGCCGCCCACCGGCGGGGCGGTTGGTCTGCGGAAGTGCGAGGCCGGCCTCCCGCACCAGCTCCAGGAACCGCTTCTCGAGCTTGCTCAGGACGACGCGCGCCTCGCCGCGCAGGACCCGGCGCAGCTTGGCCGAGCCCGGGCTGTTCGGCCGCCGCGCGAGGACGGCCTCGACCTGGGCCGGCGTGGTGCGGTAGAGGACGCCGGCCTCGTGGCAGGCGCGCGCGAGCTCGTCAGGCGGCAATACGGCGGCGAGGTCGACGAGCGTGCGGGGCACGGTGGTGACCGGCACGCCGCGGAACTCGGTCGCGTCGCGGTGGTCGCCCCGCCGCGATCGCTGCGTTCGGATGCCGGCAACGCGCCGCTGGGTGGGGGTGAGGACCTCAGGGACGCGAGGCTTACGCTTGACGAGGGCAAGTAGGAAGGCGGCCGCGCGGCCACAAAGCAGGGCCCGGTTTCCACATGCCAACACTGCGCCGAGGTAGGTCGATTCCAGGCTCGGAGCCTGATGCCCGACCCGGTAGACGCCGGGATAGACGCGAATCAAGAGGCCCTTCTGTAGGCGACGCGCTATCTCCGCTCTTGAGACGCCCGCGGCCAAGAGCTGCGCCCGCGTCACCAACCCGTGCTGAGCGGACGCGATCCGCTGGAGCACTTCCTCGACCGTCCTGCTTTGGGCACCCATATGAAGCCCAATGCAGGACAGCCCCGGGATTCGCCCCCGCGGCGCGCGTATCCTGGGCGGGTCATGTCGACCAGCAAGGGGGAGGAGGCTGGGCTCGAGACGGGCGATCGGCTTGGGCCGTTTCGGCTCGAGAGGATGCTCGGGGAGGGGGCGATGGGGGTGGTGTTCAAGGCGCTCCAGGCCGCGACGTCGGCGGCGAGCAGACAGGGTCTACGGTTGCGTCCCGGGGTCCGCGTGAACTTTCGGGCGAGACGCCGCTAACCCAAAAACCGCCGGATTGCGGCGTGCGTCTCGCGCGGGCGCTCGAGCTGGGGGACGTGGCCGCAGTCGAGCTCGACGTGGGCGGCGGCGGGGAGGGCGCGCTCGACGTGCTTCATGAAGCCGATCGGGACGAGGCTGTCGTGGCGGCCCCAGATGAACATCGTGTCGGGCGAGAGCTCCGACAGCCGGGTCCACATGCCGTCCTCGCCGTCGGGCTTGTCGAGGTAGATGTTGCGCGCCGCGGCGTAAAACGCGGCGCGGCCGCGGGGGGTGAGGTAGGAGCGCAGGAACTCGTCGACCCCGGCGGCGGCCCAGCCGTCGTTGCCGCCGGGCACGATCCGCCGCACGATCGCCTCGGCGATCCAGCGCGGGGTGGGCTGAAACAGGCCGAGCTTCGGCTGGGTTAGCTGCAGCAGCCAGCGCCACTGGCGATCGCGCAGCCACGCCATCGCGGGGCTCAACAGGACGATGCGCTCCACCCGGTCGGGCTCGAGCAGCCCCATCTCGATCCCGATCCGCCCGCCCATGCTGTTGCCGATCACATGCGCGCGCTCGATCTCGAGCGCGTCGAGCAGCCGGGCCACGGCGCGGCTGAAGTAGGGCGCGTCGTAGGCGGCGGCGAGCGGCTTGTCCGAGTCGCCGAATCCGGGCAGGTCGACGGCGATGACGCGGTGGGAGTCGGCGAGGGCGTTGACGGTCGGCAGGAAGGAGGCCTTGGTGGCGCCGAGGCCGTGCAGGCAGACCACCGGGTGGCCCACACCCGCGGTGAGGATCGAGATCCGCTCGCGACGGGTGCGGACCGACTCGAAGCGCAGGCGCCCGGGCGCGGTCGCCCCGCTCGTCGCGGCGAGAAAGCCGACGCCGAGGTGGAGGTTTCGCCGCACCGTGAGGCGCCGGGCGCGAAACGCGGTCATGCCGGCGCGCAGGTCGGCGGCGATCCACTCCCAGGTCGCCTCGTCGGCGCTCAGCAGCGCCTCGGGCTCGCGCCGTTCGTCGGCGGGGGAGAAGCGCACGCCGGCGGGGGAGAGGTCGGCGTCCCAGGCGGCCTCGTCGCCGACCGCGAGGCGAATCCGAGCGCCGCGCGGCGGCAGGTCGATCACCTCGGGATCGAAGCGCGCGGCGAGGACCTGCAGCGCTCGGGGAGGCCTGGTCGCGGGGCGCCTTGTCTCGGTGGCGGTGCTCACGGGCGAGATTTGCCACCGAGCTACCCGATCACCTCGGTCGCCAGACGAGCTTAGCGAGCGGGTCCGCCGGGACCGCGCGGAGCGGTCGGATCGGCGGGCACGACGGCTGGGACTTGCAATCCCAGATCGTCGTGGGTTAGGGTCGGCGCGCCGATGCGGATTCGTGGCACGAAGCGTCGGAGCGGGGTGGCGATCGCGGTTGCCGTGAGCCTGGTCCTGGGCGCGGGAGCCGGATCGGCGCATGCCCTGACGCTGGCCGATCTCGGATCCGTGGCGGGCGACCCCGCCTTCCCCGAGCTGCCCGCGCTCGACGCGGTCAACGAGGGCGATCTCCTCGCGGCCCTTCAGGGCGTCTCGGGTCATCCCCACAAGCTCAAGGCGCCCCCGCCCGACTGGTACGGGCCCGCCGAGCAGGACAGCCTCGCGGGAGGCGGCAGCGGAACCGTGGCGGCCGCGCCGGCCGATGCCCCGCTCCCGGGCCAGGTCGGGATCCGGCCCGGCTCGATGATGATCGAGCCCTTCATCTGCACGATGAACTACATCTTCAGCAAGGGCGACACGCTCGCGATCGGGACCGCGGGCCACTGCCTCGAGGCGGGCGAGAAGGTGGTGCTGCTCACGCTCGCTCCGACCGGCGGCGACCCGGTGCTCGTCGAGCTGGGGAAGATCCTGCTGAAGCGCGACGGCGGCATCGGCCATGACTACGGGCTCGTGAAGATCCCCGCGTCGAGATACGACTGGGTCTCCCCGACGATCGCCGACGTCGGCGGCCCGTGCGGCGAGTACACGGGCGGCGACCCCCAGCCCGTCGCCCACTACGGCCACGGCCTGGTCGGGGGCGACGGCGGCACGCCGCGGGCGGGCATGGGGATCGAGTCCGACGCCGTGCGGGGATTCGAGCTTCAGTGGGACAACGACAGCTACTCGTGGGTGGGCGAGCTTTCCAACGGCGACTCGGGAAGCCCCGTCCGCATCGCTCAGCTCCCCGCCGTCGGCAACCTCACCCACGGGATCGGCTTGAACGTCCCCGTGCCGCAGCCATCGGCGCTCGGCTGGGGAACGCGGATCACCACGATCACCTCCGGCGGCTGGAACCTCGTCAACAGCCCGCTGTGCCCGTAGCGCACGCGGGCGAAGGAGCTAGCCGACAGCGTCCGAGTACCTCGCCTCGTCGACGATCAGGCGCCAATGCCCATGCCGCGGCGGGGCGGCGCGGAAGTGCTCGAAGTCGAAGGTCAGGACCGGGAGGTCGTGGCGGGCGGCATAGGCCATCACGGAGGCGTCCACGAGGCCGAGTCCGAGGTCAGCGAAGCGAGCGTCTATCTCGGCGGCGTCGCGGAGCAAGCCGGGAGTGAGGAAGGCGGCCGTGTGCTCGCCGGCGACGAGCGCCGACAGAAAGGCGCGTGCGGCGTACCCGCCGACGCGGGCGCGCAGCAGGTAGTCGGTCTCGGCCATCACCGCATCGAGCACGATCAGATCGCGCCCGAGGGCGGTCGTGAGCGCGCGCGCCAGGTCGTGGGCGGGATCGTCGCGGTACGTCGCGGCCAGCAGCGGAGCCGTATCCGCGACCGCCCTCACTCGCTCGAGGCTAGCTCTCGCAGGTATTGCTCGGCCTTGCGCCCGAGGTCGTCGGGAGGCCCGCTGCCTACCCCGACATAGCTCGGCACGCTCTTGCCCCTGGTCGCGGCGGCGCCCGCCTCGATCAGCCGCGTGACCGCGGCGGAGAAGGATTCGCCCTCCTCGGCCAGCTCGCGGACCAGGGACTCGGTGCTCTCGGGTATGTGGATGGTGCGGCGGGGCACAGGCGTCGCTTGAGTATGAACGTAGAAATCATACCTATCGTGGCGCGAGTGATACGCATCTGTGGCGCCGAGCTCACGGAATGCCGAGCGGCTCGAAGCCCGCGGGGCCGAGGCGGTCGAGGTCGACGCGGCCCTTGATCCCCCTGACGTGGCCCGAGCTCGAGTACTGCCACGCCGACCAGCCGTTGCCGGCCCAGAAGCTCGCCGGCACGGTGGGCGCGATCACGCCCCAGTGCGCGACCCAGAGGGGATCTCCGGCGAACGCGAACTCGGTGGTGTTGCCGGTCGCCTGCCAGCTCGAGTTGTTGGTGTAGATGATCGGCTTGTGGCCGAGCGCGTCCTCGACGCGGCCGAGCCAGGTGCGGATCCAGGTCTGAAGCTCGGTCGCGTTCAGGCCGCCGAACGGCGTCTCGACGTCGAGCGCGGGGCGCAGGTCGCCGCTTTGAAGCTCGCCGACCTGGAAGATGAACAGGTCGGCCTCGGCGAGCGCGTCGGCGGTGACGTCGGCGATCGTCTCGCCGCCACTGAAGGCGCGGTGGTAGGGCCCGACGCGGATCCCGAAGTGGCGCGCACGGGCGTAGTTGCGCAGGTAGAACTCGTCGGCGCCGCAGCGGTCGGGCGCGGTGGCGCAGTCGAAGCCGCTGCCGCGGCTCGCCTGCACGAAGGCGAAGTCCACGCCGGCCCTCGCGACCCGGTTCCACTTGATCTTGCCCTGAAAGCGCGAGACGTCGATGCCGGACGGCGGCTTGGCGGCGACGCTGGCGCCGGTGCTCGCCCATAGCCCGGCTCCGAGCGCGAGCACGGCAAGCACGGCTGTCGACCCCCGCCGCGGCTTCACGCCTTCAGTAAACCGGCAGCGCGGCCAAAGGCTCGGGCGGATGATTGCGTCCGATTGCGCAAATACCCTCGCTTCGACCATTCGAGCCAAAGGAGGCGTCATGGGAGGAAGTTGGGCTAAGCGGGCTCCGCTGACCGGAGTGTTCGCGGTGGTGCTGCTCGTGGCCGCGTTCATCGTGGGTGGCGAGTCGCCGAGCCCCGACGCCAGCGCGCAGGAGGTCATCGATTACTACACCGACAACGACACTGAGCAGTTCGTCGCGTCGCTGCTCGGCTTCTACAGCGCCGTCTTCTTGATCTTCTTCGCCAGCGTCCTGTGGGGCGTGCTGCGCCGCGCCCCGGGCGCGACCGGGCGGGTCGCGTCGATCGCGCTGGGAGGCGGAGTGCTGACCGCACTCGGAATCGCGATCTTTGCTGGGCTGGCGTTCACGCTCGCCGACGTGTCCGACGATCTGGAGCCCGCCGCAGCGCAGGCGATCAGCGCGCTCAGCGGCGACCTCTTCTTCCCGGTAGCCCTCGGGACGGTGGTGCTCACGATCGGCTCCGGACTCGCCATCCTGCGCGGCGCCGCGCTCCCGCGGTGGCTCGGCTGGGCGGCGATCGTGATCGGCGTGGTGGCCGCGACCCCGGCCGGGTTCTTCGCCTTCCTCGCCACGCTGCTGTGGATCGCGGTCACCTCGATCGTGCTGTTCACGAGCGGCGCGGCGGCCGGGGAGCCGGCGGCGCGACCCGCGGCGCCGGGGCAGCCGGCGGCGTAGGGACCGGCCCGACTGACATCCGCGCGCATCGCCCGCGCTGGCGGCGGGCCTGGTTGGGCGGCGGCAGTTGTGGGAAGGTAGCTGGGGACCCAACCAAGGAGGCTCCATGCTTGCGCTCACCCCGACCGCCGCCGAGGTGATCAACGCAATCGTCTCGGCGCAGGGCTCGTCGGAGAAGGCGGGAATGCGAATCACCAGCCAGGAGGGCACGCCGAGCGCCGACGGCACCACTCCGCGCCACGACCTCCACCTCTCGGTCGTCGACGAGCCGCAGGTCGGCGACGAGCAGCTCGAGGGAGCGCCGATCTACATAGAGGCAGGCTCGACCGCAGAGCTGCTGGACGACAAGGTGCTCGACGCGGACGTCAGCGGCGAGGAGGTCCGCTTCCAGCTCATGGCCCAGGCCGGCTGAGCCCGGTCTCGGTCGCGGGTCGGGTCCCCAGGGCAGGCGTGCAGGCCTAGCGGGAGCGGCGCCGGCTCGACTTCGACCGCGGCTGCGCCGGGTACTTCTTGCGCTCGGCGGGCGTCATCTTGCGGATAGTGAGCGTGCCCTCCTTGACCTGCTGGCGGATCTCCCGCAGCTTGCGGGCGCGCTCCTTGCGGTGGCGGGTGGTCGTCGGACCCGTTCCTCGCTTGGGCTTCTCTTGGGCCATGTATCGAAGGTAGCAACCCGCCCGGCCGGTGAAGGCAAATTGGCGCCTCGGGGGGCGAACGGGCGCCTGGCGGGGACTTTATCCCCGATGATGTGGGCCGGCCGGATCTCAGCCGTTATGCCATACGTTTTGGGTGGTATCGTCGAAGGCGTGCGCAAGACGACCATCTATCTGCCCGAGGGCATCCATCGCAGGATGGGCCGGGCGGCCAAGCGCCTGCGCCTCTCCCGCGCCGAGATCACCCGCGCCGCGCTCGAGGAATACCTCGACCGCAGCGAGCGAGCGCGAGGCCTTCCTCCCTCCGTCGGGATGGGCGAGAACCCCACCGACCGCGCCGCCGACTACGAGCAGCGGCTCGCGCGCGGCTGGGGTCGATCGTGATCACGCTCGACACCTCGGGAATACTCGCCGCCCTCAACCGCGCCGATCCGGATCACCCCTCGGTGCTCGCGACGCTGGAGGGGGAGGCAGGGCCGCTGATCGTTCCCGCGGCGATCCTCGCCGAGGTCGGCTACATGGTCGAGCTGGACCTCGGCGCGGCGGTGCTGCGCCAGCTCGTCGCCGACATCGGTGCGGGGTTCTACGAGCTCGACTGTGGCGAGGCGGACATGGCGCGGGTCGGCGCCCTGCTCGATCGCTACGCCGACCTGAGGCTCGGGATGGCCGATGCCTGCGTAGTCGCCTGCGCCGAGCGTCGCGGCGGCCGCGTGCTGACGCTCGACCACCGCGACTTCGGCCCTATCGCGCGCGAGGGGTCGATCACGATCGCCCCCGCGTGAGCGGCTAGGCCGCCGCCTCGAGTGCCGCGCCGTAGAGGATGTCGTGCTCGGAGACCTCGATCTCGTTGAGGCCGAAGACGCGCATCACCTGGATCAGGATCACGACGCCGGCGACGATCGTCGGCGCGCGCCCCGGATGCAGCCCCGTCACCTCGAGCCGCTCGTCGAGCGGCATCGAGGCGAGCTCGGAGCACATGTGCTGGATGGCGGCCAGGCTCAGGGTGTGGCCGTGGACCGCCTCGGAGTCGTAGGGGTCCAGCTCAAGGTCGATCGCGGCCAGCGAGGTCGGCGTCCCGGCGACCCCGATCCCGTGTCGGGCGCTGACGTGGACCAGATCGCCGAGCTCGGCGTCGATCAGGCCGCGCACGTCCACGGCCAGCTCCTCGAGCTCGGCCGCGCTCGGCGGGTCGCTCGCGAGGTGGCGCTCGGTCTGGCGCACGGTGCCGCACTGAAGCGAGGCGTGAAAGGAGACGTTGACGCCCGAGCCGACGACCAGCTCGGTGCTGCCGCCCCCGATGTCGACGACCAGGGCGCCCTCGTGGTCGGGGCGGCCGAGGGAGGCCCCCCGGTAGGTCAGCCACGCCTCCTCGCGCCCGCTGAGGATGCGGGAGTCGAGCGCGAAGCGCTCGCGCAGCTCGGCGACGAAGGCGCCGGAGTTCGAGGCATCGCGCACCGCGCTCGTCGCGATCACGCTGACGCGTTCGGCGCCCAGCCCCTCGTAGGTGTCGATGTAGTCGCTGACCGCGCCGCAGACGTCGTTGATCGCCTCGGTGGCGAGCTGACCGGAAAGGTCGACGCCGCGCCCCAGCTTCGTGACGCGGCTCTCGCGCTCCAGCTCGCGCACGGAGTGGTCCTCGACGTCCGCGACCAGCAGACGCGTCGAGTTCGTGCCCATGTCCACTACTGCAACCCGCATCCCCGGCACCATGCTAGCCCTCATACGTACTCCTCGGCCGGAATCGGCTTGGCGATTCGCTGCGCCTCGGCGGTCCGCTCCTCGTCGGCATCGGGAGCGAACCAGCGCTGAGCGATCGCCGTGGGAACGATCGCCGAGACCACCACGACCGTGACGAGCAGCGAGAACTGCGTCTCGTCGATGATCCCCGCGTTGAGCCCGTACAGCGAGGAGATCGTGCCGAAGGTCAGGCCGGTGCTCATCAGCAGGGTGGCGAAGGTGGCGTGAGGCCTGGCGTGGCGCCGTGCCAGCGGCAGCACGAGCCCCAGCTTCGGCACCATCTTCGCCGCGAACAGGGCGGCCAGTAACCCCAGGCTGCCGGCGATCGCGCCCAGCGAGACGTTGAGCCCGCCGCGGATGAAGAAGAACGGGGTCAGGAACGCAAAGGCGACGACGCGAAGCCGCGACTGCTCCAGCCGGTGCTCGCGGTAATGGCGGGCCATGACGAGCCCGAGGATGAACGCCGGCAGGACCGCGTGGCCCTCGGCCTGGTCGGCGACGACCATCAGCGCGAACAGCGCGACGAAGACGAGCTTGATCTCGGGCTCGATGACGCGGTCTCCGTAGCGGCGAAAGAACCACGGCGCGAGCTTGGGCAGCGCGACGATCAACGCCACCGAGGCCGCGAGAAAGGCCGGAAACCACGCGTTGGGCTTGATGAAGATCGCCGACAGGGCGAGCGCCGTCCCGAGGTCGGTCACGAAGGTCGCGGACATCAGCAGCTTGCCGATCCGCGTCTCGTTGAGCCCGTCCTCGACCAGGACGGCGTAGATCACCGCGAGCGAGGTGGTCGACAGCGCGGTGCCCGCGATCAGCGCCGCCTTGGGCTCCCAGTCCAGAGCCCAGTAGGCGACCGCTGAGGCGACGACGAACGGCCCCAGGAAGCTGATCGTCCCGATCGTGACCGAGGCGCCGAGCCGGTCGCGGAAATCGTCGGGATCGACCTCCGCGCCGGCCAGGAACGTGAGCACGATCGAGGCGAAGGTGGCGACGAAGGCGAGCCATTCCTCGTTCGGGTCGAGGTCGAAGACGTTGCCGACGACCACCCCCAGGCCGAGCTCGATAAGCGCGGCCGAGAGCCCCAGCTCGACCGAGATCATGCTGGCGACGACGACTACCGCTGCGAGGACGGCGGCGAGCTGAACCGGATCCAACCGAGGGCTCCTTCAGGTCGAAAGACGGGCTGCAACAGGAGCCATCAGCGGCCGAGCCGCGGTCAGAGCGAGCCCCATCGCTCGGCGGGAAGCCTAACGGTCGCCCCGCGTCACAGGCGGTTAAGGAAAACGGGCCTCGCGCCGATGGGTCTTCTGCATGCCGGTAGCCGAGTTCAATGGGAGGAAGATTCGTGAAGTTGAGTAGGAAGCTGATCGCGGGGCTCGGCGTGGCGGCGCTGGCCCTGCCGGCGGCGGCCGTCGCGCATCCCAGCGCGACCGATCACCCCGGCCCCGACAACCCCGGGCCGCCCGATGTGCCCGGCGCGCCCGATCATCCGAGCGCCGACGATCATCCGAGCGCCGACGATCATCCGAGCGCCGACGATCACCCCGGAGGCGGCAGCGCCACCGCTCACAACCCCACCGTCACCTACGTCTTCAAGGGCACCTACAACGACGACGGATCGGTCGGCGTGGTGCGCGGCAACAACCATGTGCGCAGGGCCGACCTCGTCGGAGAGGACGTCCAGTTCGACCTCGCCGGCGCCAAGCTGACGGTCGCCGACACCAACGGCGACGGGACGGTGGACCTGTCCGACGTCACCGCCGGAGACTCCGTGGTCGTCATGGCCCGGCTGCCGAAGAGCGATCCCGGCGACCAGCCGTTTACGGGCCGCCGCCTCGTCGACCAGACCAATCCCCCCGCGGAGGATGGCGACGACGAGGGCGAGACGCCCGCGCCGTAGCGTTCACTTTCATCCAACCCGAGCGAAGCGCCCGGCCGAGTGCCGGGCGCTTTTGCGTTTGTGGGCGCTCGCGGCGCCCAGGCGACGATTCGTGCCTGGCCGGTGCCTGCCTGTCCCGTGCCTGCCTGGCCATTCCTACTAGGCGCGCACCCGCCGCTTATCGGCCCAATTCCCAAAGCCGACTACACGGGTGAGGAATTGATGGAACATGAGCCAAGCACTACGTGGCATAAGAGGCGGACGGCGGGCGGCTCGGCGTGAGAGCGCCGAGTACTTCGAGCTGAGCCGCGACCTGCTCTGCACGGCCTCGGCCGACGGCTACTTCCGGCGCGTCAATCCCGCCTGGACGCGCACTCTCGGCCACACCGAGGCCGAGCTGCTGTCCCGCCCCTACATGGACTTCGTGCATCCCGATGACCGCGATGCGACGGCGGCGGAGGCGAAGCAGCTCGCCGAGGGGACGAGTGAGACGGTCAGCTTCGAGAATCGCTACCGCGCCTCGGACGGCTCCTACCGCCGGCTCGAGTGGAGCGCGAGGGTGGCCCCGAAGACGGGCCTGATCTACGCGGCGGCGCGCGACGTGACCGAGCAGCGCAAGACCCAGGACGCCTCGCGGCGGCTCGCCGCGATCGTGCGCTCGAGCGACGACGCGATCATCAGCACCACGCTCACCGGGACCGTGATGAGCTGGAACCCCGCCGCCGACCGGATATTCGGCTACTCGCCCGAGGAGATGATCGGCAAGTCGGTCGACGCCCTGGTCCCCGAGTACCGCAAGGGCGAGGACGTGGGCATCCTGGCCGAGGTCTTCACCCGCAAGGAGCGCATCGCCCAGCTCGAGACCGAGCGCATCGCCAAGGACGGCAGCCTGGTCCCGGTCTCGCTGACGATCTCGCCGATCAGGGACGAGAGCGGAAAGCTGATCGGCATGTCGACGATCGCCCACGACGTGACCGAGCGCAAGGTCCTCGAGGCCGAGGTCGACTACATGCACCGCCACGACGAGCTAACCGGGCTGTTCAGCATGCGCGAGTTCGAGCACGAGCTGGGCCGCCAGCTTCCCTACAGCCGCCGCTACGGGTCGGGGGGCGCGGTCCTGGTCCTCGACCTCGACGACCTGCAATGGATAAACGCGAGCCTCGGCCGCCACGCCGGCGACAAGCTGCTGGTCCACGTCGCGCGGCTGCTCACCGATCGCCTGCGCACCAGCGACACGATCGCCCGGCTTACCGGCGACCAGTTCGGCGTGCTGTTGCCGGAGGCCGACGAGGCCTCGGCCAACAAGGTCGCCGACGACCTGCTCGAGCGGGTTCGCTCGCGGCCGGCGCCGCTCGACACCGAGCCGAGGCGCATCACGTGCAGCGTCGGGATCGCGCGCTTCGACAACGAGCGGGCTCACACCGTGCAGGGACTGATCGCGGTGGCGGACTCCGCCGTCGAGGAAGCCAAGCGCCAGGGCGGCGACCGCGTGGTCATGGCGGGCGAGCCCCGCATCGAAGTCGCGTAGCGCCCGGGCGGCCCGGCCGGCCCGCCGGATCGACCCGCTCAGCCCTCCTGCTGGGCGGTGGGCGCCCAGACCCGGACGCGCCCCCGCCCCAGCACCTCGACCTCCTGGCCCGGGATGCAGGCTGCGATGTCGTGGGCCTCGGTCTGAAGACGCCGGCGCAGGACGGCCAGCGCCGGCAGCCCGAGCAGCGCCGGAATCGAGAGCAGCAGGCCTCGGTAGGCGATCACCGCCACCGCCGCGTCGCCCGCGTCGACGCCGTAGAGCACCAGCGTCCCGATCAGGCCGCCGTCGACGCCGCCGACGCCCCCGGGTATCGGAATCAGCCCTCCGAGCTGGCCGATGATGTAGGCCAGCAGCAGGACGCCGACCGGCGGCACGTCGTTGCCGAATGCCGCAAAGCAGACGCCGAGCATCGCGACGTCGAACAGCATGTAGCCGGCCGAGCCGGCGAGGATCTTGGGGTCGCCCGAGCGCAGCAGGGCCAGCGCCTCGCCGACCCCCTCTCCGAGCGTGTGGAACACCCTCTCGACGCGCTCGCGGTCGCTGCGCCGCGCCAGCGCCCGCGCCGCCGGCCGCGCCGCGAGCGCCCCGGCGATGGCGAGGGTCCCCGCCACGGCCGGAATCAGCCCCAGCAACAGGCTCGGAGAGCCAGACAGGGCCCCGGTCGCCAGGGCCACGCCGCCGAGCGCGAGAAAGCCGACGTTGGCGAGCGAGGTGAGCAGGAAGAAGGCGACGGTGCGCCGCGCGATGTGCCCCGGCTCGACCCCGCCGCGGCGCAGGATCCAAGCTCCGAGCGCCAGCCCGCCGGCGCCGCCGACCGACAGCACGGAGTTGGCGGCGAGCTCGGAGAGCCCGATCTCGGTGCTTGTTCGCCAGCTCATCCGCTGGCAGAAGACGGCCCGGAAGACCAGCACGTAGGAGGCGCACGACAGCACCTGGAGCAGCGCCGCCAGCACCAGCCAGTCGGGCTCCGCGCCCGCGAAGCGGTCGCGAAGCGACGCCAGCCCGGGGACGAGCACGACGGCGGTGACGACGAGCGCGGCGATCGCCGCCAGGGCGAGCATGGAGTGGCGCAGCCGCGAGGAGGAGAACTCCTCGGGCAGCGGCTCGGCCAGGGCCTGCGGAGACTCGAGGTACTCGACGCCGATGCTCGCCGCTCCGGACATCGGGCAATTCTTACGCCTCGGGCACGAATCGACGGATATGAGCGTCCGGGCCGCTAAAGCCCTCCCGCACGTGGCGTCGATAGGAGCATGGGAGCGCGATCGATGCAAGGGAGCCGGGACGGCAGGCGCACGGCCCTTTTGGGGGCCGTGAGCGCTGGCGGCGAGGGCCCGGGACGCCGCGCTCTGCTTCGGTACCTCGGCAAGCTGGCGGTCGTGGCCACGGGCTACTTCGTGCTCGCAAAGGCGGGGCTGGAGTTCGCATTCGCCAACCAGAGCGTGACCTCGGTGTGGCCGCCCACCGGCCTTGCGCTCGCGGCGATCCTGATCTGGGGCTATCGGATGTGGCCGGCGGTCGCGGCGGGTGCGTTTCTCGCCAACATCACGACCGCGGGGCCACTCCTGGGCGTCCTCGGGATCACGACCGGGAACACCCTCGAGGCCGTCGTCGGTGCCTATCTCCTGACCCGCGTGGCGGGATTCAGGCCGACCCTCGAGCGCGTCAAGGACGTGTCGGCGCTGGTGTTCTACGCGGCGATCCTCAGCACCATGATCAGCGCGACCATAGGCGTCGCGAGCCTGCTCGCAGCCGGTCTCGTCCCGGACGGCGAGATCGCGTCGACGTGGCGCGTGTGGTGGTTCGGCGACCTCGGGGGCGATCTCATCGTGGCGCCGGCGTTGCTGGTCATCGCGTCGCGGCCCTGGTCCGAGCTGCGGCTCGGGATCCACGCTGACGCGACCGCGTTGCTCGCCGTCCTGGTCGGGGTGAGCGTATTCGCCTTCACCGTCGAGAGCACGCTGTCCTACGTCGTCTTCCCGATTCTGTTCTGGATCGCATTTCGCTTCCGCCAGCCGGGGACGGTGGCCGCCGGCGTGATCGTCTCCGCGATCGCCGTCTGGTTCACGGCGCACGGGGAAGGGCCGTTCATCGACGGCTCGCAGGACTCCGAGCTCCTGCGCGCCCAGACGTTCGTTGGCGTGGCCACGGTCACTGGCCTGCTGGGGGCCGCCTTGATCACGGAGCGCAGGCAAGCGGGGGAGCAGTTGCGCTACCTGGCGGACCATGACCAGATGACCGGCCTGCTGAACCGAGGGCGTTTTACCGAAGAGCTTCGAGCCTGGTTCGCATACAACTCGCGCTACGACGTTCAGGGCGCCGTTCTCATCATCGATGTGGACCACTTCAAGGAGGTCAACGACGGCCTGGGTCATGCGGCTGGAGACGAGCTGCTCGTGCGCCTGGCGTCGGTCCTGCGGAGACGCCTTCGCGATACCGACGTCGCGGCGCGGTGGGGAGGCGACGAGTTCACCGTCCTCCTGCCTCGCGCGTCCGAGGACGAGGCCGCGACCGTGGCGGCCGCCCTCCTGGAGGCGCTGCGCAGCGAGGGGGCCGTGATGAGCGAGGAGGGGATGAGGAAAGCGACCGTCAGCATCGGCGTCACGCCATTCGGGTCCGGCCTCGGACTCGATCTCGACGAAGTCCTGGCGCGGGCCGATATCGCCCTGTACCGGGCGAAGAACGCGGGTCGCGATCAGGTCCAGCTCCTCGACGGCAGCGGGCCCACGGGGGAGGCCAAGCTCCGCCTCGCGCTCCGTAACCGTCCCGCGGTCGATGATCCGATGATCCTCGACTAGAGATACTGGTGGGGTGAGCGATCCCGACCTGCCGATCGAGGGGACGACCGAGGTCGCGCTCCCGGCGGAGCGCATGTGGGAGCTGTTCTCGGACGTCCGCGCGTGGCCCGACTGGAACCCGTGCATGTGGCGAGCCCGGGTGAGCGGCGGCGAGCTGCGCGAGGGCGCGACGCTCTACTGGGCCTTCAACCCGATCAAGCCCCGCTACCTCTACAAGATGCCGGCGGTCGCCAAGATCGTCGAGTGCGAGCCGGGGCGCGGCGTGGGGTGGGAGGCCTCGGCGCCCGGCTTTCACGCCCTGCATCGCTACTCGATCGAGCCGCTGGGCCCCGGTCGCTGTCGCTTCGGCTCGTGGGAGGTCGCCGAGGGGCCGAGCTTCCGGGCGATGCGCCGCTTCTGGCTGGCGCACTTTCGATTCGTCCGCGACGCCTCGCTGGAGGGCGCCAGGAACCTCGCCGGCTAGGGCGCGGCGGGGCGGCTCAGGCGCGCCCGTCGAGCGACATGTGAAGCGCGACGGCGCTTCCGGACGCGCCCGCGCGGTACTCGACCGAGTCGCACAGCAGCCGCGCCGTCCACAGGCCGCAGCCGCCGGCCCGCCCCAGGGCGGGCTCGAGCTGTCCGGCGATCGGGTCGTCGATGCCGCCGCCGGCGTCGCTCACCTCGCAGACCAGCGCGGCGGAGTCGCGCCACACCCGCAACGTCGCGGGCTGGGCGCCGTGCACGAGGGCGTTGGTCGCGACCTCGTTGACGGCGAGGACGAGGTCGGCGGCGCGCTCGAGGTCGAGGCCGGCCGCGACCGCTTCGCGCGCGACGACCCGCCTCAGCGCACCCAGTTCGGAGAACTCGATCGCGATCGCGGCAGCCGGCGGGCCGTCGCGCTCCGGGGCCAGGCGGTTGAGCCGCGAGCAGTAGGCGCGCGGGTCGGCGTAGCTCGGGCTCTCGGCGACGCCGCTCGCGTCGAGGATCTCGGGGTGCGTGCTCTCGGCGTGTCCGAGCACGGCGGCGGGAAGGGCGCCGGCGTCGTAGGGGCACACGAAGCTCACCGGCCATCCCTCGAAGGCGAGGTTGATCACGGCCTCGTGGCGCGCCCACTCGCGGATCCCGGCCTCGGACTCGAGCGGCCACGGAGGCTCTCCGAGCACGCGGATTCGGCGGCCGGCGGCGCCGTCGCTGTGCCGCCCGGCCCAGTCGAGGAACTTCCTCCTGGTCCGTGAGGGGTTCTCGTACCAGCCCTCCGCAGCCCCGACGTCGGCGGCCGCCAGGTCGTCGCCGAGCGCCTCGCGCAGCGCCGCGGCGTTCGCTGCCCTGACCCTCGCGAGCACCGGCTCGCCGGCCCGGACTCCTTCGCGCACGAACGGCAGCGCCGCGTCGACGAAGTCCTGCCCGGACTCGTAGAACTGCGCCTGGTGGACCAAGCCATCCTGCGGCGGCGCTTTTGTCGCGTACGCGTTCACGCGTCCACCCCGCACTCAGCTACCCCGCGGTCCTAGAAGTAGTCCTCGCAGGGAACGCCGATCGCGGCCCCCAGCTCGCAGTAGGCGGGCTTCGGCGAGAGGTGCTTCGAGACGACGGCGGTCCCGTTCCAGTAGCCGCCCTCGGATCCGACCCGGAAGCGGTGGATCACGAACGACCTGACGTTGCGGCCCTCGATCGAGCGGTAGAGATCGACGAGCACGTCTCCCTGCTGGTCGAGGGTGACGCCAGAGGAGGCGTGCGTCGAGACGCCGACCTCGGTGATCCACAGCGGCGCGGCGGCGTCGCCGAACTCGGTGGCCACGGCGCGAAGCGCGTCGAGCGCCTTCCACATGTTCTGCACGAACGGGGCCTCGTAGGGGTAGGGGTGGGCGCCGATGCCCTCGAAGGCCCCGGCGCCCGCCGCGGAGTAGACGCCGCGCAAGAACTCGGCCGGCGCGAGGCTTCTCGCGGTCGCGTCGACGGGCAGCAGGCCGCCGACCAGGACGGGCACGCCGAGCCCCGTCGCGGCGACGGCGTCGTGCGCCGCGCCGAGCAGCATCGAGTAGCGTCGCGGCTCGGCGCGCGGCGCCCAGAACCGCGCCAGGTTGGGCTCGTTCCAGACCTCGACCGCCCGCACGTCGGGATAGCGCGACACCGCCGCGCGGACGAAGCGCCGCCAGTCGTCGAGGTGCCTGGTGCGCGGCGGGTAGGCGCAGTCCGCCTTGCCGGGGCACCTCGCGTGGGGGTCGCGCGCCCACCAGGGCGCGTTGTAGAGCAGCATCACCGGACGCGTGGCGTATTGCTGCATGGCGCGATAGACGCGGTCCGTTCTTCCCCAGCTGTAGTGGCCGCGCCGGCGCTCGACGCCGGCCCACTGGACGTGAAAGCGGTTCGCCGACAGCGCGTCGGGCATGATCGCGCCGGCGGACTCGAGCTCGCGGCTCGCGAGCCTGGCGTGGAACTTCGCCTTCGACCAGCCCCAGTCGTCGTTGAACCCCCACGCGACGGTCGCGGCGCGCGAGCCCACGGCGGGCGGAGCGGTGGCCGATGCGGCCGAGGCGGCGATGATCGCTCCCGCCGCCAGCGCCACCGCGACGGTCATCGTCCCTCGTGCCCCGTACCCCACCATCCAGGCACGATTGTGGCGCACCGGCGCCGTCGCGGCGCCGCTCGACAGCGGCAAGACCGCTTGCAGGCCGGGGCAGGGGCCCGCGGGCGCGAGCCGCGCGGCGGCTACGTTGGATCGGCCGCCGGCGAGGACGCGGGCCGGCAGGCGACGTGCGGAGCGGTCCTATCGACACCCGAACCTGGGGCGCGCGCCGTGGGGCAATGGTCCTCGCGGCGCTGCTTTTGTGTGCGCTGTGCGCGCTCGCGGTGGCCGGAAACCGGGCGTCGGCGCAGAGCGTCGACCAGCTCCAGAGCGCGACCGGCGAGCTCAACACCGTCAACGCCCGCCAGAGCGAGCTGACGGGGCAGATCGAGCAGCAGAACGCGGAGATCGACGCCCTGATCGGCCAGGAGGCCGACCTGCGCGCCCAGGAGGCCGACGTCGAGGCGCAGCTCGCCGCAAAGCAGGCCGAGCTCGACGCCGCGACCGCCGCGCTGCACGAAGCCCAGGATCATCTCCAGGTCGTCAGGGCGAGGCTCGGGCGCGCCAAGGGGGCGCTGCGCAACCTGCTCGTCCAGATGTACAAGTCCAACCCCCCCGACGTCGTCACCGTCCTCCTCGCGGCCGAGACCTGGAACGAGGCCATGTCGCAGGCCCAGTATCTGACCAGCGTCCAGGACCACCAGGACGCGGTGATCACGCGCGTCCAGGTGCTGCGCGAGGACGTCGAGGCGACGGTGGATCGCCTCACCGAGGCGCGCGCGACGATCGCGGCCGCGCGCGACGAGATCGCCGCGCACCGCGAGGAGCTCGCCTCTGCCCGCGAGGACCTCGAGGCCCAGCACTCCGCGCTCGTCGCCGCGAAGCAGGAGCGCCAGCAGACGCTCGCCGCGCTCCAGGACCGCGAGCAGCACCTCCAGAACCAGATCTCGCCCGGGGCGGTCCCACCGGGCGGAGAGACGGCGACGATCGGCGCCGACGGGCTCGCCGTCGCGCCGGCGGACGCGCCGCTGGTCGTCAAGGCCGTGATCGAGGCCGCGAACTCGATCGCCGGCGCGCCGTACGCCTGGGGCGGGGGCCACGGCTCGTTCGAGTCGTCGGGCTACGACTGCTCGGGCGCGGTCTCGTTCGCGCTGCACGGCGGCGGCCTGCTGTCGACGCCGCTCGACTCGACCGGCTTTACGACCTACGGCGACCCCGGGCCGGGCAACTGGATCACGGTCTACGCGAACTCCGGCCACGCCTTCGCGGTGATCGCCGGACTGCGCTGGGACACGAGCGGCGACTCGAGCGGCACGGGCCCGAGCTGGTACACGGAGATGCGCTCGTCGGCCGGCTACGTGGTGCGCCACCCCCCCGGGCTCTAAAGCCGGGTCGGATCTGGAGCCGGGTGCTCAGGCGCCCTTGCGCCCGCGGCGCTTCGACCCCTTGGGGCGCGGGGGGTACTTGGCGCGCTCCTCGGGGGTCATCTTCCTGATCACGAGGCTTCCGTCGTCGACCTGCTCGCGGATCTCCTCGAGGCGCTCCTCGCGGCGCCGCGCATGGCGGCGCGCGGTCGGGCTCATGCCGTCGAGTGGGTTCGCGGGCTTTCGGTCTCGGTCCTGCGGGTCCTTCGAGCCCTCGTCCATGGGCTACGCCGTCGCCGCCTTGGCCGCCGTCGCCGCCTTGGCCGCCTGGCGCTCGGGGGAGACCCGCACGACGTCCCAGGCGAGGCCGAGCTTCTCGAGCCCCGCGATCGTCAGCGCCGAGGGGTCGAACTGGAGCCGGCCCAGCCCGTGTACGGCCGAGGTCGGAAAGGCGTGGTGGTTGTTGTGCCAGCCCTCGCCGAACGAGAGCATCGCCAGCCAGGCGAGGTTGCGCGACTCGTCGGGCAGGTCGAATCGCCGCCGCCCGAAGAAGTGGCACAGCGAGTTGATGCTGTAGGTGACGTGGTGGAGGACGAACATCCGCACGGCGCCTCCCCACAGCAGGCCGGTGAGGCCGGCCTCCAGCGACCATCCGAGCAACGTCCCGAGCCCGAACGCCGCGACAAGGCCTGCGGCGCACCACACCAGGAAGGTCTTGTCGATGAACGTCATCGTCCTGTCGCTCACCAGGTCGGCGGCATAGCGCGCCCGCGAGCCCCGCTGGGTGTGGATGAACAGCCACCCGACGTGGGCGTGCGCCAGGCCGCGAAGCGAGCCCTTCCATCCCCCGCCGTGGCCGACGTGCGGGCTATGAGGGTCGCCGGGCACGTCGGCGAACGCGTGATGCTTGCGGTGATCGGCGACCCACGAGATGAGGGGTCCTTCGATCGCGGCCGATCCCAGCACGGCGAGCACGGCGCGAACCGGCCGCGTCGTCTTGAAGCTGCGATGGGTGAAAAGACGGTGATAGCCGACCGTCACCCCCAGGCCCGTGAGGACGTAGAGCACCAGGAAAACCACGATGTCGCTGGGATGCAGCAGACCCGACCATGCCTGCCAGCACGCCACGCCGAGGCCCAGAAAGGGCACCGCCGTGACGGTGGCAGTTATGACGCGGTCGCGCGTCTCGTGATTTGCCGGCTCGATGTCCCCCGGACCGGGGGTGGGGTGGGCAACCGTCACCGGTTTTGCGGCTAGAGCGGCTTGACGTTTACTGCCTTGGGCCCTCTGTCGCCGGACTCGGCGTCGAAGGAAACCTTCGCTCCCTCGGTGAGCTGGGCTCCTCCCTCGATCCCCGTCTGATGGACGAACAGGTCCTTGCCCGCCTCGTCGGGGGTGATGAATCCGAATCCCTTTGAGGGGTCGAACCACTTGACTGTTCCGCTGGGCATATTCACCTCCACGTAATGCTGCGTTCGCGAAGGTGCGCTTGACGACCTGAGCGAAGCACTGCGATATCTCCGGACTAGCAGTCCGGCCTACCCGTTGACCGTATCACCGCTGGGGGCGAAGGGGCTTACCGGGAAAGAGGGGGGAGGGCCCTGTCGTCACTCCGCGCGACGAGGTTCTCGCACGCGGCGCGGACCTCGGCGGTGGCGGCTATCACCGCTCCGAGCCTCTGCTCGAGGCGCCGATTGGCATCCGTGGCCTTGGCGAGCCTCTTCTCGAGCTGCTCCGCGAGCCCCGACCGCTGGTCGCGCTCGCGGTCGCGCTCCCCTCGCAGCTCTTCGAGCGAGGCCTGGGCGGCCTGCGCCCGCAGCTCGGAGTCTTCGAGCTGCTGCCGCAGCCGGTCGCGCTCCTCGGCGCCGCGCTCGACCTCGGCCTGCAGCGCGTCCCGCTCCCCGGCGAGCTCTCGTGAGCGCGGCTCGTAGGCGGCGAGCCGATCCGCGAGCTGGGCCAGCGCGCTTCGCGCCCGCACGAGCTCCTCGGGCATCTCCGTGTCGTCGAGGGGCTCGAGGCCCTGGGCGGGGGCGGTGGGCTGGGCGGGCGGAAGCTGTTCGGGTTCGGCCTTCGGCGGCGCGGGCGCCTCCTGCTTTGCGGGGGCGGGGGGCTCGACGCTCTGCCAGCTTCTCGGCTGCGGCGCGGGCTCCTGCGGGGCGCCGTAGTTGATGGTGGGGACCGCCTGATGGTCCATCACCTCGGGCTTGCCGCCGCCGGGGTATCCGTTCAGCATGCTGCCGATTCCCCGCGCGTCCCTGAGGTTCTCGGCCACGGCGTCGATCGAGCTCTCGCTGGCGACCATCGGGTGCACCTCGCTTCGCGTCATCACCGCGATGTCGCTGACGGCGAGCGGGTCGACGGGGTCGGCGAGCGCGACGATCAGCTCACCGTTGGAGTCGAAGGCGATCGGCACCGCGTGATAGCGGCGCGCCGCCTGGCGGCTGATCAGGCGCGCGACGTCGAGGTCGACGTCGAAGAGGGCGAGATCGACGTGCTCGAGCCCGTGCATCTCGGCGATCGCACGCGAAAGCTGATCCTCGCTCACGATCTTGCTGTCGACGAGCACGGTCCCGACGGACTGGCCGAGCTGCCGGCCCTGGTCGACGGCCCAGTCGACGGTCTCCTGGTTGGTGTAGCCGAGCTCGACGATCACGTCGTCGAGGAACCCTGTCCAGCCGCCGGGCTGTGCGGGCGGCGTCACGGCCCGGGTCTCGACCGTCTTCAAGCGCTTGTCCTCCAGCGGCTGCCCGTCCTCCGGCTTCAGTGCTTCCTCCATCATGCACCCGCTCCGTTATGCACCGGGGCGTGCTCCGACGCGGCCTCGGCGCGGGACAGGGCCTCGGGGGCGGATGCGGCCTCGCCGAGGTCCTGGTGGGCGCACGCGACCTCGACGACGAACGGCCGGCCCTGGGTCACACGATCCAGCGCCCGCCGGTAGCGGAGGGTGAAGGCCTCGGCGCCCTGCGGGCCGTCGCAACCTACGAGGATCGCGGCAAGCGACGTCTCGCCGACGCGCCCGACGTGGTCGGTCTCGCGCGCCGACCCGGCAAGCACCTCGGCGGCGTCCTTGAGGGCCAGGGTCACGGACGGTGCGGCGACCTCGACGCTGCCGTTCGGAACGACGTGGCACGCGACGACGAAAGACTGCACGCTGCTGCGCTTGGCGAGCCGCCACTCGCGGTCGAGCACCTGGAGAAAGCCGTCGCGGTTGGCGAGCCCCGTCTCGGCATCGGAGCTGGCGTCGTCGCGAAGCTGGTCACGGAGGTGATGGACCTCGGCGCGGGCACGGACGCCCTCCCACTCGTAGCCCAGCATCCGGGCCGCGAGCGTCATGACGAGCCGCTGGTCGTCTCCGTAGGCGCTGGGGTGGCTGTCGAGTGCGCACAGCAGGCCGACGACGTTGCCGTCGCTCAGCTCGATTGGCACCACGAGCGCGGACTCGAGCCCGACCGAGCGCAGAAGGGCGTGATCGATCCATCCGTCGGGGGTCGAGATGCGCAGCGTCGCGCCGCGCTCGAGCCCCGGGATCGGCGCCCCGCTGAGGTCGGTGACGCGGCAGACCTCGCTCTCGGGATCGAACTGCGCCAGGACGATCGTGCCGGGCAGCGCCTCGCGCAGGCCCGCGAGCGCCGTCTCGGCGGCCTCGGCGAAGCTCTGAAAGCGATGGTCAGCCAGCGCGACGAGCGCCGCGCTCTCACTCGACTCCATGCCCCATTTATCGGACCGTGGGCGAGAAAGCTGAGCGCTGCGTCAGAAAAGTTCCAGCGTGCGTGAGACGAGCGTCGCGGCCCGCTCCACGGCCTCGGGTGGCAGCCAGTGGCCGGCATCGGTCTCGAGATAGTCGACATCGAGTCCGCCGGCGCGCAGAAGCTCGGCGGCGCTGCGCCCAAACGACACGTCGATCACCGGGTCGTTGCGGCCGTGGTGGATCAGCACGGGCAGGCCCTCGCGGCCGTCGAGATCGGGCTGCCAGCCCTCGACCGTGGGGACGAACCCGCTCAGCGCGACGATCGCGGCGGGGGAGGGGCGGCCGGGGCCGAGCGCCACCGCGTAGGACATCACGGTGCCCATCGAGAAGCCGCCGATCACGGTGCGCTCCCAGCCGATCTCGCGCTCGGCGAGAAAGCGCTCGCAGAGGTCGGTCAGCGCCGCGAGGCTCGAGGCGAAGGTGTCGGGATCGGGATAGCCGACGCGCGGCACCAGGTACCAGTGGCGCCCGCCCGGCGGGATCCCGGTGAGCGGCCCCCCGGGCGCCAGGCCGACGAGCCGCCGCTGGGGGTCGAGCTCGTCGAGCAGCGGAAAGAGATCGTGCTCCGAGGTCCCGCGGCCGTGGTTGAGGATCAGCGCGCCCTCGGGCTCGCCCGCGGGCTCGCGGACGAGGTGGTCGAGGGTCACTTCGCGGCGGCCGTGGCGAGCGCGGCTAGGCGGAGCGCAGGTTCTCGCGCGGGTTTCGCAGCGGCGTCAGGTTGGGCTCGATCTCGTCCCGAAGGTGCTCCAGGAAGGGCGGGATCGAGATCTTCTCGCCGAGGTGGTCGGGGTCCTCGTCGATCGCGAACCCCCGGCCGCCGAGCGTCGCGATCTCGAACAGGACGCCGCTCGGCTCGCGGAAGTAGATCGAGCGAAAGTAGAAGCGGTCGATGATCGGCGTCGGGTTTGCGCCGGCGGCGGCGACGCGCTCGTGCCACGCCTCGTGATCGTCCGAGGGGGAGGCCCAGGCGATGTGGTGGACGCTGCCCGCCCCCTGCAGGCCGCGCTCCGCGGGTGGCTCGTCGGCGATGTAGAGGCCGCCGCGCCGCTCGCCGCGGGCCTCCCAGCCGCCGTCGCGCGACTCGAACTCGAGCGTCTCCTCGAGCAGGTCGCGGCTGTGGTCGGGATCGGACATGTAGGCGCGCGCGGCGTGGAATCCCTGCAGCGCGTGCTCGGCCGGGATCTCGGGGTGCTCGGCGGTCAGCGGATCGTCGGTCACGTCGGGAACGAGCAGCTCGTGGTCGAGGCCCTCGGGGTCAGTGAACGTCAGGCTGCCGTTCTCGCGTCGCGGCTCGACCCCGTGGTCGGTGAGCCGGTTCTCCCAGAAGCCGAGCGCGTCCGCCGACGCGACCCTCCACACCACCCGGTGGACCATGCCCGCCCCGGCCCGGCCGCGCGCCGCGCCGGGGAACTCGAAGAAGGTGATGTCGGAGCCGGGGTCGCCCTTCTCGTCGGCGTAGAAGAGGTGATAGATCGACGGCTGGTCCTGGTTGACCGACTTCTTGACCAGGCCCAGGCCGAGCGTCCCGGCGTAGAAGTCGACGTTGCGCTGAGCGTCGCCGGTGATCGCGGTGATGTGGTGGATTCCCTCGAGCTTCATCGGTGGCTCGCTCTCGCTGGTGGCTGGGTAGGGCTCATACCCAATGGTGACGGGTTGGTCAACGCCGGCCAGCGCATCGCTAGTCCACGCGGACCAGGGCGTCGCGGCTCAGCTCCGCCGGGGTCGTGTAGCCGCTCAGCGCGAGCGTCAGGTCGAGCTCGGCGAGCAGCATCCGCAGCACGGTCTCGACCCCGGCCTGGCCGTCGAGCGCCAGCCCCCAGACGTAGGGGCGGCCGACGAGCACGGCGTGAGCTCCGAGCGCGAGCGCCTTGAAGACGTCGGCGCCTGAGCGGATCCCGCTGTCGAACATGACAGCCATCCGGTCGCCGACCTCCTCGACGATCGCCGGCAACGCCTCGAGCGAGGCGAGCGAGCCGTCGACCTGGCGCCCCCCGTGGTTGGAGACCACGATCCCCTCGACGCCGCGATCCAGGGCGCGGCGCGCGTCGTCGGCGCGCAGGATCCCCTTGAGCACGATCGGCAGCGAGGTGATCGAGCGCAGCCACTCGAGCCGCTCCCAGGTCAGCGAGGGGTTGGAGAGGACGGTGACGAAATGGCCGATCGCCGCGCCGGGATCCTCCTCCGGCGTCTTGTCGAGCTGGGAGCGGAACACCGGGTCCTGGAGGTAGTTGGCGATGCCGATCCCTTCGAGGAACGGAGACCACGCCTGCTGGAGGTCGCGCGGCTTCCAGCCGAGCACGAAGGCGTCGACCGTGAGCACGATCGCCGAGTAGCCGGCACGCTGGGCACGCTCGACCATGCTGCGTGCGATCTCGTCGTCGTTCGACCAGTAGAGCTGGTACCAGCGCGCGCCTTCGCCGTTGGCCTCCGCCATCTCCTCGAGCGAGTAGCCGGCGACCGTGCTGGCGATCAGCGGCAGCCCCAGCGTGGCCGCGGCCCGCGCGGTCGCCAGCTCGCCATC
>WNFU01006858.1_pt1 | contig 26054 bp, 26 predicted proteins | sample 5400121 | NCBI WGS metagenome assembly WNFU01 (sample SAMN13153360, study PRJNA577476) | soil metagenome | isolation source: 100 cm soil or saprolite under grassland replicate 1 | place: USA:California | collected 2016-06-15 | reverse complement strand
CCTGGCGGCCGCCTCCATCACGCCGCCCAAGCCGCCGCACACGAGCACCGCGCCGCGCTCGGCCAGGAGCCGCCCGACGGCAGCCGCCCACTCCGCTTCCTCGGTGGAGCAGGTGCTGCCCCCCACGACGGCGATCAGCGGTGGCCTCATGCGCGGCGGGTGCTCCCGGCGGCGGCCCAGTGGAGCGCGGTTCCAACCGCGCGCCGCCACTCGCGTTCCCGGGCGCGCACGCCGGCCGCCTTGGCGCCGGGGACGAAACGCTTGAAGCGCCGCCCGGCGAGGAACTCCTGCGGCGCCCGCCACACGCCGAGCGCGAGGCCCGCGAGCGCGGCGGCGCCGAGCGCGGTGGTCTCGATCACGTCGGGGCGGGCCACCGGCACGCCAAGCAGGTCGGCCTGGAACTGCATGAGGAAATCGTTCGCCGCGGCGCCGCCGTCCACCTGCAGCGCGTGCAGCCGCAGCTTCGCGTCGGCCGTCATCGCGTCCAGCACATCCTTGGTGCTGAAGGCCATCGCTTCGAGCGCCGCGCGGGCGAGGTGAGCACGCGCCGTCCCCCGGGTGACGCCGACGATCGTCCCGCGCGCGTTCGGCTCCCACTGGGGCGCGCCGAGCCCCACGAACGCGGGCACGAAGTACACGCCGCCGGTATCGGGGACGTCGAGCGCCAGGTGCTCCGTCTCGGCCGCGTGATCGATGAGCTTCAGGCCGTCCCGCAGCCACTGGATCGCCGCTCCCGCGATGAACACGCTGCCTTCGAGCGCGTACACCGGCTCGCCACGCGGACCGCAGGCGATGGTGGTGAGCAGGCCGTGCTTCGACTGGGCGCGCCGTTTCCCGGTGTTCAAGAGGAGGAAGGCGCCCGTGCCGTAGGTGTTCTTCGCCTGCCCCGGCTCCACGCACCCCTGGCCGAACAGCGCCGCCTGCTGGTCCCCCGCGATCCCCGCCACCGGGATCTCCGCGCCGAGGTGCTCCGGCTCGCACACGCCGAACACGCCGCTCGACGTGCGGACCTCGGGCAGCGCCTCCGGCCGCACGCCGAACAGCCGCAGCAGCTCCGGGTCCCAGCTCCGCGCCTCGATGTCGTACAGCATGGTGCGCGACGCGTTCGTCGGATCGGTCGCATAGCTCTTGCCGTTCGTGAGCCGGAACAGGAGCCACGTGTCGATCGTCCCGAACACCGCCTCGCCCGACGCCACGCGACGCTCGAGCCCCGGCACGTGCCCGAGCAGCCACTCGATCTTGGTCGCGGAGAAATAGGGATCGAGCAGCAGCCCGGTGCGGTCCCGGATGAGCGCCGCCTTGCGCTGCTTCGCGAGCTGGGCGCAGCGCGGCGCGGTGCGCCGGTCCTGCCACACGATTGCCCGGTGCAGCGGGCGCCCGGTGTCGCGCTCCCACACGCACACGGTCTCCCGCTGGTTCGTGATGCCCAGGCCCGCGGGCACCACGCCGGCCTGCCGGATCGCCTCGCGCGCCGCTTCGAGCACCACCCGGAAGATCTCCTCGGGGTCGTGCTCCACCTCGCCGGGCTTCGGGAAGTGCTGCGTGAGCTCGCGGTAGCCGCGGCCGAGCAGCCGCCCGTCCGCGCCGACCACGAGGGCGGTGGCCCCGCTCGTGCCCTCGTCGATCGCGAGAACCGCGCCCCCCCCGCCCCCTTTCACGCGCGGTCCCCCTCGCCGAACGGAGGCCGCCGCAGCCCTCGGTCCGTGACGTAGCCGGTCACGTAGCGCGCCGGGGTCACGTCGAAGGCGGGGTTCAGGGCGGCCGCGGCCGCGGGGGCGACCGGCCGGCCCGCGACCGTCTTCACTTCCTCGGGCGCGCGTTGCTCGATCGGGATGCCGTCGCCGTCCGCGAGCGCGAGGTCGATGGTGGAGGACGGGGCGGCGCAGTAGAAGGGCACGCCGTGGTGCAGCGCGAGCACGGCCAGCGAATACGTCCCGATCTTGTTCGCGAAGTCTCCGTTCGCCGCGATGCGGTCGGCCCCCACGATCACCAAATCCACCTTGGCCTGCCGCATGAGCGCGCCTGCCGCGCCGTCCGCGATCACCGTGCACGGGATCCCCGCGTGCGTCAGCTCCCACGCGGTGAGCCGGGCGCCCTGCAGCACCGGCCGGGTCTCGTCCACGAAAACGTGCAGCTTCCGCCCGGCGTCGTGCGCGAGATAGAGCGGCGCGAGCGCGGTGCCGATCCCGCCGGTCGCGAGCGCGCCCGCGTTGCAGTGCGTCAGGACGTTGGCGCCGTCCGGGACGAGCGACAGGCCCGCCTCGCCGATGCGCCGGCACATCGCCCGGTCCTCCTCCCAGATGGTGGTCGCCTCCGCGTGCAGCCGCTCCCACAGGGCCGACCCGTCGCCGGGCGTGGCGGCAGCCACCCGCGCCATGCGATCGAGCGCCCAGCGCAGGTTCACCGCCGTAGGCCGGGTCGCCGCGAGCAGCTCCACGAGCGGTGCCAGGCGGGCGAGGAACGCGTCGCGCGCGGCGCCCCGCAGCTCGCGCGTCCCGGCCACGAGCCCCATCGCCGCGGCGATGCCGATGAGGGGCGCCCCGCGCACCTGCATGGTGCGGATCGCGTCGGCCACCGCCTCCCCACCCTCGAGATCCCGCTCGATCTGCGCCTCGGGGAGGGCCCGCTGATCGACGATGCGTACCGCGCCCGACGGGCTCCAGGCGATCGCTTGGACGCTCATACAGTGCGGAATGTGGAGTGCGGAATGCGGAGTGTAAATGGAAGGTCGGACCGCGACACGGCCCTTCCCTGAAATTCCGCATTCCGCATTCCGCATTCCGCACTTAGGTTTTCGCCATGAGCTACGAAACCCTCCTTTTCGAGACGCGGGACGCCATCGCGTTCATCACCATCAACCGCCCCGACAAGCTGAACGCCCTGAACGATGAGGTGGTGGACGAGCTGGCCCACGCCGCCGAGCGGGTGGCGACCGAGGACGCGATCCGCGGCGTGATCCTCACGGGCGCGGGGCAGAAGGCGTTCGTGGCGGGGGCCGACATCGGCGACCTCGCGAAGCAGGGCCCCTTCGACGGCAAGGCGCGGGCCCTGCGCGGCCAGGCGATGCTGCGGCGCCTCGAGACGTGCGGGAAGCCGGTGGTGTGCGCAGTGAACGGCTACGCGCTCGGCGGCGGCTGCGAGCTGGCCATGGCGTGTCACCTGCGGATCGCGAGCGAGACCGCCAAGTTCGGCCAGCCCGAAGTAAAACTCGGCATCGCCCCCGGGTACGGCGGCACCCAACGCCTCCCGCGGCTGGTCGGCAAGGGTCATGCCCTGCACCTGATCCTCACCGGCGAGATGATCGACGCCCAGGAGGCGTATCGCATCGGCCTGGTGAACAAGGTCGTGCCGCCGGCCGACCTGCTCCCGACGACGGAAGGGACGCTGCGGGGTATTCTGGCATTGGGCCCCCTCGCGGTCCGGCTGGCGCTCGAGGCGGTGGACCAAGGGCTCGAGATGACGCTCGATCAGGGCCTGCTCCTGGAAGCGAACCACTTCGGGCTGCTTGCCGCGACGCGGGACATGAAGGAAGGGCTGACGGCATTCCTGGAAAAACGCGCGCCCCGGTTCGAAGGGCGTTGACGCGGCTGCTGGCGGCTTGCGGCTTGGCGCTGGCGGCGGCCTGTCTGTCGGAGCGCCCCCGCCCCGGGCCGCCGCTGCTGTCCATCGTGCTCGACTCCGACACCGTCCGCTCCACGACGCCCAACGACACGCTGCGGGGGACCGTCCGCGTCGAGGACTCGGACGGCCTGGACTCGATCTGGATGCAGGTCGACACGGCGCGGGCCGGTGCCGACGCCCTGTTCGAGACGGCGTACCGGAACCGGTTCCGCTTCGCGATCCGGGCCGGCATCCCGGCGGGGACCCTCCCGGTGAAGGTTGAGGCCCGGGACCTGGTCGGGTTTCGCAGCCAGCTCGACACCTTCGTGACGGTGGTGCCGCCGTGACCCCAACGACTTAGTAAGTCTTGCCCTGACAATAACTTCTGAGTACTTTTAATGGGTTGTCTGGGGCTCTCGCGGACGGTACCGAAGAGCGCCACGGGACCCCCCGTGGCGCTGCTTGTAGGGGGGGCAATGGCCGAGCGCAGGCAGGGACGGCCGCAGGCCGTGGGGGAGGCGCTTCGGAGCTATCTCGCGAAAACCGGTCTCGGGAAGCGGCTCGCCCAGGCTCAGGTAATCCCCGACTGGCCGCAGCTGGTCGGGCCGCAGATCGCGGCGGTGACCGAGCCCCAGAGCGTGACCCCCGACGGAACGCTGTTCGTGCGTGTCGCGACCAGCGCCTGGATGACCGAGCTGCAACTCATGGCGCCACAGATCATGGCCGCGATCAACGCCGGCCGCGGCGCCGGACGGATCAAGACGATACGCTGGCTTCTTTCACACTAGAGCGTTATGGCGAAGGCAAAACCCCGAGCGTCGAAGGGCAAGAGTAACGGCGAGTATCAGGCCGATTCGATCCAGGTCCTCAAGGGCCTGGAGGCGGTGCGGCGACGCCCGGCGATGTACATCGGGTCGGTGTCCGGCCGCGGTCTCCACCATCTCGTCTACGAGGTGGTCGACAACTCGGTGGACGAAGCGCTGGCCGGCTACTGCACGCGGATCGACGTCACCATCCACGCCGACAATGCGATCACCGTGGTCGACAACGGCCGCGGCATCCCCGTCGACATCCACAAGACCGAGAAGAAGCCCGGCGTCGAGGTGGCGCTCACGGTCCTCCACGCCGGGGGCAAGTTCGACAAGAGCACGTACAAAGTCTCCGGCGGGTTGCACGGCGTCGGCGTCTCGGTCGTGAACGCGCTGTCGGAGAAGCTCGAGGTCTGGGTGGACCGCGACGGCAAGCGGCACCACATGGCGTTCGAGCGCGGCGACACGACGAAGAAGCTCGAGGTCATCGGCAAGGCGAAGGGGACGGGCACGACGGTCTGGTTCCGGCCCGACACGACGATTTTCACCGAGACCCGATTCGACTACGCGACCATCGCCAACCGGCTGCGCGAGCTGGCCTTCCTGAACAAGGCGCTCACCATCACGCTCAAGGACGAGCGCAAGGGCCAGCAGAAGGAAGAGACGTTCTTCTACAAGGGCGGGCTCGCCGAGTTCGTGAAGTACTTGCTCGGCAACCGCAAATCGCTGCACGCGAAAGCGATCACCTTCGAGGCGACGCGCGAGGGGGTCGAGGTCGAGGGTGCGGTGCAGTACGACGACGGCTACAACGACAACACCTTCTCCTTCGTCAACAACATCAACACGCACGAGGGCGGCACGCATCTCACCGGCTTCCGGTCGGCGCTCACCCGCACCATCAACGAGTGGGCGAAAAAGGACGGGATCCTCAAGAAGGAGGAGTTCACCCTCACCGGTGACGACGTCCGCGAGGGTCTGACCGCCGTGCTGCACGTGAAGGTAAAGGACCCGCAGTTCGAGGGGCAGACGAAGACCAAGCTCGGCAATTCCGAGGTCGAGGGGCTAGTGAAGAGCGTCGTGAACGACGCGCTGGGCGAGTACTTCGACAAGAACCCGAGCGTGGCGCGCACGATCATCGCCAAGGCGGTGAGCGCGGCGCGGGCGCGGGAGGCGGCGCGCAAGGCCCGCGAGCTGGTGCGCAAGAAGAGCGGGCTCGAGGGCGGACTGCTGCCGGGCAAGCTCGCCGACTGCACGGTCAACGATCCCACGCTCACGGAGCTGTATCTCGTCGAGGGCGACTCGGCGGGCGGCTCGGCCAAGCAGGGGCGCGACCGCAGCTTCCAGGCGATCCTTCCGCTGCGCGGCAAGATCCTGAACGTCCAGAAGGCCCGGATCGACAAGATCCTCTCGAACGAGGAGATCCGGACGATCATCACGGCGATCGGCACCGGGGTGGGCGAGGAGTACAATCTGGAAGAGGCGCGCTACCACAAGATCATCATCATGACCGACGCCGACGTGGACGGCGCCCACATCCGCACCCTGCTCCTCACGTTCTTCTACAAGGAGATGAAGTTCCTGATCGACGCGGGCTACATCTACATCGCGCAGCCCCCGCTGTATCGCGTCGCCAAGGGCAAGGAGGAGTTTTACGCCTACGAGGAGAAGGAGCGCGACGCCTACGTGAAGCGGCTCTCGAACGGCGAGGCGGCGCACGGCAACATCCAGATCCAGCGCTACAAGGGCCTGGGCGAGATGAACCCGGACCAGCTGCGCAACACGACCATGGACCCGGCGCGCCGCACGCTGCTCAAGGTGACGATGGAGGACGCGTTCGAGGCGTCGCAGCTGTTCGAGACGCTGATGGGCGACGAGGTGGAGCCGCGCCGCAAGTTCATCGAGGAAAACGCCAAGTTCGTGAGGAACCTGGACGTTTGACCGTCACGGTCGTCTTCGCGTTGCTGCTCGTCGCCCTGGCGTGGTTCTTTCTCGGGGGCCGGGACCGCGCGCCCGAACCCACCGCGCACCGGCGCGCCGACGAAGCGATCGACTACACCGAGCTGGAGCAGGCCGAGCGGGAAGTGCAGGAAGCCCCGGACGAGGAGAGCGTGCGCGATTGGGGTCCGGGGGTGCAGAAGCCGCCTATCGTTTGAGCTGCTCCACCCCGTCCTTCGTCACCCGGTGGGAGATGAGGGGCAGCGGCTTCTCCGCGAGCTTGTCGCCGATCACGATCGCCTGCCCGAGCGCCTCGAAGCCGAGCTTGATCCCGGCCGCGTCCTTCGCGAACACCGACGCGATCGGCTCCCCCGCGAGCACCTTGTCCCCCGGTTTCACGGTGATCACGAACCCGACGGTGGGATCCACCACGTCCTCGACCTTGAGGCGCCCGCCGCCCATCGCGACGATCGCGCGGCCGATGGTGCGGGGCTCGACCCGGACGACGACGCCGGTGCGCGGCGCGTTGTAGACCTCGACCTCCCCCGCCTGCGGCAGCACCGACGGGTCCTCGACGGCCTTGGGATTGCCGCCCTGCGCCTCGATCACCTGCTCGAACTTCTCGGCGGCCAGCCCCGAGCCGATGGCGTTCTCGAGCCGCTGGCGCGCTTTCTTGGACGTCTTGTCGACGCCCGCCGCGAGCAGCATCTCGACGCCGAGGGCGTACGTCACCTCCATCAGGTCCTCGGGCCCCTCGCCCCGGAGCGCGAGGATCGCCTCCTCGGTCTCCAGGGCGTTGCCGCAGGCGCGCCCCAGCGGCCGGTCCATCGCCGTGAGCAGGGCCACCGTCGGGCAGCCGCGGTCCTCGCCCAGCGCGATCATCGTCTGCGCCAGATCGAGGCTCTGGTCGAGCGTCGGCAGGAACGCCCCGCTGCCCCGTTTCACGTCGAGCACCAGGGCGTCGAGCCCTTCGGCGAGCTTCTTCGACATGATGCTCGCGGCGATGAGCGGGATCGCCTCGACGGTACCCGTGACGTCGCGGAGCGCGTACAGCCGGCGGTCGGCGGGAGCGATCTCGGGGGTCTGGCCGATCAGCGCCACGCCGAGCTTCATCACCTGCGCCTTGGCCTCGGCGAGGGACAGCGCGGTGCGGAAGCCGGGGATGGCCTCGAGCTTGTCGAGCGTGCCGCCGGTGTGGCCGAGGCCGCGGCCCGACATCATCGGCACGGCCACGCCGCACGCCGCGACGAGCGGCGCGAGCACGAGGGAGACCTTGTCGCCGACGCCGCCCGTCGAATGCTTGTCCACCCGCGGGGTGGACCACGAGTCGAAGGAGAGCCGCTGGCCCGAGGCGAGCATGGCGTCGGTGAGGGCGGCGAGCTCCTGGCGCTCGAGGCCGCGGAGCAGCACCGCCATGAGCAGCGCCGCCATCTGGTAGTCGGGCACACGCCCGCCGGTGTAGGCGGCGACGAGCGCCGACCACTCTTCGGGGGTGAGGGCGCCGCCGTCGCGCTTGCGCTCGATGAGCGGCACGACCAACATTAGCGGCCACCTCCAGTGCGGAGCCCTCGATGCGCGGTGTCACGCCTCTGCTGCTTGTCTCGCTCTCGCTGCCCCGACTGATAGGGGCCCAGAGCCACCTGAGCGTGGCCGAGCACATCGCGCTGGGCGACAGCGCCCACGCGGCGCTGGCGCCGGCCCAGGCGCTGCAGCACTACCGCGCCGCGCTCGCCGCCGACTCGACCAACTACCAGGCCCTGTGGAAGGCGGGTCGAGAGCTGGTGGACATCGCCAAGCAGATCGAGGGCAAGGACGACTCCTCCAAGCACCTGCGGGACAGCCTCTACTCCCAGGCTCGGGACTACGGTGAGGCCGCGGTGCGCGTGAACCCCAACGGCGCGGACGGGCACTTCACGGTCGGCCAGGCCCTCGGCCGGCTGTCGCGCACCAAGGGGGGGAAGGAGCGGGTGCGCTTCGCCAAGCTCATCTACGACGAAGGCATGAAGGCGATCGAGCTCGACTCGACGCACGACGGCGCCAATCACCTGATGGGGGCGTGGCATGCCGAGGTCAAGCGCCTCTCGTGGATCGAGCGCAAGGCGGCCCAGATCCTGTTCGGCGGGGGATTCCTGAGCAAGGGGAACTGGGACGACGCCCAGCGGTACCTCGAGCGGGCCGTGGCCCTGAAGCCGCAGAACGTCTTCCACCGCCTGGAGCTGGGCGAGGTGTACGTGGAGGTCGGCAAGTACTCCAAGGCCCGCGAGCAGCTCGGCGCGATCGCCGCGCTGCCGATCGGCGACGTGCTCGACCACGAGTACAAGAAGGAAGCCAAGCAGGTCCTCGAAGACATCAAGGGCGAGAAGGACGAGACCTAGCGCGCGCCCTGCATCAGGCGCTCGATCTCGTCGGTGGTGCGCGGCGCCTTGGTGGACAGCCACTCCGCGCCCGTCGCCGTGACCAGCACGTCGTCCTCGATCCGCACCCCCAGGTTCTCCTCCGGCAGGTAGATCCCCGGCTCGATGGTGAACACCATCCCGGGCTTGAGTGGCGTGCTGTAGTCCCCCACGTCGTGGACGTCCATGCCGAGCCAGTGTGACAGACCGTGGATGAAGTACGCGTCGCACGTCTGGTCGCCGCATAGCACGCCGGAGTGGGCGCGCATGTAGTCGCGGGCCACCCGGTTGAGCTGGCCGATGGTCGTGCCGGGCCGTGCGGAATCGAACGCGGTCCGTTGCGTGGCGAGCACCAGGTCGTAGATCGCTTTCTGGCGCGGGGTGAAGCGGCCGTTCACGGGGAAGGTGCGGGTGACGTCCGCGGTGTACTGCCCCCATTCGGCGCCGGCATCCACCACGACGAGGTCGCCGTCGCGGGTCTGGCGCCGGTTCACGTCGTAGTGGAGCGTGGTGCTGTTCGGCCCGCTGCCGACGATGGACGGATAGCCGACGCGGTCGGCGCCGTTCCGCCGGAACGCCGCTTCCAGGGCCGCCTCGAGCTCGTACTCCCACACCCCCGGTCGCGCGGTCTGCATGGCCGCGATGTGGCCGAGCGCCGAGACGTTGATCGCGGTGCGCATCCGGGCGAGCTCGTCCGCGTCCTTCACGAGGCGGAGCGAGTCGACGACGGGGCGTACGTTGCGCACGTCGCGCCCCCCGTAGACGAGATCGCGCACGCGGTCCTCGTCGCGCGTCGTCTCGTCGAGCGGCACGTACACGGGACCGGGGGTGCGGAACAGCGCACCGCGCAGCACGCGGTCGAGCGAGTCGGTCGAGAGCACGCGCGCGATGCCCGACAGGCGGGCGGCCGTGCTGTCGGGGCCGAGCCGCAGACCGGTCCAGCGCTCCTGCGACGGATTGCGGGGCGGCAGGAAGAGCACGACCTCCGCCGGGTCGCTGCCCCGCGCGACGATCAGGAGCCAGGCGTCCTGCGTCTCGAGCTCGGTGAAGTAGAAGAACGTGTTGCTCTGGCGGAAGTCGTTGTCCTGGATGTAGTCCCGCTCGAGCTGCCGCTCGTGCGCCGCGGGGATGAGCGCCACGCCCCGGCCGATGCGGGCGGCGAGCGCGCGGCGCCGGGCGGCGACGGCGGCGGTGTCGACGGCGCGGCCCATGCCGGGCAGCTCCGCGATGGGCGCCCAGGCGCCGGCGGGCGCGGCGGCGCGCGGGCGCGCCTGGGCCGCGACGCCGCCGGCGCACAGCAGCGCGAACGAAAGCAGGGCGAGCGGTCGCATGGGCTCCGAAGCTATCGCGCGCGCTGTGCGGCGGCAACTTGACGCAGCCTCCGCCGGGGACACAAACTATGCCATGACTTCGCCCGCCACCCCCACCGCCGCCGACGCGGCACGCCTCGCGGCGCGGGTGGCCGACCTCGAGCGCGAGCGCAAACACCTCCTCGCCGTCATCGAGATCCTCAAGGAAGTCTCGACCTCGCTGCACTTCATCGACATTCTCCAGGCGATCGCCCGCAAGCTGGGCGAGGCGTTCGGCCTCGACCGCTGCTCGATCTTCCTCGCGGAGCGCGGCGGCACGTCGGTGCGGCTCGTCGCGTCGTACGAAGACCCGACCATCCGCAACTACGTCGTGGACCTGGAGCGCTACCCCGAGCTCAAGCGCGCGATGCAGGGCGGCGAAACGGTGTTTATCCCCGACGCGGCGACGGACCCGAGCCTGAAGCACGTGAAGGGCGAGCTGATCAACCGCCGCGTGAAATCCATCACCGTGGTCCCGATCACGTGGCGCGGGGTGGCGATCGGCGCAATCTTCCTGCGCACCTTCCGCGACGGCCCGACGTTCTCGGACGAGGACGTCCGCTTCGTGCAGGTGGTCGCCGCGCTCACGGCGCAGGCCCTGCGCAACGCCCACCGCTACGAGCGGCTGGCCCAGCGCCAGCAGCAGACGGGCGAGACGACGCGCCGGATGGAGCTCGAGCGCGTGGCGCTGCTGGCGTTCCTGCGGCGGCTGCTCGCCGGGTTCGGCGAGCGGGAGGGGGCCTGGGCGGAGGGTCTGCTCCCCCGCGCCAGCGCGGAGGAGCTCGACCGCCTGGTGGGCGTCGCGATGGCCGTGATTCAAGAAGAAGCCAAGGGCCGGTGAAGGGGGGGAGCCCCGCCGCGCGGGCCGCCGAGCTGCGACGGCTCATCGAGCGCGCCAACCACGCCTACTACGTACTCGACAAGCCCGCGATGTCGGACGCCGAGTACGACCGGCTGTTCCGCGAGTTGCAGGACCTCGAGGCGAAGCACCCCGAGCTGCGCACCCCCGACAGTCCCACCCACCGCGTCGGCGCGGAGCCCGCGGCAGCCTTCCAGAAGCACCGCCACCTCGTGCCGATGCTGTCGCTCGCCAACGCCTTCAACGAGGCGGAGCTGGCCGAATGGGAGAACCGGAACGCCCGGCTCGCCCCGGAGGTCCGGACCGCCGGCTACACGCTCGAGGTGAAGATCGACGGCGCCGCGGTGAGCCTCACCTACGAGGACGGCGTGTTCACGATCGGCGCGACGCGCGGGAACGGCATCGAAGGCGAGAACGTCACCGCCAACCTGCGCACGGTGGTGGACGTGCCGCTGCGCCTCCGGGGGGGGGGCAAGGCCTGGCCCAAGCTGATGGAGGTCCGTGGCGAAGTCTACTTCTCCAAGTCGCGCTTCGCGGAGCTGAACCGGGAGCGGGAGAGCGCGGGGGAGCCGCCGTTTGCCAACCCACGCAACGCCGCCGCCGGGTCGCTGCGCCAGCTCGATCCGAAGGTCACGCGCAGCCGCGGCCTCCGCATCTTCTGCTTCCACGTCGAGGCGCCGGGGCAGAAGCTGCCGGTCGACACCCAGCACGAGCTGCTGCAGCGGCTCGCGGCGTGGAGGTTCCCCGTGGAGCCGCACCACACGCTGGCCCCCGACCTCGCCGCGGCCAACCGGGAGATCGCGAAGCTCGAGCCACTGCTCGACAAGCTCGACTACGGCGCCGACGGCGTCGTGGTGAAGGTGAACCCGCTGCGGCTGCACGCCGAGCTGGGAACCGTGGGCAACCGGGAGCCGCGCTGGGCGGTGGCGCGCAAGTTCGCCCCGGAAGTCCAGATCACGCGGCTCAAGGAGATCCGCATCAACGTCGGCCGCACCGGCGCGCTCAACCCCTACGCCGTCCTCGAGCCGGTGGAGATCGGTGGCGTCACCGTGTCCACCGCCACCCTGCACAACTTCGCCCTCATCGAGGCGAAGGACATCCGCGAAGGCGACTGGGTCGAGGTGACGCGGGCGGGCGAGGTGATCCCCCAGGTGCTGGGCCCCCTGCGCGAGCGGCGCACCGGTAAGGAGCGGAAGTTCAAGCGCCCGGAGCGCTGCCCGATCTGCCACGCGAAGGTCGAGTACCCGTCGGACGAGGTCATGGCGTACTGCTCGAACGTGTCGTGCCCGGGGCGGATCCTCGAGAGCATCGTCCACTTCGCCGCCGTGATGGACATCCGCGGACTGGGCTACGAGCGCGTGCGCGCCCTGCTCGACGCCAAGCTCATCAAGGACGTGGCGGATCTCTACGAGCTCACGCCCGCGAACCTCTTGACCGTCGAGGGCTTCGCCGAGAAGTCGGCGCAGCAGCTCGTGGACGCGATCCAGGCCTCGAAGAAGCAACCGCTCTCGACCCTGCTCTACGCGCTAGGGCTACGCCACGTCGGGGCGCAGGGGGCGAAGCTTCTCGCCCGCCACTTCGGCACGATGAAGGCGCTCCGCAACGCGAGCCCCGAGGAGATCGGCCGGATCCGCGGCATCGGGGAGGCGATCGCCGAGGCGGTGGCGGGGTTCTTCGACGAGGCCAAGAACCGCAAGCTGCTCGAGCGGCTCGAGAAGCTCGGGCTCAACTTCAAGGAGCCCGCGGCGACCGACGGCAAAGGACCGCTCGCCGGGCAGACCTACGTCGTCACCGGGACGCTACCGTCGCTGTCGCGCGCCAAGGCGACGGAGCTGATCGAGGCCGCCGGCGGGACGGTGACCGATAGCGTCTCGAAGAAGACGACCGCGCTCGTCGTCGGCGCGGACGCCGGCTCCAAGCTCGAACGGGCGAAGGCGCTCGGCATCCCCGTCATCGACGAGGCGGAACTCTTGCGCCGCGCACGCGCCAAACCCTAAGTTGGCGTCCCATATGACGCCTTCCCCGCCCTCCCATCCAACCGCCGCGACCGACGGGCTCACCGTCGGTCGCGGCGCTCTGCGACAGCTCCACCTCAGCCTGCTCCGCGACGCCGCCGATCACGCCGTCACCATCCTTCAGGAAGCCGGGTTCGCCGCGGGCGAGGGCGTCTACCAGGCCTTTTGCGCGTGGCTTCCCGACCAGACGGGGGTCGCGCGCCCCGAGGACCTCGACGCGGGGCAGCTCAGTGACGTGCTCTCGGCCTTCTTCCAGGCCACCGGCTGGGGCGCGGTCACGGTCGCGCCCCTCGGCACCGCGGCGCTGGTCGTGGACTCGAGCGACTGGGCGGAGGCCGACCCGGGCAGCGCCGAGGCGCCGATGTGCTTCTTCTCGACCGGCATGCTCGCCGACTTCCTCGGCCGCCTCGCGGGAGAGGTCGTGGCGGTGATGGAGGTCGAGTGCCGCTCGCGCAACGACGGGCGCTGCCGGTTCTTGTCCGCATCCCCCGATACGCTCAACGTCGTCTACGAGCAGATGACCCAGGGCACGAGCTACGAGCGGACGCTCGGGGCGAGGTGACGAAACCCGCCGTCGACGGAGCAGATTCGCGAGATCGTCAACCGCGAAACCCGCGCCTGGGACACCCAGGACGCCGAGCTGCTCGTTTCGTGCTTCCACCCCGCCATGGTCTGGCCCTGGCCGCCGACCGCGCAGTCGCACGATCCCATGACGTGGGTGATGGTGTGGGGCCGCTTCAACGCCGACCGGTGGAAGCGCGGCTGGCAGGAGCTGTTCGACACCCACACCCTCGTCCGCAACAAGCGCGAGATCAAGAAGATCGTCGTCTCGGCCGAGGGCGACGGGGCGTTCGCCGTGGTGGACATCGACACCCTGTGGCGACACAAGCAGACGGGCGTGGAGCAGAACTGGAAGGGGCGGACCTGCAAGATTTACACGCAGGTGGGGTCGCAGTGGAAGATGATCGCGCAGACGGGGGTGCTCGAGTACTAGCGGCGGGCGACGCTCACCCCCTCGAGCAGCACCGACGGGGCGTACCGCGAACCCGTCCAGCGCGCGTCGCCGCCGAACCCCCCGACGCGCTTCCACAGCTCGTACGCGTTGCCCGCGACTGCTGCATCCTTCACCCGCCCCGCGATGGCGCCGCGCTCGATCCGGTAAGCGAGCGCGACGGGATGGCTGAACGCGCCGCCGATCACGTTCCCCTGCCCCACGCCGATCAGCTCGTCGACCAACAGGCCGTCGCGGATTCCGGCGAGGAGGCCGCCACCCAGCTGTAGGGGCGCAGCCTGCTGGGCCCCTACCTCGCCCAGAATGATGTTCGTGTACGCGGGCACCGGCTTCCCGAAGATCCCGCGCTGCCCGTGCCCCGTGCTCTTGGTCTTCGCCCGGGCCGCCGTCTCGAGGTCGTAGATGAAGCGCCGCACGACGCCGCGTTCCACGAGGCGCGCGACCCGTGACGGCACGCACTCGTCGTCCACGGGGCGCGACGCGGCGCGACCGGCGCGGAGCGGATCGTCGGTGAGGGAAAACCGGGGGTCGAACACCTGCTGCCCCAGCTTCCCCGCCAGCGGCGAGATCCCCTGGAGCACCGCCTTGCCGGACAGGGCTTGCGTGACCGGGAGCAAGAGCGCCGACAGGCCGGCGGGCGTGAAGACGACGGAGAGCGCGCCCTCGGGCGGCGCGACGATCCGGAGCGCGTGGTCGAGCCGCGCGTTGATCGAGGCGACGAGGCCGGCGAGCACCTCGTCGGGCGGCAGATCGGCTCCCTCGAACGCGTCGCCGATCGCGAGCACGTCGTCCCCCGCGATGCGCCACACCTCGGCGCTCACGCCGATCGCCGTCGAGCGGTAGGCGGCCGCAGCGCCGGCGGTGTTCGCCACGCGCGTCTCCGCCGTCTCGCGCTCGACGGCGACGTTCACCTGGCAGCCGTCCCGCGCCAGCCGCTCGAGGAGCCCGCGACCGATCCCGATCAGGTGATCGAGGGAGGCGTCGGCGGCGCGGTCGAAGAACGTGGGCACCTGGGGCGGCCGGGCGGGGGGCGGAAACGCGGGGTCGAGCTCCTCCCCGAGCTCGGCCGAAGCGAGGGCGCGCTCGACGAGTTCGCCGGGCGCGGCGTCCACCGCCGTGCTGCCGGCCACGCCGACGCGCCCGCGGTGACGCACGCGCAGGTTCGCCCCCGCCTCCTCCGTGACGGCCGCCGATTTGAGCCGCCCCGCTTCGAACGCGACGACCGTGCGCTCCGCGCGCCGCCACAGGGCGTCGGCTCCCCCGTCCGCGCGGCGCCCCGCCAACTCGAGCAGCCGCTCGATCACGCGGCGACGTCGCCCCCGACGAGCGCCTCTTCGATGCGCACGTGCGGCGCCCCTTCCGTGACCGGCAGCGGGTACTGTCCGGCCTTGCCGCACCCCCCGCCCATCTGGTTCCAGCGGAAGTCGCCCGCGATGCGGTCGATCCGGTCGAGCGTCTGGAACAGGTTGCCCGCGAGCACGACGTCCTTCACCAGCTCGGCGACCCGGCCGTCGCGGATCATGTGGCCGTAGGCGGCGGTGAACGAGAAGTTCTCGAGCATGGTCTGGCCGCCGAACGCGCTGCAGGCGTAGACGCCGAGCGGGATGTCCTTGATCAGGTCCTCGAACGTGCCGCGCCCGTTGCCGATGTAGGTGTTCGTCATGCGGACGATCGGCGCATGCCGGAACGAGATGGCGCGGGCGTTACCGGTGGGCCGCTCGCCCATGGCGGCGGCCGTCTCGCGCGAGTGCAGCCGGCCGACCAGGGTTCCCTCCTTGATCAGGATCGTGTCCTGCGTCGGCGTCCCTTCGTCGTCGAACGGCAGCGTGCCGCGCAGCCCCGCGGCGGCGCCGTTGTCGCCCACGTTCAGGACCGGCTTGCCGAAGCGCCGCCCCAGCGTCATCATCTCGCGCGCCTGCGGGTTCTCGTAGACGAAGTCCGCCTCGGAGAGGTGCCCGAACGCCTCGTGGATGAACACGCCAGCGAGCTCGGGATCGAGGATCACGGGGTAGGTGCCGCCCTTCACCATCGGCGCATCGAGCAGCCGCACCGCCCGCTCGGCCGCCCTGCGGAAGCCCGCGACCCTGTCCTGCACGGAGTGCCAGCCGCGCCGCAACCCGATCGACTCGAGGCCCTTTTCGATCGTCCCGTCGCGCCGGGCGACCGCCGTCCCGGACAGCGTCACCTCGGGCCGCAGCTCGTGGAGGATCGTGCCCTCGGAGTTCACATACCAGTACTCGCTCACCTCGTCGCGATACGTAGCGAGCGTGTCCACGACGCGGTCGCTCACGGCGAGCATCGCGCCGTTGTAGGCCTCGATCAGCCGTTTCTTCTCGGCGAGCGGGACGCCGCGTACATCGCCGTCCAAGTCGACGGCGACCTCCGCCTGGTTGGGCGCCACCTCGGCGAGCCGGATCGGCCGGGTCGACTGATCGAGGCGGATGGCGCGCGACAGCTCGGTGGCCCGCGCCACCATCGCGTCGAGGCGGTCGAGCGACGTGAACGACGCCACTCCCCACCCGCACCCCGCGGTGAGGGCGCGCACGAAGCCGCCCTGGTCCTCGCTCTGGGTGGCGGACTCGAGCCGCCGGCCGCGGAAGGTGACGGCCGTGCTCCAGGTGCGTTCGACGCGGATTTCGGTGAAGTCGGCGCGAGAGCGTGCGAGCGCCGCGGTGAGCCGGTCGATCAACCCCCGAGTTCCTTCAGCTTCTGGGCGTAGTCGGGCCGCATCACGATCTCCCCCTCGATGATGACCTCGCGGTCCCAGGGGAGGATGACGAAGTTGTCGGTCTCGAGCGCGTAGAAGTCCGGTTTGTAATCCCCGGTGCGGAACGACACCGCGGTCTTGACCGCGCCGGGCCGCAGCTCGCGCACCGCGGCGAGGGCGAGCTTCATGGTGGCGCCTGTGTCGCACGTCTCGTCCACGATCAGCACGCGCCGGCCGGTGACGATGCGCGGCGGGCCGGCGATCACGACCGGCCGGCCGCCCGTCTCCGTGCGCGTGATGGCTACCGACGCGAAGTCCCGCTGCAGGATGCTCGCGACGACGGCGCCCGGAATCACGCCCGCCTTGGCGATGCCGATCACGACGTCGGGGTCGTACTCGCGGAAGATCTTGAGCGCCAGCGCCCGGCACATCTCGCCGAAGAACGGCCAGTCGACTTCCAGCACGCCGTGCGGCGCCTTGCGGCCGGCACGGGTCTGGGACGACGGAGTCCGGGGCGGGAGCGGGGGCGGGGGCGGGGGCGGGGCGGGCATGGGGTGAGAAGCTACATTGCAAAGTCCAGCGGCCGCAAGCTATTTTCGGCCCATGGGTTTTTGGCGCCGCCTCTTCGGCGGCTCGTTGGGCGATGAGCTCACCCCCCAGCGCCTCGATTACTTGAACGAGGCGCTCGCCCTCGAGCGCCAGGGCGATTACGACGCGGCCCTCACGTCGTATCGCTTGGCGCTGCGCGACCACCCCAACGACGCGCGCATTCTCCAAAACATGGCGATCGCCTTCACCAAGACGCGGCGGCTCGACGAAGCGATCCGCCACTACCGCCGCGCGCTCGAGCTCGACAAGGACCTCGCCGGCGCGCACTACGGGCTGGCGTTTCTTTTGCTCAAGCGCGGCGACCCCGACGGGGCGGCGCAACACCTGCGCGCGTTCCTGGCCCATCCGCCGAAGGGACCCGACGCGCAGAAGTGGGTCGAACACGCCACCCAAGCGCTCCGCGATCTCGGCGCCTCGGAGGGGGGGCCGCCGCGGGCCGCCGCGGCGGAGGCGCCCTGAGCGGAGGCGGCCGGGCCGGCGTCGTCGTCGTCGTCCTCGCCACGGCTGCGGCGTGCGGCAAGTTCGGTAGCGATCTCACCGAGGTGATCGCGATCTCCACGGCCGTGCCGGACAGCCTCGAGGAGTACGACACGCTCACCCCGCAGGCCGCCGCGCTCAACGGCGCGGGCGACACCGTCGCCGCGACGATCCTGTGGGCGAGCCTCGACACCGTGCTCACCGTCCTGAACGACGCGACGGGGAAGACGATCGTGAGTCATCCCGGCCTCACGGGCCACCTCCAGGCCCGGGTGGGGACCCTGCCCAGTAATCCGCTGCCGATCCGCGCGCTCGCCGCCGCGGACACGCTGTTCGCAACCGGAACGACGGTGGACACGGTCGTGCTGTCGGTCGACTCGCTCTCCGCGTCGCTCGCGGTGGAGCTCGCCGATACGATCGAGTCGTCGAGCGGGGGCGACTCGCTGACGGTGGCCCTCGCCGGCCGTCCCGTCGTCTACGCGATCACAGACCCGGCGACGGCGGGACCGGTCACGCTGGTGACGAGCGACACGGCGCACGCGCTCGTCACGACCGACACCGTCACCACGGCGGCCTCCGGGGTCGCGAGCGTCAAGCTGCGGCTCATCGCGGGGCCGGTCCCCGACAGCGTGGTCGTGACCGCGAGCGCGCGGCGGGCCGTCGGCACGCCCGTGCCCGACTCGGTCACCTTCGTCGTGAGGTTCCAGCCATGAGCGCCCATACGCTGATCGAGGTGTTCTTCGATGCCGTCGACCGCTCCGCGAGCCGGCCGGCCGCCTTCCGCTACAAAGTGGCCGGCGCCTGGACGCCGGTCACGCACCGCGAGGCGGAGGCCCGCGTGCGCGCCATCGCGCTCGGGCTGCGGGAGCTGGGCATCGCGGCCGGCGACCGTGTGTCGATCCTCGCGGAGACGCGGCTCGAGTGGGCGCTGGCCGACTACGCGTGCCTCTGCGCCCGCGTCGCCGACGTGCCGATTTACCCCACCCTGCCGGCGAACCAGGTCGAGTACATCCTCCGGGACGCGGGGGCGGTCGCGGTGTTCTGCTCGACCACCGCGCAGGTGGAGAAGATCCGCCAGGTGCGGGCGGGCCTGCCGGCGCTGCGGCACGTGATCGCGTTCGAGGCGGTGACACGTGGTGGCGACGGCGTGATCACGCTCGCCGAGCTCGAGGCGAAGGGCCGCGCCGCAGCCGCACGCTACCCCCGTTTCAAGGAGGAGGCGCTGGCGGTGCGCCCGGACGATCTCGCGACCCTGATCTACACGTCGGGGACGACGGGCCCGCCGAAAGGCGTGATGCTCACCCACGGCAACATCTGCTCGAACGTCGTCGCCTGCGTCGAGGTCCTGCGGTTGAGCGACGACGACAGCTGCCTCGCGGTGCTGCCGCTGTCGCACATCCTCGAGCGGATGGTGGACTACTACTTCGTGCACGTGGGCGTGACGATCACCTACGCGGAGTCGGTCGAGACGTTCGGGCAGAACCTGCAGGAGGTGCGGCCGACGGTGGTCGTGGCGGTACCGCGCCTGTACGAAAAAGTCTACGCCCGCGTGCTCGAGAACGCGCTCACCGGGGGCGCGGGGAAGCGGCGCATCTTCCTCTGGGCGAAGCGCGTGGGCGAGCGGTGGGCGGCGTACCGGCTCGCGGGGATCCCCGTGCCGCTGGGGCTGCGGCTCAAGCACGCGATCGCGGACCGCCTGGTGTTCTCGAAGCTGCGGGCCCGCACCGGAGGGCGGATCAAGCTGTTCGTCTCGGGCGGCGCGCCTCTCTCGGCCGAGATCGCGCGCTTTTTCTACAGCGCCGGGCTCAACGTGATCGAGGGATACGGGCTGACGGAAACGTCGCCGGTCCTGACATTGAACCCGCTCGACCGCCCCAAGTTCGGCACCGTCGGCAAGCGCATTCCCGGCGTCCAGCTCAAGATCGCCGCCGACGGCGAGATCCTCGCCACGGGCCCGAACATCATGCGGGGCTACTACAACAAGCCGGAGGAGACCCGCGAGGCGATCGACGCCGACGGCTGGTTCCACACCGGCGACGTCGGCGAGCTCGACGCCGACGGCTACCTGAAGATCACCGACCGGAAGAAGGACCTGCTCAAGACGGCGGGAGGGAAGTACATCGCGCCGCAGCCGATCGAGAACACCGTGCGACTGAACAAGTTCGTGGCGAGCGCCGTGGTACTCGGCGACCAGCGCAAGTTCCCGATCATCCTCATCGTGCCGAACTTCGACAACCTGGAGCAGTGGGCGCGGGAGCGGAACCTCGCCTTCGCGTCGCGCGCCGAGCTGCTGGCCCTCGCGGACGTGAAAGCCAAGCTGGAGCGCGAGGTGATGGGCGGCCTGCGCGACCTCGCCAAGTTCGAGATGCCGAAGAAGGTCGTGCTCCTCGAGCACGACTTCACTATCGAATCGGGAGAACTCACCCCGTCGCTCAAGGTCAAGCGCCGGCAGGTGGAGAAGAACTACAAGGTGCTCATCGACCGCACCTACGCGGAGGCCGATCCCGCGGCCGCCTCGCTCGAAGGCTGATCAGCGTCGCTCGCCCACGAACAGGCCCCGGCCGACCGCCAGCCGGGTGACGCCGGGCGGGGTGGCCACGTCCTCCCGCTCCACCACCAGCCGGCGACCGCGCAGCAGCACGCGCTCCGCTTCTGCGAGCCACGGGGGAGCCGTCCGATCAGAGCCGGCCACCACGGCGCGCGCCATCGCCCCCCGCAGCGGGATCATCGTGTCGCACGCGAGCAGGCTCAACACCGGCAGCTCCGCGACGTCGGCGGGCGCCTCGACGCCCACGAAATGGACCCCCCCCATCAGTCCCGCCAGCCCGACCGCGTGCCGGGCGGCCGTGCCGAGCAGCACGACGTAACCACCGGGGCCGCTCAAGTCGAGAAGAGCTTGGAGAGTTGGCGCGTCGACTGGGGGACGGGGGACGGGGGACGAGGGACGGGTCGCGCCGGACTCCACCCGTCCCCCCTCCCTCGTCCCCCGTCCCGAAAACTCGACAACCCCTTTGACGATCGGGTACTCGCGTCCGCACACCGGACACGCGAGAATGCCCGACCGCACCATCCGTCCCAGCATCTCGCCCGTCGACATCACGAGGAACGTCTCCTCGTGCGGCGCCGGGCAGCGCAGCATCTCCGTCAGCTCAATGTGCACCGGAGCCGAACACCACCCATGTGACCGCGCCGGCCGAGACGCGCACGCGGCGCGTCAGCCGCCGCCCGTCCACGACGACGGCCAGCGTGTAGTCCCCCGGCTCGACGTCCGAGACAGCGAAGTGCTCCCGGTAGTCTGGGTCGGGGTGGTTGCGCTCGCCGTAGGTCTCGGCGTACGCGTAGGGCGTTTCCTGCGGCTCCGCCTTGACCAGCCCGTACACCCGCACCTGCGCCGCGGGACGGCCCCGCGCGTCCCACACCTGCCCCGCGACGATGCCCGTTCCGGGCAGCGGCCGGATCCAGAGCTCCGGGTTGGCGGTGTAACGCGGATAGCGCTCGTTCGGATCCACGATCAGCGGCACGGAGTCGGCCGGCGCCACGTGGATCTCGAGGTGGAGGTGATCGTTCGTCGCGCGGCCGGTGTTGCCCACCAGGGCGATCACCTCGCCCACCTTCACCCGCTGCCCCACCGACGCGAGCAGCGTGGAGTTGTGGTAGTAGACCGAATAGATGAACAGGCCCTTGAGATTCCGGTCGTGGCGGATGGCGATCGTGTTGGATCCCTGCTCCGCCGTCCCCGCGAACACGACCGTGCCCGCGCCGACGGCGTGCACCGGCGTCCCGTCGGGGTTGTTGAACTCGACGCCCTGGTGCTGCTGGAAGTTGCCGCCCATGGTCGAGCCGTAGCGGTACGTCTGGTCGACGTAGGGCTGGTCGGTGAGGGCGATGGGGCGCTCGAACCAGGTGTGCCGCATGCCCTGCGGCTCCGTGTCGGGCCGCAGCCGATAGGTGATGCCCACGAGGCTCATGCCGGCCCGGTCGAGGCGGCAGGTGCCCAGCCCGGTGGGCCGGCCCGCGACGTAGGTCCCGGCCGACAGCACGACCAGCGCCGTGACGGCGGGCGTCACGTCGCACACGTTCACCGCATCGCCGTCCTGCTCGTAGACCCCCTGGCTGGTCGCGGCGTACACGACGCCCGGCGCCGGACGCGCGAGCGCCGCGATGGCGGGCAGGTCCGCGCCGCACCCCTTCACCACCGCGGCCACGGGGCAGCGCGGGCGGCCGCCCTTGTCGAGCCAGGCGGAGCGCGCCGGGTCGAGGCGGTAGAGCCCCTGCTCCGTGCCCACCCACACGAGCCCGCCCGAGTCGGGCGCGAGCGCGCGGACGCGGTTCGCGCATTCCGCGCCGGCGCAACGCGCGGGCGCCGGGAACTCGGTCCAGGTGCGCCCGCCGTCGGTCGAGCGGGCGAGGCCGCGCAGGTGGCCCGCCCACAGGCTGCCGTCGGAGCCCGCGGCGAGCGCCAGGACGTACTGGCTGCCGAGCCGTCCCCACGGATGCGTGGCCGTCGCCGCGCCGAGCGAGTCGGTGACCTCGGCCCAGTTTGCGCCGCGGTCCCAGGAGAGCTTGATCCCGTCGGCGGTGGCGACGTATACGGTGTCGCCGCGGGTCACGATGCCGTTGGGCGCGACGTACTGCCACTCGGGGCCGAGCTGGCGGAACTCCCAGTTGGTCCACGTGCGCCCGCCGTCGGTCGAGAGCCCCCAGCCGTTGCCCACCGTGCCGTACCAGATCTCGCCCTGCGGGCCGAACGCGAAGGCGTGCACGAAGTCCCAGGAGATAGACCGGACGGCGGTGTCCGCTGCGTGGCGCACCTGTTCCCAGTTCCCCGCGCCCTGGCGCAGCACGAAGATGCCGTGGCCGTAGGTGCCGACCCAGAGGGCGCCGTCAGGCGCGCGGGCCAGCGCGAGCACCGGGACGCCGGCGCCGGAGGTGTCCGGGAGCGGGGGGAGCACCTGGGCGCTGGCGGGCGCCAGTGACGAAAGAGAGATCAGGCCCGCGAATATTGCGGATTTCGGAATGCGGATTGCGGAATAGCCACGCGTACTCCGAGGGCGAGAAGGCTCTCCGAAGCCAGCACTGCCAATCCGCAATCCGCAATCCGCAATCCGCAATTGATCACCCTCTCGGCGTATAGACCGTCGGCAGCAGCCGGATCTCGGTGACGTCCACGCGCTCCGACCGCGTGACGGCGTACAGCACGGCGTCGGCCACGTGCTCGGGCGCCAGCATCGCGCTGCGCTTCGTGAAGCCGGGCTTGGCGTCGGGATCGACGGGGTCCCAGATCGGCGTGTCCACGGGCCCCGGCGACACGAGGGTCGTGCGCACGCCGGTGAGCGCGAGCTCGGCCCGCAGCACCTCGTGCATGCCGCGCAGGCCGTACTTGCTCGCGGCGTAGGCGGTCGAGCCGGTGAAGGCCACGTGGTCGGAGATCGACCCGATGGTCACGAGATGCCCCGCGCCGCGCCGTACGAAATGCGGCACGAACGCCCGGGCGACGAGAAACGGACCCGTGAGATTCACGGAGATGGTGCGGGCGAAGTCGTCCGCGGTGGTCTCCGCGGCCGGCTTGATGAAGAAGATGCCGGCGTTGTTCACCACGACGTCGGGCACGCCGAGATCGGCGAGCACCCGGGCGACGGCGCGCGTCACCTGCGCGGGATCGGCGACGTCACACCGCAGATCGGTGCGGCGATCGCCCGAGCGGTCGGCGAAGCTGCGGGCGACGCGCACCACGTGCGCGCCCGCGGCGTGCAGCGCGTCCGCCACCGCGAGCCCGATCCCGCGGGACGCGCCGGTGACGAAGGCGAGCTTCCCGCCGAGGGGAGCGGGGGAAGCGTCACTCACTCCAGTCCCCGGCCGCCGTGCACCAGTCGCAGGAACTCGTCGCGCGTCTTGGCGTCCTGGAGGAGCGCGCCGCGCAGCGCGCTGGTCACCGTCTTGGAGTTCTGTTTCTCGACGCCGCGCATCATCATGCAGAGATGATATGCCTCGATGACGACGCCCACGCCGCGCGGATCGAGCACGTCCATGAGCGCGTCCGCTACCTGGTCGGTGAGCCGCTCCTGCACCTGGAGCCGCCGCGCGAACACCTCGATCACGCGCGGGATCTTGGAGAGGCCCACGAGCCGCCCGTTCGGCAGGTAGGCGACGTGCGCCTTGCCGAAGAACGGCAGCAAATGGTGTTCGCACAGCGAGTAGATCTCGATGTCGCGCACGCACACGAGGTTCTCGTGCCGCTCGGTATAGAGCGCGTCGCCGATGACGTCGGCGACGGACATGTGGTAGCCGCGCGTGAGCCATTTGAGGGACGCCTCGACGCGGGCGGGCGTTTGCCGCAGCCCCTCGCGGGTCGGGTCCTCGCCGAGCAGCTGCAGCATCTCGCGCACGAGGGACTCGAACGCCGAGCGCTCGGGCTCCGCGTGCTCCTCGTGGAAGCTGTGCAGGCTGGCGGACTTCATCTTGTCACGTCCCATGGTAGTCCACGTAGTTGCGATCCGTCTCCCACAGGCGGATCCGTTTGAGCGCGGCGGGCTCTACGGCGGGCGCGAGCACGCGCCAGCAGATTACGGCGATGTGCTCGGCCGTCGGGTTGAGATCGGCGAACCAGGGCACGTCGAGGTTCAGATTCTTGTGGTCGAGATGGCGCACCAGCCGCTCGGCCACCAGCTCCTTCAGGTGCTGGATGTCCATCACGTAGCCCGTCGCGGGATCGATCTCGCCCTCGACGGACACTTCGAGGTCGTAGTTGTGCCCGTGAAAATTGGGGTTGTTGCACACGCCGAACGTCCGCTCGTTCTCCGCGTCCGAGAAGCGCGGATTGTAGAGCCGGTGGGCGGCGTTGAAGTGCACGCGGCGCGTCACCACACAACGGGGCATGGCTTGTTGGGCCTCCGGGGCAGGACTTATCTTCGGCGCACGTGAAACTAAAGGTACTCGCTTTCCTGTCCACGGCGGGAGCCTCCGCCCTGTCCGCGCTGTGGACGTTTCCGAGCATCCTCGCGTCGGCGTTCCTCGTCGCCTGGGGCGCGGAAGCGGCGCAATTCCTCATCTCCCAGGGTCTGGCGCTCGCCATCCTGGCGTGGCTCCAGACGCTGCCCGAGTTCGCGGTCGAGGCGGTGATCGCCTGGGACGCGGGTGCCGAGCCCGAGCGCGCCCACCTCGCGATCGCGAACCTCACCGGCGCGATCCGCCTGCTGCTCGGCCTCGGGTGGCCGATGATCTACTTCGTGTTCGCCGCGGCGGGGCGCAAGACCGCGACCGAGCGGCTCCCCGCGATCCGCCTCGAGCCCGAGCACGCGGTGGAGGTCGTCGGCCTCGTGCCGCCGCTGCTCTACTTCGGCGTCATCCTCCTGAAGCGCAGCTTGAGCTGGGTGGACGCCGTCGTGCTTCTCGTGCTCTACCTCGCCTACCTCGCCGTCCTGTTCCGCAACCCGCCGCACGCCGCCGAGAACGTGGCCGACGCCCCGCGCGTGTCCCGCTGGGCGTTCCGCCAGCGGGGCTGGCGGCGGCCGGCGGCGATCGGCGCGCTGTTCGGCGGCGGCGGCGTGCTGCTCTACGTGACCGCCCATCCCTTCCTCGAGTCGATGCTCGCCGTCGCCGGGCTGTTCGGCGTGAGCCAGTTCGTGCTGGTGCAGTGGGTGGCACCGTTCCTCTCCGAGTTCCCGGAGAAGGTGTCGGCGTTCTACTGGGCGCGCCGCGTCACCCACGCCCCGCTGGCGCTCATGAACATGGTGTCGAGCAACATCAATCAGTGGACGGTGCTCGCCGCCATGATTCCCCTGGTTTACGGCTACTCCAGTCTACGCCACCATGGGGTATGGCTGGATTTCCACTTCGACGGGGCGCAACGGCTCGAGATCCTGCTGACGCTGCTCCAGACCGGCCTGGGGGTGTTGCTGCTCGCGAACATGGAGTTCGACTGGCTCGACGCGACCATCATTTTCGTCCTGTGGCTCGCGCAATTCCTGCGGCCGGGCCTCCGGGAGGAGGTGGCGGTGGCCTACGGAATCTGGATCGTGATCCTGGGGATCGGGTTCGTGGTGAAGGGAAAGGCGCTGCTGGCGCCGAAGTACTTCTGGGAGGTGGTCCGGAAAAGCGATCGGCCGGCACCGCTGTAACGCGGCCCGGCCGACCGGTACTTCAGGAGCGGAGAGGATTATTGAAGCCCGAAGGTAATGACTGGTCCCTCACCATGGCGTCTGTCTTCCCCACGCGGGGGCCTGACATCGGTCACAGTATCTGGGTCCACGATCGAGCCTGTTGGCTCAATAATTACTCTCTCCGTTCCTG
>WNFU01002309.1_pt1 | contig 26089 bp, 23 predicted proteins | sample 5400121 | NCBI WGS metagenome assembly WNFU01 (sample SAMN13153360, study PRJNA577476) | soil metagenome | isolation source: 100 cm soil or saprolite under grassland replicate 1 | place: USA:California | collected 2016-06-15 | reverse complement strand
CGCCCGAGCGCGCGTGGGACACGATCTCGCTGTTCACCGGCTGGGGCGTCAACCGCTTCTCGGTGAGCTGGGCGGGGGAGCACGCTCGCGCCCTCCTCGAGTGCCTCGAGGACTTCGGGTGCGAGGTGAACCTCTACGCCGTCCCCGACCTCGAGGCTTTCCTACGGGCCGCGCTGTTGCTGCCGACGTCGATCACGACCGACTTCAACTTCCCGGCGTGGCACTACTTCGGCCGCGGCGCCGGCGAGGAGCACCGCTACCACCGCTACAAGGTCGACGCGTTCGTTCCCCCCACGACCGACGTCGCCTAGCCCCCGATGCGTCTCTCATGCGCACTATTTGCGCATGAGATACGCATCAGCCCCAGCCGGAGCTGGCGCCCTTCACCATCCCGAAGGGGCCGGTGGGCCAGCGGAAGCAGTCCATCATCAGCTGGTCCACGTCGTCGGCGGAGGCGATGCCCTCGGCCACGACCTTCTGCGCCTCGGCGATCATCGCGAAGTAGACCCGGTTGGTCACGAAGCCCCACGCCATGGGCGTGTCCTTGACGACGACCGGGTTCTTGCCGCACGCGGTGGCGACGTCCCGGACCGCGGCCACGGTGTCGTCGCCGGTCTCGCGGGTCACCACGACCTCGGCGAGGCGCATCACCGCCGGGGGCGACGCCCAGTGCCAGCCGATGACCCGATCAGCCCGGTCGGTTGCCGCCGCCAGCGCCGCGATCGCGAACCCCGACGTGTTCGACGCGAGGATCGTCGGTGGGGGCGCGATGCGGTCGAGGTCGCGGAACACGCGCACCTTCAGCTCGAGTCGCTCCGGGACGGCCTCGACGACGAGGTCGGTGGCAGCCGCCTCCTCGAACGAGTCCGTGAACGTGAGGCGCGCCAGCGCGGCGTCGGCCTGCTCGCGCGTGAGCTTCCCCCGCTCGACCCCGCGCTCGAACCCGTACCGCCCGGTTGTCGCGTGCTCGCGGCCCGTGGCGAGCGCGCCGGGGTCGATGTCGTAGCAGATGCTCTCGTAGCCGGCGGTCGCGACGACCTGCGCGATACCGCTCCCCATCACGCCGGCTCCCATCACGCCGACGCGCTGTACGTCGCTCATTCGGCGACCTTGACGATGAGCTTGCCGGTGTTCTGGCCGCGGAACAGCTTGCGGAACGCGGCGGGCGCGTTCTCGAGCCCGTCGACGACGTCCTCCGCGTACCGGATCCTGTCCTCCTGCACCCACTGCCCGAGCTGCAGGATCGCGTCGAGGAAGCGATCCCGGTAGTCGAGCAGGATGAAGCCTTCCATCCGGCCTCGCTGTGGGATGAGATTCAGGATGTTGGTCGGACCGGGTGACGGCTCGGCCGTGTCGTACTGCGAGATCGCGCCGCACATGACGATCCGCGCGTGGAGGTTGATCTGCGCGAGCACGGCGTCGAGGATCTCGCCGCCGACGTTGTCGAACAACACGTCGATCCCGCGCGGGCACGTCTCCCGCAGCCGCGCACCGACGCCCCCGGCCTTGTAGTCGATGCACGCATCGAAGCCGAGCTCGTCGGTGACCCACGCGCACTTCTCCGGACCGCCGGCGAGTCCGACGACCCGGCAGCCGATGATCTTGCCGATCTGGCCCGCGACCGAGCCGACCGCGCCCGCCGCGCCCGACACCACGACGGTCTCACCCTCCTTGGGCTCGCCGATGTCGAACATCCCGAAGTACGCGGTCAGGCCGGTGACGCCGTACACGCTGAGGAACGCGGTGATCGGGTCCTGGCGGGGGATCGGCATCATGCCGGCAGGGCCCGACCCTGCGATCGCGTAGTCCGACCACTGCAGCATCCCGAGGACGAGATCGCCCTCCTGGTAGTTGGGGCTGCGCGACCGGACGACCTCGGCGATGCCGCCGCCGCGCATCGCGTCCCCGACCTGGATCCCGGGAACGTAGGTGTCGATGCCGTTCATCCACACCCGGATGGCGGGATCGAGCGACAGGTAGAGCGTGCGCACCAGCGCCTCGCCGTCGCCGGGCTCGGGAACGGGCGCTTCGACCAGCTCGAAGTCGCTGTCCTTGACCATGCCGGCCGGGTGCGCAGCCATCGTGATCACGCGCTGCGTCTTCGCATCGACCGCGCTCGTCATGCGGTCTCGTCCGGGAGCTCGATGCGGGCGAGCCACAACCCGGGCGCCTCGAGCTCCGCCGGCGTCGGCAGCATCCGCTCGGCCTCCCACAACCGGTTCAACCCCTGAGGTCCGGCCCGCTCGACGACGCCCGCGCAGAACGCCGCGCCCTGCTCGTAGTGGGCGCGCTCGAGCTTCAGCCCGAGCAGCCCCTCGATGAACACTTCCGCCTCACCCCGCTCCACCCGGTGCCGCTGCATCGCCTCGTGGATCTGCCCGAACGACGGGATGAGCTTCTCGCCGACGCGTTCGAGCACGGAGTCGGCGTACCCCTCGAGCACCGCGCACAGCAGTTGGAGCTGGCGGCGCGGCTCGTCCTGACGCGGCGACTGCATCGCGCCGAGGAGCGCGTCGGGATCCTCGGCGATCGATCCCAATGACGACGGGTCGCTCGGATCGAGGGAGCCGAATCGGGATTCGAGGGCGCCCGGGTCCACCTCGTACGCCGACACGTACTCGGTCGACAAGCGCACCAACCGGTCGCGCACCCACCGCACCGAACGCTCGGCGGCGTGCACGACCTCGTGCACCGCGAGGTAGAAGCGGAGGTCGGCCCGTTCGAGCGACCACGACTCCTCGAACGCGTCGATGTTCTGGACGACGAAGCACAGACTCGGCTCGTCGCTCGTCGGGAGGGGAAGGTCGTAGCGCCCGAGCGCGTGCTGCGCGAGGTACCCGACCATCGACCCTGCCTGCATCCCGAGCAGCGCTGGCGCCAGCATCTGCATCATCCCGCCGAGCATCTCGGGCCCGAACGGGCTCGCGCCCGGCGATCCGCCGGGCGGACCCGCCTCACCAGGCTCGAGCTCACCGAGCTCGGGGCCGGCGTCGCTCATCGCTTTTCCGAGCGTGGTCGCGAGCGCCTCGAGCACGGGCCGGAGCGCGTCGAGGTGGAGCGCCGCCCATCCTTGCGGGCCGAGCGTTCGGAGCGGCGCCGCGAACGTGGCGGGCAGGTCGGTCTCCGCCACGACGTGCGTCTGCGCGGCGCGCGCGAGCTCGTCGAGCTGCTCGTGCGCGGCGGGATCGATCGGCCGCTCGGTCCCGCCCTCGGTCGCGACCCATGCCGCGATCTGCTGTGCCACTTCCCAGTTGACCGGCCCCTGCGACTGGAGCATGCCCATGAGCTGGGAGAGGTCGAATCCCGCTCCGCCGAACGGCATCCCCGGGAGCCCGGACCCCTGCGACTCGTCGGGCGGCTCGCGCCGGTCGGGTTTGTCCGGCTCGTCGGGGTCGTCAGGTTGAGGACGGTCGCCCACGCGGCCAGTCTATGGACGTGGTTGCAATCGCAGTCACCGGCGCCTCCGGGCTCGTCGGCCAGCAGCTGCTCCCTCGTCTGGCCGACGACGATCGAGTGACGCGCCTGATCGGACTCGACGTCCGCGATCCTCGCCGGCGCGTCCGCGACTTCGACTTCCACCGCGTCGACATCGGCGGCGCCGAGCTCAAGCCGCTGCTCGAGGGAGCGGACGTGCTCGTCCACCTCGCCACCGTCGTCGACCCGATCCTGGACGAGGCGCTCATGGCGCGGGTCAACGTCGAAGGCACGCGGCGAGTCCTCGACGCCGCCGCCGCGGTGGGGGTGCACAAGGTCATTCGGGTGTCGAGCGCGGCGATCTACGGCGCGTGGCCCAACAACCCGGTGCCGCTGACCGAGGACGCCACCCTGCGGCCCAATCCGGGGTTCGCTCCGGCTGTGCACGCGGCCGAGGTCGAGCGGCTGCTCGGCGAATGGCGCGAGCAGCACCCCGCAGTCACCGTCACCACACTGCGGTCGGCTCCCGTGCTGGGCGCGGGCGCGGAACGACTCCCGTCGCGTCTGCTGCTGGGCCGGCCGCCCCTGCGCGTGCGGGGGGCCAATGCGCCGGTGCAGGTGGTTCACGTCGACGATCTGGTCTCGGCGCTCACTCTCGCGGTGGCCAAGGACCTCACCGGCACGTACAACGTCGCCGCCGACGGGTGGCTCAGCGCCGACGACGCCCGCGCCCTGTTGCCGCGCTCGCTCGTCCCTGCACTTCCCGCTCAGCTCCTGGAGCGGCTCTTGGCGCGCTTGTGGACGACGGGCCTCGGCGACGTCCCGCCCAGCGTCGTGCCCTACCTCGTCCACCCCTGGGTCGTGGCGAACGACCGCCTCAAAGCCGCCGGCTGGCACCCCAGAAACACCAACGAAGAAGCCATCATCGAAGGCCTCGACTCCCTCCCCTCCCCGAACTACGCGCGTGCGCTACTTCTCGCAGCAGCAGGCGCCGTGGCGACGGGCATCGCCGCAGGCGTCGTGTGGCGCTGGCGGATGCGAAAGCGGCGGCGTGACGGGGGGTCGTCGCCGACGAGTTCCGCGTAAACGCTGAGGAGGCGATGAACCCCCCGTCACGCCGCGTCTGCGCGCCGCTCCAGAGGAGTTATGCGCCAGCAGGGGCGAGATTCGCGCGGCGCCAGTCGTCCCACTCGTCGGTGAAGTAGCGCACGCGCGTCTTCTTGTACTCCTTGATGGACCACAGCAGCGCGTAGTCCTCGACGCCGGTCTCGGACTGGATCGCGGCGATGGTCTGCTCGCAGTCGCGGCCGTTGTGGCCGTGGACCATCGTGAACACCGAGTAGGGCCAGTCGTCGTACGTGGGTCGCTTGTAGCAATGGCTCACGAACGCGAAGCCCGCCATCCGCGGGCCCACCTCGTCGAGCTGCTCGTCGGGGACGGCCCACACGCCCATGGCGTTGGCCTTGTAGCCCGCGCTGCGGTGGTTCATGACCGCGGCGAATCGGCGCATGAGCTTGCGCTCCTTGAACGAGAGCAGCATGGCGAGCAGCGTCTCCTCGTCGGTGCCGATCTGCTCGGCTTCGGCTGCGAAGGGACGCTCGACGAGCGGCAGGTCCCCCTGCGAGACACGGATCGCGGCGATCTCGAGATCCGACAGCTCCGGCGCCTCCATGTGCTCCCTGCGCTCGGGTCGCTCGTGCTCCTCCACCTCCGCGCGCGCGTCGGCAGCGGTCTGCCCGGTCATGTCGAGCTTGACGCCGATCTTGTACAGCTTGAGCGTCGGCAGCTTCCGCGTGACGAGCGCACCGGATGTCCGGTGCAGCACCTCGATGTGATCGTCGAGCGAGTCGCCCGGCGGAACCGCGATCGTGTACCAGAGGTTGTACGCGTGATTGCGCTTGTAGTTGTGGCTCACGCCGGGGTGGGCGCTGATGATCTCGGCCGCCTCGTCGACCCGGTCCGGGTCGATCTTCGCGGCGACGAGCGACGAGCCGTAGCCGAGCGCCCGCGTGTCGAAGATCGCCGAGAGCTGCCGCAGCACCCCGAGCTCCTTCACGTGCGCGACGCGCGCTCGAACCTCGGCCTCGTCGATGCCGAAGCGCGCCCCGAGCGCGGCGTACGGGCGAGGCTCGAGCGGGAAGTCCCACTGGACCGCGTTCAGCAGCTCGCGATCGGCGTCCTCGAGGTCCTCGACGCGCAGCTCGCCGTTGTCTTTCTCCTTCATGACCCCCTCATCGTGCCGAGGCGGCTCGCACCCGGCAAATCATGGCGCACTGCCGTCACCGACCGGTCCCGAGCCCGCGGTCGACTGCGCATCCTGTTGATCGCCCAGCTCGACCGTGTAATGGCGTTTCCCTCGGTCGCGATACAGCGTGACGTTCAGCCGCTCACCCGGCTTGCGCTTGCCAACCTCGCTCATCAGCTGCGTCACGCTCGAGATGGCCGTGGGCGTACCCGTCTTCCCGAGATCGACGATCACGTCGCCCTGGACGACGCCCGCGCGGTCGGCCGGGCTCCCGGGCACGACCCCCTGGACACGCGCGCCGCCGCCGGGACGATCCGTGTCGTCGGTGGCCCACACCCCCAACCAGCCGTGCGCCGCGCTCCCGCGGGCGGTCAGCTGGGCGGCGACGTCGCGCGCCTGGTCGATCGGTAGCGCCAGCCCGGCGGTGGACGAGCCGGGCGGAACGACCAGGATCCCGATGACCGCGCCCCGGCCGTCGACGAGCGCGCCGCCGGAGTGCTCCTCGCCCGCGGTCATGTCGGTGTCGATGAGGCCGGGCACGGACACACCCTGCCCCCACACGAACGAGCGGTTGAACGAGGCGATCTCACCCACGTCCACCCACCGGTGGTGACCGGACGCCGAGACGGCCACGCCGACGACCTGTTGCCCCACCTCAAGGCCCTCTGACGCCCCGAGCGTGGCCGGGTACGTGCTGGCGGCGTCGACCGTGAGGAGCGCGAGGTCGGTGACGGGGTCACGGGCGGCTTCGGCCGCGGGCAGCGTGTGGCCGTCGGCGGTGATGACGGACACCGACGTGGCCCCTTCGAGCGCGTGCGCGCTCGTCAGGATCTGCCCCGCCTGCACGCAGACGCCCGACGCCTTGGTGGTGTCGTCGCCGCGCGTCATGCGCACCGCGACGACGCTCGGTGTCAACGAGGCCACGATCCGCTGGACAGCGCCGCTGCGCGCCGCCGGCTTGGCCGACTGCGTCGTATCGCTCCTCGTCAGCAGGACCACGACGCCGGCGACGCCGGCTACCACGGCCAGCCCGGCGGCGAGCGCCACCCAACGGGCGCGCGGCGTCGACCGCCGCCGTTTGGTGGCGACGAACGACGTCAACTCCGTGGGGTGAACCCAGGTCCGGTCCGAGGGGTCAGGCGGCGGGCCACCGGAGCGCTCGTCCTCCGGATCGTTGCCCGGCATGACGATGGAGTGTACGGCCGGGTTCATTCATCCCGGTCGCGGGTCAAATTGTCGCCGTCGCCGTCGCCGTCGCCGCCGTCGACCGGCTCCGGTGGGGCGCAGGCGCGCGAATCAGTACGATGACCTGCGTGCTCGCGCCGTCCTCCGGTCGCGACTGGGTCGCTCTCACGTCGCTGCCGCTTCCTGTCGAAGTTGCGAATGCCTGGGTCACCACACCGGGCAGTGGCGCGGTCGTCTCGTTCGTCGGCGTCGTGCGCGAGCACTCCGAGGGTCGAGCCGGCGTGCGCGGCCTGACCTACGAGGCGTACGAGGAGGAAGCGACGCGCCGCCTCACCGACATCGCCGACGAGCTCCGGCGGCGCTGGCCCGACGTCGAACGCGTCGCGCTCTTGCACCGCGTCGGCGACCTCGCGCTCTCCGAGCCGTCCGTTGTCGTCGTGGTCTCGGCTCCACACCGCGCCGACGCGTTCGAAGCGGCCCGCTTCGGCATCGACACGCTGAAGGAGACCGTCCCCATCTGGAAGCGTGAGCACTGGGACGGCGGCTCCGAGTGGGCCGATCACTCCCACGTCGCCCGTCCTGTCCGCCAGACGACCAGGTCCGGGTGATCTGCCCTGGCTCGCGACCTCGCCATCGACCTCGGGACCGCCAACACGCTGGTGTACTCGCGCGGCGAAGGCATCATCGTCAACGAGCCGACCGTCATCGCGCTCAACAGCCGGACCAACGAAGTGCTCGCGATCGGCCACGAGGCGTGGCAGATGATCGGCCGGACACCGGGGTACATCGTCGCCGTCCGCCCGCTGCGCGGCGGCGCCATCACGGACTTCGAGATCACCGAGCGTCTCATCCGGATGCTGTTCCAACGGGCCGGTGTGTCGCGCTTCTACCGGACGCGTGTGCTCATCTGCGTGCCGTCGGCCATCACCCACGTCGAGCAACGCGCCGTGCTCGAAGCGGCCCGGCGGGCCGGCGCGGCGCAGACGTTCCTCATCGAGCAGCCCATGGCCGCCGCCATCGGCGCGTCGCTGCCGATCCACGAGCCGCTCGGCAACATGATCGTCGACGTCGGGGGCGGCACCTCCGAGGTCGCGGTCATCTCGCTCGGCGGCGTCGTCGCGCTCGAGGCGGTGCGCGTCGGCGGCTTCGACATGGACGCCGCCATCCAGGCCTACGTCCGACGTGAGTACGGCGTCGCCATCGGAGAGCGCACCGGCGAGGAGATCAAGTTCGCGATCGGGTCAGCGTTCTCCAGCGGCGACCAGTACAAGGCCGAGGTCCGCGGGCGCGACCTGACCACCGGCACCGCCAAGATCATCATGCTGAGCCCCGAGGAGGTGCGCGAGGCGGTCGACGAGCCCGTCCGCGCCATCCTCGAGATCATCGTGCGCGCCCTGTCGCAGACCCCGCCCGAGCTCGCGCAGGACCTCATCCTCCAGGGCATCCACCTCGTCGGCGGCGGCGGCATGCTGCGCGGCATGGACCAGCGCATCTCCAAGGAGACATCGCTTCCCGTCCACCTCGTCGACGCCCCCCTCGAGTGCGTCGTCCACGGCGCCGGCCGCTGCCTGGAGTCGTTCGACCGTCTCAAAGAGATGTTCATGGACCGCCCCAGCCGCTGACCCCGGGTCGGCCGGAGCCGGGCCTCATCTGGCGGCACCGGAGGGATCGCCGCCGCCTCACCGTTTACGGGCAAATCGGCGGCGACGACCCTCCGGCACCGCCTCGGTCCGCCGCCTGGCGTCGCCGGCGGTCAATCGGCCAGCAAGTCTTCCGCTGCTTGGCGGACTTGCCAGTCGCGGTCGTCGAGGGCGGTGCGGAGGGCGGCGTCGACGGCGGGGCCGGTGAACGGGGAGAGGGCGAGCACGGCGCGGCGGCGGACGGCGGGCTTGTCGCGGCATGCGGCGAGGAGGGCGGGGAGGCCGGCGGGGTCGCCGAGGGCGCCGAGGGCGGCGACAGCCGCTTCCCGCGCGAGCGGGTCGTCGTGCTCGCCGGCCACCGCGACGAGGGCGGCGGTCGCGCCGGCGTCGACGGCCGCCGGGCCGAGCTCGCCGAGGGCCCACGCGGCCGCCTCGGTGACCGTGACGTCGTCGTCGCCGAGGAGCTCGAGCAGCGGGCGGGCGGGCGCGGAGAGCGCGGGTGCGAGCTCGGCCGCGCGTCGTCGCACGCCCGGCGCAGGATCCGCCAGGGCGCGCCGCCACGCGGTTGTCGCCCGACGCCGTCCGCCGGCGCGAGCAAGCGCGCCGAGTGCGGCGGTACGCACGCGCGGATCCGGGTCGCTCCGAGCTGAGGCTTCGAGCTCGGCGGGTGCACCCGCCGGCAGTCGCGTCCGGAGTCCGAGCGCGGCGGCGTCGGCAGCGCGTTCGACGGCCGAATGGTCGGTGGGGCCCGCGTCAGCCACGCGCTCGACCCTACGTCGCGCGGCTTCACCCCGGTCGGTGCATGGCAGGCTCTGCGCGGAGACGGCGGCTTTGCCGACCGTCGTAGCAGAGCCGGAGCCTGCGACGGCGAAGGATGAGAAATGACCACTGACAGCGGCGTCCCCCCGGCGCCGCAACCGCCTTCAGCGCTCGCTCCGCCGCGGCGTCGCCGCCGGTCGCTCGTCGCCGGCGGCACGATCGTCGGCATCGTCCTCGTGGTGGTCCTCGTGGCCGGCGCGCTGATCCGGCTGCCGTACGTCCTGATCGCGCCGGGGATGGCGAGCTCGGTGGAGCGCGTCGTGAAGGTCGACGGCGCGCCCACGTACAAGCATCACGGTGAGCTCCTGTTCCTGACCGTGTCGGTCTCCAGTGACCGCCCGAGCGTGTTCGCCGTCCTCTCGGGCTGGCTCGACGACGACACCGACGTCGTCTCCGAGGACGACGTGCTCCAGGGTCGGTCACGGGTCCAGGACGAGCGCCTCAGCAAGCTCGAGATGGCCGATTCGCAGGCGACCGCCAAGCGTGTCGCGCTGGAGCGTCTCGGATACACCGTGCCCGTGAGCGGCCAAGGCGCGGTCGTGACCGCCGTGCAGAAGCGCGCCCCCGCCGACGGCAAGCTGCGCGTCGGCGACGTGATCACCGCGGTCGACGGTCAGCCGGTCACGCTCTCGGACGACCTCGGCCCGATCGTGCGCAGCCGCCCAGCCGGCGAGCCGGTCACGTTCACCGTCCAGCGCGACGGCGCGAGCTCGGGTGTGACCGTCACGAGCCGGGCCACGCCGCAAGGGCCGTGCCAGGGGCGCGCCCAGGTCGGGATCTCGACGGCGACGCGCAGCGAGAAGTTCGATTTCCCCGTCGACGTCAGCATCGACACCGGGCGGGTGAGTGGTCCGTCGGCCGGGCTCGCGTTCACCCTCACGATCCTCGACGAGCTCACGCCCGGCGACCTGACCGGCGGCAAGAAGGTGGCGGTGACGGGGACCATCCAGCCCGACGGCACGGTGGGGCCGATCGGCGGAGCGGAGCAGAAGGCCATCACGGCCCGGAAGGCCGGAGCCAAGCTGTTCCTCGTCCCGGCGGCGGAGGTCAAGGAGGCGCGGGGGCGGGCCGAGGGCATGAAGGTGGTGGGGATCCGGACGCTCGACGACGCCCTCAAGGAGCTGACGAAGTTCGGTGGGGACGAGACGGGGGTGCCGCCGGCCGCACCGGTTCCGCAGTGCTGAGAGCCTGAGACTCCCCCTACAGTTGCGCCGATGGCGAACCACGAGCCTTCCCAGCCCGGCTCGGACGACACGCCGGACGAGCCGCCGCTCACACCCGAGCGCATCGAGCAGCAGGCCTTCGCCAAGGCCCGGAAGGGCCTGGACGAGAAGGAGGTGCGCGCCTTCCTGCGCCGGGTCGCCGACGAATTCGACGCCCTGAACGCGCGCCTGACCGGCCTCGAGGAGAAGGTACGAACGCCGGCGCTGCCCTCGCGGGAACAGCTCGTCAACCTGGTGGGCGAGGAGGTCGCGCGCACGCTGCACTCAGCCGAGAAGGCGGCGGAGGAGGTCGCGGCGCGAGCGCGCGAGAACGCGACCCGCATCGAGCGGGCGGCGAACGAGGAGGCGGCGCGCGTCCGCAGCGGGCAGCTCGAGCAGGCGACGCAGGACGCCCACGCCATCGTCGAGGCGGCCCGCCAGCGGGGCCGCGAGATGGTGGCGGAGGCTCGAGCGCTTCGCGAGCGAGTGATCTCCGATCTGAACCGGCGTCGCGACATGCTCCGGTCCTACATCGAGCAGTTGCGCACCGACCGCGACCGCTTCGCCGAGGCGTACCGCGTCGTGCGCGACACCGTGTCCGATGCCAACGAGGTGCTGACGCGGTTCGGGTCCGGGCGGCCGTTCCCGCCCGTCACGGCCGACGCCGGCCCCGCGCCCGCCTACCCGTCAGAGCTGAAACGGCCGACCGAGCCGGAAGCACATGTGCCCGCACCGTCCAGCGAGCCCGAGCCCGAGCCGGCGACGGACGCGCCACCCGACGGCGGGGCGGAAGCAACCGGCATCGGCCTCGGCGAGCTGCCGGGGCGCACCGAGCCCACGACGGCGCCCCGGCCCGAGCCGCAGGCGGTCAGAGCCGGGGGAGCCGACGGTGAGGACGGCGCCGACGGTACGGGGTCGGAACCGCAGCCGGTTCGGGAGGATGAACCCGAACCGCCGCGCCCGCCCGAGCGGCGTCCCGAACCAGAGCCGCTCGAAGCCGCGGCACCCCAGCCGAGGCCCCCGCGCGAGCCCGATGCGCCACGCGAGCCCGGACGTCAGCACGCGCACCAGCCGGAGCTGGACCCCACCGCCGTGTCCGAGCCGCAGCCGGGGGAGGACGACAGCGACGTCGACGCGCTCTTCGCACGCATTCGTGCCGGACGGGAGGACGCAGTCGAGAACGCTGAGCCCAGCCTCGACGACGAAAGCGGGACGCGGGAGCACGGCCCGGCCGGGACGGCGACGAAGTCGGCCGACACGGCGGTGCTCGACCAGCCGGAGGCCGAGCCGCGTCCCGATACCGCAGGCGACGCGGTCGTGCTGGCGCGCCGCGACGAGCTCCTGACCCCGGTCGCCCACGACCTCGCTCGGCGTTGCAAACGGGTGCTGCAGGACGAGCAGAACGTCGTGCTCGACGCGCTGCGTCGCCAGCGCGGGCGCGCGACTGCCGACACGCTGTTGCCGCCGCTCCCGGAGCAGGTCGCCAACTGGGCGGAGGTCATGGCGCCCGCGATCATCGAGGCGTATGTCGCCGCGCGAGCGGCAGCCTCGCCGGGTCGAGAGCCGGTCAACAGTGCTCCGCAGCGCATGGTCACCGGGATGGTCGAGGTGCTCGTCACGCCGCTGCGCGAGCGTCTCCTGGCCGCCGTCGGCGACACCCTCGCCCAAGATGCCGAGCCCGACGTGATCGCACAGCGGATCGGCGCCCGATACCGCGAGTGGAAGGGCGAGGAGCTCGATAGCCGCATCGGCGATCTCCTCGCCGCCGTGTACGCGCGTGGCGTCTACGACGCTGCGCCCGAAGGGTCCAAGCTGCGCTGGGTCCCGGCCGAGCAGGGCCAGTGCCCGGACGCCGACGACAACGCGCTCGAACCGACGCGGCGCGGCGAGCGGTTCCCGACCGGTCAGCAGTTCCCGCCCGCGCATCCCGGCTGTCGATGCTTGCTCGCCGTCGTGCACGAGCAGTGAGCACATAAGCACGCGACCGGGAACGCTCGAACCCCGGCGGTAGGCTCACCGACCGATGCGCGTACCGACCACGCAACGTCGCAAGCGAAGTTTCCGTATTCGCGGATGGATCATCGGCGGCGTCATCGTGCTGCTGATCCTGCTGTTCAGCCTGCGCGGTCTGGCCGGGTTCTTCACCGATTTCCTGTGGTTCGACTCGGTGGGTCAGGGAGGCACGTGGCGGGCGCTGCTCTCGGCCAAGGTCGTGCCGGCGCTCGTGTTCACGGTCGTGTTCTTCGTGATCATGCTGACGAGCCTGCTGATCGCCGACCGCCTCGCCCCGAAGTACCGCTCCATGGGCCCCGAGGACGAGCTGGTCGAGCGCTACCAGCAGTTCGTGTCGTCGTACCAGGGCCGCATCCGGGTCGGCGTCTCGCTGTTCTTCGCGTTGATCGCCGGGGTCGGAGTCGCGTCCCAGTGGCAGGAGTGGGTGCTGTTCACGCACCGGGTCGATTTCGGGGTCAAGGACGCGCAGTTCAACAAGGACATCGGCTTCTACGTGTTCCAGCTGCCGTTCCTGCGCTTCATCGCCGACTGGCTGTTCGCCGGTCTCGTGATCGTGCTGCTGGTGACGGCGGTCGCGCACTACCTGAACGGCGGCATCCGGTTCCAGAGTCCGTTCCAGCGGGTGACGCCGCAGGTGAAGGCGCACCTGTCGGTGATCCTCGCCGTCATGGCGCTCGTGAAGACGGCGCAGTACTACCTGGACCGCTTCAACCTGGACTTCTCGGCTCGCGGTGTCGTCACCGGCGCCAGCTACACGGACGTCAAGGCGCAGCTCCCGGCGCTCAACCTGTTGATCTTCATCTCGATCGTCGCCGCCGGGCTGTTCATCTGGAACATCTGGCGCCGCGGCTGGGTGCTGCCGATCATCGCCGTCGGGCTCTGGGGCTTCGTCTCGATCGTGATCGGCACGATCTATCCCGCCGGCGTGCAGAAGTTCCGCGTCGAACCCAATGAGTTCCAGAACGAACAGCGGTACATCGACCGCAACATCGCGGCGACGCGCGACGCGTTCGGGCTCGCGAAGGTCCAGAACAAGCTCTTCGACTATCAGCAGAATCTCGACGCCGCCGTCGTCAACCAGAACATCGCGTCGATCGACAACGCGCGCCTGTGGGATCCGAACGTGATCCAGTCGACCTACCAGTCGCTGCAGGGACTGCAGACCTTCTACAAGATCGACGACGTCGATATCGACCGCTACCAGATCGGCGATCAGATGCGGCAGGTCGTGCTCTCGGCGCGCGAGATCAACCAAGGTGAGCTTCCGAGCCAGTCGTGGGTGAACCAGCACCTCGTCTACACACACGGCTACGGGATCGTCTCCTCGCCGACGAACGTCGCCGCCGACGACGGGAACCCGGAGTTCCTCCAGAGCGGCATCCCGGTCGCCAAGGACGCGCCGATCTCGCTCGACGCCCCCGACCTGTATTTCGGCGAGCGTCAGCCGGGGTACGCGCTCGTCGACGCCAACCAACGCGAATTCGACTACTCGCGGCCTGGCCGCGCCGACGCGACCACCCGCTACACCGGAAAGGACGGCGTCAAGCTCGACAACATCCTCCGCAGGGCCGCGTTCGCGTTGCGCTTCGGCGACATCAATCCGCTCATCTCCGGGCAGGTCAACAGCAACACCAAGGTCCTCTACGTCCGCGACGTCAAGGACCGCGTGAAGAAGCTGGCCCCGTTCCTCGACTTCGACGCCGATCCGTACCCCGTCGTCAGCGGCGGCCGCGTGACGTGGGTCCTCGACGCGTACACCACGACGAGCCGGTACCCGTATTCACAGATGACGTCGGGCCCGAGCGACACCGGCCTCGACCACAGCTTCAACTACGTGCGCAACTCGGTGAAGGCCACGGTCGACGCCTACGACGGCACGGTGAAGTTCTACGTCATCGACCCCAAGGACCCGTTGATCAGGTCCTACCGCAAGGCGTTCCCCGATCTGTTCACCGACTTCGACAAGATGCCGAAGGATCTCCAGGCGCACCTTCGGTACCCCGAGGACCTCTTCCGGGTGCAGTCGGACGTGTACGCGCGCTACCACGTCACCGAGAGCCGGCGCTTCTACCAGGGCAGCGCCAAGTGGCTCCTGTCACCGGACCCGGGCTCGGGTCGCCTGACGCAGGCACAGCTCCAAGCCGCGGCCCCGACGGCGCCGAACCGGAAGGGCGCGACGTCGACCGGCGCGCGCATGCGGCCCTACTACCTGTTCATCAATCTCCCCGGGGAGCAGCAGCCGAGCTTCATCATTCTCCAGCCCTTCGTCCCGGTGTCGGCCGGGAACAAACAGACGCGCCTGGTGTCGTTCATGACCGCGAGCTCGGACCCGCGGAACTACGGCGACTTGACGGCGTTCGAGATGCCGCAGGGGGAGTCGGTGCTCGGGCCGGTGCAGATCGACAACCGCATCAAGAGCACCCCCGCGGTCTCCCAACAGCTCACGCTGCTGAACCAGCAGGGCTCGACGGTGATCCAGGGCAGCCTCCAGCTGATCCCGGTCGGCAAAAACTCGATCCTGTACATCCGGCCGTTCTACGTACAGGCCGCCGGGGAGTCGAGCTTTCCGCAGTTCCGGTTCGTCGTCGTGTCGTACGGCGGGCAGGACGCCGTCCTGGCGTCCACGGTCAACGACGGCCTGGCCCAGCTGTTCGGCCAGCCGCCGGCGCAGCCACTGCCCGGTGGTGGCGCGGCGCCGACCACCCCCACCCCCACCCCGCCCGCGGGCGGCAACGTGCAGGACCTGCTGAACCAGGCCGCCGCCAAGTATCAGCAGGCCCAGGATGCGTTGCGTCAGGGCGATCTGGGTACCTACCAGCAGCTGATCAATCAGGTCGGCGATCTCATCAACCAGGCCCAGCAGGCGGCCGGCACCGGCGGCGTGGGGACGACCACGACGACGGCGCCCGCCCGCCAAACTGCCGCCGGCGCGGGCTCAGCGGGGCCGTGAGGCCCAGCGGGGCGGTGAGCCCCAGCGGCGACCGGGCCGGGCGGGGGGCGTGCCGCCGGGAATTGTCGGCGGGCGCCGGGGATTGTTACTATCGACGTAGTGGAAATCCCCCGGATCGCCTGTCCCCCCGGGAGATCCGACCCCGAGACCGCCACCCGGTAGCGGAGGCGAGCGCGTGATGGCAGTGAGTGGAATCGATCTCGGCAAGTACAAGCTCGGCTGGTCCGACAGCACGGACGATTACGCCTTCATCCCGAAAAAGGGCCTGAACGAGCAGATCGTCCGTGAGATCTCGGGCCAGAAGAGCGAGCCGGACTGGATGCGCGACTTCCGGTTGAAGTCGCTGAAGCGGTTCGAGCGCAAGCCGATGCTCGAGTGGTTCGCCAAGAACATGCCGACCATCGACTTCGACGACATCTACTACTACCTGAAGCCGACCGACAAAGGGGAGGTCGCCGACAACTGGGACATGCTCCCCGAGTCGATGAAGGCGACGTACGAGAAGCTCGGCATCCCCGAGGCGGAGCGGAAGTACCTCGCGGGCGTGACGGCGCAGTTCGAGAGCGAGACCGTCTACCACAGGAACCGTGACGAGCTTGCCAAGCAAGGCGTGCTGTTCACGGACATGGACACCGCGGTGCGCGAGTACCCGGAGATCGTGCGCGAGCACTTTGCGACGGTCATCCCTCCGGGGGACAACAAGTTCGCCGCGCTCAACTCGACCGTGTGGTCGGGCGGCTCGTTCATCTACGTGCCGCCGGGCGTGCACGTCGAGATGCCGCTCCAGGCGTACTTCCGCATCAACGCCGAGAACGCGGGCCAGTTCGAGCGGACGCTGATCATCGCCGACGAGGGCGCCTCGGTGCATTACGTCGAAGGCTGCTCGGCTCCGATCTACACCGGCGACTCGCTGCACTCCGCCGTGGTGGAGCTCATCGCGAAGCCAGGCGCGCGCATCCGGTACACCACCATCCAGAACTGGTCGCCGAACGTCTACAACCTGGTCACGAAGCGGGCCAAGGCCGAGCGCGAGGCGACCGTCGAGTGGATCGACGGCAACATCGGCTCGAAGCTGACGATGAAGTACCCGTCGGTCGTGATGACGGGGCCGAAGGCCCACGGCGAAGTGCTGTCGGTCGCGTACGCCGGCGAAGGCATGCACCAGGACGCCGGGGCCAAGATGACCCACGTCGCGCCCGACACCACGTCGATCATCGAGTCGAAGTCGATCTCGAAGGACGGCGGGCGCACGACCTACCGCGGCCTGGTGAAGGTCGAGGAGGGCGCCCACAACGTGAAGAGCCACGTGCGCTGCGACGCTCTGATCCTCGACGAGGACAGCCGCTCCGACACGTACCCGTACATGGAGATCGAGGAGAAGGACGCCCGCATCGGGCACGAGGCCACGGTCTCGAAGGTCGGTGAGGACCAGATCTTCTATCTGATGAGCCGCGGGCTGAGCGAGCAGCAGGCGACGGCGATGATCGTGAACGGCTTCATCGAGCCGATCGTCAAGACGCTGCCGATGGAGTACGCGGTCGAGCTCAGCCGGCTCATCGAGCTCAACATGGAAGGAGCGGTTGGCTAACCGCTCCATGACTGCGTTCACGCCTGAAGCCGCGCGCGCGCTCGGCGGGCCGGACTGGCTCGTCGAGCGTCGTCTTGCTGCGGCCGAGCAGATCGGCGGGGTCACCTGGCCCACGGACGCCGAGGAGGTCTGGCGGTACAGCCGCATCGACGAGTTCGATCTCGATCGCTTTCGGCCGCCGGCGCTCGACGAGTTGGGCGAGCCGGGGCCGGAGCCGGCGCCGGGCGGGGGACCGGTCGCAGCCGAGGCAGGTGAGCGAGCCGGGCTCGTGGTCGTGCGCAACGGCCGGGTCGTGCACCACGAGCTCGATGACGCGCTCGCGGGGAAGGGCGTGGTCGTCTGCGGGCTCGCGACGTGCGAGGAAGCCGACGTCGCCGAATTGCTCGGGTCGTGCTCGCAGGCGTCGCCCGACGCGTTCACGGTCCTACACGACTCGTTCCTCGCCGGCGGCGCGTTCATCAAGGTTCCTGCCGGCGTCGTCGTCGACAAGCCGATCATCGTCCTCCACTGGTCGGAGGGCGAAGGCCTCGTGACGTTCCCGCACACGCTGGTCGTCGCGGACGAGAGCTCGGAGATCACGGTCGTCGACCGCTTCGGCTCGCCCGATGTCGGCGATTCCGGCCATCTCGTCGACGCCGTCGTCGAGCTCGTCGTCGGCGACAACGCCCGGCTCCACTACCTGTCCGTGCAGGAGCACGGCCCGACGACGTGGCAGGTCGCGCTGCAGCGCGCCCATGTCGGGCGTGATGCGTCGCTGCACTCGTCGGCAGTCGCGTTGGGGGGCGACTACGCGCGGCTGCGGAGCGAGTCGCTGCTCGGGGGCGACAATGCCCAGAGCGATCTCATGGCCGTCTACTTCGGCGACCACACCCAGATGCTCGACTTCCGCACGCTCCAGGACCACGACGCCCCCAATACCCGCAGCGATCTCCTGTTCAAGGGCGCGGTCGAGGATCAGGCGCATTCGGTGTACTCGGGGCTCATCCGGCTCCGCCCGGACGCCCGGAAGGCGGTCGCGAACCAGACGAATCGCAACCTCGTGCTGACTGAGGGCGCCGGGGCCGACTCGATCCCCAACCTCGAGATCGAGGCCAACGACGTAAAGTGCTCGCACGCGAGCGCGGTCGGTCCCATCGACGAGGACCAGCTCTACTACCTCGAGAGCCGCGGCGTTCGGCCGGAGGACGCCGAACGCCTGATCGTCCTGGGCTTCTTCGACGACGTGCTGGAGCGACTGCCGGTCCCGACGCTGGTCCGCGCACTCCGGCGCAGCGTGGTCGAGAAGGTGGAGCACCGCCATGGGTGACCTGCGCGTGTGCTCGGTCAAGGACGTCGAGCCCGGTTCGGCAAAGCTCTTCGACGTCGACGGCCAGCGGCTCTGCGTCGTGCACATCGGTGACGACTTCTACGTCATCGACGACACGTGCTCGCACGCGGATTACTCCCTCTCGGAGGGTGACGTCTGGGAGGACGAGCTCGAGATCGAGTGTCCGAAGCACGGCTCCACGTTCTCGCTCGAGACCGGTGATCCTGCGACGCTGCCCGCCACGCAGCCGGTACGCGTGTACGACGTCAAGATCGACGGGGACGATTTGGTGGTGACGAACGCGTGAGCACGCTGCGGATCGCCGGGCTGCGGGTCGCGGTCGCCGGGCAGGAGATCTTGCGCGGCGTCGACCTCGAGATCGCCTCGGGTGAGGTGCACGCGCTCATGGGCCCGAACGGCTCGGGCAAGTCGACGCTCGCCCACGCCCTCATGGGCCGGCTCGAGTACGAGGTGCTCGACGGCTCGGTCACCCTCGACGGCGACGAGCTGGTGGGCCTGCCGACGTGGGAGCGCGCGGCGAAGGGTCTGTTCCTCGCGATGCAGTACCCGGTCGAGGTGCCGGGCGTGCGCCTGGTCGACTTCCTCGCCGCCGCCATCCGCGGCCGGGGCGGGGAGCCGAACGGGTTGGCGGACCGGCTGGCGAGCGAGGCGGAGCGTCTCGCGGTCGGCGACCAGTTCCTGACCCGCGGGGTCAACGTCGAGTTCTCCGGCGGCGAGCAGAAGCGCGCCGAGACGCTCCAGCTTGCCGTGCTCGAGCCCAAGATCGCCGTCCTCGACGAGATCGACTCCGGCCTCGACGTCGACGCCTTGCGCGACGTCGCTCGACGCGTGGAGGCGCAGACCGAGGACCGCGACCTGGGCGTGCTCGCCATCACCCACTACGCCAGCCTCCTGAGCGAGCTGCGTGCGGACCGGGTGCACGTCATGCTGGCGGGGCGCGTGGTGACGAGCGGCGGGCCGGAGCTGGCCGACGAGCTCGAGCGCGTCGGCTACGAGGGCCTGGCCGAGAAGCTGGGCATCGACACCCTGGCGGTCGAGGCGGCTGCGGAGCAGGATCCCTTCACCGACTCGACGATCGAGTCGAACCCCTTCGCCGACCCGCTCGCCTGACCGTAGTAGCCGCGCTTGACTGTGCACGTACGCAGCCAATCGAAGGGGAACGTCGATGCATGCGGTAGTCGGGCGGGTCAAGATCGACACAGGTCGAGAGGACGAAGCGCGGAAATTCCTCCACGAGTTTGTTGTGCCTTCGGCCAAGGGAATGGCGGGCTTTGCCGGCGGGTACTGGACGCGCGCACTGGACGAAGACACCGGAAGCTCGCTGGTGCTGTTCGATTCCGAGGAGAATGCTCGCGCCGCCGCCGCACAGATGGCCGAGGGCCCGCCACCGGGTGGTCCTGTGAGCTTCATGAGCGCGACTGTCTGTGAGGTGCTCGCTCAGGCCTAGGTCGCACACGCCGACGCAGAGCAGGCAGAATCGCTCGGGGCAGGAGGAGCACCAAATGGGGCAGGGGCAGTTCGTGCACAGCGTCGCCAGCGGCGACCCGACGTCGGGCTCGATCGTCCTGTGGACGTGCGTCACGCCCGACGATCCCGAGGCACGGGCGGACATCCCGGTGCGCTGGGAGATACTGAGCGGGTCCTCTGACGTCCGCGTCGCGAGCGGCGAAGCGGTCGCGTCCCCGGAGCACGACTACACCGTGCACGTCGCCGCCGACGGGCTCGCAGGCGATACGGCATACCGCTATCGCTTCGAAGCAGACGGTGTGACCTCGCCGGTCGGTCGGTTCCGAACGCTCCCGATCGAAGCTCCCGCTGCGCAGTTCGGGGTCGTCGCATGCGCGAAGTTCAACGCCGGCTACTTCAACGCGTACCGGGCAGTCGCAGCTCGCAATGACCTCCTTTTCGTCATCTGCCTCGGCGACTACATCTACGAGGCCGCGAACCGCCCACCTGCCTCACAGACGCCCGGCGCTGACATCGGGCGGGACTTCTCCCCGCTCCACGAGTGCTACACGCTCGCGGACTACCGCGAGCGCTACTCCCAGTATCGGCGCGACCCCGACGCGCAAGCGATGCACGAAGCCCACGCCGTCTTCGCGACCATCGACGACCACGAGCTGGCCGACAACGCGTGGGCCGGCGGCGCCCAGGAGCACGACCCGGCGCAGCACGGCCCGTGGAGCGACCGCGCGCACGGGGCGTTGCAGGCGTGGGAGGAATGGATGCCCACGATGCGCCGTCCGGTGACTGGCGCGGATCCGATCTACCGGCGGGTCGACGTGGGATCGCTCTTCACGCTCATGCTGCTCGAGACGCGCACGAACCGGTCCTCACCCGAGGAGACCGATCCGGGCAAGCGCACCGAGCTCGGGCCCGAACAGCTCGATTGGATGCGGGACGTCGCGTCGACCACGAGCAACCCGTGGCTCTTCATCGGCGTCCCTTCCACGGTGGTGCCGTTGTGGGATCCGACCCTCGACGAGGACGCGTCGTTCGCGCTCCGGAAGCTCAAGCTGGTCGAGCCGAAGGAAGGCACCCCGTTCCACGACCTCTGGGACTCGTTCCCGGGTGAGCGCCACGCGTTCGTCGGGCTCCTGCGATCGACGCCCGCAGTACCGGTCGTCCTGAGCGGCGATGTCCACGTCGGGCTCGAATCGGAGCTTCGCGAGAACGGCGAGCTGATCGCGCACGAGTGGACTACGCCCTCGGTGACGTCGCAGAACCTCGACGACAAGATGGGGTGGCCGCTACGCGAGCGCTCGCCGCATTACGAGGAGCGGGTACAGGCCGCGCTCCCGCACATCCGGTGGTGCGACTTCGACAGCCACGGCTACATGGTCGTCACCGTCGACGGCGCGCAGGCGAGCTGTGAATGGTGGGCGGTCGACACGGTCCTGTCACCCTCGGAGGCGACGGCGTCGACGCATACCACCTCGGTACGTCACGCCCCCCGAGGCTGATCGACGAGCCGCGCCCTGGCGGTCAGCCGGCACGGCTGACCGCGCGACACGCGGTGTGGCTACGAGGCGGGCGGCGGCTCTTGCGTCGGCTCACCCGGGGGTGGGATCGGCTCGGGCGACGCCGGCGGCGCCGTGCCGATCGGGGTCGAGGACGTGATGTGCGCGGGCGAGCCGCCGAAGACATACACCGGCTCGCCTCGGTTCACGAGGTTGTGGAAGTACTCGGAGATGTGCATCGGGATTCGTACGCAGCCGTGGGACGCCGGCGTGACCGGCACCGACTCGTAGCCGTGCACCGCGATGCCCTTGTTGAAGTAGTACGGGTTGTAGAGCTGCCCGAGCGGCGACTTGTCCCAGCCGGATCGAAAGTCGTAGAACGCGTATTTCCCCGACGGTGTCGTCGCGTCCTCGCACACGTGCGCGGTCGGGTTCTCCCGCGGCGTGTCGTAGCAGTAGTTCTCGCCCGAGCCCGACGACACCGTGGTGAGGAGCTTCGGCTGGTAGCTCTCGTACAGCGTCAGCGTCTGCGACGTGATATCGACCTCGGTGCGGTTCGGTTCGGGCTCCGTGGCCTGCGGCTGCTTGTACTGAAAGAAGTTGAGCGCGAAGACGTCCCCGTCGGTGATGCGGCCGTTCGGAACGCCGCCCCCGAGCTTCTGGAGTGTCTGCGCCGCGTAGGCGGTCTTCTGGTCGTACACGCCGTCGACCGGCCCCGGATCGAAGTGGATGTCGGCCATGCGCTGCTCGTACGCCTGCACCTCGGGCCCGGTCGAGCCGATGCCGACGCTCCCGCCCGGCGGCGGGGGCAGGTTCGCCCACGGCGGCTGGATGATCGTCGTGGGCGGAATGGTGGTGGTCGTCGGCGCCGGCGCGGTGGTGGTCGTCGGGGCGGCGGTGGTGGTGGTCGGCGCCTGCGCCTTCGAGTCGGACTTGGTGTCGCGCAATGCCGAGCCGGCGACGGCGATGCCCGAGACGGCCAGCGCCGCGATCACGAGCGAGACGAGCACGGGGGGACGAAATACCTGCCTCAGCGGAGATCTCCTTGCGATGCTCGGAGGTGCAATCGTACGGGCTGGATGCGCCGTCCGGTGCGCACCCTCTCCGCTCCGGCGAGCTGCCCGCGCGTAGTCCACCCCAAACTTGACCGTACGGTCAAGGTATAGGGTGCGGCAGACCACGGACCGGGGGGTGCGCGTGCGGTTCTTCTCGTTCCACCTGATGCCCTACACGAGGCTGTCGCCCGACTACGACGGCCCGGCCTGGGTGACGTGCCCCAACGACCTGTACAACCCGCAGGTCGGCGAGGAGCTCTACAACACCTACATCGACGAACTCATCTACGCCGAGGAGGTCGGCTTCGACGGCGTCTGCGTGAACGAGCACCACCAGAACGCCTACGGCAACATGCCGTCGCCGAACCTGATCGCTTCGATCCTCGCCCGGCAGACGAGCCGCATCCGGGTGGCCGTCGTCGGGAACGCGCTCCCGCTCTACGACCCGCCGACCCGGGTCGCCGAGGAGTTCGCCATGATCGACGTGATCAGCGGCGGGCGCCTGATCGCCGGCATGGTCGTCGGCGGCGGGCCCGAGTACTACTCGTTCTCGGTGAACCCCGCGCACGCCCGCGAGCGGTTCCAGGAGGCCCACGACCTCATCAAGAAGGCGTGGACGACGCCCGGTCCGTTCGAGTGGGTGAGCAAGCACTACCGGATCCGGTACGTCAACCCGTGGCCCCGCCCGCTCCAGACGCCGCATCCGGAGATCTGGATCCCGGGCGCCGGGTCCATCGAGACGATGGAGTTCGTCGCCCGCAACCGGTACGCGTACATGGGCATCCCGTACTTCCACCTCGACGTCTTCAAGCGGTACTTCTCGATGTTCCGGGACGCCTGCGAGGCCGAGGGATACGAGGCCGACCCGCTCCAGGCCGGCTGGCTGGTGCCCATCTACGTCGCCGAGACCGACGAGCAGGCCCGGCGCGAGTACGAGGAGCACCTCTGGTACTTCGTGAAGCGCCTGCTCCCCGGCATCACGATCCAACCGCCCGGGTACACGTCGGTGCGGTCGCTCGCCAGCATCCTGAAGTCGGCGGGCACGTTCATGCTCAACGTGGAAACGTGGGACCAGATCGTCGAGGGGCGGTACGCAATCGTCGGATCGCCCGAGACCGTCACGGAGCAGCTCGTCGACGCGCTCAGCGCGCTCGGGACGGGCAACCTGCTCGGCCTGTTCCAGCTCGGCAGCCTGCCCGACCACCTGACGCGCAAGAACATGGCGCTCTTCGCCGAGCAGGTGATGCCGAAGCTGCGGGCCGAGTTCCCCGAAGGGAAGCCGGTGTACCGCCCGCAGGCGGCGGTGGCGTAGTGCCACAGACGCTCACCGAGGAGCGCTTCGACACCCCGATCGGCAAGATCCAGGTGTTCCGGGCGGGCGACGGCGACCCGCTCGTGTACCTCCACTCCGCCGGCGGCGAGCCCACGAACCCCGCGCTCGAGGACCTGGCCGACTCGTTCGCGGTGACGGTGCCCGTGTTCCCGGGCTACGGCGAATCCGAGGGCATCGATCAGATCGACGGTATGGAGGACGCCGTCTTCCACCTGCTCGACGTGTGGGAGCTGTTGGGGCTCGACGCTCCGCTCGTCGTCGGGCTGTCGCTGGGCGGCTGGATGGCAATGGAGCTCGCAACCCGCTACCCCGAGCGCGTCGGGAAGATGGTGCTCGTGAACCCGGTGGGCATCTACATCGACGGCGAGTCGATCGCAGAGATGTTCGGCCGCACGCCCGCCGAACTCGCGGAGATGCTGTTCGCCGACCAGTCACACCCGATCGCGCAGGCGATGCACGCAATGGCCGAGTTCACCGGCGACGTCGGCCGGCAGGTCGAGATCCCGATCGAGATGGTCTTGCCGATGTGGCGCGCGATCAGCGCCACCGCCAAGCTCGGCTGGGATCCCTACCTACACAACCCGAAGCTGCGCGGTCGCCTGCACCGGATCACCGCGCCCACGCTCGTCGTCGCCGGCGCGCAGGACGGTCTCGTACCCCCGATCTACGCCGAGACGTTCGCGACGGAAGTTCCCAACGCGCGCCTCGTCGTGATCGACGGCGCCGCGCACTGGCTTCCGTTCGAGAAGCCGGCCGAGCTCGCCGAACTGGTCCGGGAGTTCGCCGCCTCCTGAGCCTTGTCACGAAAACGCGCCTCACGAGCGCGTTTCTGTGACAACGGGTCCAGGGGCGCGCCTACGCGACGATCGTGACTGGCGTGCCGAGCGGCGCCTGGGCGGCGATCTTCTCGATGGCGTCGTTCGGGACGCGCACGCAGCCGTTCGAGATGTCCTGGCCGACCTGGCTCGGGTCGCTCGTGCCGTGCACGGCGAGCTGTCCGGGACCGCCCTTGAACGACGTGAGCACGTCCGAGAACCCCGAGATGCCGAGCGCGAACACGCCGTAACCGGCATTCGACTGGGAGTGCAGATCGAGCGGATCGGTCACGAAGAACTGTCCCGGTGGCGTGGGCGTCTTGTCCTTGCCGATCACGACACCCGAATCCAATACCGGCTGACCGAGCTTCAGCAGTGTGAGCTTGTGCGCGCCGAGCTCGATCCTGATCTCGTAGTCGGTGGTGCCCATCGTGACGTCGCTCGCTTTGACCCAGCCGTTCGAGCCGTTGGGACGGACCGGCAGGAGCACGTGGAGCCAACCGGGATGGGACGTCTGGTCGGTCACGAGGAACGTGCGCGGCAGTCCGTACTCGGTCTTGTCCGAGAGCTTGGTGACCGGCTGTGAGGTCTCGACCGCGTCCTGGTACGCGGTGATCTCCGGGACCTTCGACGTCGCGGTGACTGACGGCTTCGGCTGAGGGAGCGCGGTCGTGGTCGTCGTAGGCGTGGCCGCCTTTTTGGCGGGGGCCTTGGAGTCGTCGCGAAGGAGCAGCCAACCACCCGCTGCGGCGAGGGCGACGACGGCGACGACACCGGCTGCGATCCCCGCGCGCACACGCGTGCGGTGCGAGCGGCGCGCTCCGCGCCGCACGGAACGAGAAGGAGAACCTGCCATCGTGTCCGCAGGCTATCGAACGACGCCGGGAGCAGGGCACGCGCCCCGCGGTGGCTCAGTTGCCGGCGTGCGTGGACTCCTGCTCGAGCAGCTGCTCGAGGGGATCGGAGTCGGGGTTGATCGCGGCGAGGCGCAGGTCGAGCAAGAAGTCGACGACCTCAGCTGCAGAGACGAGGTCGCGGCTTCGGAACTGCTCAAGTGCGGTGTCGATCATCGTCAACAGCGCTTCGCTCATCGCGATCCCTTCCCTCCCGACTGCCTCTTCAGGGGTTCAACGTACTCGGTCCGCGTTCCATGCCCGTGTCACATTGATGACCTGGGTGTGAACAGGGTCACGCCCGGGTCGTGACAAGCCTCCTACCCGAATAGCCTGAGAACGATGCTCGGACCCGGAGATCGCGCCCCGACGATCTCGCTGCCCGATGCGGCGACCGGCGACCCGGTCACCGACCCCTGGCGTGACGGGCCCGTCGTGCTGGCGTTCTTCAAGACGACCTGCCCGGTGTGCCAGATGGCGGCCCCGAAGGTGCAGGCGCTGGCGGAGAGCGGCGTACGGGTCGTCGGGGTGGGCGAGGACCCGCCGGCGAAGATCGCGTCCTACAGCGACGAATACGGCCAGAAGGTCCCGACGCTGAGCGAGCCGAGCCCCTACGAGATCTCCGACGCCTACGGACTCGAGACCGTGCC
>WNFU01003519.1_pt1 | contig 26094 bp, 22 predicted proteins | sample 5400121 | NCBI WGS metagenome assembly WNFU01 (sample SAMN13153360, study PRJNA577476) | soil metagenome | isolation source: 100 cm soil or saprolite under grassland replicate 1 | place: USA:California | collected 2016-06-15 | reverse complement strand
TAGCCATGGAACGATCCGATGGATGAAGTCGTCCATTCCTCGAGCGCCCGGAGCAGGCACCGGTTGTCCCTTCGCCCTTTCACAGCGATACGAAAATAATCGTTACCGAGTCCCGCAAATGAATCGCAGGCGCGGATGAGAATTTTTCTGCGTAATAGAAAAGAACGGAGCCGAACCGCGTCACCGGCGTGCCGCTCGATCTTGACGAGCAAGAAATTGGTCTTTGACGCAAAGGGATGGAACCCTTCGAGCCCCTCCAGGCGCTCGAATAAAAACTGTCTTTCCCGTTCCAGCCAGCGCGCCGTCTTTGCCATGAAGTTCTCGTCCTTGAGACAGGCCAGCGCCACGTTCAGTGCCGGGGCGTTGACGGACCAGGGCTCCTGGCGAGCGGCGAGCTGCGCGACTCGGCGAGCTTCACCGAGAAGATAGCCGAGCCGGAGCCCGGGTAAGGCGTAGTATTTTGTGAGCGAGCGCAACACGATCAGATAAGGATTCTGTCGCGCCAACGCCTTAATGGATTCTCCTTCGACAAAATCAATGAAAGCTTCGTCGACGACGATAAAACATTTACGCGTCAGAGCAGCGTCAGCGATCTTTTCTATCTCAATCCTAGAGATCAGCTGGCCCGTCACACTGTTAGGCGTAGGGAGAAAGACAATGTCGCAATCTTTGTCCCAGGCAGCCGTAACCCGCTGGGTCGAGAACTGAAAGCCGTCATCGGTGCCAAAAGTAAGCTCGCGGATATCCGCTCCGGCTAGTGCCAGAGCATTGGAATATTCCGAAAACGCCGGACCAACAATCAATGCCTTGCGTGGCCGCAGAGCGGCGCACAAGAGATAGATGAGTTGGGTTGAACCGTTGCCGACCAATACTTCCGCGGCACTCATCCCATGATGTTCAGCCAAAGCTTCCTTGAGTTTTTCGCCATAAGAGGCAGGGTAACGCGAGATTTCGCCGTAGCTCTTGATGAAGACTTTGCGTGCTGAAAGTGGCGGGCCCAAGGGGTTGATGCTGGCGCTGAAATCAAGAATCTCATGGGCTTCGATGCCGGCGTGGCGCGCCCACCGATCGACATCGCCGCCGTGTTCTCTGTCGAGCCGTGGCTCTAGCCGCGTGTCGTCGACAATAGCGCGAAAGTCGCGAGCGAGAGAATCGCCGTGACCAGACATAAAGCACGTCCCTCCTTCAACATTTCGATTCCCACCGGCGTCGAGTCTTCGCCCATATAGGGCTTATAGACTTCTTCACCGAAGTAAATGCTTGGACCGCCAAGCCGGATGCCGAAGGCGCCGGCCAGCGCCGCCTCTGGGTAGCCCGCGTTGGGGCTCAAATGATTGGCATGATCGCGCCGCACGGTTTGAAAGGCGCGCGCTGGATTCAGACGCGCCGCCAAGGCAGCGACAACGATAAAGAGAGCGGTCAGACGCGCGGGAATATAGTTAACCACATCGTCCAGGCGCGCAGCGAACTTGCCAAAGTAAAAATACCGTTCAGTGCGGTAGCCGATCATGGAGTCCAGCGTGTTGATCGCTTTGTAAGCGATCGCCAGCGGTATCCCGCCGAGAAAAAGATAAAAGAGCGGCGCCACGATGCCGTCGCAGGTGCTCTCGGATAAAGATTCCAGGCTAGCGCGCAACACTTTGTCTTGGTTCAAGTTTGACGTCTCTCGCCCAACAATATGAGAGAGTTTCTCGCGCGCCACGACGAGGTTTCCGGAACGGAGCGGCGCTTCAATGAGTTTTACCGCGTCAAGCAAACCACGGGTTGCCAGAGTGGTGGAAGCCAAGGCCGCGTTGGCGCTGAATGAAACCCATAATGGCAACAGGTTAAACAGAGCAATCAGTGCTAACGCTATCGTTGCCGAGAGCGTAACTAAGAAGAGTGACAGCGTCATGCCGACGAGAAAGTCTAGGCGGGCGTTGCCGCTGCGCAACCACCGTTCGCCATGGAAGATATGTTTACCCATCAGGACCACCGGATGAGGCAGCCAGCGGGGGTCGCCGATGGCGAGATCCAAAAGGAAGGCGCCGATCAAGAGTGCTGCCGAGGAGTTCAGAAGGGATTGCCAGTCCATCGATATCTTTACTTCCCAGCGGCGCTGCTGTCCCGGGCTTCGTCGAAAACCATATCGCGCTCAGACGTCGTAAAAATCGCCGCTGCTGATCGACGTTCATCTGTCATGGAATTTGCTCTGCGGCGCTGCGCCGTTCTTGTTCGATGCTTGCGCCAATCCGTTTCTCACAGCAAAATATGCCGCCCGGCCGATCAGTTCGCCGAGCTGTGTATGTTTGCCGCAGTAGCGCTCGCGTTCGCGGCCGAGAGAAACGACGGCGATGCAATCGGTCCCAGTGCCGGTGGCGGTGAGAGTGGACAATGAACTCTGGATGCCCGCTTCATAGAGCGCGCGCACGCGACCCTCTGGCGCAATCTGCATTGCTTCCACCATGGCTTCGTCCGTGAGTCCCGGCTGAACCGTGAGTGTCATATTGATGGTGTGGAGCCGCGACGGCACGGGTTCCTCCAGCGTAACCGATGCTGGGTCTCCAACCGAAAGAGCGTTACCGCAGCCCACCGTCGCAAAGCAGTTCACCCCAACGTTGCCGGCTGAGAGTGGAGTGTGAATTACACTATTCATTGCTACGGCGGTCGCCATTGCCACGACCGTGCCTTGAAGCTCCAATCGTGACGCCGCTTCTTCCAGCCATCGCTGCGGTCGGGCACAGAACAAGCGATCGCTGCCGCTGACGTGGTGATTGATGATGTGATCGGCGTGACAGAAACCGCCGTTAACCACGGCCCAACTCAGCGTTCGCGCCGGTGCTGGAAAGCTAACGATCAAAGCGTCTCGCTCGATGCGAATGATAAACGATGGATTCATGCTCGATGCTTCAGCCAAAACACTGTGACTCCGCGGCTCGGCAGGCGGCGACGAAACTGCGGGCGAACTTCGGGTTCGAGCCAAAATGCAAGTGCACGTAACTGCCCAGGCAATTCTTGCAACGATAACCCGCGCTTACTTTCTTCTTGCCTTGCCCATCGATGACGTAGACGGTATCGATCGCCTTCGCGCTGGTAGTGCCGTGGATTTCCGAATAATGAAACTCGTGGCCCCGGATTCTTTCTCCCGGCGCGGCAAATGTTTTCTTCACAGTCATGACCTCGCGATAGCCGAGCGCTTGTAAGCGCGCCAGCATCCTGGTCTTGAATGGAAAGGCGCCGATCATCGGATGTGCCCGCTGCGTGCTGTCCGTCAAAACCGCAGTGAGGTACATGAAGCCCCCGCATTCCGCGTAAACCATGCCTCCGGCTTCCACGAAAACTTTCATCGCCGCGCGCATGGAACGATTCCGCGAAAGCTCCTTGGCGTAAAGCTCAGGATAACCACCGCCCAGATAAACGCCTTTAGTTCCTTTTGGAAGTCCGCGGTCACGGATCGGGCTGAAGTTTGCGATCTTTGCCCCCGCGTTTTTCAGGATATCGAGATTATCGGGATAGTAAAAACAAAATGCCCGGTCGCTGGCGACCGCAATCGGCACTTTGCCATCCGCCAGTTTTCTCGGCGGCGCCGCAACCGGCGCGATAATCTCGGTTCGCGTGCTCGCGAGTAAACGATCCAATTCGACATGTTCTTCGATCAGGCGGGCAAGCTGACTAATAAAAGATTTGCCAAGCCAACCTTCTTCAGCGACCGTTAGGCCGAGGTGGCGTTCGGGGATGGTCACTTTGTCATTGGTCGGGATGCCGCCGAAACACGTGAGGCCCGGCAAGGATTTCAGAGCTTCCTTAAGGTACTGGAGATGACCGGGTCCAGCCACCCGGTTGAAGATAACTCCGACGAGTCGGACTTTCGGATCGAACTCGCGATAACCTAGAGTCATGGCGGCGACACTACGAGCCGCCGCCGCGGCGTCGACGACCAGAATTACCGGCAACCTGAGCTGCTTCGCCATCTCCGCCGTGCTGCCTTCTTCGGTGGCACCGCTTCGGCCGTCGTAGAGCCCCATCATGCCCTCGACTATGGCAACGTCTTTGTCTTGAACGTTTCCCACGAAGGAGCGGCGATTGTAACCTTTCGACAACATCCAACCGTCCAAGTTGTAAGACGGAATACCGCAAACTTTCGCGTGCAACCCGGGATCGATGAAATCCGGGCCTATCTTGAACGGCTGGACTCTCATGCCGAGCCGTCGCAAAGCCGCCATGAGACCGAGCGAGACCGTAGTCTTCCCGACGCCGCTATGGGTGCCGGCGATGACCAATGCTGAGATAGTGCGCATACGTGATTCAGCCCGGTAGATTCCTCGGCCGGCGAGCGCATGGCTCGACGATCCAATTCTTGATTAGATTTATATCCAACGATTTTCTGAGATGGTCCGCCAGGCGATCGATGCGCGCGTCGCGTTCGGCGCGGACGCGAGCATATTTTTCCGCGGGAGCGAGGTCGACGGCGGCGCGGGCGGTTCGAATAAACGCATGGCGAAAATCATCGTTGTCGAAAAATCCATGCACATAAGTACCGAAGAGGCGACCTGATTCACTCACCGCGCCGTCGGGAAGAGACTCCATCGTTGGCTGACGTTCAATGTCGGCGAGAGGACGCGCTCCGGTTTCATAGAGCGTTTCACCGACGTGAATCTCGTAGCCTTCGAACGTGACCTGCGGCGAAGAATCGTTCCGGAAGAAATTCTGTCTCAGGGAGCCCCGAACGTGTCGCACAGTCTTACCCGCGCGGAGCACGGTGCGCACCGGCAAAAGACCGAGCGCCGTTCGGCTACACGGCTCGCCTTGATTCTCGATGCCGTGAGGATCGTCGATGGAAAGACCAAGCATTTGAAAGCCGCCGCAGACGCCGACGATCGGGACGCCGATTTCAGAAAGCCGATGTAGCTCGCGGGCAAAACCGCGCTGCTCAAGCCAGCGTAGATCGTCGAGTGTCTGCTTCGTGCCGGGTATGATGAGTAGATCAGCCGCAGCCATTTCTTCGGGCTGTTCGAGGAATGCGAGAGAGATCGACGGCTCAAGCGCCAAAGCGCCGAAGTCGGTGAAATTCGCCATGTGCGGCAGCACCGTGACGCCGATACGCAGCGCCCGCGCCGGTCCCATTTCAAGGTTTTTCCATCGTGAGGCTAACGCTGGGCGGTCTTCCAAGGCAACGCCGTCTTCTTCGTCGAGGCCGAGATCGGGAAGAAAGGGCACGACGCCAACGCAGGGCAAGCCCAGGCGGCGTTCTATGGTCGCAATCCCCGGCCGTAAGAGCGATTCATCGCCGCGAAATTTATTGATGACAAAGCCGCGAATGCGCGGGCGATCTTCGGGCTCGAGCAATTCCATTGTTCCCAACAGCGAAGCGAAGACACCGCCGCGGTCGATATCACCCACCAGCAAGCAGGCGGCATCGGCGGCGTGGGCCATGCGCATATTGACGATGTCGTGTTCCTGTAAGTTGATGGAATGGCGCGGCAGGCTTCCGCTTGCAGCGCCTGGGCGCGGCCGATCTCGCCGCCGTCCGGCGTCGCCGCGGAATTGAGCGACATATTTTGCGCCTTGAAAGGCGCGATGCGATGGCCGTCGTCGGCAAGAACGCGTCCCAGGCCTGCGGTGATTATTGACTTCCCCACGTGCGACGAGGTGCCCAATATCATCAAAGCATCTTTGCGTTGGGTTGCGTTCATTTCTACTCGTTCACGTTTACGAGCAGGACCCGACGAGGTAAAGCCATTTGATCCAGTCGCCGTTCTTTACGAGATACCGCTCAGCAGGAACATTAGAGCTACGGCCATTGACCTCGAAGCGCCAGCCGCGGTCGCTGGCGAAGTCATTTCTGACTCCGTCAATTTCCTCGACAAAATGTTCCATGCCATATCGAGGCGACGTTGTTACCGGCGACCGGTTTAACAAGACGTCAAGCACCGTACTCTTATCAGGAACGGTGACCAGCGCTTCGACCGGCCGCTTGCCTGCGGGTCCAAAGTCGATAGTCACCGTGACTTCGATCATTTGCTTCTCAAACTTCCCCGGCGTTGAGGTTTTGACTATAACGCCGGAGAGTCAACGCATTTAACTACCGAAAATAGCCCGAACGCCGAGTAAAAAATTCAGCGGTCGAGCACGGAACCCGTCGGCTTCTTCGTATTTCTTGTTGAATAGGTTTTCGATCTTGCCGAACAGCGTGAGGTTTTTTACTCCCGCTACTTTCCAGGGCAGTGAATAATAAGAAGCTAGATCGAAAATTCCGTAACCGGGTTTCGTGATGTCGCCAAATGGAGAGGCGGCCCGGAAATCATCTCGGCTGCCGACGACATTTGCACTGAGATTCACATTCAAATTCTCATAGAGATAATTCAGGTTCACATTGCCCCGATGTCTTGGCCGGCGGCGAAGTTTGCCATCCGCCGTATCCCAGTCAAGATAAGTATAATTGGCGTTCACGGTGAGCGATGTGAGAAGTTTGATATTCAAACTCCACTCTACACCGTCGAAACGCGCCCTGCCGACGTTTTCGGCACGAAAACAGCCGAACGGGTCCCCGGGGATCGGCCGGCCCTCGATCAAATCTTGCACCTCGCGATGAAAGTAGGTCACTCCCAGCTTTACGCGTTCGCTCAAAACGGTTTGTTCAACTCCCGCGTTCAACTCCCAGCTTCTCTCGGGGTCGAGATTGGGATTGCCGAAGGCGGGACAGCCGAAGCCCGGCGGAAAGAATAATTCATTCAACGTTGGTGCTTTGAAGCCTTTGGCGTAACCTCCCTTCAATTTTGTTCCGGTTTCCCGGAAGAGGTACGCGGCGGAGAATGAAGGTGTCCATGCGGTACCGAAGCTCTGGTTGTCGTCCAGGCGAATGCCGGGAATCACGATCAAGCGACGGTCAAGAAACTGGAATTGTTCCTGCAGGTAGTAACCGAGATTTCTAATCGCTTTATCGATTCCACCACTGGTGCTCGCCGATCTACGCTTGTACTCGACTCCGAAAGTCGTGGTGCTCCAATCTTCAAATCGATAGTTAGTCTGGAATTCCCCCGTATCGATGCGCGGACGAAAACGATCCCTCGTGCGCGAGTCACAAGGAAAACCGAAAAAGGTGCACGCGTCGACATCGTCGCTGTCTTTGATGTGCTCCTTAAACATCGATCCCGAAATTCGGTAATCCCAGTCCTTAAAAATTTTCTGCTCCCACTCCAATTTACCCAGATATTGGGTGCTGGCCTCGCGCGCGTTGGGATCGGGCTGCGAAGCGAAGTTATTGTTATTGAACAATCCCAAATCGGTTTTGACGAAGTGAAAGATTCCTTTGAGGCTCGCGTCCTCCGTCACTTGGTAGTCGAGCCGTGCCGACGCCGCGAGGTTGCGGTAGTCGTCGTTGACGCTGTGAAAACCCTGGCTCTCGATCCGAGCCGCGCTGAAGGAATAGCCAAGTTTGCCCGCACCGCCTCGCAGACTCAGGCTCTGACGATGGGTCGAGCCGTTGCCGCCTTCTAGAGATAGGTCGGCTTCCAGCGGGCCCTGGCCTTTCTTCGTGATGATGTTGATCACTCCACCGATTGCTTGCGAGCCGTAGAGAGTTCCACCCGCGCCACGGAGAATTTCGATCCGCTCGACGTTGTCCGTAGTCAGGTGGGCGAAATTAAAAGCGCCAAGAGTCGTACTGTTGACCTCGACGCCGTCGATCAGAACCAAAACATGATCCGACTCAGAGCCTCGAATGAACACGGACGTAGCGGTGCCGCGCGAACCTGACTGGACCACATCCAGCCCAGGCACATTGCGCAAGGCCTCCAGGACCGTCTCTGCCTGCTGGTCCTGAATGTCCTTTGCCGTGATCACGGACGCCGACGTTGTCACTTGCTGCAGGGGAGTTTCCGTGCGCGTGGAAGTCACGAAAACCGGCGGAAGCGTGGGCTCCTGCGGTTCTGCGACAGGCAGTCTAGAAAACGACAACCAAAATAGAAATAAGAGAAGTAAACCAACCTTCATGGAAACCTCCTTTTCCCGCGAAAGGGGAGTTGTTGTGGCAACACGGACAGGTCTCCTGGCTTGAGCTTCGAACCTACTCGCCGCGCCTTCCCATCCTTCGCTCGGGCTCGGGACAGTGGCTATTACGTGCGGCTTTCGTAGCTCCTACAGTTGCGGGGCAGCAGGGGAATTCTTCCCCCCTCAACTTCCCCCATCCAATTTTGGATTTTGGATTGCTGATTTTGGATTGAATCTAAGACCCAAAATCTAAAATCAAAAATTGGCGGCGGGTTAGTGAGGAGGTGAGTCACCCCTTTCCCTTGCATCCGTCTGCGGTTAATAAGACTGGGCTTTATGACCTCCTAAAATTGTTTACCAAGATTTCGCATCCGCGAGGCGAAACTCGATGGGAATGCGCAGCCAGCTTTCGACTGGCTTGTCGCCGTGACGCGCCGGATGAAAGCGCCAGCGTTTTATCGCTTCGGCGGCGGCGCGGTCGAGCGCATCGCTGCCGGAGCTGTTGTTGATTTCCACTTGTTTAGAACGGCCTTGATCGTCGACGAGCACGCGCAGGAGCACGCGACCTTCGCGGCCGTCGCGGCGCGCGCTCTCCGGATAATCCGGTCTAGGCGTTTCGCGATAGCGCGCTTGCGTCAGAGCGATGCCAGCGCCGAATGAACCTGATCCATTGCCGTTACCGCTGCCTCGTCCAAAGCCAGTACCGGACGAACCGAAACCGTTACCGTTGCCGGTTCCGGTAAGACCCGTACCGGAGCCATTCGCATCGTTTCCCGCGGGACCGGAAATCGCCGCGCCGACGGTCTCGGCAGAGCTTGCTATCGCCGAAACCAACGCCATGCTGCTGTCGCTGACCTTTGCAACAGTTTCAGCAGGCAAAGTTTGCGGCTCCGGATTGCTAGTTGTCTTCGATTCGAATCTTAGTTCGACTGCAGGCGGCGTACTGCGATGCGATTTCGCATCGCCTGGGCCAAGGGGTTTTCCTTTACCGCTACCGCCTTGACCGCCCGCGCCTCCCTCTTCTTGCTCTATCGGCAGAATTTTCACCTGAATCGTGTCCACCTGGCTTCGACCGCCAAATGAAACCGGATACACCAACGCGGCGGCGTGCAAAGACAAAGAGAGAACAAAGAAAAAGACCAATCTCATGATCATCGATTGGCCTCAACCGAATTGAGGAAAGAGATATGGAAACCTTTCTCTCTTCTCCGGAGAGGCCGGTCGTAACGCGCTAGGCAGGTTTCCTGACTCAGGCTTTTTTCTACTCGCCGCGCCTTCCCATCCTTCACTTTAACTTAGGACAGTGGCTGGTTGCGGCTTTCGTAGCCATCACAGTGGCGGGACCGCGCCGGATTTACACCGGACTTCCCTATGAACCTAGCGCTGTGATTTGATTCAGGCGGAAATTACAACGGGTGTCAGATGCTGTCAAGAGTTACGTGCACCGTTTGACGATTCTCGATTCACTCTAGAGAATTAGCCAGAACACGATCGGGATCGTCAGGATCGAGATCAACGTGCTGATCACGACGATGGATGCCGCCAGTCCTGGATCTTGGCGATATTTTTCGGCGAGGACGAAGGTAACCACTGCGGCCGGAAGAGCGCCGTATAAAAGTAGGACCTGTCGGTTTACGCCCGCGGCGCCGGTTAGATTTACGGCAATATTGGCCGCCGCAAAGCCGCCAAAAATTCGCAACAGCGCTCCGCCCAGCGCGTGGCCCCATTGCAGCGATGCCACATCGTGAAGGCGATAACCCAGACTTATCAGCATAATCGGAATCGTCGCCTGTCCGAGCATCACGACAGTCTGGAGCAAAAGCTCGGGAATTTGTATTTGAGTCAGGTTGCAAATGAGTCCGGCAATTGCCGCGTAGATCAATGGCAGACGAAAAATTTCGGTCCAGTTGCCGCGCCCGCTCAGAATATAGATTCCTAGCGAGTATTGCAGCAACGTCAGCATAACGAACATCAACGTGGCCCGTTGCAGGCCGGCCTGGCCGAACGCGAACAGCGCCAGGGGAATGCCCATATTGCCGGCGTTCATGAACAGCGATGGGAGCGCAAAACCGCGCGAGCTGAAATGAAAAAAGAAAAAGTAAAGTCGAATGAGCAAGCCCACCGCGGCAAAAATGATCAGGATGCCGCCGAATAAAACGGCGATATCGCCGGCAAAAAAAGGCTTGCTCGCAAGCGAGCTAAACACTAACGATGGCGTGCCTAAATAGACAATGATTTCGGTTAAAGAGGTAAGGTTGATCCTTTTCCATTGGGCAAAGACAAACCCGCAGGCAATAAGTATAAATACCGGAATAACTGGGGAAAGGGCCCTAAATAGTTCCATGTTGCAGGAGGCGGTCGCCGGTCTTTAGAGCGAGGCTAACAGGATGAGGCTAATCACCTCCCCGAGCTCGACGATGGCGCCGAAGTTCTCGTGTCTCAGGACGGCGTGCCGCCGATGTAGCAGAGTCCGTGTCATCAAAGTAAAGAGCGAAAGCAAGAATCCGACCCAAAGTCCCTTGCGACCAAGAAAATAGACGATGAGCGTTAGCGTCCCTATTGTCGCGAGGATGAGATGCCAAAATTTTACATTTTCCGCGATGAGACGCGGCGCTTCCTCACAGCGGTCATGGTAACCGTAGATGAAAATTACCAGCGACCATCGCGCCAGCACCGGCGTTAGCAACAAACTCAAAGTGAGCTTTTCATCCATGCTGTCTGCAGCAGCAACCTTGAAAAAAATCACCAGTACAATCGCGACAAACCCCAAACTTGCGTTCGCTTGCCTGTGTTCGGCGGGCGTTTTTATCGTGATTCCGTCAAAAGTATGTTTCACTCCTTCAAGATGAATGCCGCCGGTGGCGACGATCAGAACCGTGATCAAAACAACACTGAGAATTTCAGGATGCAGGTAGGGTATGAGAGCATAATTTGAAACGGCAAGTAACAAACCGAGTACCAGACCGACGGCGGGAAAGTATGCGGCGGCTGACCCGATCAGTTCTGCAGCTGGTTGGATAGCAGCAATACGGCCCCAAATCGTTAAATACTTGAGCGCAGTTGCGAGACTTTGCACCGCATTCTTTTCGCTTGTCCACCCGAAGCTGTCAACATGTTTTACGGGCAAAAGCGAGGTTTTCTAGTCGGGCGCGGAGGAGGTGCCAAAAATCCAGAAATTATCTTTAAAAATCAAAGGCTTATGGAACGCTTTGAGCTTTACTTTTTGAGCTGTTTCAGGTATTATGTAAAACAGTTTAAAGCTTCCTAACTCCATAACTTTACAAGCAAAAATTCTAGCTCTGCATTGGGCGAAAATGGCTGAATCTAAATTCCCACAAGGATCCGAGTATAATGCCGACAACATCAAGGTCTTAGAAGGCTTGGAGGCGGTCAGAAAACGACCGGGCATGTACATCGGCGATACCAGTGAGCGGGGTCTGCATCATCTCGTTTTTGAAGTCGTTGATAACTCCATCGATGAAGCGCTAGTGGGACATTGCGATTCGATCGAAGTCACCATTCACATCGATAACAGCGTCACGGTGATCGACAATGGTCGCGGCATCCCCGTCGACATCCATCCCACTGAAAACGTTTCCGCCGCCGAAGTCGTGCTCACCAAGCTTCACGCCGGCGGCAAGTTCGACAAAGCTTCTTACAAAGTTTCCGGCGGTCTGCACGGCGTGGGTGTCTCGGTCGTCAACGCATTGTCCGAGACTTTGGAAGTCGAGATCAAGCGCGATGGAAAAGTCTATCAGCAAAGTTATAAGCGCGGCGACCCGCAGGAGAGTCTGAAAGAGGTCGGCAAGTCCAAAGAGCGCGGCACGCGGGTGACGTTTAAGCCCGATAGTAAAATTTTTGAAACGACCGAATTTAGTTTCGATATTCTCTCGCAAAGATTGCGTGAGCTGGCGTTCCTTAACCGCGGCGTCAAGATCACCATCGAAGACGAGCGCACACAAAAAAAACACGAGTTCTTTTACAAGGGCGGTTTGGCGTCCTTTGTCGAACATCTCAATCGCGCCAAGACTGCGATTCATTCAAAGGTGGTTTATTTCGAGGGCGAAAAGGATGGCGTCGACGTCGAAATCGCCATGCAGTGGAACGACGGCTACTCGGAAAGCATTTTCTCTTTCGCCAATAATATCAACACCATCGAGGGTGGCACGCATCTGATCGGGTTTCGCTCTGCTTTAACGCGCACGATCAACAATTACGCGCTGAGCAGTGGCCTGCTAAAAAAGGACGAAGAGAATCTCCAGGGTGAAGACGTTCGCGAGGGGCTGACCGCGGTGATCAGTGTGAAAGTGCCCGAGCCTCAATTCGAGGGACAGACAAAGACCAAACTCGGTAATAGCGAGGTCAAAGGTATCGTCGAGGCGCTGTTGAATGAAAAATTCGGGAGCTTTCTCGGCGAGCACCCAAGTGAAGCGAAAAAAATCGTCGCCAAAGGCGTCGAAGCTGCGCGCGTCCGCGAAGCTACCCGAAAAGCCAAAGATTTGGCACGGCGCAAGGGCGCGCTGGATTCCGGTTCGCTGCCGGGCAAACTAGCAGACTGCCAGGAGCGCGATCCAGCCTTGAGCGAACTCTATCTGGTCGAAGGCGATTCCGCCGGCGGTTCGGCAAAACAGGGCCGCGATCGGCGCAATCAGGCGATCCTTCCCTTGAAGGGCAAAATTCTCAACGTCGAGAAAGCCCGCTTCGATAAAATGCTTTCGTCCCAGGAGATTCGCCTGATGATCACCGCCTTGGGCACGGGCGTGAAAGAAGACTACGACGCGGCCAAGCTGCGATATCACTCGATCATCATCATGACCGACGCCGATGTTGATGGCTCGCACATTCGCACCTTGCTGCTGACTTTTTTCTATCGCCAGATGCCCGACCTGGTCGAGAAGGGCTATCTCTTTATCGCCCAGCCGCCGCTGTACAAGGTCAAGCGCGGCAAGCAGGAAAGATATCTAAAAGACGAGCAGATGCTCGAGGACTACCTCATCGAGCTGGGCACCGAAGATATCCGCTTGCGCGCGACCCATGATGGCAACGGACTTGCCGGACAGCCGTTGCAAACCTACATTAAAAAGATCGTGCGCTGGGATAAGCTCATGGATTTGCTCGCCCGCAAAAGAAAAAACCGAACGGTGGTCGATGCCTTGCTGTTGGAAGACGGCTTTAGCGAGGAGACATTGAAAGACCAGAAAACACTCGAGCAGCTCGAGAGCCGCTTGGCCTCTTACGTGGCCCTAGTAGCCCCGGAACAAGCGCCGCTGTCCTGCACTCTGGACGAAGACGCCGAGCATAATTGCTTTAAGCTGATCGTTACCACGCGAGCCAACGGCACAGGCTTCCAAACGGTCATTGATCGAGAATTTCTCACCAGTCCGGAATTCAAAGAGGTGAAAAGACTCTTTGGTGACCTCATCAGCATTGGTATTCCGCCCTACGCTATCGAAAACGGCGAACAAAAGGCGCAGTTACGCTCGCTCCGCGAAGTGCTCAACTACTTTATGGAAGGCGGAAAAAAAGGGCTCGCTATCCAACGCTACAAGGGTCTCGGCGAGATGAATCCGGGTCAATTATGGGAAACCACGATGAATCCCGAAACTCGGGTGCTGTTGCAGGTGCGCATCGAAGACGCCGTGGAAGCCGACGAAATCTTCTCGACGTTAATGGGCGACGAAGTCGAGCCGCGGCGCAAGTTTATCGAAGAGAATGCTCTGACGGTCAAGAATCTGGACATCTAGCAGACTGCTGAAAAAGACTCATATGCTTCGTTGCGCTCAATTGGCTCGCTCCAACGTACTAGATAAGTACGCCTGCGCTCGCCAATTGTTTCGCGCGCCTCGCCTCTGAGATCTTTTTGAGCAGCCTGGACGACGAAGTTTTTCAGCCACCTGCTGAAACACAAAAGCGTTCAAGCCGTTTGAACTTTCAAGATCCTTAGACCACTCCGACAGCGAAAAATACATGGAAGCCACCAGCAAACCGCAAAAAGTACCCGTCTACATCGAAGAAGAAATGCGCGAGTCGTTCATGGCCTACGCCATGAGCGTGATCATCAGCCGCGCGCTGCCCGATGTGCGCGATGGGCTGAAACCCGTCCATCGGCGCGTACTCTACGCCATGTACGATGCGGGCAACACGTCGGACAAAGCCTACAAAAAATCGGCCCGGTTGGTCGGCGATATCATGGGTAAGTACCACCCTCATGGCGACACGGCGATCTACGATACGATCGTGCGCATGGCGCAGGACTTTAACCTGCGTTACCCGCTCGTTGATGGCCAGGGCAACTTTGGCTCCATCGATGGGGACAATCCAGCAGCGATGCGGTACACCGAGATCCGCATGACACCACTGGCTGAGGAAATGCTCGCCGACATCGAAAAGGAAACTGTCGACTTCATTCCCAACTACGACGACTCACTAAAAGAGCCGGCGGTTTTGCCGGCGCGGATTCCGAACCTGTTGATCAATGGCGCCGCGGGCATCGCCGTGGGCATGGCGACCAATGTTCCGCCGCATAATTTGACCGAAGTCATCGACGGCTTGATCGCCCTCATTGAAACGCCCGAAATGACGATCAAGCAATTGATGAAGCATATACCGGGGCCGGATTTCCCGACCGCCGGATTCATTCACGGCACTGAGCCGATTGTCCAAGCCTATAACGAAGGCAAGGGCGTCATCCAGATGCGTGGCAAGGCATTCACCGAGACTGTTAAACGCACTGGTAAAGAGCAGATCATCATCAGCGAGATTCCCTACATGGTCAATAAAGTCCGGCTGATCGAGCAAATCGCCGGATTAGTTCAGGAAAAAAAGATCGAGGGCATCGCGGATCTACGCGATGAATCGGACCGCGAAGGCATGCGCATCGTAATCGAGCTCAAGCGCGACGCCGTATCGGAAATCGTCATCAACCAGCTTTACAAACACACCGCGCTACAGGAATCCTTCGGTATCAACATGCTCGCCATCGCTGACGGTAAGCCCAAGCTCCTAAATCTCAAAGAAGCGCTCAAAGCGTTTATTGATCACCGTAAGGAAGTCGTTACGCGGCGTACGGCCCATGACCTTCGCAAGGCCGAAGAGCGACTGCATATTTTGGAAGGCTATCGAATCGCACTCGACAATCTCGATGCGGTGATCACCTTGATCCGCAATTCTTCCGACCCGAAAGTCGCCAAAGAGGGTTTGGTGGCGAACTTCGGGCTAAGCGAAATTCAAGCCCAGGCGATCTTGGATTTGCGGCTCCAGCGTTTGACCGGGTTGGAGCGCGACAAGATCATGGAAGAGCACCGCGAAACCCTCGAGCTCATCGCCAAGCTGCGTGCTATTCTCGCCGACGAAAAAGAAATCTACAAGATCATTGTCGAAGAACTGACGGAGATCAAGAAAAAATACGGCGACGAGCGCCGCACACAAATTATCGACCGTACCGACGAGATCTCTATCGAAGACACGATCGTCGACGAAGACATGGCAGTGACCATATCGCACGATGGTTATATCAAACGCAACCCGATCACTCTTTACCGCGCGCAGCGGCGCGGCGGCAAAGGCAAGATCGGCACGACGACCAAGGAAGAAGATTTTGTCGAATACCTTTTTATCGCTTCGATGCATTCGTACATTTTGTTTTTTACTACCATCGGCAAAGTCTATTGGATCAAAGTGCACGAACTTCCTCAGGCGAGCCGCGCGGCCAGGGGAAAACCGATCGTCAACCTGCTCAACCTCGAACCGGGCGAGAGAGTTTCGGCTTTCCTTACCGTACGGGAATTTCAGGAGGGCCGATATATCGTATTCGCGACCAAGAACGGGCTGATCAAGAAAACCGAATTGATGGCCTACTCCAACCCGCGCGCGTCGGGAATTCGCGCCATTGGGCTTGAAGACAGGGACGAAGTGATCGGCGTGCGTCTCACTGACGGCCAGCAGGAGATTATTCTCTCGACGGCGGACGGCCAATCGATTCGTTTTAAGGAAGAACAGGTTCGTCCGACCGGGCGCGGCACTTTCGGCGTCGTCGGCATGAAGCTCGATCCTGGGGACAAAATCGTCAGCATGGAAATACTCACTCTTGGCTTTGATGTTTTAACGGTTTCCGAAGGCGGCTTCGGAAAGCGCACCGCGATGGATGAGTACCGTCTGCAGTCGCGCGGCGGCAAGGGCATCATCACGATGAAGACCACGGATAAGACCGGCCGGGTCATCGGGGTGCAGCAGGTAACTGAAGAAGATCAGCTGATGCTGATCACTAACATCGGCAAAATCATTCGGCTGCGCATTAAGGATATTCGAGTCATCGGCCGCAACACCCAGGGTGTGCGCTTGATTGAGATCGAGGAAGGCGAACGGGTCGTTTCGCTGGCACGCTTGGCGGAAAAGGAAGAAGAAGGGGACGAGGAAGAGCCGAAAGTCGAAGAATAGTTGCCTGCCTCTCCGGGAAGTTTCGCAGTGCAAAGTTCGCAATTTTGTCTATCCAATATATCTTCCGCATAATCGGTCATGCCTAGTGGGATCGGAGTTGTTGGCGCTGGCGCTTGGGGAACCACGCTAGCCAAGGTCCTTGCCGAAAAGGGCGAGCAGGTGGTGCTCTGGTGTCATGGCGCCGATAGCTTCCGGCAAATAGCCGACAAGAGAGAAAACCAAGCCTATCTTCCGGGCATCGCGCTCCCGCCCAATATCGAAGTTACTCAGTCCCTCGACGAAGCTGTCGAAAGCAAGTTTCTGGTGATTTGCGCGGTGCCGTCGCACGCAGTGCGGCAAGTTTTTACCAAATCCGCAGCCAAGATCGAGCCGGAGACGGTGCTTCTCTGCGGCACCAAAGGGATTGAGGAAGGAAGTATGAAGACGATGGGGGAATTGTTGTTTGAGATTCTTGGTCCAGAACGGAAAAATCGTCAGGCGTTCCTTTCCGGTCCAACCTTCGCGATTGAGGTGGCGCGCCGGCTTCCTGCGGCTGTTACAGTTGCGGCGTATGACGAAGGGGTGGCGAAAACGATCCAAGAAATTTTCAGCACGCAGAACTTTAGGGTCTACACGTCGCCGGACATCATCGGCGTACAGATGGGTGGCGTCGTGAAAAATGTTATCGCCATTGCCGCCGGCATCAGCGATGGTTTGAGCTTGGGGCAGAATGCGCGTGCAGCGTTGGTCACGCGGGGATTGGCGGAGATGACCCGCCTGGCAGTGCGCATGGGCGCGGATCCGATGACGCTTGCGGGGCTACCGGGATTGGGCGATTTAATTCTCACTTGTACGGGTGACCTGAGCCGAAATCGCACGGTCGGGTTACAGATCGCTAGCGGTAAAAGCTTGCAAGAAATCACGGCATCGACCCGTACGGTGGCCGAAGGCGTGCGCAATACCCGCTCGCTTCATTCCTTGGCCGCGCGCCTCAGAATCGAAATGCCTATTGTCGACCAGATGTATCAAGTGCTTTATGCCGGCAAAAAACCCGGCGCGGCGGTGCGCGACTTGATGCAGCGCTCATTGAAGCCCGAAGCGGGCTAAAATTGACATCACTGGGTCGGTATGATTCATATAACTACTTGGCTGTTTAGGCGGCCCGAGGGAGCATTATTACTATGAAACGAACCTATCAACCGAGCAATATACGGAGAAAACGGACGCATGGTTTTCTCGCCCGCATGCAAACACCCGGTGGGCGAAATGTGCTCAAGCGCCGCCGCGCCAAAGGGCGCAAAAGACTGACAGTAACCGTACCACCGAAGCGCGCACGTACGTAATTTCGTCACTGGAGATGTCGCTGAAAGGGACGGAACGGTTCCCGAAAACGGCCCGCCTGAGAAGTCGAGCGGAATTCTTAAAACTGTCGCGCGCCGGCAGCAAGGTTCAAACCGCAAATTTCGTCGTTATCAGCAAGTCGAACGACAAGAATGAGACCCGGTTGGGGATCACTGTCAGCGGCAAAGTCGGCAATTCGGTCGTTCGGAATCGAATCAAGCGACAGGTCCGTGAGGTTTTTCGCCGACGCCGTGCCGTTTTTCCGCCGGCCACCGATTTTGTCATCATCGCGCGCAGAAGTGCCGCCGGCCTCCTTGGGAATGCGATTGCCAATGAACTCCAAAGTGCTCTGACTGATCAACGCAATCGGCGAAAATTATGAGTGAAATGGTTCGCAAGCTTTTGGCCATGCTGCTCTCGGGTTATCACCAGTTCGTGTCGCCTTTACTGCCACCTGCCTGTCGGTTTTATCCCAGCTGTTCAGCATACACGGGAGCCGCGATTCGGCGATATGGAGTGCTCAAAGGAATTGCCAGCGGCGTCTGTCGGATCGGTCGTTGTCACCCGTGGCATCCTGGTGGATACGATCCGGTGAAATGATTTTAATCGATGGATAAACGCGCAATCATCGGCATCGCACTTTCGATCCTCGTGCTGGTCGTCTATCAGCAGTTGGTGACGCACTTTTACGGCCCGCCATCTAGCACTTCCGCTCCAGAGACGGAAAAAGGTGTCCCGGAAAAAGCTACGCAGCCGTTGCAAAACACCGCGCCATCGCCGGCGCCGTCAATGCCTGCCGCACCCGCCGACGTTCCGGCCTCGCGATCGGCTAAAGAAATTACGGTCGAGACCGACAATTACACGGCCGTGTTCACGACCCAGGGCGCGCGGCTTAAGAGTTTCAAGCTCAGAAGGTTTCGCAGCTCCGTCGACGAAAACAGCCCGCCATTGGAAATCGTCCAGACTGCGCCCGGCGTGCCGCTACCGTTGGGAGTTCGATGGCAAGCTCCCGCACCGTTCGAAGACAACGAATTGGTTTACTCGGTTCAAGGCGGCGATCTTAAATTAACGGGCGAAGCCAAAGCGACGCTGGTTTTTCAAGGACAAACTTCCAGCGGCACAGTGATCACCAAATCATTCGCCTTTTCCGGTTCCGCTTATCCGATTCAACTCGAGGTTTCGGTGAAAGCCGCCGACGGCACGACGCCGATTCCGGAGCTCTTATTGACTGACAAGAGCGATCATTCCGTGCCAAATCACGGCGCTCCTTTTGAAGGATTTATCGCGTTGGTCGATAGCAAGATCCGGCGTGAACCACCAGCGGAGGCGGCGAAGGGACACGAGTTTTCCGGCGACGTCTCGTGGGCCGGGTTCGGGCACACTTATTTTTTCTTTGCGTTGCTGCCGGACAACGGGGCACAACATAAACTGGCGGTCCATCAAGACGGCCCAGCGCTAACGGGAGCCATCAGCGGACCGGCAGGGAGCGACCGCTATACGCTATTCATTGGGCCAAAGGAACTCGATACTTTGAAGCCCTTGGGCAGAGGCTTTGAACGTTCGATCGACTTCGGCTACTTCGGGTTTATCTCGATCCCGTTTCTTTACGTGCTTCATTTTTTTCATCGTTTTACGGGAAGCTACGGCCTCGACATTATTTTGCTGACGTTCCTGATCAAGCTCTTAATGGCGCCATTGACCCACAAGAGTTTCGTTTCGATGAAGCAAATGCAAAAGCTCCAGCCGCAGATGGAGCGGTTGAAAGAAAAATACAGCGACGATAAGGAGAAGCTGAACAAAGAGATCATGGAGCTTTACCGTCGCAACGGCGTCAATCCGCTCGGTGGCTGTTTGCCAATGGTTCTCCAGTTTCCCGTCTTCATCGGTCTATACAACGCTTTGAGCACGCCCATCGAACTGCGCCACGCGCCGTTTATGTGGATCAAAGATCTCTCCCGCCCCGACTGGGAATCACTGCCTTTTACCTTTGGGAGTTGGCACCTTGGCATTCCCATCCTCACCATACTCATGGGAGCGAGCATGTTCTTGCAGCAATGGATGACCCCCTCGGCCGGCGACCCCAATCAACGAAAGATGATGATGCTGATGCCCTTAATGTTTACTTTCATGTTCGTGTCATTTCCAGCTGGACTGACGGTTTACTGGCTGGTCAATAATCTTCTCAGTATCGGCCAGCAATATTGGATCAATCGCAACGTCAAATAGGCCGATTGAGGAAAGGTTTGAGTCATGGATTTCGTGGAAACCGAAGGCGATACTATAGATGACGCCATCGAAAATGCGCTCAGATCGCTCGGCGTGGCGCGGCATAGGATCACTGTCGATATCGTTTCCGAGGGACGAAAGGGAATCTTCGGGTTCGGCTCCCAAAAAGCCAAGATTCGTGCGGCGCTGACAAAATCGACTTTCGATTTGAATGCTTCCGAAGCGACATCGACCATTAGTGACGAACAGACCGTACCGGTCGATGATTCAATAGCCGTCGATAAGGCGAAGACTGCTCTGCGGCAAATCTTGGACCTGATGGGCGTCAAGGCAACGATAGAAGAGAAACTAGCCGCGACCGGCGACGAAACGGTCCTGGAAATCCAAGCCGAGAACAGCGGCCTTCTGATCGGACGCAAAGGCCAGACTCTGGAAGCTTTACAGTACCTTATCACTCGCATCGCCGGCGAGCGCCCGGGCCATGAAGGACGCCACCTCGTAGTCGACATTGAAAATTACCGTGCGCGACGCCGTAAGTCACTCGAGGACATGGCGTTGCGCCTGGGCGAAAAAGCCAAACGGCAGCGAAAGACGGTAACCGTGGACGCGCTCAGCGCCGCCGATCGGCGGATCATTCACGCAGCGCTGCAAGACGATCCCTGGGTGTCGACCAAGAGTCTTGGCCAAGGCTCCTATCGCCGGTTGCTGATCATTCCGGAAGGGGACCGCAAGAAAAAGGAAGCAGCGAATCCAGCTACAACAGAAAGACCGGACACCAGTGCGCAAGAAAAAGCTGGAAAACCCACTCCCGCTCGCGTCACCGAAAACGAGGGGTAGCGGAGCTGCAAATGTTCTGGAACACGTGACACTCCAATAACGCTTTGTTGACCGACTTCCGTCCGTTCTCTATAGTGAATCTATGATCAACCGCCGCAAGACTAGACAGATTCAGCTCGGCAAGTTGAAAGTGGGCGGAGACGCACCGATTACCGTCCAGTCGATGACCAAAACCGACACCCGCGACGTGCGCGCCACGGTGCAACAAATTTGGGATCTAGAGGCGGCGAGCTGCGACATCGTGCGCTGCGCTGTGCCGGTGCGCGAAGCGGCGGAAAAACTCGGTGAAATCAAGAAAAAGATCCGAATCCCGCTGGTCGCCGACATTCACTTTAACTACAAGCTCGCCTTAATCGCGATCGAGCAGGGGGTCGACGGCTTGCGTCTCAATCCCGGCAACATCGGCGCGCGAAAGTACGTCGAGGAAGTCGTCAGGGCCGCCTCCGAGCGAAAAATTCCGATTCGTATCGGCGTCAATGCGGGGTCGTTAGAAAAAGACCTGTTACAGAAATACAAAGGACCAACCGCCGAAGGCATGGTCGAGAGCGGGCTACGCCATATCCACATTCTCGAAGACGTCGGCTACAACGAAATTAAAATCTCGCTCAAGGCTTCCGACCCATTGATGATGATCGAAGCCTATCGCACCCTCGCCGGCAAAGTCGATTATCCACTTCACCTCGGCGTCACGGAAGCCGGCACGCCGACTGTTGGCACGATCAAGTCCGCAGTCGGCTTAGGCACGTTACTGGCCGAAGGCATCGGTGACACCATCCGCGTCTCTCTTGCCGCCGATCCGGTGGAAGAGGTGCGCGTTGGCAGGGAGATACTCAAGGCACTCAAACTCAAGACGGAAGGGCTTACCTTCGTGGCTTGTCCTTCTTGCGGCCGCGCCGACGTTGATCTAGTCGCCCTGGCCAAAAGTGTCGAAGAACGAATGTTGCCCTACAGCAATCTCGATATCCACGTCGCGGTGATGGGTTGCGAGGTCAATGGTCCCGGTGAAGCGCGTGCGGCCGATCTCGGCGTTGCCGGTGGCAAGGGCATCGGCTTGATCTTCAAGAGAGGCGAAGTCATCCGCAAAGTCCCCGAAACGGACATCGTCGACGCTTTGATGGAAGAAGTCCAAAAGTTCGCCGCTGAAAAAAAGGCTGAGCAAGCCACGGTTGTGGCGGACGCCTAGCTTTTACTATCTCGCTTCGCTAAGTTCTCCCAGTCACATCATGCGCTGGAGCAAATCACTCATACCCACACTCAAGGAAGACCCTGCCGATGCCGAAGTGATCAGCCATAAACTCCTTGTCCGCGCCGGCTTCATTAGGCAAATCAGCCGCGGCATCTATGACTACTTTCCGCTGGCGCTGAGAGTCATTCGCAAAATCGAACAAATCGTGCGCGAGGAAATGAACCGGGCCGGAGCGCAGGAACTACTCATGCCGATCTCCTCTCCCGCCGAACTTTGGCAGGAGAGCGGCCGCTGGGAAATGTACGGCAAGGAACTGCTGCGCTTCAAAGACCGCCACGAGCGCGATTTCTGCCTCGGCCCGACGCACGAGGAGATCGTGACGGATCTGGTGCGTCGTTCAGTACGGTCTTATCGCGAGCTGCCATTCAATCTTTATCAGATCCAAACCAAGTTCCGCGACGAAGTGCGGCCGCGGTTCGGCTTGATGCGCGGCCGTGAATTTATCATGAAGGACGCGTACAGTTTTCACACCGATGTCGAAGACTGCCGGCGCGAATACGACAACATGTTCCAGACCTATAACCGCATCTTCACGCGTTGCGGTTTACGCTATCGGCCCGTGGAGGCCGACACGGGCGCCATCGGCGGAAGTCTATCGCATGAATTTCAAGTGCTGGCGGAGTCCGGCGAAGATGCGATTGTCAGTTGCAATAGCTGCGACTATGCCGCGAATATCGACAAGGCCGAGGTAAAGGCGCGGCGATCTACCGGTCGTGACATCGCCCACGAGTCGCTGCCATTGGAAAAAGTTCCGACGCCGGGAAAGAAAAGCGTTTCCGATGTCGCGGAGTTTCTCAAACTTCCCGCAGACAAATTCATCAAGACACTCGTCTATAAAACCGAAGATGGTGAGCTCGTCGCGGCGCTGGTACGAGGCGATCACGAGACCAATGAGCTCAAGCTTCGCACCGTGTTAGAATGCAAACGCCTTACCTTAGCTGACGAAGCGGCGGTAGCGTCGGTGGCTGGTGTTGTGCCCGGATTTCTCGGACCGATCGGGTCGAAGCTGCGCACGGTGGCCGATCTATCCATCCAGGGCATGCGCGACGCCGTTACCGGTGCCAATGAGGTCGACGCCCACTTCATTCACGTCGATCAAGAGCGCGATTTCACTCCATCGGTTTTTGCCGATCTGCGATTCGTGATAGCCGGCGATGCTTGTCCGCGCTGCGAGCGCGGAGTGCTCGAAGCCCACCGGGGCATCGAAGTAGGCCAGGTATTTTATCTGGGTACCAAATACAGTGAAACGATGGGTGCGACCTATCTCGATGCCGAGGGGCGCGGACGGCCCATCGAGATGGGCTGTTACGGCATTGGCATCAGCCGTTTGGTCGCCGCCGCCATCGAACAGAATCACGACGTCAATGGCATCATCTGGCCGTTTTCTATCGCGCCGTTTCATGTTCTGTTGCTGCCGATCAACTACAAAGACAAAGTCATTCGTGAAGCGGCCGATAAGCTCTATCAAGAATTACAACAACAAGGCGTCGAGGTATTGGTCGACGACCGCGACGAACGGCCGGGAGTAAAATTCAAAGACGCCGATCTGGTGGGGATTCCCTTGCGCGTAACCATCGGTGCCAAGGGTTTGGAAAAGGGTTGTATCGAACTGCGCTGGCGCCACGATGGTAAGACCGACGAAATTCCCGTCGCCGATAGCGCAAATAAACTGCACACGATCCTGACACAAGCACTGCAGGCATAAACGATGGCTTCCACGCTCGAGCTGGTTCGTAAACGCGGGTCCATGCACGAGCGTTTGATCGTCGCTCTCGACGTCGACGATCTGGAGCAGGCCAAAGAGTTGGTACGGGTTCTCGCCGGCGAAGTCGGTATGTTTAAAGTCGGCAAGCAGTTATTTACTCATGCCGGTCCCCAGGCGGTGCGTTTGATTCAGGAACTCGGCGGGGAAATTTTTCTCGATCTCAAATTTCACGACATTCCCAGCACCGTCGCCAAGGCGGCCATCGAAGCGACTCGCTTCGGCGTCAAGATGTTCAATGTCCACGCCTCAGGAAGCCTTGAGATGATGCGCACGACGGTGAAAGAAGTGCGTCGTGTTTGCCGGCAAGAGCAGCGGCGCAGGCCGATCATGTTGGCGGTGACCGTGTTGACGAGCTTGAATCAAGACGATCTCACGCGAGTCGGCGTCGAAGCTAAGGTCGCCGATCAAGTAGTCCGTTTGGCGCTGCTCACCAAGCAAGCCGGAATGGACGGCGTCGTTGCCTCGCCCCATGAAGTTGCCGATATCCGTGAAGCCTGCGGCCGCCGTTTCGTTATTGTCACTCCCGGTATAAGATCCACGGCAGCGAACCGGAACGATCAGCTGCGCGTGATGACTCCCGCCGAGGCCGTGCGTGCCGGCGTCGACTATATCGTCGTTGGCCGGCCAATTCTGGAAGCTAAAGATCCGGTCGGCGCCGCGCGCGCGATCGTCGCCGAGATGGAGACACGGCGGTAAGGGGGTTTGTCGAGGCCCGCGTATTATCCTTCGCGAATCCAATCACCCTTCCCGCCAAGATCATGAGTCCTTGTACCGGTCACGGCGTGACAAACCACTGCTATTTCCAAAAACGATGAAAGTGATGCACGGGGCTATGACCGGCGCCGACCGCGAAACCTTTTCGAATTGCCTCGGTGATGTATTTCTTCGCGAGAGCGACGGCTCGTTCGACCGATTCACCTTTTGCCAGATAGGCAGCAATTGCTGCAGAAAAGGTACAGCCGGTCCCGTGCGTGTTCTGAGTGCGAATGCGCGGCGCGACCAGCGCCGAAAATGTTTTTCCGTCGTAAAACAGGTCGACAGCAGCACCTTTGCGATGACCGCCTTTAATCACGACGCTTTTCGCCCCCAACTTAACAATTCGCCTGGCGGCCTCTGTGATGTCCTCGGACGTGCGTAGCTCCATGCCTGTGAGCTCTTCAGCCTCGGGAATGTTCGGCGTTACCACCGCCGCTAAAGGAATCAGACGAGACAACAGCGCGGCGACGGCTTCTTGCTCGATCAACAGATCACCAGAAGTGGCTACCATGACTGGATCGACAACCAGATTTTTCAGACGATGCCCGCGGATTTTTTTCGCGACGGTGTCAATGATTGCCGTGTTGGCCAGCATGCCCGTCTTCACCGCACGCGCGCCAATATCGTCGATCACGGCATCGATCTGAGCACCGACAAGACTCGGGCTCAATGCCAGGACTTGCGTTACGCCGACCGTGTTCTGCGCCGTGATCGCAGTAACCGCCGACGTGCCGTAGACACCTAGGGCCGCAAAGGTCTTGAGGTCAGCCTGGATGCCCGCGCCAGCACCGGAATCAGAGCCGGCGATAGTGAGCGCTTTGCGAATGGAGTTCATCGAGGGTAATCGTAGCAAAGCCGGGCGGCCGTTACGAGGGTGTTTACTTCAATGTTCCGATATCAGCTGTGGAGTTGCTGCGAAACCGAGGCAAGACCAAAAAACGTGAGCGGTGATTATTTGAAATCTTTCGACAACAAAAGGACGAGTTCGGCTGTTCGAGTAGAGAAAATTTCAGCCAAGAGCGATCTAAGAAAAGCCTTTGCTATACGCATCCGCGTGTTTGTCAAAGAGCAGGGGGTGCCAGCGGAAATTGAGCTCGATCGTGACGATAAGCGTGCGATTCATTTCCTGGCTATCAGTGCAGGAAAAGCCATCGGTACGGCGCGCATCGTGATGCGACAGGAGACCGTGAAGATCGGGCGGATGGCGGTGTTGAAAAAGTACCGAGGCAAAGGCGTGGGGATGAAGTTGTTGGAGCGGGCGGTTGTTGTGGCAAAGAAATTAGGCGCGCGCAAGATTTATCTTCACGCACAGGTTCCAGTGATCGGTTTTTACGAAACTTTCGGATTTCATTGCGTTGGTCCCGTGTTCGACGAAGCCGGCATTCCTCATCGAAAAATGATTTTGGAAGAGGGCAGTAACCGCAAAGGCATGTCCTGATCCCTTCGACGGAGTCTATCCTGAGCGCGTCGAAAAACTCAGGATAGATTTCGTCGAAGGAACGCAAAGGGCGCAAAGCAGAGAACCAAAGAAATCAGAGTG
>WNFU01002306.1_pt1 | contig 26108 bp, 25 predicted proteins | sample 5400121 | NCBI WGS metagenome assembly WNFU01 (sample SAMN13153360, study PRJNA577476) | soil metagenome | isolation source: 100 cm soil or saprolite under grassland replicate 1 | place: USA:California | collected 2016-06-15 | reverse complement strand
GGCCACCGACACAGGTACCACACACGACGCGCCACCCACCATCCATCTACACCGCGTCGCCTAAAACTAAACTTAGTGGCATTGGGTCCTGACCGCACCACGGATGGCAGACTGAACACGCAACGGAGGTCCTCACAACGGGAAGATCTTGGTCGACTCCCCGTCCTACAGGACCTCCGTTGCCATGTCGATCATGCGGGTCGCGTGTCGAACCCCCTTGACAGCACCCGCAACCCTTAACTCCCCGGCATTGCGGCTAACCGACGCAGAGCCGAAGCGGCCGGATAGTCGCTCCATGCCCGGGGCCCACACCAGAACGGCAGCAGTCCGGGGGTCATGGGATTGCCCGGCAAGAGCCTCGATAACGCATTCGGCCCGCGGTCCGTCGACCGGCTCGGCGCGGTCAGGCCGATGGCACCGGGCCGGTGGAGTCCCGCACGATCAGCCGGTGGCCCGTCGACTTCCTCCTCGATCGGGACGAACGCGGCTTGAGGGCCATGGCGAGCGCCAGTTGGCCCATCTCGGCCATCGGCAGCCGCACCGTGGTCAGGCTGGGGGCGAGATCGGCCGCTACCGACACGTCGTCGAACCCGACCACCGACATCTGGTCGGGGACCGAGACACCGTGCGACCTGAGCACCGAGAGTACCCCGATGGCCATGGCGTCGTTCAGCGCGATGATCGCGGTGGTCTGCGGATGTTCGCGCATGATCTGCTCGGTGGCGCTGCGCCCGCCGTCACGGGTGAAGTCGGTCTGCACGACCGGGAGAGCCGCCAGCGACAGACCCCTCCGCTCCAGCGCCGATGCCACCCCGGCGAGCCGGTCCGCGACCGTGGTCAGCCGCTCCGGCCCCGCGGCGACAGCGATCCTACGATGGCCCAGCGAGAGCACGTGATCGGCGATGGCTTCGCCGGCCGGCTGGTTGTCGGGGAGGACCGCGTCGGCGCGGAGGAAGTGTCGGCCGATCACCGCCACCCGCCCGCCGGCGTCCTCGAACGCTGACAGCTCCGCCTTGGACTCGGCCTGCAGGCTGGGGTGCACGTATCCGGAGCCGGCGATGATGATGATGCCGATGCGCTGCGCGATGAGGGTCCGGATCTGCCTGAGTTCCTGCTGCGGGTCGCGTGCCGAGTGGCAGATCTGGACCATCAGGTCTTGCTCACCCGCCGCCCCGATCACGCCACTTGCGATCTCCGAGAAGTACGGGTCGTCGATCTGGTGGACGATCAGCCCCACCGTCGACGTCGACCCACCTGCCAGGGTCCGGGCGTGCAGGTTGGCGACATAGCCGAGGTCGCGGGAGACCTGCCGGACGCGGTCGGCGACCTGCTCGCTCACTCCGTCCCGCCCTGCCAGGGCACGGGACGCGGTCGCCAGCGACACGCCGGCTCGTTCGGCCACATCCGCGAGCCGCAACGCGGTGCGAGGTCTGGGCATCCGACACGTCCCCCCGCGGTCATCCCCTGTATCGATCACGCGGCGGTGCTTGCCATCCACGCGCCGCCAAGCCTATCGTGCGTAAGCGCTTCACGAAAGCGCTTGCGTGGAAGTGGACGAGGAGAGTCCCCGATGAACGCAGCGAAGCGGGTCCACTGGGCGATGACCGCGAGTGTCATGGTTGCCGCGCTCGCGGCCGGGGGATGCGGTGGCGGCGGGAAGTCCGGAGGCGCGACCGGCGACCGGATCGTGATCGGGATCTCCCTGCCGCTGACCGGAGACTTCTCCGAGCCCGGCAAGGGCATACAGCGCGGGTACCAGGCGTGGGCCAAGATCGTCAACGATGGGGGCGGGCTGCTCGGCCGCCAGGTCGAGCTGAAGTTCCTCGATGACCAGTCGAACGCCGACCGGGTCGTGTCCGACTACGAGCAGTTGATCGGCAAGGACAAGGTGGACCTGGTGTTCGGGCCGTTCTCGACCCGGCTGGTTGTTCCCTCGGCGCGGGTGGCCGAGGAGTACGACATGCTGTTCGTCGAGCCGGCCGGCGCCGCGAAGCAGGTCTTCGAACAGGGCTTCAAGAACCTCTTCTACGCCGCGCCGGCCGTCGCAGGCGACCACTACAACTACCTGGCCCAGTACATCGTGGCCCTCCCGGAGGGCGACCGTCCGAAGACGGTGGCCTACGCGGCCATGGACGATCCGTTCGCCCAGGGCACGGCATACGGGCTCAAGGCCAAGCTGGAGGCGGCGGGCATCAGGACCGTGGTGAACGAGGTCTACCCGCCCAACACCACGGACTTCAGCAGCATCGCGGCGAAGATCGCCGCCTCGAAGGCCGACATGGTGGTGGGTGGCTCTCAGTACCAGGATGGCGTTAACCTGATCATCGCCCTGCAGCAACTGAACTACCAGCCCAAGCTCGCCGCGTTCTCGACGGCGCCCACAGAACCCGAGTTCGCGCGGGCGATCGGCAACAAGACGGAAGGGATTCTGGCGCCCACCGGTTACACGCCGAAGGCCAACTTCCCCAGCAACGTCGAGTTCGTCCAGAAATACACGGCGCAGTTCGGCAAGCCGCCGGCGGAGGACGAGGCGAACGGCTACACAACGGGCCAGGTCGCCGCGGCGGCGGTGAAAGCCGTCGGCTGCGCGGAGCAGGGCGACTGCCAGAAGAAGCTCGTGGAATGGCTGCGTGGCCACCAGGTGGACACCGTCGTGGGCCCGCTTAGGTGGGACGACAGGGGTCGCCCGCAGGGCGCGCACATGATTCAGCAGTGGGTGGACGGCAAGATCCAGATCGTCCTGCCCGAGAACCTGAAGGAAGCTGACTTCGTGTTCCCCAAACCGAAGTGGTGAATGGTAGGTGGTCTCCGGAGCCCTGCTCTTCCAGAGCGTCATTCTGGGAGTACTGCTGGGCGGGCTCTACGCCCTCCTGGCGGCCGGGCTGACCTTGTACTTCGGTATCATGCGGGTCGTGATGATCGCCCATTCGGCGTTCCTGATCCTCGGCGCCTACCTTGCCTGGTACTTCCACCGGCAGACCGGTCTCGATCCGCTGCTGTCGCTCGCCATCACCGTCCCGCTGTTCTTCGCCGCGGGGGTGGCCCTGCAACGGCTGCTGCTCGCGCGCCTGCGCCCCGCGACACTCACGATGATGTCCGTCCTGCTGACATTCTCGATCGCACTGGTCATCGAGGGGATGTTGGGCTACCTCTTCACCGGCACCCAACGCCGCCTTCAGCTCGGGTACAGCGGCGCCAGCCTTGACCTTTTCGGCGCCCGCGTCGCGGTAGTGAAGCTGATCGCGTTCGCGATGGCGGCCGTGGCCATGCTCGCTCTGTACCTGCTGATGATGAGGAGCACCTTCGGCCAGGCACTGCGGGCGACGATCCAGCACCGCGAGGCGGCACAGTTGGTGGGAATCAACACCGACCGGATCGCCGGCTACGGCTTCGGGCTCGGTCTTGCCACTGCAGCCGTCGGCGGTACGGCGCTGGCGCTCGACTCCACGATCTACCCGTCGTTGCACTGGCACTGGATCGGCCCCCTGATGGCGATCATCGTGGTCGGCGGGCTCGGTAGCGTGCCGGGAGCCGCGATAGCCGCCATGGTGCTGGGCATGCTGCAGAGCCTGTTGCAGATTCCGTTCGGAACCACCTGGGCGCAGACCGTCTTCTACATCGCACTGTTCGCCACACTGGTCTTCCGGCCGCAGGGGTTCTTCGGAGGTCGGCTTGCGCAGAGATTCTGAATCGACCGGCCGGCTCGGCGTGGTCCTCCGGCTGGTCGCCGTCGGGGTCGGAGCAGGCCTGATCCTGTCCTACCCGGCCGTGGCGCCCAACCCGTACAGCCTCTCGGTCAGCATCGGAATCCTGAACTATGCGGTGCTCTCCACCGCCTGGAACTTCGTCGGCGGGTTCACCGGGTACATCTCTCTCGGGCACGGCGCTCTGGTCGGGCTCGGCGCCTACGGCACCGGTCTGCTGATCGTCAGGGCCGGCCTGCCGAGCTTCGTCGCGCTGTTTGTCGCCGCTGCCATCGTGGCCCTGCTGGCGGTCCCGATCGGTTTCGCGGCGCTCCGGGTGCGCGGCGCGTCCTTCGTCATCGTGTCGATCTCGTTGGTCCTGATCCTGCTCCTGGTGTTCCAGAGTTGGGCGTCGTTCACCGGCGGGTCCCGGGGCCTGGTGGTTCCGAGGCCGTTCCCGCACCTGCGCCGCGCCGAACACCACATGGTGTTCTTCTTCCTCTTCGCCGGGCTGCTCGCGGTCGCCCTGATGACGTGGTGGGTCATCGACCGGTCGCATTTCGGCCTGGGTCTCAAGGCGATCCGCGAGGACGAGGACAAGGCGCAGTCCCTCGGTATTCCGACCTTCACCTTCAAACTGGTCGTGTTCGTCGTGTCCGCCGCGTTCAGCGGCCTGGCCGGCGGACTGTACGCGCTGTGGTTCGGCGACCTCGACCCGGTCTTCCAGTTCTCGGTCCTGACGGGCGCCTACATGGTGCTGATGGCCCTGCTCGGGGGTGTCCGACACCTGTTCGGGCCGCTGCTCGGCGCACTGGTCGTCGGCTATGCCCTGGAGTACTTCAAGCTCGAGTACGGCGACACCCCGCTGCACCTGGTGGCGACCGGTCTCCTGCTCGGCGTCGTCGTGACGTTCATGCCCGACGGCGTCATCCCGGCTCTGTCCAACCTGTTCGCCCGGTTCTTCAGACGCGGCGAGACATCCATTCGTGAGGTAACGGCCGCCGAACTGCTGAAGGGCGGCGGCCGCGAGGCCGGGGAGCAGGACGCGCGCGCGGGCGGTTCGATCTCGGCCAGGGCTGCCGGGCACGGGACCGGGCAGCGCGCCGGGCAGCTTCGGACCGAAGCGACCGACGCGACCGAGGCGACGGAGGTCGGCCCGTGACCGCCACCGAAACCGACAGCAGGCCGGCCCGCAGTATCGAGACGGTCGAACTCAGCAAGTCCTTCGGTGGGGTCACCGCGGTCGACGCTGCAACGGTGACCTTCCAGCACGGCAAGGTGAACGCCCTGATCGGGCCGAACGGTTCCGGGAAGACGACGTTCTTCAACTGCGTCACCGGAATGATCAGACCCGACGCCGGCCGGGCGACCTACCGCGGTCGCGACATCACCGGCAGGGCGCCGCACAAGATAGCGCGGGCGGGTATCGGGCGCAGCTTCCAACTGTGCCGGGTGTTCCCCCGCATGAGTGTGCTCGACAACCTGCTGGTCGCCGTCCGCGCGGGCGGCCCGAAGGCACAGTTGACCAGTTCACGCAACCGCGGGGAGATCGACCGCGCACGCGGCTGGCTGAAGCGGATGGGCATCGAGCATCTCGAGCGGACCGAGGCCCGCAACCTGTCGTGGGGACAGCAGAAGCTGCTCGAACTGGCCGGCGTAATGATGGGCGATCCCGACACTATCCTGCTCGACGAGCCCGCCGGTGGGGTGAACCCGGCGCTCATCGACCGGATCGGCGCCCTCGTGCGTCAGCTCAACGGGGAAGGCAAGACATTCCTGATCGTCGAGCACAACATGGACCTTGTCATGAGCCTGAGTGACCACATCATCGTGTTCGACCGCGGTCGACCAATAGCGGAAGGCCCACCGGCAATGATCAAGTCCGACCCCAGAGTCATCGAGGCATACCTTGGCGGCTGAGTTCCTGCTCGAGCTGAACGACATCCAGGCCGGGTACGGGCGCGCGGCCCTGGTGTTGCGCGGCCTGACGGTCCGGGTTCCCGCCGCCGCGGTGGTCTGCCTGGTCGGGCCGAACGGTGCCGGCAAGTCGACGGTGCTCAAGGTCGCCAGCGGCCTCCTGCCGCCCCGGTCGGGCCAGATCCTCATCGACGGCAAGGACGTGACCGGCCAGGGACCGCAACAGATGCTCGCCTCCGGACTCGCGCACGTCCTGCAGGGGCACAGCGTCTTTCCCGAGATGACCGTGGCCGAGAATGTTCTGCTTGGCGGTTACACGCTGCGGGACAGAGCTGTCATCGACGAGCGGGCCGCGTTCGTGCAGAACCTCTTCCCCGTCGTCGGCGAGCGTTGGAGGTCTCTTGCCGGCCTGCTCTCCGGCGGCCAGCAGAAGCAGGTGGAGTTTGCTCGATCGCTCATGGTCAGCCCCAAGGTGGTCCTCCTCGACGAGCCATCCATGGGTCTCGACCCGAAGACGACGAGCACGGTGTTCGAGCAGGTCGTGCGCATGCGTGAGGCCGGGACAGCGGTCCTTCTCGTCGAGCAGAACGCCCGGCGAGCACTCGAGACCGCCGACATCGGCTGCGTCCTCGACCTCGGCAAAGTGTACATTTCCGGCCCGGCACCTGACCTGCTCGCCGACCCGCAACTGAGCGAACTCTATCTCGGAGGACGACCCGCCGAGCGTCCGATCTCACCGGAGAGGTAACTCACCGATGGCGACACGCAACGTACGCATCATCATGAACGGTGTCACCGGCCGCATGGGTTATCGCCAACACCTGCTCCGCTCGATCCTGGCGATCCGGGACGAAGGCGGTGTCGCCATGCCGGACGGCGGCCGCCTCCAGGTGGAGCCCATCCTGGTCGGTCGCAGCCGCGACAAGCTGGCTGACATCGCGCGGGCGCACGGCGTCGCCGAGTTTACCACCGATCTCGACGCCGCGCTGGCCGACGAGAGCACGACCGTCTACTTCGACGCTCAGGTGACGGGCGAACGCAAGAAGGCGATCCTCACGGCGATCGCTGCCGGCAAGCACATCTACACGGAGAAACCCATCGCCGAATCGGTGGCCGACGGCCGGGAACTGGCGCAGGCGGCCACCACAGCGGGGATCATCAACGGGGTCGTCCACGACAAGCTGTACCTTCCGGGGCTGCGAAAGCTGAAGCGGCTGGTTGACTCCGGCTTCTTCGGCCGGATCCTTTCCGTACGGGGGGAGTTCGGCTACTGGGTCTTCGAAGGCGATGTCCAACCCGCGCAGCGCCCGAGCTGGAACTACCGTGCCGAGGACGGCGGTGGCATCGTCCTGGACATGTTCTGCCATTGGAACTACATCCTGGAGAACCTCTTCGGCCGGGTGCAGGCGGTGACAGCGAAGGCGGTCACCCACATTCCCGACCGCTGGGACGAGCAGGGCGAGAAGTACGAGGCCACCGCGGACGACGCGGCCTACGGCATCTTCGAACTCGACGGTGGCATCCTCGCCCAGATCAACTCGTCGTGGACGGTGCGGGTCAACCGGAACGAGCTGGTCGAGTTCCAGGTCGACGGGACGAACGGCTCGGCCGTTGCGGGCCTGTTCGGCTGCAAGATCCAGCCGGGGGTCTGCACGCCCAAACCGGTATGGGACCCGGACGTGCCGACCGACCAGGACTTCCGTTCGCAGTGGCTACAGATCCCGGACAACGAGGAGTTCGCCAACGGCTTCCGGGCCCAGTGGGAGGCGTTCCTTTCCGACGTCGCCGCCGGTCGCCCGCACCCGTACGACTTCCTCGCCGGGGTGCGCGGCCTTGAGTTGGTCGATGCCGGCCTGCGGTCGTCCAAGGAGGGTAGGCGCATCGAGATGGAGCGTGTAGACCAGTGAGCAGGCTGGCGATCCCCGACAGCGGTGGGGCCTGGCGGACCATCGAACTCTTCGAGCCGCGCGCCTGGCCCGAACACCCCGAGCCGCACCGCGCCCGGGTGGCGTTCGCCGCGGCGCACGTGGTCGCGGACCCGTTCGGGGAGAATGTGCCCGGCGCTCCCGCGGTGATCGACTGGGACTCGACGCTGGCGTTCCGGCGGAATCTGTTCCGGTACGGACTCGGGGTCGCCGAGGCGATGGACACGGCGCAGCGGAACATGGGCCTGGACTGGACCGCCGTGCAGGAACTCGTGCGCCGCAGCGCCGCGCAGGCCCAACAACTCGGCGCCCGGATCGCCTCGGGTGCCGGCACCGACCACAGGGACGAACTCTCCTGCGTGCAGGAGGTCATCGACGCCTACCTCGAGCAGATCGACTTCGTGCAGGGCACGGGATCCAGGGTCGTCGTGATGGCGTCGCGGCAGTTGGCCAGGCTGGCCGCGACCGCGGACGACTACCTGCGGGTCTACGACGTGCTGCTCGGTCAGGTGCGCGAGCCGGTGATCCTGCACTGGCTGGGTGAGGCGTTCGATCCCCACCTCCATGGGTACTGGGGATCCAGCGACGTCTCGGTCGCGACGAAGACCCTCCTCGATCTGATCCACGCCAACGCTGGTGTGGTCGACGGAGTCAAGGTCTCGTTGCTGTCCGCCGAACACGAAGCCGGTATTCGGGCTTCGTTGCCCGACGGGGTGCGCCTGTACACCGGGGACGACTTCAACTACCCCGCGCTGATCCGCGGTGATGGCACCCGCCATTCGGATGCTCTTCTCGGGGCATTCGCCGCCGTGGCGCCGGCGGCCTCGGCGGCATTGACCGCCCTCGATGCCGGCGACCTGGCCGGTTACGACGCGGAGATGGCGCGCACCCTGCCGCTGTCGCGCCATATCTTCGCGGCACCCACCTACCACTACAAGACCGGCATCGCGTTCATGTCCTGGCTCACCGGTCAGCAGCCGGGCTTCACCATGGTGGGTGGACTGCAGTCGGCGCGCTCGATCGTGCACCTGTCCACGCTGTTCGCGCTCGCCAACGAGGCGCGTCTGCTGCCCGACCCTGACCTCGCCGCACATCGGCTCGGTCTGTGGCTGGCGTCGGCAGGTGTGACGCGGTGAGCGTTGAAATGTCGGCGGTTGATGTGCCGAGTGGTTCGTCGGCCAGGGTGGAGACGCCGGCACCCGGCGATCCCAGGCTCGCCCGGTTGTCCTTGAACCAACGGACGACGGCCAGGTGGTCGCTTCGCGCCGCGATCGACGGAACGCTGGCGGCCGGCCTGAGTTCCATCGGCCTGTGGCGCGAACCTGTTCATGACGTCGGATTGGAGGTGGCCAGGACGTGGCTGCAGGACGCCGGCCTCCGCGTGTCAACCCTGTGCCGGGGCGGATTCTTCACGGCGAAGGATCCGGTCGAACGAGCCGCCGCAAATGATTCGAACCGGGCCGCGATCCACGAGGCCGCCGTGTTGGGGGCGAGCGCTCTGGTGCTCGTTCCGGGAGGTCTGCCACCGGGCGACAAGGATATCGTCGGTGCTCGGTCTCGAGCGGTCGAAGCCGTCGCCGAGTTGGCACCGTACGCGGCCGGCCGCGGAGTCGCGCTCGGCATCGAACCGATGAACCCCGTCTATGCGGCGGACCGCGGCGTCGTGTCGACGCTGTCCCAGGCGCTCGACATCGCCGAGCAGTTCCCCCCCAGAGCCGTCGGCGTCATCGTGGACACCTTCCACCTGTGGTGGGAGCCGGGAGTACTGGAACAGATCAGGCGGGCCGGCGACCGGATCCTCAGCTACCAGATCTCCGACTGGATCACGCCCCTGCCGGCGGACACGCTCCTCGCCCGCGGAATGATGGGCGACGGGCACATCAACTTCCCCGAGTTCACCGGCGCGGTGTCGGCCGCGGGTTACCGGGGCGACGTCGAGGTCGAGATCTTCAACGCCGAGGTCTGGGACGCTCCGCCGGAACAGGTCCTCGCCACGATGGCTCGTCGGTACGTGGAGCTGGTGGAGCGCTACCTGTAGGTCGCGCGCCGGCATGCACGGCGGCGGGCTGGCCTGTAGGTCGCCTGCACGAGGGTCCGTACCGGTCAGGCCCACGGCGGACGCCGCTGACCAGCCAACGACCACCAGCTGCCGATTGACTCGCCCGGAACGCCTCTGTAAGGTCTGGGAAGCGCTTTCGCAAGCGCTTGCGGAAGCGCTCTCCAGCCCTCAGGAGGATGGTGGGCGGATGTCGAAGCCGAGGCTGTGCCTGCTGATGACCGTGGCCGCTCTGGTGGCCACCCTGCTGGCGCCACAGGCAGCCGCGCAGGCCGACGACGGTCCGATCAGTGATCCGATTCCGCAGGACCCGGTCCCCTCGGACCTGGCGCTGACCATCGAGGAGTTCGCGGCGTTCCCCAGGTCGGAGCCGGTTCCACCGCCGATCGACGCGCGACTGATGCGGTGGGCGCGGATCAACTACCTGGGTGAGATCCCCGACGGTTCCGGTCGCTTCTACGTGCCGGACCTCAACGGGAAGCTGTACCTCGTCAAGGACGGGACGCCGTGGTCCTACCTCGATGTCGGCACCGAGTTCGCCCCCGACTTCTTCTCCGGCCGCGGCCTGGGCAGCGGCTTCGGGTTCGTCGCGTTCGACCCTGACTTCGCCCGGAGCGGCCGGTTCTACACCACCCACAGCGAGGCGTTCGCGGCGCTGACGACGAAGATCCCGGACTACGCCCAGCCGAACACCGTCGTACAGAGTGTGGTGACGGAGTGGACGGCGAACGACCCGGCCGCGGACACGTTCCAGGGGACCCGTCGCGAGGTGCTCCGGATCGGCTTCGCGTCCTACATCCACGCCATCCAGCAGATCTCCTTCAACCCGACGGCCAAGCCCACCGACGAGGACTACGGGCTGCTCTACCTCGCCGTGGGCGACGGTGGCCAGGGCGTGCGGAACGACGATCCGCAGAACCTGGCGATACCGCACGGCAAGATCCTGCGGATCGACCCGCGTGCCACCAACAGCGCCAACGGCAGGTACGGGGTCCCGGCGTCGAACCCCTTTGTGGGCAGGCCGGGTGCGCTGGGCGAGATCTATGCCTACGGCATGCGCGATCCGCACCGCTTCAGTTGGGACACCCTGGGGCGTCGCCGGATGTTCCTGGGGCACATCGGCGAGCACGACATCGAGGGCGTCTACGACGTCCACGCCGGGGACAACCTCGGCTGGAGCGAGCGGGAAGGGCCCTTCGTCTTCAACAAGGCGGACCGCTGCAACCTCTATCCGCTGCCCCCGGACGACGCGAAGTACGGCTACACCTACCCGGTCGCCGCCTTCGATCACAACGCGCCGCCGGACTGGCCCTGTACCCGTGACGTGGGGCACGCGATCAGCGGCGGTTTCGTCTACCGCGGTCACCAGGTCCCTGCCCTGCTCGACAAGTACGTGTTCGGCGATCTCGTCGACGGCCGCATCTTCTACACCAACGAGTGGGAGATGCGCAGCGGGGCAGGGCTGGCCACGATCTACCAGATGAAGATCCTCGACGGCGCGGGCCGGCTCATCACGGCCCAGGACCTGGTCGGCGACTCCCGGGTCGACCTCCGTTTCGGCACCGACAGTGCCGGCGAGCTCTACCTGCTGTCCAAGGCGAACGGCAGGATCTGGAAGGTGACCGGCGCGGTCCGGGTGCCGCCCCCGCCGGATGTGCTGCCCAGCCTGAGCCGGGACCTGGTCGCGCACTACGACTTCGAGCACCCGGTTCCCGGGAACCCGGCGCAGGAGCGGGACCAGGGCTTCTCCGGCACGACCATCAACCTGGTCAACGGCGGGGCGCAGATGCGGGTGCCGGACGGCGCGTACCCGGGGAGCGCGACGTCGATGCAGGCGCAGCAGGTCAACCCGACAGTGGCCGGGAACGACGACTGGAAGGCCGGGATCTACTCGCCCACCGGCGTGCCGAGCCTGACCGCCTTCAACGGCGTGCAGGGAGCCACCGTGATGGGGTGGTTCAAGATGACCGGGCAGAACCCGAGTCCGAACTCCAACACGGCGAACCCGGACGACTTCTACGGGGCGATAGGCCTGGCGGGCATCCTCTCCGGCGACTCGGACGGCCACGCGGTCAGGGCCCTGCTGGAACTCATCGAAGTCTCCGGCGAGCTACGACTTGTCGCCCTGGGCCGGCGCATCGACGGCAGCAGTTCGCAGACCTTCGCGGCCGATGCGGCATGGCAGACCCTGCTGCCGCCGAACGAATGGGTGTTCCTCGCCGCGACGTTCGACTTCAACACCGGAGCCATGGCGTTGTACCGGAACGGGGAGCCAATGCCCGGCTTCTACACCGTTCCCGGTGATCCCTGGGGTGTCGCCGGTACGGGACCGCACTACACCTCGGCGACCGATCCCAGAGGCATAAAGATCGGTGGCAGCTTCCCGCAGAACACCCTCGAGAGGAACCCGTGCAACTGCCGGATGGACAGCCTGATGTTCCTCGACCGGGCCGTCCTGCCGGCTGAGGTGATGCAGCAGTACCGGCTCGTGACGACACCCCGGCCCTGACGGCAACAAGGAGAAGCCGACAGAGAGAGGCATAACAACAGGGATGCTGTAACAACAGGGAGAGGCCATAACAAGGAGAGGCCATGCTGTCCCGGAGCAGAACAGTGCAGGCGCGACTGGTCGTTCTCGCGCTCGCCGGCGCTCTGATCGCCATGTTCGTCGCCAACCTCACGCCACCGTCGCAGGCAACGAACGCCAGCCCGATCTCCCGCGACGACGACAAGATCGCCGACTACGGCGTGTGCCGAGGCACCGACCCGGACTGCTACAACAACTGGGACACCGCCTTCAGGCGCGACAGTGCCCTGCGGATCCTGATCTACAGCCGTACCGGCGTCTCCCGGCACGCCCACCTCGGCCCGCTGCTCGGGCCGGGGCTCAACCCGCCCCTGGCGGACGCGAACGTCGCCCAGAGGGCGCTCGTCCGGTGGGCCGCGGAGAAAGGCATCCAGGCGGACTGGACCGAGGACGTCACGCAACTGGACAGCCCGGCCAAGCTGCTGAGGTACGACGGCGTGGTGTTCCTCAGCACCTCGCGGGACATCCTCGACGATGCCGCCCAGACCAGCCTCACGCAGTACATGCGTGCCGGCGGGGGCTTCGTGGGCGTCCACAACACACTGGGCGCGGAGTACAACTGGCCGTACTTCCAAGGGCTGCTCGGTGGCACGAACTTCTACGACCATGGCCCGCACCGTGACGGAGTCGTGCAGACGGTCAGCACGAGCGACACCTCAACAAGGGGTCTGCCGCCGGAATGGGCTTACCGGGACGAGTTCTACAACCTCGAACCGTTCCCGACCAAGGTGCAGGTGCTGGCCGTGCTCAAGCCCGGTTCTGCCGGCGACACGCGAGGGTTCAACGGCCACCCCGGCCACCCGCAGTTCCACCCGGTGAGCTGGTGCCAGTACTTCGACGGCGGACGTTCCTGGGTGACGTCCCTGGGGCATGACGTGGCCAACTACAGCGACGCCCCGCTGCCGGGCAAGGAGAACTTCAAGGAGCATGTGATGGGAGGCATCCTGAGCGTCATCGGCGCCGAACCCTTCTGTAGCTGAGCCGGAACGGTCAGCGGGACCGCCGTTCCAGGTAGCGATCGACGAGGTCTGTGGCATGCCCGGTGCCGCCGCTGCCGTCGGCGGCCCCGGGCTGGCCGAGGTTGCGGTGCATCGCCTCGGTGTCGATGTGCAGGCCGGTGAGTGAGGCGTGCAGCCGGGACGCCGCTCCGCCGGCCGCCCGCAGCAGCGCGATGAGCGCCGGCCATTCGGCGTGCCAGGACCCGGCGGCGCGCTGCAGTTCGTGGGCGCTGTTGCCGAGCAGGGTGGCGACGAGCCCGGGTGCCTGGGCCGCCGCGGCGCGGGCGGTGATCGCGGCGATCGGGTTCTGCTTGTGCGGCATGGCGGAGGAGCCGCCGGGGGCGGCCTCGCGGACCTCGCCGATCTCGGTCTGGGCGAGTAGGACGATGTCGGTGGCGACCTTGCCGGTCGCGGCGGCCGTCTGGCCGAGTGCGGCGGCGAGTTCGGCTATCCGGGTGCGCTCGGTGTGCCAGACGCCGTCGGGTTCGGCCAGGCCGAGTTCGTCGGCGAAGGCGGCGGCCACCCGCAGCCCGTGCGGGTACAGCGTCGCGAGCGTCCCGGCGGCGCCGCCCAGTTGCGCCGGCAGCGCGGCCCGTACGGCGCCGAGTCGGGCGTGGCTGCGGTCCAGGCCGGCGCCCCACACCGCGGCCAGCGCGCCGAAGGTCGTGGGCACCGCCTGCTGGAGCAGCGTCCGGCCGGCCATCGGGGTGGTCCGGTGAGCGCGCGTCAGTTCGGCGGCGGCGGCCGCGCAGCCGGCCAGGTCGGTGCGGACGACGCCGAGGGCGCGGTGGCTGAGGAGCATCAGCGCGGTGTCGAGGATGTCCTGGCTGGTGGCGCCCAGGTGGACCGCCGCCGCTGCCGGCTGGCCGGCGCGTTGCCGCACCCGGTCGCGGAGCGCGGCCACCAGCGGGATCACCGGGTTGCCACCGGCGGCGCCGCCCGGGCCGAGCTCGGCGGGATCCGCGGCGGCCAGTTCGTCGCAGGCGGCTGCGATCTCGGGCACGATCGCCGCATCGACCAGCCCGGCCCGGCCGCATGCCCGGGCCAACGCCGCCTCCACCTGGCACAGCGCTGCCAGCACCGCCCGGTCCCCGGTGGCGGCCGCAACGGCCGTCATCCCGAAGATCGGGTCGAACAGCTCGCTCATGCCGGCCAGCGTGTCAGAGGCGGAAGAACGGCGTCTCGGACGCACCCTGCAGCCGGATGTCGAACCGCAGGCTTCCGTCGGGCTGCGGGATCGCGGTCAGCAGCCCGCGGTCCTCCTCGTCGAGGTCGGCGAGAACGGGGTCGGCGGCGTTCAGCTCGACCTGGTCGGGGAGGTAGATCCGCGTCACCAGCCGGTTCAGCAGCCCGCGGGCGAACACCGAGACGTTCAGGTGTGGTGCCTCGGTACCGCCGCCCTCCGCCGGCAGCGGCCCCGGCGTGAGGGTGCGGAACCAGAAACCGCCCGAGGCGTCGGTGGCGCACCGCCCGAACCCGCGGAAGCCGGGGTGACGCGCCGCGCCCCTCGGGTCGTCGGGGTGGTCGAAGCGGCCGGCCGGGTCGGCCTGCCAGACCTCGACCAGGCCGTCCGGCACCGGCTGGCCGGCACCGTCGGTGAGCCGCCCGACGATGCGCACCGCACCCGGTGTGTCGGCCGGGACGATCTGCGGGCCGTCCGGCCACTGCAACGCGATCGTGAGGAACGGGCCGGCGGTCTGCGACGGCGTACAGCCCAGCGTCTCAGTCATCGTCGGGCCCACCCTCGAACGGCGTCTGCTCCCGGCCGCGCAGCACGATGTCGAACCGGAACCCCAGCGCCCACTGCTCGATGCTCGCGCCGTGGTCGTAGCCGGCGACCAACCGCGCCCGGGTCGCCGGGTCGGGCACCGAGTTGAAGATCGGGTCGGCGGACAACAGCGGGTCGTCCGGGAAGTACATCTGGGTGACCAGCCGCTGGGTGAACGCCCGGCCGAACAGCGAGAAGTGGATGTGCGCCGGCCGCCAGGCGTTGCGGTGGTTGCCCCACGGGTACGCGCCCGGCTTGATCGTGGTGAACCGGTACCGGCCGTCGTCGTCGGTGATGGTGCGACCCCCGCCGGCGAAGTGCGGGTCCAGCGGGGCGGGCCAGTCGTCGACGGCGTGCCGGTAGCGCCCACCCGCATTCGCCTGCCACACCTCGATCAGGGTGCTCGGCACGGGCCGCCCGTCGGAGTCCACGACACGGCCGTGCACGATGATGCGCTGCCCGACCGCCTCGCCGCCGTCCCAGCGCGTCAGGTCGGCATCGGCCGGCCGCACCCGCTCCGCACCCACAACCGGCCCGGTCAGCTCCGACAAACGCTGCGGCAGCAGGTGCAGCGGGCGCGTAGGGTGTCGCAACGCGGTGCTCCGGTAGTCCTCGTAGTCCAGCGGCGGGTGGGTGCCCGCCGGCTCGACACGGTAACCGGGCGGAAGCCGCAACCTCATGTCAACAACCCTCCAGAACGACGGCAGGTCCCTGCCCCACGCAATCATGGCGAGCCCGTAGCCACCGCCTCGGGCGTGGAGCGCTCCCGGCGCGGGTGGGCGGGCGATGGTCCGCGGTCCATCCTGGCCCCGTTCCGCAACCCCGTGGTCCCTGCCTGGTGGACAGGCACCCTGCCTGGTGGACAGGCACCGGCATCGCGGTACGCGAGATGAGGCCGCACCGCGCCGGATCACCCCCCGGTCACCGCCCGGCCGACCTGATGCGGGCCGGGCGCGAAGGCGTCGCGCCCGGCCCGGAACTTACCTGGGTCAGTAGCTCCCGTAGAACCGGCCGTAGTAGTTGCCGACATCGGTGCGATAGTCGGTATCCCCGTATGTGTCAGGGTTGAACCGCGGCGTGGCGGGCGGACACCGCGGCCCGAGCCGTATTAACGGGTGCGCGGGCGCGGCCGTTCTCGGCACCGTCACCATTCCCGGTATTGACGGGCGCGGCCGTGTGGAGGTTATGCTTGGCTACTGCGTAAGTGGTGGATTTGCCCAGGTGGCGGGGAGCCCGGGACGGGCCGGAGGAGAGGGGCGACTCTCTCCACGACATTCATTATTCCTGGCGATTCTGGGTGGTGGATCTGCCGATGGCTCCCCGCTGGCCGCAGCTACTGGACCCCGCGATAGCACGGGGCCCAGCCGTACCGATTACTCGACGTCACAGCCAGCGCCGTGGTATCACTCACAAGGGCGGCGCCCGGACTCCCGGTTTCCGCGCAGGTACGCCACGGTACGTATTCGGCCCCGCCGGCCGGTCACTCGACGGCACGGTGACGCGCACTACTTGGATGAGTTCCCGGACCGCGCGGGCCGCGGACCGCACCCGGCGGCGGCCGCCCGCTCGGCGGTCGGGATGAGCGCCAGCCGGTCGGTGGCTCCCACCAGGGTAGCGCGCACCGTCCGCGGGCCGTTCGTGGCCCGCCGTGTCCGCGTCGCCGGCCGCTGTGTCACGGCGGCCGCCCGGCTCAGCGCCGCCAGCCTCGACGAACGGCTCCTCGGCGTGCTCGCCCTCGAGCGGATCATGATCGAGTCCGTCCGCGACCACCAGACAGTGGTGGCAGCGCTCGCCAGGTTCGTCCGCGAACACACCAGACCCGCGGTCGGTGGCCGGCGCCACGGTGGCCCGCTCAGCGTCACCGCCGTCGCCCTCCCCCCGGCCGACGTCCAGGCCGCGGTCACCGCGCTCGGGCGGCGACCCCGACGGCCCGAGCACCTCCGGCTCGACCTGCACGGCGCCGACCTCCGCGGTGCCAACCTCGTCGGAGCCCGACTGCGGGACGCCAACCTGAGCAGGGCGGACCTGCGGGACGCCACGCTGTTCGAGGCGTACCTGCCGGACGCCACGCTGTTCCAGGCGCAGTTGGAGAACGCCAACCTGGGCTGGGCGCAACTGCAGCGCGCCGACCTCGGCGGCGCGCTGCTCGAACATGCCTACCTGCGCGGAGCGCGGCTGCCGGCGGCCCGCATGGCCGGGGCGCGGCTTGGGTACGCCAACCTGCGTGGCGCCCGCCTGCATGGCGCATTCCTCGCCGACGCGCAGTTGCAGCATGCCAACCTGGCCGGCGCGCAGCTGCAGCACGCCAACCTGGCCGGCGCGCAGCTGCAGCACGCCAACCTGGCCGGCGCCCAGCTCCAGCACGCCAACCTGGCCGGCGCCCACGTCCAACGCGCCAACCTGGCCGGCGCGCAGTTCCAGCACGCCAACCTGGCCGGCGCCCTGCCGTAGCCCCGGGCAGCAGCCGTTCGGCATCGATCGTCACGGCCGCGTTACTGGCCGCAGCGCCGTCGCCGGACGCGGGGCAGCCGCACCGGGGTTGGCAGTGCAGGCGTCAGGAGCACGGCGACAGCCCGCTCGGTGTGCGCCTATCGGTTGTGTACTACTGTGGGTTGATGATTGCCTACTCTCCGCTTTCACGGCTCTGTGAGTGGGTCCTCGCCGGCCCGGACCCCAACCGCGACGCAGTCTGGTCCGCCCGGCGAGGGTCGGCTCTCGGGGCCGCAGCCACTGCTGTGTGAGGTCGTCGAGATGGCAGCCGTTGACGGCGCGCCGGGGTCGGTTGCAGCGACCGACGTTCGGGTGCAGTTGCTGGTGACGTACTACCAGTGCGCTCGTGCGGAGATCGTGCAACGAGTCGCCAACCGTGATGCGTCGGTACCCTTGTTCCTCGTGGTGAGCGGGGCTGTGTTCAGCGTCGCTCTCGGAACCACGAATCAGGTTGGTCTGCTCTACGTCATACCCGCTTTCGGGCTGGGCGTGTCGCTCATCTACTCGCAGCACGACCACGTGATCGGAGCGATCTCCCGGTATCTGGCCACGGAGTACCAGGAGCAGGTGAAGGCGCTGCCGCTCCAGGGCGCGGCCCCGATCCAGTGGGACCTGTCCATCGAGCGTCGCGGTCTCAAGAGCGGATTCCGGCTGCGCATCGCGACGGTCACGGTGTTGGTGACGCTTCCTCAGGCGGTGGCCGTCACCCTGGCCGATCTCAGGTTGGGCCTGTCGCCGGCGAGCATCTTAGGAACGGCCGGCGGAGCTGCGACGATCCTGTTCGGTGTCCTCATCCAAATCTGGGTGGAGATCAGGCGTCAACGGTTCTACGAGGTCACAGTCGATCCGAACATCGCGCCGTACTTCCGGCTGCCCACTCCGACGGCCGACGCCCGGGCCGGCGCCGCCGCACCGCCGGCGTGAGTGAGAGGACGCATTCCGGTACCAATCGGTCATGGCGGGTCGGCGCTGTCGGTGGCGACCGGCGGCCATGCCGCACGCAGCGCGCGTTCGACGGCCCGGGCGACCCGGTCCACGGCGCTTCGGTCGGGCGCGTCCGGCCAGACGAGGACGATGGCCGGTCCGGGCGTAGGAGCGGCGAGCGGGCGGATCGCCCCGCGATGGACGGGCCTGGCGTCGGCGTCGAGGTACGGCGGGACTCGGATCTGGTTGCCGTCCATCACGGGACCGCCCGCGCCGCCAGGCACCGGATCTGGCTGGTCGGTCGGCAACGTCGGGGCAAGGTCGGGGCGCTCCACCGGTCCATGGCCCCCAATCTATCGAACATCTGTTCGAACGACTGTCCGCCTCCTGGCCGGTCGCCGATGGTCCGAATGCCGGGCCCGGCCCGTACGGCCGCGGGGCCCAGACTCACCGGGCGCGCTGTCCGCGTGAGTCGATCGCGGCCGGCGTCGCAGGTGCGAGAGGTGTCGGGTCTCAGCTCAGCGCGTCGAGCATGCCGTGCAGGTGCGCGACGGCCAGTTCGATGTCGGAGTACCTGCGTTGGCCCGCGCGCGACTCAGCGGCGAGCAGGCCGCAGCGATGCACCTTCTCGAAGTCGCCGTACGGAAACTTGTACCGCCCTTTGGTGTCCTCGTCCTGCTCGTCGTCGACGCCGAGGTACCACCGGGCGTACTCGCCGAATCCGCGCTGTTCCAGGTAGGCGTTCTCCTGTTCGGCCGAGGGCTGGTGTTCGCTCCACGCGTCCCTGTCATCGTGGACGAACCTGCCGGCCTTGATCAGCCGCTTCGCCTGGTCGAACGCCGGTTGGTACAACTTCACCGCCATGGTCGCCCCTTTCGGCTACGGCAGTTTCGGCTACGCCAGGAGGCCGGCCAGTTCCACCCTCTCCAGGAACTCCGCCCTGTGTCAGCCATTGGTTGTCGTCCTTCCGGGTGTGGGTCCTGGGCGGTCACCGTTCCGGTGCGGCACCCGGCTCAGGTACCGGGCGAACCATTCCCTGGCCAGACCGGCCACCTCTTCCAGGGCTCCCGGCTCCTCGAACAGGTGCGTCGCGAGGGGAACCGTGACCAGTTCGGTCTTCGCGCTCAGCCGGGACATCGCCGCGCGGTTGAGGTCGATGACCACGGGGTCGCGTTCTCCGACGATGAGCAGCGTCGGCGCGTAGACCAGGCGCAGGAACTCGCCGGCCAGATCGGGTCGGCCGCCGCGGGAGACCACGGCCTGCACGGTGTCCGGCCGCATCGCGGCGGTGACCAGCGCCGCGGCCGCGCCGGTGCTGGCCCCGAACAGTCCCACGCCGAGCCCGGCCGTGCGCTCGTCGCGGACCAGCCAGTCGGTCGTCGCTGCCAGCCGCACCGAGAGCAGGCCGATATCGAACCGCAGCTCGCGGGTCCTTGTGTCGATGCGCTCCTCCTCCGCGGTGAGCAGGTCGATGAGGACCGTGGCCAGCCGGGCGGTGTGCAGTTCGCCGGCCACGTACCGGTTCCGCGGGCTGCGCCGGCCACTGCCGCTGCCGTGGGCGAACAGCACCACCCCAACCGCGGACTCCGGGACCTCGACGTCGGCCTCCAGACTCACACCGGCGGCCGGGATCTCCAGCGTCTGCACGGCGATCATGTCGCCTCCCTCCATGCATGGACAGTGATCTCACACCGCGAACGGGTACGTCTCGGGGAACTCGCCCTCCTCCCGTAGGCCACCGGCACACCCCCTCGCGGCAGCCCGAGCACGACGACGTCGGGGTTGTCCCGGTAGTGCTCGAGGAGGCCGGCAAGCACCCGGCCGGCGTGCCTTCTGTCCTGGAACAGGCGATCTGACATGGCTACCTTCCGAGGGCTTCGCACCATCAAGATGCTTTACCCGCGGCAACGCCCGAAACCTCGGCACGGCGGCACCAACTCCGCCCACCAGACGGACCGCTCAGGGCGACCCCGGCGTCGCACGCCGCGGGGCCCACATCGTGACAGCTACCGCGGCGGCCGGGTCTGCCCGAGGTCGGGCGCCGCAACCGTCCCCGGCGGGGTGAGCAGCGCGGTCTCGGCGGGATACGGCAGGCACGGCGCCGCCCCGCGGATCCGTTCGAGGCTCAGCCCGGAGGACCGCAGCGCCTCCCGGTACCGCCGCCGGTTACTGTTGTCGAAGAGAACCACCCCGTCGCGGGCGAGCCTGCTGACGGAGCGGCGCAGGCACTCCTCCCGGGCCCGGCCGTCCACCACGATGAGATCGAAGTCTCCGTCCACGGCGTCGATGGCGTGGACGTAGTCGGTGAAGTCGAGGCCCTGGTGCCCGAACCGGCGCGACGGCGTGACCGGCTGGCCGGAGGCCACCTGCCGGGCCGGCACGTGCTGCAGCGACACCTGCGGCAGGTCGGCCACCTTGCCCGCCATGAGCTCGGCGAAGCCGGGGTGGTGCTCGACAGAGTGAATCTCACCGGCGCGGCGGGCCAGCCAGATCGTGCTGGCCCCGCTGCCGTACTCGAACACCTTGGCCTTGCCGTCCCGGTCGTGGAGGAACCGGTCGACCCGGTCGATCGCGCCGTAGACCCACCACGGGAGATCCAGAGCGGCAAGGTCGTCGACGTCGTGGATGGCGAACAGCGTGCGGGCATGCCGCAGCCACCGGCTGTCGGCGGCCTCCAGCCGGTCGAGCAGCGTCAGCCGTTCGGCAAGTGATCGCACACGGCGGGCCAGCGAAACATAGGCATTACGGGACAGAGAAGTCATGAAGCCCCTACGGGTGGCTAACGGAACAAGTGCGTGCGTGAGCGTAGCGTTACCGGCGCGGTGGTCACAGTCGGGACCACCCACGGGCGTGCCCTAGTCTTGCGCGGTGGACGGCGGAGGAGCGGACGGCGCGGACGCGCTCCGCGGGCGACCCGAGCAGCATCCGGCGCGGCCCGGTTCCCGGCGCTCCCGCCCCCTGGTACGGATCGGTCGCGCGGTCTTCCTGCTCGCCGCGCTGGGGTTGCTGGCCCGCCAGGTGGCTCATGACCGCGACGGCGTCGCCCACGCGCTCGGCCAGATCGGTGCCGGTCACGCCGTACTGTCGCTGGCGGCCGCGGTGCTGGGGCTCGGCGCCACCGGCATGGCCTGGCGGGGGCTGCTCGCCGCTCTCGGGTCGCGGCTGCCGGTCGGCGCCGTGCCGCCGATCTTCTTCGTGGCGCAGATCGGGAAGTACCTGCCCGGGGCCATCTGGCCCTACCTGGCGCAGGTGCGGCTGGGGCGCCGGTACGGGGTCTCGGCGTCCCGGTCGGCCGCCGCCTCCGTGCTGTTCGTCCTCGCCCACTGCGCGTCGGGCGGCGCGGTCGCGGCCGCGGTGCTGCCGTGGGTGAGCCCGGAGGTTACCCGCCGCTTCTGGTGGGCGCTGGTGTCCGCGCCGCTGCTGCTGCTCCTGCTCCACCCGCGGGTGCTGCTGCCGCTGCTGCGCCGCGCGCACCGCCTGGCGCGACGCGGCGTCGCCCCCGAGCGGCTGGACGGCCTGCGCGTCGCCGCCGCGCTGGGGTGGCTGCTCGTGGCCTGGGCCTGCTACGGCGCCAGCCTGCTGGCATTGCTCGCGCCGGTCACGACGGGGCGCTCGGTCTCCGACGGGGCGCTGTCGCTCGGCGGCTATGCGCTCGCCTGGACGGTGGGCTTCGCCGCCGCGGCAGTGCTGGTCGTCGCGGCGCCGGCCGGGCTGGGCTTCCGTGAGGTGGTGCTCATCGCCCTGATCGCACCGGTGTCCTCAATCGGGGCGGCGACGGCGGTCGCGCTGCTCAGCCGGGTGGTACAGACAGCGGGCGACGCGCTGTGGGCGCTCGCCGGCATCCTGCTGGCCGGCAGGTCAGGCGCGTCCGCCGGGTCCGGCAGGTCCGGCGACCCGGCCGCGGTGGCCGCCGGCGAAATCGGCTACCCCGCCGTTGACACCGAGACAACGCGCCGGTAGTCGTCGCTGATCTCGAACAACTCCTCGTGGGTGCCGCGGGCGATCACCTCACCGCGGTCGAGGAGGAGGATCTGGTCCGCGGTGCGCACGGTGGAGAGCCGGTGCGCGGCCACCACCAGGGCGCACTCCCCGTGGATCCGGCGGATCGTCCGGGTCAGCGCCGCCTCGTTCACCCCGTCCAGGTGCGCGGTCGGTTCGTCGAGCAACAACAGGCCGGGGCGGGCGAGCAGTGCGCGGGCGACCGCGATCCGCTGCCGTTCACCACCCGAGAGGGTTACCCCGTGCTCGCCGACCGGGGTGTCCAGTCCGCGCGGAAGCCGACCGATCAGGTCGGCGAGGTTGGCCAGTTCGATGGCCCGGTAGAGGTCGTCCTCGTCTGCGTCCGGGACGGCATAGGTCAGGTTCTCCCCGACGGTGCCGTGCAGGACCGGGGCATGCTGCTCGACCAGGCCGATGCGGGCCCGGTAGTTGTCGGGGCTGAGAGCCCGTACGTCCCGGCCGGAGAACAGAATCTGGCCGCGGTGTGGTTCGTAGAACCGCTCGACGAGCGCGAGCACGGTGGACTTGCCCGCCCCGGACCGACCGACCAGTGCGAGATGGCCCCGTTCCGGAAGCTGGAAGGAGACTCCTCGCAGTACCGGCCGATCCGGTTGGTAGCCGAACCACACGTCCCGGAACTCCAGTACCGGCGGAACGGCCGGGTCCTGCCCGCATGGCGCGGCCGAGCGGACGCGGACCGTCACCGGCTCACGTGGAAGGGCGAGTGCCTCGTTGATGCGCTGGAGGGCGCCCGCGCCCTGCTGCAGGGCGCTGGCCGCCTGGAAGAGCGACGCGACGGGTGTGGCCAGGTAGGTCAGGTACAGCAGGAAGGCAACCAGGTCGGCGACCGAACTGGACCCGTGGGCGACCCGTGCGCCACCGACGAGTATGACGACGAAGAACGATCCGCCTACCGCGAGGTTGCTGGCCGGCCCGACCACGGCGTCCAACTTCGCCATCCGGAGCCCTGCCAGGTACGCCTCGGCGGCCTGGCCACCCAGGCGGCCCTCCTCCCGCCCCTCGGTCCGGCTGGCCCGGATCGTGCGGATCGCGGTCAGCGCCCGGGTGAGGTCGGCGGCCATCTCACCGACGTGCCGTTGGCCGTCGGTTGCGGCCACCCGGATTGCGGGCAGCGCGAACGCGGCGATCGCCGCGCCGAGGGCGACCAGGAGCGCGACGATCAGGAACAGGACCCGGTCGAGCCAGATCATCAGCGCCACGGTCGCGGCCAGGCCGAGCACGCCGGTCACCGCGCCGATGAGTCCCCCGGTGATCACCGTCCGCAACGCCATGCAGTCGGTGCCGGCCCGCGACACCAGATCCCCGATCCGGCAGTCGTCGTACGCCGGCATGCTCAGCCGCAACAGGTGGCCCAGGAGGGTGCGCCGCAGGCCCAGCACGATGCCCTCTCCGGTGCGGGTCAGTACGTAGCGCGCGACCGCCTGGACGACGGCGTGTCCGACGAACAACCCGACCAGCAGCAGGATCGGGGTCCAGCCGATCGCCCCCGGCCCCGCCCCCGGCCCCGCCCCCGGCGGCCCCGCCCCCGCGGCCTCGATCACACGCCTGACCAGGACCGGCTGCACCAGGGCCAGCGCCGAGGCCGTCAGCGTCAGACCCAGCGCCGTCGCGAACTGTCGGGGTTGCTGGGCGGCCACCCGCACCATCCCGCCGGCGGTGATCACCGGGCCCCGGCGCCGGCGAGGTGACGGGACGAGACCCGCTGCAGCACGCCGTAGCCGGTCCGGACGCCGGGGATGTCGTTGAGCACCTCGCCGTGCAGCTCGGTCCAGGCGTGGAAGGCGAAGCGGGCGCTGACGCTGGTGCGCTGCCGCGCCACCACCACCTCGGCGGGCAGCCCCAGCGCGGACAACCAGAGGGCGAACGCGAACGACCGCGGAAGGCAGAGCGCGTTCGGCTCGCACAGCCGCAGCACGATGTGGCTGCCGGGCAGCTCCCGATGGGCGAGTCTGACCGCCACCGGCGGCGGCAGCGACCCGTGGGCATCCGCGCCGGGGCCTGGACGCAGGTCGCGCAGGACCCGGTGCGCCGGCCCCCAGCCGTCCTGGTGGAGCAGGCGCAGTCCGCGGGCCGTCTGCACGGCGGCGTGGCGACGCAGGGCGAAAGACACGCGGGGCGGGCCGGGCCTGTCCTGCGGACCCCAGAGCAGGTACTCCCAGTCCGCGTTCATCGCGCCACCAACCGATGCTCGGTGAGCTGGACGGTCAGCGCCTCGAGCCCGGCCCGTAGCGTCTGCGGGTCGGCGTCGACCAGGTCGCGCAGTTCGTCCACCGCGCCCTCGACGGTGTCCACGCGCAGGGCCGCGTGCAGCATCAGCGTGGCGGTGGGGTTCAGTCCGAAGTAGACGCCGCGGCGCGTGTCCAGGATGACGCCGTCGTCGCCGTCGGGGTCGAACACCGCGTCATCGGTGAGTCGCAGCAATGCCATCGGGAGCACCCCTTCTCTGCGCACTGCGCAGGAACAGTTCGACCATGGCGGAGTTCACCAGTGACTCGGCGTTGCGGCGGAGCGCGGCCGGGTCGGTGAGCACCGCGTCGAGGCGGTTCGGGTCCACGACGCCCTTGGCCACCAGCAGCGACCCGGGACCGCCGAGCAGTTCGGCGAGGACCCCGGGATGGTCCAGACACCAGGACTCCTCCGGGGACGCCAGCCAGTTGCGGCCGTAGTGCCGCCAGACCAGCTCCGGCAGCCGGTCCGCGGCGGCCAGGCGGAGCACCGGCTTGTCGATCAGGCGGCCCCGGTACGGGATGAGCTTGTAGGCCTGGGGGATCCGGGCCGCCAACCGGCGCAGCGACGGGCTGCCCCAGGGACTGGCGAGGGTGATGCCCCGCGGCCGCCACACGGTCAGGTTGAGCGTTTGCTCCTGCGGGAGGAAGTCCAGATCGTAGGACTCGGCGGGCACCTCGGGCAGCGGGGCCAGGAAATCCACCCCCGGCGCCACCTCGGCGGTCGCCTCGGCGTCGTCGAAGAGGGAGTACGCCCGGGCCAGGCTGCGCGCGACCCGCCCCAGTTCCCAGCGGGAGCACAACAATCCCAGCAGCATCTGCCGCTTCTCCCGCCAACGCACCTCCCCGAACACCACGTCGTCGAGCCCGTACCGGAGCGGCCCGAACAGGATGTCGGCCTCCAGCCCGGACAGCGCCAGGCAGATGCCGTCCATGCGCATCCGGTCGGCGATCTCGAGGATCCGCCGGAACCAGACGTGGTTGTAGGGGTGCGGGAACTCCCAGTCCGTCGAGAAGTAGTCGTCCAGGTCGGTCGTCACCGACACCAACCGGACCGACAGGTGACGGCACACCGCCTCCGCATAGGCCGACTCGTCGGCTCGCGGGTCCTCGGTGCCCATGTGGTACGCCGTGACGTCGGCGCCGTTCTCCACCAGGGCCGCCAACACCAGCGACGAGTCGATCCCGCCGCTGAGCAGGACCCCGACCGGCCCGGCGTCGGCATAGGGCCGGGTCGTCCGTAGCAGCAGCTCGTAGGCGATCTCGGAGTACTCGCGCAGGCCGGTGCGTCGGGGCAGGTCCAGCGGCACGATCCGCTCGTACCGCTCGATTCGCGTCGAGCGCGCGTCCAGGATCACCAGGTGGCCGGGCCGCACGAACTCCACGTCCGGATAGACGAAGATCTCCTCACCGCGGCAGCTTCGCCACAGCGTCTCCCGGTCGAAACCGGCGAGTCCACCCTCGTACAGGTCGCTCGGGTCGGCCGACCACTCCACCAGCGTCCCCGAACGGCGG
>WNFU01003761.1_pt1 | contig 26124 bp, 17 predicted proteins | sample 5400121 | NCBI WGS metagenome assembly WNFU01 (sample SAMN13153360, study PRJNA577476) | soil metagenome | isolation source: 100 cm soil or saprolite under grassland replicate 1 | place: USA:California | collected 2016-06-15 | reverse complement strand
CGAGCTTGCGTTGACGGTCGCGCCAACGCCATTTCAGGGCCATGCCCGCGAGCATCGCCGCCTCGCTCGATCCCGTCGTCGACGTTCCCGTGGCCTCGTCTTCGGTGGACGAGTTCCACAGCCGGCTGAGCATGTTCACACACCGCTGCTCGAGCTCGGCCGTGCGCGGGTACTCGTCTTTGTCGATCATGTTCTTGTCGAACGTGTCAGCCATGAGTTGGCCGGCCTGGGGCTCCATCCAGGTCGTCACGAACGTGGCGAGGTTGAGTCGAGCGTTGCCGTCGAGCATCAATTCGTCGCGCACGAACTGATACGCCGTGTCGGGCGCCATCTCGAGATCCGGGATGGTGTGGCGGGGCGCGCGAAGGGCTTCGCCCGGGCGCGCGTACATCGGGCTGAGGAGGACAGGTCGATGAGCTTGCGGTGGAGAGCCACGGAGAACTCCTTCTGGGCGGGGGCCCCTCAGCGGCAGACCCGGGGAGAGCCAACGATCGGCGCGTTCGACGCCGAGCGCATCGACCGGAACGGATGACCGCGGGCTCCCGGAGGCCGCACGTTCGAGCGCTGCGGCGCGCACGAGCCGTCCGTCACAGCCCGATCCAGACCCTCCAGCGCGGGAATGAAGGCCGGCTCCGGCCCGTTCACACACGTAATCCTGTAATCAGAGGCCCTGGAAGCCCAGGAGGCCCCCGTGAACGAGACCGCCGAGCGCTTGACCCTGCCCCTGCTACCGCTGAGCACGGGTGTCGTGCTTCCGCAGATGGTCGTCACCCTCGCGCTGGAGACCGACGAGGCGAAGGCCGCCGCCGACGCCGTGGGCGACGACGGGCAGCTGCTCCTCGTGCCGCGAGTCGACGGGCGCTACGCCCGGGTCGGGACGATCGCCCGGGTCGAGAGCGCAGGCGAGCTGCCGAACGGCGTGCGCGCCCTCGTGCTGCGCGGCGTCCAGCGTGCCGTCGTCGGTGTCGGCGTGGCCGGCACCAGCTCCGGGCTGTGGGTCGAGGCGGAGCCGGTCGACGACTCCGGTGAGCCGACCGAGCACGCCCGCGAGCTGGCGCGCGACTACCGGGCCATCGTGGGCGCGATCGCCGAGCGCCTCGGCGCCGGCCGCCTGCGCGAAGCCCTGCGCGGCGTCACCGATCCCGGCGCGCTGGCCGACACGGCCGGATGGTGGCCCGATCTCGAAGCCGAGCGAAAGCTCGAGCTGCTCGAAACGCTCGACGTCGAGGAGCGGCTGGAGAAGGTCGTCGCGTGGGCGCGCGACGCGCTCGCCGAGCTCGACGTCGCCGAGAAGATCCGCTCCGAGGTCACCGACGGCATGGAGCGGCAACAGCGTGAGTTCCTGCTGCGCCAGCAGCTCAGCGCGATCAAGAAGGAGCTGGGCGAGGACGGCGGCGACGATGTGATCGAAGAGTTCCGCCGTCGCATCGTCGAGGGCGGTCTCCCCGAGGCCGTGCGCGAGTCGGCGACCCAGGAGGTCGATCGGCTCGAGCGCACCAGTGAGCAGAGCCCGGAGCACGGCTGGATCCGCACCTGGCTCGACTCGCTGCTCGACGTTCCGTGGGGTGAGCGCTCCGACGACAAGCTCGACGTCAACGACGCCCGCCGCGTCCTCGATGCGGACCACACCGGCCTGTCCGACGTGAAGGATCGCATCGTCGAGCTGCTCGCGGTGCGCAAGCTGCGTGCCGAGCGCGGGTTCGAGGAGACCGACGGTCGTCGCGGCGCGGGCGCGATCCTCGCGCTCGTCGGTCCGCCTGGCGTCGGCAAGACGTCGCTCGGCGAGTCGGTGGCCCGCGCGCTGGGGCGGAAGTTCACGCGCGTCGCGTTGGGTGGCATCCACGACGAGGCCGAGATTCGCGGCCACCGCCGCACCTACGTCGGAGCCCGCCCCGGGCGGGTGGTCCGCGCGCTCACCGAGGCCGGCACGATGAACCCCGTCGTGCTGCTCGACGAGATCGACAAGGTCGGTGCCGACTGGCGCGGCGACCCGTCGAGCGCGCTGCTCGAGGTGCTCGACCCGGCGCAGAACCACACGTTCCGTGATCACTACCTCGAGGTCGATCTCGACCTGTCCGACGTGCTGTTCCTCGCGACCGCCAACGTCGCCGAGACGATCCCCGGGCCGCTCCTCGACCGCCTCGAGGTGATCCGTCTCGACGGCTACACGGAGGACGAGAAGGTCGCGATCGCACGCGATCACCTGCTCGTACGTCAGCGCGACCGCAGCGGGCTACGAGACGACGACGTCACCGTGGGCGACGACGCTCTCCGACTCGTCGTCACCGATTACACGCGCGAAGCCGGCGTGCGGAACCTCGAGCGCGAGATCGGCAAGCTGCTCCGCAAGGTCGCAGCGCGGCTCGTGGGCGGTGAGATGCACGCGCCCGTCAACGTCGATGAGGCGGTCGTCCGCGAGGCGCTCGGTCGCTCGAAGTTCTTCAACGAGGTCGCCGATCGGATCAATGGTCCCGGCGTGGCTACAGGCCTCGCCGTCACCGGCAGTGGTGGCGACGTGCTGTTCATCGAGGCGTCGGTCATGGACGGCGAGCCCGGGCTCACCCTGACCGGGCAGCTCGGCGACGTCATGAAGGAGTCGGCACAGATCGCGTTGTCGTACGTGCAGGCGCACGCCGACGAGCTCGGCATCGCGCCCGACGCGCTCAAGCGCCGCTTCCACCTCCACGTCCCCGCGGGCGCAGTGCCCAAGGACGGCCCGTCGGCCGGCGTCACGATGACGACCGCGCTGGCGAGCCTGCTGAGCGGCCGGGCCGTCCGGAGCAACGTCGGGATGACGGGTGAGGTCACGCTCCAGGGTCGGGTCCTGCCCATCGGCGGGGTGAAGCAGAAGGTGCTCGCGGCCCAACGGGCTGGGCTCACCGAGGTCATCCTGCCCGCCCGCAACGGCCCCGATCTCGACGACGTGCCCGAGGCGACACGCGACGCGTTGTCGTTTCACCTGGTCGACGACGTACGGGACGTGCTCACGGTCGCGCTCGAGCCCGAGGTGCTTCCGAGCGCGGCCTGAGCGGTCGACCTCCTTCGAGGACGACGACTTCACTCGCGCCCGTATGTACGTCGCGAGGATGGCGCCGGCGCGCGCCGCGCGTCACTCAATCAGGGACTGCGCCTGAAACACCGCGACTCTTAGGTTCGTCAGGTCGCGCCCAGGACTCGTACAGGACCGAGGTCTTAGAACTTCTTCAGATCGCTCTCAGGGTTTTCTCGGAACTGGGCGCTAAGAGTCGAAGGTGCGCAGAACGGGACAGGCGGACGACCGCGCCCTTTGACGACCGACCTTCTCGTTCGCGATTCCCGGCCGCCGCGTCGGGTCGAGCCCGCTGTCGAGACCGCAGCCGGCGCACCCCGCTCGTTCGGGTATCAGCCCGCGCTGGACGGGCTGCGCGCGCTCGCCGTGCTGGGCGTGCTCCTCTACCACGCCGGGGTTAGCTGGGCGCCGGGTGGGTTCCTCGGGGTCGACGCCTTCTTCGTCCTCAGCGGCTTTCTGATCACGTCGCTGCTCGTCGACGAGTGGCGCAAGCGCGGTGCCATCGACTTCCGCGGGTTCTGGATGCGCCGGGGCCGGCGCCTTCTCCCCGCGCTGTTCCTCGTGGTCACCGCGGTGTGCGCCTACGCGGTTTTCGTCGCGCGCCCCGACGAGCTCGACCGCATCCGAGGCGACGCGTTCGGTTCGCTGTTCTACGTCGCCAACTGGCGTCAGCTCTTCGGAGCTTCGTACTTCGACCAGCTCGGGACGCCGTCGCCGCTGCGACACACCTGGTCGCTCGGGATCGAAGAGCAGTGGTACCTGGTGTGGCCGCTGGTCCTGGTGGTCATGCTCCGGGTGACGCGAGCCCGCCGGTGGCTGATGGTGGGTTCGACGGCCACGCTGGCCCTGGGCTCCGCGGTGCTCATGGCCGTCGTCTTCCACCAGGGCGGCGACCCGTCGCGCGTCTACTACGGCACCGACACGCGCGCGCAGGCGCTGCTGCTGGGTGCAGTGCTCGCATTCCTCGTGTCGTCTCCCCGCCGGCGGCCACGACAAGCCGGCGCGACGGCAAGCCTGTTCGGGCTCGAGTGCGCCGGGCTCGTCGCGGTCGTGTACCTCGGTTGGCTGTGGACGCACGTCGCGGACAGCTCCACGTGGCCCTACACAGGCGGCTTCCTCGTGGAGGCGGCGGCGGTCGCAGTGCTGATCGCGGCGGCCAGCCGTCCGTACTCGCCGATCCTCGGCCGTGTTCTGTCGATCGCCCCGCTCCGCGCGATCGGGCGCATCTCGTACGGCGTCTACCTGTGGCACTGGCCCGTCTACGTCTATCTGACACCGGCCCGAACCGGTCTGGACGACGGGCAGCTCCTCGTGGTCCGGCTCGCAGTTACGTTCGGGCTCGCGGTGGCTTCCTATGCGCTGGTCGAGCAGCCGTTCCGCCGCCGGACCCTGAGCCGCCGGCACGAGGTCGCGCTCACGTCGTTCCTCGGCGTGACCGCGGTGGTTGCGCTGGTCGCGGTCGTCGTGACCGCGGCGCAAGCCGGCCCCACCGTCAACGACCTCGCCCACGCCGAAAACCGCTCGTCGAGCCCGCCTCCGGTGACACGGCCACATCAGGTCGTCGTTCCGAAGGTCTTGATCGCGGGGGACTCCGTCGCCCTCACACTGGGGTACTGGCTCGACCCGAAGCAGGACACGCGAGGCGTTCAGGTTCGAACGGAGGCGACGCTCGGATGCGGGCTCGCCGGCGGAATCATCGAGAGCAACGGCGCCGATCAGCCGACGAGCGAGGAGTGCAGCGGCTGGCCGCTCCGCTGGCGCAAGACCGTCGACGAGTACCAGCCGTCCGTGGCCGCCGTCCTCGTCGGCGCATGGGACGTCCTCGATCATCGGGTCGGTGACGACATCCTGCACGTCGGCACTCCTCCGTGGGTCGTGTACATGACGCATCAGCTCGATACGGCCACAGAGGTGCTGACCGCGCACGGGGCCCGTGTCGTCCTGATGACGGCGCCGTGCTTCTCGCGGCCCGAGAGCGGTCTCGAAGGCTTCCCCGAGCGCGCCGACGCCCAACGCGTCGCGGATCTCAACAGAGTCTTTCGCACATACGCGAAGGCGCATTCGAGCCGAGTGTCTGTGGTCGACCTCCACTCGTTCCTCTGTCCGGGTGGCAAGTACACCGCGACGCTGCACGGGAAGCCGGTGCGCGACCCGGACGGCACGCACTTGTCGCCCGACGGCGCAAAAGCGGTCTGGCGATTCCTTGCCGGCCAGCTCAGGCAGACTCGCCTGCTTCCGGCCCAGTAACGCCGCCTGCCGTCAGGTGACGGGCGTGCCGGCTTCGTGACGCCGGTCGTGGGAACCGTCGTCGTCGCCAGTGCCGAAATTGCTGTACTCGCCGCCGCCCGCGGGGAGGCGAATGCTCGCGATCGTGCCACCGCCCGGCGCACTCTCGAGGACGACGCTGCCCCCGTGACCGTCGATCACCTTGTGCACGATCGCGAGGCCGAGCCCGGAGCCGGGGAGGGAGCGCGCCGCGGGTGCGCGGTAGAAGCGGTCGAACACGTGGGGGAGGTCCGCGGGATCGATCCCGGCGCCGTGGTCGCGCACCGTGATGGTCCCGTCGTGGAGGCGCACCTCGACCGGCTCTCCGGCGGGGCTCCACTTGCACGCGTTGTCGAGAACGTTGACGATCGCCCGCTCGAGCTGCTGCCGCCGACCTTCGATGCGCGTGGGCTCGAGGTCAAGATCGATGGTGACGTCGGGCGCGCGCAATCGGGCCCTGGCTACGGCGTCGATGACGAGGCGATCGAGGTCGATCTCGGTGGTCTCCTCGGTCGGCGTGTTCGGGTCACGCGCGAGCTCGACGAGGTCGTCCACGAGCGCGGTGAGCTCCGCGAGCTGCTGGGACACGTCGGCGAGGAGCCGCTGACGATCCGGCTCGGGCATGCTCGGACGGCTGGTCAGCACCTCGACGTTCGTCCGCAAGCTCGTGAGCGGGGTGTGTAGCTCGTGACTCGCGTCGCGGATGAGCTCGCCTTGCTGCTCGCGCGATGTGGCGAGCGCCGCGAGCATCGAGTTGATGCTGGACGCCAGGCGGCCGAGCTCGTCGCGGCGCTGCACGTCGATCGACGCCGCGAGATCCTTGGTGTTCGCGACGTGCTCGGCGGCTCGAGTCAGGCGGCCCACGGGCTTCAGGCTCGTGCGGGCGACGAACAGCGCGACCAGCGCCGCCAGGAGCACACTCGCAGCCCCGACGAGGAGCAGCGTTCTCCCGAGATCGGTGATCGTGCCGTCGACGTCGTCCACCCCTTGAGCGAATTGGACGGACTTCCCGTCGTGCGCGGGAGCGCTGGCTCGCCGGGATCGAGATCGACTGCTTGGTCGAGAACTTGCTCTGCCCGTCGGCGTACGTGACACCCATGTACGTCTGCGAGCCCGTTGGGGGCAGCTCAAAGAAGGGCAGCGCGATCTCCGGCGCCGGCAGCTTGGCGAGGCTTGTCGCGTTGGCTCGCAGGCTTGCGTCCGTCTGGTCGTGCAGCCGGTTGCGCACAGCGATGTACGAGACCGTGGTTGCGAGCACGACGGTCGCGGCGACGGCGACGGCGCACAACAGAGTGAGTCGGACGCGGAGGCTCATGACTCGCGGAGGACGTAGCCGATCCGATGGACGGTGTGCACGAGGCGCGGCTCGCCGCCGGCTTCGGTCTTGCGGCGCAAGTACCCGACGTACACCTCGAGGGAGTTCGACGACGCCTTCGTGCCGTAGCCCCAGACGCGGTCGAAGATGAACTCGCGGGTCAGCACGCGTTCCGGGTATCGGAGCAGGAGCTCCAGCAGCAGGAACTCCGTCGGCGTCAGCCTGATGTGCCGGTCCCCGCGCTGTGCCGCACGGGCATCCACGTCGAGCCGGAGGTCCGAGTAGCGCAGGACCTCGTTCCCGCCCAGCGCCCGTCGCAGGAGGGCACGCATGCGCGCGAGGAGCTCCGGGAGAGCGAACGGCTTCGTGAGGTAGTCGTCGGCGCCGGCGTCCAGGCCCGCGACGCGATCGGAGACGAGGTTCCGGACCGTCAGCATCAACACGGGCGTCGCGTCACCCTCCGCCCGCATCCGGCGGCACACTTCGAGGCCGTCCAGGCCGGGCATCAAGAGGTCGAGGACGACGGCGTCGACCTGCTCGGAGGCCAGCACGTCGAGCGCCTCGAGACCTTCGCCCGCCACCCGGACCTCGTAGCCCTCCAGCGTCAGCGCGCGGTGCACGGCGCGGCGGACGGCCGGCTCGTCGTCCACCACCAGGATCCGCACCGTCCCAGTTTCGCCGGAAATGCTGAGAAAGTCCTGAGCGATCGTTGACGGGCAGCGCATGGAGGGGAAGCATCCCGGCAGGCCGAGCACGTTGGATCATTGACCTGTGGGGGGCTCATGACCACGAACGAGCGCACGGTCGGTCGGTATCTGCGTTGGCTCCTCGCCGCGCTGTCTCTGGGGGCGGGGGTGATCCACCTCGCCGTCAGCGGCGAGCACTACGACCTCTCCTGGACGCACGGGACGTTCTTCGCCGTCGTCGGCTGGTTGCAGATCTCGTGGGCGGTCGGCGTGATCCTGCGCCCGAACCAGCGGCTACTGACGGCGGGCGCCGTGCTCAACGCCGGGATCGTCGCGGTATGGGTCATGTCGCGCATCTGGGGGGTGCCTGTCGGACCGGACGCGTGGACGCCCGCGTCGATCGCACTGGCTGACGCCCTGTCATCCGGATGCGAGCTCGGCATCGTCGTGCTGTCGCTCACGGTGCTCGTGCGGCCGGCGGTGGCCCAGCGCGAGCTGCGCCCGGCGCTCGCGGTCCCCGTGGTCGGAGCGGCCGGCCTCGGCGTGGCCGTGGTCGCGTCGCTCTCGCTCACGCCTGCGTTCGCGACCGCGCACGACCACGGCAACTCGGCCGCAGGGCAAGACCACACCACGCCGGCGGCGGCGAACGGCGGCGCGCCGGTCGCGATCAACGGCCAGCACGTTCACGGCGTGAAGGCCGGCGACATCGCGGCCGAGACGCAGCCCGACCAGCCCCTCGACCCCACAACCCGGACCGCGCTCCGGGATCAGCTCACCGAGGCCCGGTCGGTCGCGCTGCAGTATCCGACCGTCGCGGACGCCACTGCCGCCGGCTACCGCCTCGCCGGCGGGTTCGCGCCCGGCAGCGGCGCCCACTACATCTCCTACGGCGGCATGACGCGCCCGGGGACCTTCGACCCGACGCATCCACTCGCGCTCATCTACGACGGCATCGCCCCGACGTCGCAGGTCGTCGGGCTCATGTATTACGGGATGGGCGACGGCCCGCCGGAGGGCTTCGCGGGGCCGAACGACCACTGGCACCGGCACAGCAGCGTGTGCATCAAGAACGGGCCCGGTGGGTTGGAGGTGCCGTTCCCGGCCGACGCCGACGTGACCGAAGCGCAGTGCGCGGCGGTGCAGGGCAGCTTCTTGAAGATCACGGGGTGGATGGTGCATGCGTGGGTGGTGCCCTCGTGGGAGAGCCCGCAGGGCGTCTTCTCGCACGACAACCCCGACGTGCGCTGCGCCGACGGAACCTACAAGACCGACAAAGCCGGGTTCTGCCAGGGCACCTAGCGCGTCGACCCGGACGCGGCGTCGAAGTGGGCGAACAGCTGCGCGTACCGCTCGAGATGGCGGTCGCCGATGAACTCGTCGGCTGCTCGCTGTCGCGCGTTGCGGCTCAGCAATGCGGCGTACTCCGGTTCGTCGAGCAGTCGACGCACGGCGCGCGCGAACGCCCCGAGGTCATGGGGATCGTCGATCAGAAGGCCGTGCTCGCCTGAGACGATCTGATCCACGATGCCGCCGACGGCGCTGGCAACGATCGGCTTCTCCTTCCACATCGCCTCGGCGACCGTGAGCCCGAAGCCCTCGGCGATGCTCTTCTGGGTGACCACGGAGGCGTGGCGCTGGATCGCGTTGACAATTGCGGCGTGCTCCTCCGGGTCGCGCATCGGCAGGCACGCGAGGTGGATGCGGCTGCGCACGGCGTGAGGGAGACGACGCCACGTCCGGATGCACTCGTCGAATGTGGCCGCGCCCTCCGGGTCGTCGGCGACGCCGCTGACGACCGGACCCACGAGCAGAAGATGCGCGACATCGGAGTTGACGTGCTCGGCAAACGCCGTCATCACACCGTCCATGTCCTTCATGCGATCCCAACGGGACACCTGCACGACCAGCGGCGCGTCCGCCGGGGGAGGCGGACCGGTCTGGAGCACATCGGCGTGGCGCTCGACGCGACCGGGAGAGCCGTCGTCGCGTGTGAACGCGACCACGGGTTCCGGGACCGGGCCCTCGAGCAACCCCACATACCGCAGCACCGCCTCGGCGACACTTGGTTCCATCGCCTGGTTCTTGGACGAGAACGGATCGATCGACGGAGGGATGACGAAGAGCCGGGACGGTTCGGCCCATCGGGGCGCGAACGCGCGGCGCGTGAACACGTATCCGTCGACGTGATCGAGGTACGGCCGCAGGAATGCCCATCCCCGTTCAACGTGTTCGTTCGCCACGTCCGCTCCGACGTGGCAGCGCCACAGCACGATGGCGCCACGGTGAGCAAGATGCGGCGCCAGCCCGGCGGTTTGTGGATCGTGGAGCACGACGATGTCGCGCGGCCTGACCAACGCGACCAAGGCACTGGCGTTGTCGCGCAGGACCGCCTCGTAGTGACGCCGCTCGTCGCGCCCGAGGGGCCCACCATCCCCCGGCCCGGCGTAGAGGTTGTTGTGGATGCGCTTCGTGATCGCTAAGAAGTCGGCATCCGCCTGGATCACGAGCCATTGGGCGTCAACGCCGGCACCACGCACGTATGCGAGGAGCGCCCGGAGCATCTCGGCGACGCCGCCGCCGGCCGCGGTCGAGTTGACGTTCCTCACCACTCGTCCTGCCAGCAGCTCCCGGGCGGCGCGGGCCGTCGCCTCCAACCGCTCAGCGCGCTCGGGCCCGATGATCGGCCGGAGCCGCTGCGGCGTGAGGGCCTCGATCGGAACTTCCTGCAGCTTCATCGCGCCCCGGTCGGTCGACCCGGCCAGAGCCTACGCTGATGCCCGCATCCGGCCTGTGCCGGACGCGTGGCGCGATCTGACCCGGGGGTCCGTGTGGAAGATGGGGTGCGCGTGTTCCTGCTCGACGACCACGAGATCGTCCGGCGTGGCGTCAAGGATCTGCTCGACGCCGAGGCCGACCTCGAGGTGGTCGGGGAGGCCGGCACCGCCGACGAGGCGCTCGCACGCATCCCGCCGACGCGACCGGACGTCGCCGTCCTCGACGTGCGCCTCCCCGACGGGGACGGGGTGCAGGTCTGTCGTGAGATCCGGTCGCGGCACCCGGAGGTCCAATGCCTCATGCTCACGTCGTTCGCCGACGACGAAGCACTGATCCAGGCGATCATGTCGGGTGCGTCGGGATACGTCCTCAAGCAGATCAAGGGCGCCGACATCGTCGAGGCGGTGCGCGTCGTCTCGAAAGGCCAGTCGCTCCTCGATCCTTCGGTGACCGCCCGCGTCCTCGAACGCCTCCGCAAGGGCTCGGAGGACGACGAGCTCCTCGCGCGGCTGAGCCCGCAGGAGCGGAACATCCTCCGGCTGATCGCCGACGGCCTCACGAACCGTCAGATCGCCGAGCGGGTCCATCTGGCCGAGAAGACGGTGAAAAACTACGTGTCGAACATGCTCGCCAAGCTCGGGATGGAGCGGCGCACGCAAGCGGCGGTGTACGCCGCCCGCCTCGCCGGGCGCCAGGCGGAGCCGTCGGCGGAGTAGCCGCCGCCGGCACTTCGGCCGCGTCCTACAGGTATGCAGTCGGGTGGAACGGCCACTCGCGCTCCGCCGCGTGCAGCCGACGACCCGTGATCGAGAACGGCTCGATCACCAACCAGGAGTCGCGCTCGGTCGCCATCCACGGCTCGGGATCGAAGCGGGCGCGGAAATCGGCGGCATCGGGATCCACGTGGTGCAGTGTCCCGCGCACCAGCACCGACCAACCCTGCCGGTGCACCGGGTCGATGCTGTCGGTCTCGAAGGCGACGTGCATCGATGCCTGGTCCAAGACGTTGCCCGGTCGTGTCCGTATGGCGACCCAGGTCGGGCCCTTGGTCTCGGCGAGGCGGAAGTTCACCGGGAGCACCAACGGGAACTGGTCGGCGACGACCGCGACGCGGCCGACCTGGGCCTGCCGCAGCAGACTCAGGCACTCGTCGTAGGGAAGCTCCTCGAGCCACGTCTCGGCGTCTGCCATCCCATCACCTCGCTCTTGATCCGGGCGGCCAGACCGAACGTACCGCTGATACGACGCGAGGCGCTGCGGGAGGCCGCGTCAGGAAGGCTCACCCAGGGTCATACGCTGGCTTTCGTGAGTGCTCGGCCACGGAAGTGGCGCTTCGTCGTCCCGATCCTGCTGATCGTCGCGATCTTCCTGGGCAACTCGCTGCGCGAGCGGCTCACTGCTCGCGCAGCGCCGACGCTTCCCCGGCGCACACCCGCCGAGGTCGCCGACTGGGCGGCCGGCCGGCACCCGCAACCCCGGTCCGGGTTCTTCGATCTGTCCACCAACCTCGGTCTGGGTGATTTCGGCACCGCCAGCGGCGAGAGCGGCGGGTCGTTCGTCGGGCTCGCGGCGGGGACGAACCGCGCTCGCGTGTGGCAGGACGGCGCAGGCCGTCGCCGCATCGCCCTCCTGGCGCCGCTGCAGGAGACGGACTGGTACCGCGAGGGCGACACCACCTACGTCTGGCACAGCAACGACGTACGCGTCACCAAGGTCGACACTCCGGCCGTCGCCACCGCCGAACCCACGGACGGCTTGATCACATTGCTGGCAAGTGGGGGCACCGTCGAGACGCCGGACGCGCTGGCGACGCGCCTCCTCCCCCTGCGCCAGGCTTCGACGCGGCTCGTCCTTCACGAGCCGAGCCACGTCGCCGGGCGCCCCGTATACGAGCTCGGGTTGATCCCGGACTCGAACGTGTCCCTCGTCACCGAGGTGGCGATCTCGGTGGACGCCGAGACCGGCTTGCCGCTGCGTGTCGCGGTGGAGACCCGGAGCGGCACGGTCGCGATCCGGAACGAGTTCACCTCGCTCACACTCCAGCGACCCGCCGACTTCCACTTCACGTTCCGGCCGCCGTCGGAGGCGCGGGTGGCCGACGGCGCGACCGTCGTCACGAGCCCGGAGGTGTTCGACGACTGGCGGAAGCACCACCAACGCGAGGAGGCGATCCAGGACGTGGAGTCCGTCGCCGGCGTCAATCGCTCGCTCGTCCGGCTTGCCACCGGCGGAACGGGGTGGGACGAGGTCGTGATGCTGTCCGGGTTTCGCCCCTGGCGGGTCGAGCAGCTCACGCGTGGGGCGGAGACGGTCACCGGACCGTTCGGCACGGGCCAGCTCGTGCGCACACCTGTGTTCAATCTCCTCGTTCTCAACAGCGGTCGCATCGTGGGCGGAGCGGTCACGCCGGCGGGGCTCGAGTCCGCCGCCGCCCAGGACGCGGGGGCGCAGTGACATGAGGCGGCCGTCGTGACCTCAGAGCTCGCGATCGAGACGCGGGGCCTCACCAAGCGCCTCGGCGGCGCGGTGATCGTGGACGACCTCGATCTCGCCGTGCCGCGGGGCAGCGTCTTCGGCTTCCTCGGCCCCAACGGCTCGGGCAAGACGACGACGATCCGGATGCTCCTCGGCCTGATCTTTCCGACGGCGGGGTCGTTCCAATTGCTCGGCGAGCAGATGCCGGCCGGCAGCCCGAAGGTCCTGCCCGACGTCGGCTCGCTCGTCGAGGGGCCGGCGTTCTACCCCTGGCTCACCGGCAAGCAGAACCTCCGACGCATCGACGCCGCCGGACCTGACGGCCGGCGATCCACACGCGCCGCGCGCATCGACGCCGCGTTGGCCCAGGTCGGGCTGAGCGCGGCGGCGAACAAGCGGTACCGCGCGTATTCGCTCGGGATGCGTCAGCGCCTCGGCCTCGCGGCCGCGCTCCTCCGCAAGCGCAGCCTCCTCGTCCTCGACGAGCCGACCAACGGCATGGACCCGCAAGGCACCCGCGAGATCCGCAACCTCGTGCGCGAGCTGGCCGCCGAAGGCTCGACGGTGTTCCTGTCGAGCCACCTCCTCAGCGAGGTGGAGCAGCTCTGCACGCACCTCGGGATCATCTCGGTCGGCAAGCTGGTCGCGCAGGGCTCGGTCGAGGAGCTGCGCGGCCAGGGCGACACGATGCTGCGCGTCGAGACCGACGACGCCGGGAACGCGGCGCAGGTGCTCGACCGCCTCGGACTGGAATCCATCATCGTCACGGGCGAGGTCGTCTCGGCCCAGCTCGACGGGCAACGACCCGAAGAGTGCAACCGGGCTCTCGTCATGGCGGGCTTGGGCGTCCGCAGCCTGACCACCGACCGGCGCAGTCTCGAGGACGCCTTCGTGGCACTGACGGGGGAGGGGTTCGATGTGGCGAGCTGAGGTCGGGCTGCTGTTCCGGCGCGTGCGCACGCGCGCACTCCTCCTGGTGCTCGTGCTCGTCCCGGCAGCGATCGCGATCGCCATCCGCGTCTCCGGAGGCCCGAGCACCGGGCAGGGCCCGCGCTTTCTCGATCAGGTCACGAACAACGGCGTCTTCGCCGCGCTCGTCGGCCTGACGATCACGCTGCCGTTCTTCCTGCCGTTGGCCGTTGCCGTCGTCGCGGGCGACTCGATCGCCGGCGAAGCGAACCTCGGCACGCTGCGCTACGTGCTGGCGCGGCCGATGGGTCGCACCCGGCTCCTCGTGCTGAAGGGCGCCACGGTCGCCGTCTTCTGCTTCGTCGCCACGCTCGCGGTCGCCGCCGCCGGCCTGATTGCCGGCGCGATCCTGTTCCCCGTCGGACCCGTCACGACCCTGTCGGGCGACACGCTGTCGCTGGGTGCCGGCATGCTGCGGATCTTCGCGGCGTCAGCCTTGGTGGGCGCGTCGCTGCTCGGCCTGGCCGCGGTCGGCCTCTTCATCTCGACGCTCACCGACGCGCCCGTCGGCGCCATGGCCGGCACCGTCGGGGTGGCGGTCCTCAGCGGTGTGCTCAACGCGGTCCCGCCGCTCTCGTGGATGCACCCCTGGCTGATCACCCATTACTGGCTGTCGTTCGGCGACGTGCTCCGTTCGCCCGTGTACTGGACCGACATCCTGTTCAACCTCGGCCTCCAGGCGGTCTACGTCGTGATCTTCTCCGCCGCCGCGTGGGCGCGTTTCACGAACAAGGACGTCCTCGCCTAACCGGTCGCCGTCGCAAGCTCCGGCTCCTGCGGCGACGGTCGGCAAAGCCGCCGCCGCCGCGGCTTAACCGGTCACCTATACAGCTTCGCCGGTGATCGGGGCTCGCCATTCGACGACGGTTTCGTTGTCGGGTGTCCGCGACACGGTGAACGTCCCCTGCATGGCGGCTGCTCGTTCCTCGAGATTGCGGAGTCCCCGCCCAGGCAGGGTGAGCATCGGGAAGCCACGCCCGTTGTCGGTGACGCGGACGACCAGCTCGTCTCCCGCTTCGACGCTGACGTCGACGCGTGACGCGCCGGCGTGACGGGCCACGTTCGACAGCGCTTCCTGCAGGACGGCGAGGAGATGGTCGGCCACCTTGTCGGACAAGCCCGAGTCGATCGGCCCGTCGAGCCGCAGCTCCGGTGTGAACCCGATCGACTCACGCGCCCCGTCGACCAACGAGAAGATGGCGACTCGCAAACGCTGCTGCGACGGACTCTGCAACGCGAAGATCGTGTTGCGGATCTCGCGAATGGTCTCGTCGAGCTCGTCGACTGCGTACGTGATGCGAGCATCCGCGTCGTCGCGGCCGCGCGAAGGCACCGTTGTTTGGAGCGTCATGCCCGTGGCGAAGAGACGCTGGATCACCTTGTCGTGCAGATCGCGCGCGATCCGCTCTCGATCCTGGAGCACGGCGAGCTCCTCGAGTCGATGCACGAGCACGGCATTCTCGATCGTGACCCCCGCGGCCGCCGCCAGCGCGACCGCCAGCTGCTCGTCCTCCTCGCTGAACTCCTCGGCGCTTCGCTTCTCGGTGAGATACAGGTTGCCGAAGACCACATCGCGGACGTGCACTGGTACGCCGAGGAACGATCGCATGTGCGGATGATTCGGGGGGAAGCCGTGCGCAGCGGCGTGCGCTCCGACGTCACGCAGCCGCAACGGCTGCGGTTTGTCCATGAGCTGGCCGAGAATTCCCAGCCCCTCGGGGAGATGGCCGATGGCGTCGTACGTCTCAGGGTCGAAACCCACTGTGACGACCTCGCTCAGGCGGCGGTTCTCGCCGACGACCCCGAGCGCCCCATATTCGGCGTCGACTAGCGTGCACGCCGACTCGACGATCCGGCGCAGGACCGTGGGCAGGCTGCGCTCGGAGGCGACGGTGCTGATCGCGGCCAGCAGCTCCTGGACCTGTGGGTAGACCTTTGAGAACGGCAACGGCCCATTCTGGCAAAGGACGGCTGGACAACGTGGTGCGCGTCTTTCTGCTCGACGATCACGACATCGTGCGGCAGGGCCTGAAGGAGTTGCTCGAAGCCGACGGGGATCTCGAGGTCGTCGGTGAGGCCGGCACGGCTGGTGAGGCGCAGTCAGGCATCGAGGCCACCCGACCTGATGTGGCGGTCCTCGACGTCCGGCTCCCGGACGGTGACGGGGTCGAGCTGTGCCGCGGAGTTCGCTCGCGACATCCGGAGATCTACTGCATCATGCTCACGGCGTTCACCGACGACGAAGTCGTGCTGGCATCGATTCTCGCGGGCGCGTCCGGTTACGTGCTCAAGCAGATCAAGGGGGCCGACATCGTCGACTCGGTGCGTCTCGCCGCGGCCGGCGAAACGCTGTTCGATCCCGCTACAACGGCGCGGGCACAGGCGCGCGCCGACGGCGCGCAGAGCGACGGCGAGCCGTAGACCCTCAGGGATCGTCGTTCAAGGCTGCGGGAAAGCCGACAGGCGCCGTCCGGGGGCATGCGTTCTCCCCTGAGAGGGACTATTGTCTCGAACCGCCGATATCGGGCAATAGGACCTCCAAGGGAGAGGACGATTCATGAGAATGCTGGCCCGCGCCTTCGCCGCCGTGGTCACGGTCGGGGCCGTTGCCGTCCCGCTCGCTGCGGCCGAGGCCCCGTCTGCGGTCGCCGCACCCACCTGGGCACCGGCTGCCACTGCGCCGATCCATCCGGGCGTCCAGACGATCACGGACGGTGCGCAGTGCACCGCCAACTTCATCTTCTTCGACGCCTCGAACGTGTACATCGGCCAGGCTGCGCACTGCTCGGGCACGGGCGGCGCCACCGAGACGAACGGCTGCGACTCGGGCTCGCTGCCCATCGGCACACCGGTCGAGGTGGGAGGGGCGTCGCAGCCCGGCACGATGGTCTACAACTCGTGGCTCACGATGCAGGCCGCGGGCGAGACCAACCCGGACGCGTGCGCGTTCAACGACCTGGCTCTGGTCCAGTTGAACCCGGCCGACGTGGGGAAGGTCAACCCGTCGGTCCCGTTCTGGGGTGGCCCCACGGGCATCGACACCAACGGCACGGTCCAGGGTGACAACGTCTACTCGTACGGGAACTCGAGCCTCCGCGGCGGCGTCAGCCAGCTGAGCCCGAAGCAGGGCGTCAGCCTCGGCGACGACGGCAACGGCTGGAGTCACAACGTGTACACAGCCACGCCCGGTATCCCCGGCGACTCGGGGAGTGCGTTCCTGAACGCGACCGGCCAGGCGCTCGGCGTCCTCAGCACGGTCCAGATCGCGCCGCTCGCAGGCTCGAACGGCGTCGGCGACGTCAACCTCGAGCTGAACTACCTGCACTCGCACACGTCGAACACTGCGCAGCTCGCTCTGGGCACGCAGCCGTTCAACGCGAACGCCGTCCTCAACCTTCTCGGACAGCTCGGCCTCTGACGGAGCGCGACTGAGAAGCACGTGCACACGGCCCGGGGCTTCGGCCCCGGGCCGTGTCGCGCGCCTCGCCCCTGATCACACGCGCGCTCGTACACGCTGCTCGACGTCGGCGACCGCGGCAGGGAGATCGCCGACCTCCCGTTCCACCGCGCGACGACGACGGGCGAACACGAACACGCAGCGCGCCACCGGTGCGCCCAGAGCCCGCTCGAGCGCGAGCGCGTAGGCGGCGCCCTGGATGCGGTATCGCGCCATGGCCGCATCGAGGTCGTCGTCGGTTGGGGCCTGGTCGGTCTTGTAGTCGACGACGACGAGTCCTTCGAGCGTCTCGATCAGCAGGTCCACGAAGCCCTCGACGGTGACGCCGTCGACGACGGCAGCCACCGGCACCTCCCGCCAGTAGCGGCCGCCTGCGACGGCGTTGCGCACGGTGGACGCCTGCAACACGCTGCGGGCGAGGGCCCGCACCTCGGCTTCCCGCTGGGGGATGCCCTCGGCGAGGGCTTGGGCCCTCGCGGTGGCGTCGAGGCCGTCGCCGGTCGCGAGGTCGATCGATTGGAGCACCGCGTGGACGGCACGTCCCAGCGCGGTGCCGGCGCGGCCACGCCGCCACGCCGGCCGGTCGTCGACCGGCTCGTCCTTGACGAGCCCCGGATCGGGCACGCCAGCACCGGGCTCGGCCGCCGCCGGTTCCTTCGCCAGTGTGGTGGCTGCGACCGTGGCGGGACGCGCCGTGCGCGCCAAGAGGTCGTGACGGGAGGCGATCCAAGCGCCACGCTCGTTGGGCCCCTCGCGTGCGACGTCGTCGGCGGGGGAGCTTGACGCGGCCGGCGCCGGCGTGGTCCGGGGAAGGTCGAGTGCGATCGCGGGCGCGTCGTCGTGCTCGCACAGACGAGCGGCGTGGCACTTCGTGCCCGGCTTGTGGTGCAGGCTCACGAGCAGGTGGTCGCGTGCGCGCGTCGTCGCCACGTACAGCAGCCGCAAGCGCTCGGCTGCGTCGAGCTCGTCCTCGCGCTCGGCGCGCTCCTCCCACCCCGCGGTCTCGAAGCGGGTGCCCTGCTGCGCCCGCCCGACCCGGACCTCGAAGCTGCCGTCCGGGTTCCACAGGACAGGCGTCGTGCGGTAGGGGGGCGCCACGTTCAGCCCCGCGAGGATCACGATCGGGAACTCGAGCCCCTTGGCGCCGTGGACCGTGAGGACGCGCAGCGCGTCGTCGTCGGGCTCGGGGACGACGACCTCGACGGCCCGGGCCCGCTCGTCGGCAAGCTGCTCCACCCAGTCGACGAAGCCGCGCAGGCCGCGGCCCGATGCGGCGTCGTACGCGCGTGCCTGGTCGAGGAAGAAGCGGATCCGCCGCCAGTGATCGCGTGGCCGGCGACGCGTCACTGCGAGCTCCATCATCCGGCGTTCGCGCACGACGGCCTCGACCGTCTGGCTGACCGACTGCCACCAGCGCGCCTCGTGCAGGCGGCGGAGGTCGGCGAGGCCCTCGACGACCGGGTGATCGGCGGGGAGGTCGTCCGGCGGCGGCCGGCGGTAGTCCCACCGCCCGCCTCGGTGGTGGTAGTCGACGAGCTCGTCGTCGCCGCACCCGAACGCGGGCGCGCGGAGCGACGCGATCAGCGCGATCTCGTCGGTCGGGTCGTCGAGGACGGTGAGGATCGCGAGCAGGTCTCGCACCTCGGCGGTCGAGAACACGAGAGACTGGCTCTCGATCCTGACCGGCACGTCGGCGCGCTCGAGCGCGTCCTCGAGGTCGGGGAGCGTCGTGCGCGTCGGGAGCAGGAGCGCGACGTCGTCGTAGCGAGCCGGGCGCAGCTCCTCGGTGATCGGGTCGACGATCGGCCAGCCCTCGTCCTTGATCCGCCGAGCCAGCCCGGCCACAGCCCCCGCCTCCTCGGCGCGGACTTCGCCGACCCGTTCGACGTCGGCGGGTCCGCCGAAGGTCGCGACCACGGGCGCCGTCGTCGGTGACGGCGCGCGGTCCGCGGCCAGCGCCACGTGCGCGGCCTGCGTTCCGCCGTCCGAGCGGTCGAACAACGCGTCGAAGACATGGTTGACCCAGTCGAGGATCGCCGGGACCGAGCGGAAGTTCTGGGCCAGCTCGAGGCGCCCGTCGTGCAGCTCGCGCTCGACGCGGTGGTACAGCTCGAGGTCGGCACGGCGGAAGCGGTAGATCGACTGTTGCGGGTCACCGACGAAGAACGCCCGCCCCGGCGCGATCGGGGCATTCCACCACGGCTTCGAGCCGGCGTCGGGGTCGTCGGACGCGAGGAGCACGGCGATCTCGATCTGGAGCGGGTCCGTGTCCTGGAACTCGTCGATGAGCAACGCGCGGAACCGCTCGGCGAGCCCGGCGCGGACAACAGGGTTGCGCTGGAGCACGTCGCGCGCGAGCACGAGCAGGTCGTGGAACTCGAGCCGTCCGTCGCGGCGACGCTCCTCTGCGTACGCACGCACGAAACCGCGCAGGCGGCCGAGGAGCACGGACAGGATGGCTTGCTGCTGCGCGCCGACCACCGCGGCGCGGCCGGCCTCGGCTCGTGCGAGCAGCGCGCGCACGTCGTCCACCGGGCAGCGCCAGTTGTCACGCCGGCCTCGCGTGGTGGTGAGCTTCGGCATCTCCGCGATGAGGTCGAGGCGGTCGAGGTCGTCGTCGGCGTTTCTCAGCACCGCCGGCCATCCCGCCAGTCCCTCGAGGTGCCGGAAGAGATGGTCCTGGCGCACGCGGCACTCGGCGAGCTGTCCGATCGCCTCTCCGAGGGGAGCGAGCAGCGGTTCGAGGTCGAGCGGCGGGAGCGCCGGTGCCGCCGTGGGCGCGCCCCGGAGCCGCTCGTAGTGCTCCTGCAGGGCGCGGGCCACCCGCCGGAGCTGGTCGAAGTCGATGCCGAGCGCGAGCGCGGTCAGCAGCACAGGCTCGAGGTCGGCGTCGGCGACCAGCGCCTCCACGAACTCCTGCCAGCGCTCCTCGAACCGGACGGCGGCCTCGACGTCGTCGACGACCTCGAAGCTCGGTGGCAACCCGGCTTCGAGCGGGTGCTGGGCGAGGATCCGCTGGGCGAATCCGTGCAGGGTCGACAGGGCGGCGTCGTCGAGCTCGTCCAGCGCGACGCGACACCGTTCTCGCTCCTCGGTCGGCAAAGCCGCCGCCGCCGCGCCGGCCGCCGCTCGCTCGAGTTGGTAGCGGATGCGGTCACGCAGCTCGCCCGCCGCCGCCTCGGTGAACGTGATCGCGGCGAGCTCCCGGATCGTGACGCGGCCGCGAGCGATGAGCGACACGACCCGGCTGACGAGCGCGGTGGTCTTCCCGGTGCCGGCGCCGGCCTCGACGAAGAGGGTCTCGTCGAGGGCGTCGCGGATCTCGTCCCGGGCGGCAACGTCGACGAGATGCCGTTCGCTGGTCATCGCGCGTCCCCGCCCTCGTCGTCGGCGATCGGGTCGGCCAGGGCCCGGAACTTCACCAACGCGCTGTCGTCGCGCTTGTGCTTCCACACCTCGTCGCGCGCCGGAGGGCACACGCGGTCGAACGGGCAGTAGCAGCAGTTCTCCCACGTGTCGCGCCCGCGCCCGTCCTGGCGCGGGTCGTCCGGAAACGCCGGGAACACTCCTTCGCCCACGCCGTCGAGGATCGTGGTCAGCTTGTCGACGAACTCCGCCCGCGTCGGGTCGTCGAGGGTGATGCCCTTGAGCGTGTCGGCGGCGGCGACGCGGACGTACCAGTAGTACGCATGGACCTCGGCGGTCGGGTCGAGGCGGCCCATGGCGAGCGCGTACACCGGGAGCTGCAGCCGGTTGCCGCGCTCGAGTCCGGCCTGGGGATCGTCGACGCGCCAACCGGTCTTGTAGTCGAAGACGACGACGCGGGAGCCGTCCGGAGCGCGGTCGACGCGGTCGACGACGCCGCGAAAGCGAACCTCGCGGCCGTCCGGCAGCGAGACCGAAGCCGGCTCGCCGGAGTCGCCACCGAACCCGAACGCGAGCTCGCGACCTCCAGGGACGGGCATGACTCCGTAGGCGGCGCGGATGTGCGCGTCGCACTCGAGGAACCAGGCGAGCTCGCGCAGGATGCGGCGTCGTTCGAGCTTCCAGAGCAGCGGCCGGCCGGTGAGGCCCTCTGCGTCCGCCTCGTTGCAGCGGCGCTCGCCCACGGCGAGGAGCAGCTCGCGCTCGTCGTCGGTCCAACCCTGGCCGGGGGAGGTTCGCGGGTCGACCGTGTCGAGGAACTCGGCGAGCGCGGCGTGGACGAGCGAGCCTCGTTCGAGCGGGCTGATCCGGTCGGTCGCCTCGGGCCGCTCCACTTCTCGCACGCGCAGCACGCGTGCGAGCAGGAAGCGGAACGGACAGGTCGCCCAGTCCTCGAGGGAGGTGGGCGAGAGCGCGTCGCCCGCTTCCGGGAGCAAGCCGGGCACGGGCCCGACGCGTCCGTCGAAGCGCGTCAGCATCGGCGATCGGCGCTCGCGCACCGCGTCGATCCCGGCCGCGAGCCGCGGTGTTGCCGCCACGAGCGGGTGACGATCCAAGGGGTGTCGCTCGAGCTGCCAGGCGCGCAGGCTCCGGACGTCGCGCTCGACGAGCGAACCGGCCTCGGCGCCGTTGCAGACGCCAGCTTCGAACGACGGCACGACGTGCAGCCCGCCGGCAGGGCCCAGGTGAGTGAGCTCCTCCGCCCCGACCGGGGTGTCCGTCAGCCGGCTTGCCGTCTCGAGCAGCCAGCGCGCCGGGAGCCGCTTGCGCTGCGCGCGCGGGTCGGCTCGCGGGTACGAGAGCACGCGCTCGGGCGCGGTGACGAGCGCGGCGAGGTAGTCGCGACGTTCTTCGCTCCGGCGGACGCCATGGAGGGGGAGCGCGCCATCGGTGTCGAGTCGAGCGCGGTCGGGAACGAGCGGGTCTTCGCGTCCGAGCGGCGGGAACTCTCCTTCCGCCATGCCGACGACGTACACGACGTCGAAGTCACCCGCGTACACGTGCCGCACGCGTCCCACGAAGACGCCGGTGCCGAACCGACCGACGCGCCCCGCCGGGGCGTCGAGCTCCGACTCCAGCGCCCGCACGAACGTGGACAGCGAGACCTCGGCGCGGATCTCGCCCAGGGCGTCGAGGCCGCCGAGCGCGTCCGTCACCCGCCGCGCCGACTCGACTTCGGTCTCGGGCCACGCGGCGCGGTGACCCTCGCCTCCGAGGTACCGGTCGAGCAGCTCCTGAGCCCACGCCGACAACGCCGGCCACGAGCTGGGTGACGGAGGTGTGAGCCGCGCGCCGAGGTCGGCCACGAACCGCGCGAGCTGCTCGGCGTCCTCGATGTCGGCCTCGAGATGGCGGCGCGCGCCCTCGGTGAGCTCGTCGTCACCGCGTTCTTGCAGCTCGGTCGCCAGCCGGCGCGCGAGATGCGCCAGCCGGTCCGCCCACTGCGGGAGACCCTTCACGACGCCGGCGTGACGGGACAACGTGTCCCAGCGGCTCGCGGGGACGGGGTCGCCGTCGACCGGGTCGCGCACCGGTCCGGACGCGAGCCACTCGACCACCGCATCGCGCGCGAAGTCGTGCTCGGCAAGGTGGAGGAGGCCGAGCAGCACCCGCCCCGCCGTCGTGTCCGCGAGCCGGCGGGTGGACGGACCGGTCCACGGGACACCGGCGGAGTCGAGCAGCTCCTGCGCGAGCCGGGCATACGGGTCGTCGATCCGGTACACGATCGCGACCCGGTGCAGCGGCGTCCCCGCGGCGGCGCGGCCGATGACGTCGCGGATCACGGCGCGCAGCTCGTCCTCGGGATCCGGCGCGCTCACGATCGACGTTCCGGCGGGCGGCGGCGACGTCGCGACACGGTCCGGCACGCCGAGGTCGGCGAGCTCTGCGGCCAGCTGCTCCGCCTGCGCGTCGGCGACGGGATCGCCCGTCACGCCGAGGAGCACGCGCACCCGCCCCGCGTGCGCCAGCGCGCTCGTGAGCTCGATCTCGCCGGGCGACAACCGCGTCGGCAGGAAGAGCACGACCTCGCCCGTCTCGCGCAGCGCCGGTGATCCCTCCGCCACGGCGGTGGCCGCGGCGATCGCGAGGTCCTCGTCGTCGTAGAACGCCGTCGTGCGAGCGCGGAACACGCGGTACAAGCGAGCCACCGACGCCGCGGGTTCACCGGCGCCTTCGAGCTCGTCGACCGCGGCATCGCCGGCGCGTCGCAGCTCGAGGAACGAGGCATCGAGGGCCCGTTCGGTCGCCGGGTGACCCGAGACGGCGGCGAGCGGCGGACCGGCGTCCGCGAGCACGGCCCGGACCACCTCGGATCGCAGCGCGGTCGTGAGCGGGCGGCGGCGCTGCTCGGCGAGAGCCGGTGCGCCTACGAGCTCCGCCAGCCGGGCCAGCACGAGGAACCGCACGTTGACGAGACCGGGGGGCTGCGCCAGGGCGCGCCGTAACGCCAGGCCCGCGTAGCCCGACGGGACCGCCACCGTGACGGGGGCGAGCGGGTCGGAGCCCTTGGCGTCGCGGACGGCCTCCAGCAGCTTCGCCCGCGCAGGCGGGCCGTGCTCGACGAACTGGACCGCGACCATCAACCTCCTTGCGCTCCTTGCGCTCCTCGCGCCGTCACAGGCTCCGACTCGGCTACGGCGGTCGGCAAAGCCGCCGCCTCCGCGCGGAGGGTACCGACGACGTATGACGGCAACGGGGAGCCCCTCGGGCGGGGCACCCTGGTGCCCGATTTCGGGGCCGGTGTGACATGCTGATTACTCCCCATGCCCAAGCCTGCTCGAGTTCTCGGGAGGTTCGCGGCCATCGTCCTGGTCGGCGGCCTCACCCTTGGCATCTGCCTGGCCGCGCTCGTCCCGGGTGCGCGCCAGATCGCACTGTCGCACCACTACACGGCGACGGTCAGGAGTCTGGGCGAGCTGTCCTCGCCGACGCTCGTGTACGACGCCGGCGGCAACCAGATCGGCAAGCTCGGCGTGCAGGACCGTGAACCGGCCGAGCTCGACGAAGTGCCCCAGATCCTCATCAACGCCGTGATCGCCACCGAGGACAAGACGTTCTGGAAGAACCCCGGCATCGACGTGAGCGGCGTGTCGCGCGCGTTCGTCGAGAACCTGACCGAGGGGAAGATCAGCCAGGGTGGTTCGACGATCACGCAACAGCTCGTCAAGAACCGGATCCTCGGCAACAAGCGCGACCTGCAACGGAAAGCGAAAGAGCTCATCCTCGCCTATCGCCTGAACGACAAGTACTCGAAGCGCGAGATCCTCAAGCAGTACCTCAACACCGTGTACTTCGGGCAGGGCTCGTACGGAGTGAAGGCGGCCACGCGGCGGTTCTTCCTCACGCCCGACCCGCCGGCGCCCTTCGGCCTCCGGGGCAAGCAGCTCAGCGAGCTCACCGTCGGTGAGGCCGCGCTCCTCGCGGGCGTGATCCGCAACCCCGAAGGCGACAATCCGTACGTGCACCCTGATCGCGCGCTCGAGCGCCGGGCCGACGTGCTCAAGGGAATGGTCGACCAGCACGTCATCACCCAGGCGCAAGCCGACCAGGGCAACCAGGAGCCGTTGCCGAACCCGAGCCTCAAGCCGTCGTCCGAGCTGCGACCCGAGAACTCGTGGACCGAGAAGGCCCAATCGGTCCTGATGAACGACCCGCGTCTCGGAGCCACCCCGCGCGAGCGGCAGGACAAGGTGCTCCAGGGTGGGCTGAAGGTCTACACGACCGAGGACCCGAACCTGCAGGGACTCGCCGACAACGCGGTCGCGAACGGGCTCAAGGGTGCAACGCCGTTCCTCGATGCCGCGCTCGTCGCGATGGACCCGAAGACCGGCTACGTCAAGGCCATGACCGACAGTCGGCCGTACAGCGACGCCAAGTTCAACCTCGCCACCGACGGCGCCGGCCGGCAGGTCGGGTCCAGCTTCAAGGTGACGACGCTGGCGACCGTCCTCCAGAACGGGTACTCGCGCAACGACCAGGTCAACGGCACCGCGCCGTGCATCGTGCCCGGATTCGGGCCCGTGGGGACGACGAACGCCGAAGGTGGCGGGAACCCCTCGACCACCATTGAGGCGGCCACGGCGGAGTCGGTGAACTGCGCGTTCGTGCGCCTGTCGACCAGCGTCGGCATGGAGAAGGTCATCGACATGGCCCAGAAGCTCGGCATGCGGCCCAACGTCGCCGGCCGCCAGCCGGTGAACGAGTGGCGGGTCCTCACGTTCACGCTCGGCGTCATCTCGATCACGCCGCTCGAGATGGCCAACATCACGGCCACGATCGCAGGCGGCGGCGTCCACCACGACCCGATCTTCGTCCAGAAGGTCGTCGGCGCCGACGGCAAGGTCGTCTTCGACGAGACCGGCCGGCCCGGCACCCGCGTGCTCGATCCCGATGTGGCCAACTGCGAGGTCAGCATCCTCCACGGCCCCATCGACAGCCCCGACGGCACCGCATCGGGCAAGGGGATTCCCGGCAAGGACGCGTTCGGCAAGACGGGCACGAACGACCGGAAGATCAGCTCCGCGTTCCTCGGCGGAACGCCCGACCTCGTGTCGTTCGTGTGGCACGGCAACGCCGAAGTCGACCGAGAGGGCGCCGGGTTCGGGGCCGAGATCCCGAACACGATCTGGCGCTACTTCATGATCCCGGCCACGCAGAACGCGCCCAACGACACCTTCCCGCCGCCGGGACCCGCGTGCGATGCCCCCGGCAAGTTGGTCGACCAACTCGCCGGTCGCACCACGGACGTTCCGCCACCGGCTCCGCCCACGACCGCGGCGCCCGCCCCCGCTCCCGCGCCCGCACCGGCGCCCGCACCCGCGCCCGAGCCGACGCCGCGCCCCGGCCCGACGGCACCGCCGGTCACGCCGCCGGCGCCCACGACCGCACCCGACGGTGGTGGCGGCGGCGGAGGTGGCAACAACCCGCCGTGATGCCGGGCCGAACGCGTCGGTGTCGTTAGGCTCACAGAGGTGGGCGCGGACGCTTCGGTGATGCTCGACACGCTGCTGGAGCTGCAGGACCGCGACACCTCCATCGACCGGCTCGTCCACCGGCGTGACACGGTGCCCGAGCGCGCCGCGCTCGGGTCGGTGCAAACCGAGCTGACGACGGTTCGCAAGCAGCTCGACGAGGCGACGGCGCGACGCGACGACGCGGTGCGAGAAGAGCGCCGCTTCGACGACGAGGCGCGATCACTCGAGGAGAA
>WNFU01002390.1_pt1 | contig 26134 bp, 23 predicted proteins | sample 5400121 | NCBI WGS metagenome assembly WNFU01 (sample SAMN13153360, study PRJNA577476) | soil metagenome | isolation source: 100 cm soil or saprolite under grassland replicate 1 | place: USA:California | collected 2016-06-15 | reverse complement strand
CCGACGCAGTAGGGTTCGGACTTCTGATTGCCGGCGGGCTGGTTCGCATGTGGGCTGTGAGCCATGGCGGCAAAGGCGCTCGATTATACCGACCACACGAGCTAAAGCTTATCACGACCGGCCCTTACGCCTACATACGGTATCCCGTGTCGGTGGCCGCTGTGCTGATCGGTATCGGAATGATTTTTCTCTCGGATGCGTTCCCTCTCATTGTGCTTCTTCTAGCGTTCTTTGCCTTGCATCACGGTGTTGTCATTGCCGCGGAAGAGGAGTTCCTGAAAGAAAAGTATGGCGCAGGGTTTGTTAACTATTGTGACTCTGTTCCAAAATATATTCCGTTGGCTTTGCCTATGCGCGACTTTTCCTTCGGGAGCCGACTCTCCGGCGCCGAATTCATCAGTATTTGGGCGTTCATATTAACTGGGTTTCTCTTCGATTGGCTAGAATCGCCGCTGCATCGAAGTTGGCTTACCAGCGTTTATCAATGGATACTCCGCTAAGCAGGAAATTCGATCAAAGGAGTAAACGGGTCACAAATCTTTTGTTGACAATTAATTGATAAGTTTAGTTAAGCCCCGAATCCGCAAATCCGACTTTTTCCAAAGTAGCCAATAAGCCACAGTAAACCAGTCGGCGTGTAAGCAACTTGAAGCCCGACGTTGTTTGCGCTGAAGAATCTTCCTTGTCACTCAAATCCGTTGATTATCCAACATCGTTGAAAAGGACATTTTCGTACGCCGTTGTACGAGCGCATATGTCCTTCTGTCGTCTAATGCGCTGTATCCGGCTCCTTTGGGCATCTTAGCCATCGCTGTCACGTACTATCTTGGGGGCATGGCCATTGCTGAAGATATTCTTCGGGGTGACCGTGCAATCTTTATTTCGAAGATCAACTTCGCTTCGCCAAGTGGCGGCCCTAAAGTGGCGAGTAAACGCCATGGCATTAATGGTGGCGCTCATCTCTTCTCAAGGCTGTGGCATCATCTCAGATGCGCCTAACCGCGCGGTGTCGACGAGAGGAGCCTCACCTTCGGAGTTTCAGAATGGCAATCCTTCCAACGACAAGCCGCCGACGCATACCTTTCCGCGTGAGATTCCGCCAATAGCCAAAGTCCCTTCTCCTCTGGAAACCGAACAGGCTCCGCCGATCGCAAGGATCCCCGCACCTTTGCAGCCAACGATGATGGAGACGGGTCTGGCCTCGTGGTACGGACCAAAATTTCACGGCAAGCTTACCGCGAGCGGAGAAGTTTTTAACCAGGAGAAATTCACGGCCGCTCATCCAACTCTCCCCTGGGGTAGTAGAGTGAAAGTCATCAATCTAGACAATGGAAAATCAGTAGACGTGCGGATCAATGATCGCGGACCTTCTGGGAAAGGTCGCATCATCGATGTCTCGCGGGCTGCGGCAAAAGCCCTGGGCATAGTGGGACGGGGGATAACTACCGTCCGGATCGAATGGCTTTCTGATTCTGAGAAAATAAACGAACTGGTCTTGCAAGATAAGTAGACGCCGTAATCTGCGGGAGAAGTGTTATTTCAGCGGATGTGGCGTACCGTAATCCAAGAGGCGCCCCATCACGAGTGACCCCGCCACTTCCACTGCAGTCCTATACAAACCTACCTTAAAAACCTAAGCCCTTCGAGTGATGCGCGGTCCCGTTTCCGCCAGGTCGGCCGACGCTTCATGGGTTGTCTGGAGGGAAGACCGCAGACAGCTCAAGTCTGGAGTTGAGCAAATCTACGCCGTCCTTAGATACGCGATACGATCAACCGCGGTAACTAAAACCAGCCTCAACTGTCGAACGCCAGATTTGATGCCTCAATAACCCTAGAAAGCAGTCCTGACTCCGTTCCCGCTTCGATCCTACGAATTTGATACTCGTGGATGGTCATGAGATCATGCCAGAAGAGACGATGAAGGGTTGGCGTTGGGCTATCTCATTTCCTAATTCAATTAATTGTTAATATTCGGGAGCGAATCGAATGCCGAAGATCTCCGCTAACGTGCTCGAAGCCGTCGGTAACACTCCGCTCGTCCGCCTCAACCGGGTTACCGCAGGAATTTTTGCGACAGTCTGTGTGAAACTGGAGGCGTCCAATCCGGGCCGCAGCGTTAAGGACAGAATCGGGCTTGCCGTGATCGAGGATGCAGAGAGAAGGGGATTGCTCAAGCCGGGAGGCACGATCGTTGAGCCCACTTCGGGAAACATGGGAGTGGCGCTGGCGATTGTTGCTGCGGTGAAGGGTTACAAATGTATCTTTACGATCCCGGACAAAATGAGCATCGAAAAAATTCGCCGCTTGCGGGCTTTTGGCGCGGAGGTTGTCGTGACCCCCACGGCAGTGCCGCCGGAATCCTCCCAGTCGTACTATTCGGTTGCGAGACGTCTTGCCGAGGAGATTCCGGGTGCCTACATGCCCATGCAATACGACAACCTCGCGAACCGGGAGGCGCATTACGCGTCCACGGGTCCCGAGATCTGGCAGCAGACGGACAGAAAGATCACTCACTTTGTCGCTGGGATTGGAACGGCCGGGACAATCTCGGGAACTGCCAAATACCTAAAAGAAAAAAATCCACAGTGCACGGTTGTTGGAGTCGATCCTGAGGGATCGATCCTGGCGAAAGCCTTCAAGCGTGAGAAGTGGTCTTGGAGCGACTCACACCCCTACAAGGTCGAAGGGATTGGGGAGGACTTTGTACCGAAGAACCTGCTTTTCCAATACATCGACGACGTCGTAACGGTCTCTGACCGCGACTCGTTTCTGATGGGCAGGCGGCTTACGCGGGAGGAGGGCATCTTCTGTGGAGGATCTTCCGGTACAGCGGTTGAGGGGGCTCTTGGATACGCCCACGAGCACCAGCTCGGAAAGGAGGACCTTGTCGTCGTCTTACTTCCCGATGCGGGAGAAATTTATCTCTCGAAGATGTACTCCGATGAATGGATGAGGCAAAACCAGTTCCTTGGCAGAAGCGCGCGGGTGGGCGACATTCTCGAATCGAAACGGCGAAAGCTCCCCGAGCTTCTGTCGGTTGAGATGACGTCGATCGTGCGTGACGCGATCGCGACCATGAACCGATTCGGCGTCTCGCAACTCCCCGTCTTCGATAAGGGAAACCTCGTCGGGTCACTGTGCGAGAGCGCGCTCTTCCAAAGGTCTATGGAGACCCCCGAGGTGATGGAGCTTACCGTTGGAGCTCTGCTTGACCCGCCATTTCCCACAGTCGGACCAGACGAAGACGTCTATGAAGTCGTGAAGCTCCTCAAGTCTTCACCGGCTGTTCTGGTCCGGGACGCGGGGAAGTACCAGGGAATTGTGACGCGATTCGATGTCGTGGGTCACTTAGGTGGACAGCCCTGATGGCACGAAAGAAGGGTGGCGGGCATTTCACGCAATTTGCCACGCGTGCCATCCATGTCGGACAAGAACCGGAATCGGCGACAGGGGCGATCACTGTTCCGATCTATCAGACGAGCACTTTCGCGCAGATCGCGCCCGGCATCCATAAAGGGTACGACTACTCGAGGACCGACAATCCGACGCGCACGGCGCTCCAGACAGCGCTCGCGAGCTTGGAGGCGGCCAAATACTGCCTCGCCTTCTCCTCCGGTATGGGCGCGGCGACCACTGCGATGCTCCTGTTCAAAAAGGGGGATCATGTCGTCTCCTCGCGCGACGTCTACGGCGGCACCTACCGGCTTTTCAGCTCCGTGTTGCAAAACTTCGGACTCACATTTTCTTTCGTTGAAACCTCCAGCGTCGGAGAGATCGAGCGCGCCATAACTCGGCGCACCCGGCTTGTCTGGATCGAGTCGCCGACAAACCCGCTTCTTAGGATCACGGACATCCGTGCCGCGGCGAAAATCGCCCATCACCACGGGGCTCTCTTGCTGGTAGACAATACCTTCGCCTCCCCCTTGTTCCAGCGGCCCCTTGAGCTTGGCGCCGATCTCGTCCTTCACTCGACAACAAAATACCTGGCGGGACACGCGGACGTCGTCGGCGGAGCCATCTGCCTCAATGAACCCTCACTCTATAAGCGGCTCAAGTTCATGCAAAATGCGGCGGGCGCGACGCCTTCTCCCTTCGATTGCTTTCTCACACTCCGAGGGATGAAGACACTAGCGTTGCGCATGCGGGAGCACGAAAAGAACGCGATCGAGATCGCGCAGTTCTTGCAGGACCATCGGCGCGTACGCCGGGTCTACTATCCCGGACTGCCAAACCACCCAGGCCATGATATCGCCGCTTCCCAAATGGACGGCTTCAGCGGGATCGTCTCGTTTGAGGTGACAGGAGGGCTGACCGAAGCGCGCCGTGTTCTGGCGCGCCTGCGCCTCTTCAAGATCGCGGAGAGTCTCGGCGGCGTCGAGTCGCTCGTCGAGTTGCCGGCAATTATGACACACGCCTCGATCCCCAAAGAAGAGCGCAAGAGGGCGGGGCTTTATGATGGACTGATCCGTTTGTCAGTGGGAATTGAGCACGTACAGGATCTTCTTGAGGACCTGAAGCGAGGACTGGGCCGATAACTCGAAATGACCGAGATCGCCCGAAGCGAAAGTCAAAAGACTCCCGACCCCTTTTCGATCCTTTCATGAGCCGTTCTCCCTCCCGCCTTCTCTTCAGCCGAGGAAAGGAATTGGGGTCGGAGAACTATTTGACTCTGAGCGACTCGAGCATTATTGGACCGCAACGGGTTCATTGTTTTTTCGATTTCAATCCAATAGCCTGCTTTTTGTGGATGCGCGGTGTTGTTAGAAAAACCATTGTCGTGCTCGTGAGCGTCATGAAACGTTTTCGTTTAAGTAGAACCCTACGGTTAATCCTTGGTTCGGCGGTTTTCTTCAGTTCACTGCTTACATTTACCTCTTCCGCCCAATCCTCCTGCCGTGATCCGGACGTGGCGCGAAGTTTTGGCTCGCTCGCCTATGCGGCGAATGTCGATGCGACGATTCAATACTTCGGCCACAACTTTTTTCTCATCACGACCAGCAAAGGAACGCGCATCGTCACCGACCCGCTGGGGCCCGGTTGGTATCCGAATCCGAACGTTGTCGGCGACGTGGTCACCGTCGGCAAAGAAATGTTTAACCACAATGCCGTCCAAATCGTCCTGGGCCATCCGCTGATCCTGCGCGGGCTCAAGAACTATGGCGCGGAGTGGAACACGATTAGCACGAATGTCAAAGACACCTTCATCTACAACGTCCCGATTCATCAAAACGCCGAATTCATCGAGGGTATTCACGGCTCGGCGTTTGTTTTCGATCTGGGTACATTATGCATCGCCCACCTCGGCGATCTGAGCCAAAAGTTGAATGAGCAACAGCTTAAAGCATTCGGCAAGGTGGATGTGGCGCTCACGCCCATCGGCGGCGGCCGCACCATGGGGCCGGACCTTGCCCGTGAAGTCCTCGCTCAGCTCAAGCCCAAGATTGCCATTCCGATGCATCACCGCGACAATCCCTATCTGATCCGGCAGTTCACCGCCGGCCTCAAAACGCAGATTCTCAAGAGCGACACGCTTGCGATCAGCAAGGACGCACTGCCTGTTCCGACAGAAATCAGAGTGCTGCAACCTCGCGGCGCGATGAGTTACGAATGATCGTGTCATGTAAGAACGTGATCGTGTTCGTGGCGCGTGGTGAACAACCTTATGGAAAAAATGGAGTCAGAGAACTGTCGCGTCACCCAACGTTCAGCGTCTTCCGCTTTACCGACTTCCCCAACGCGATCAGAAACATCACGCTTTTGCCTGTAGCGTGTGGAGAGAAAAATTCGCTGACTTCGTCATCGAAGAATGTCAGCCCGGAGGCGCCGAGACGCTGGGCGTAAGCAGCGAGATAAAGTTTTCCGCCCATGATAGCGGCTTCGAGTTGGGCGGCGCGGTAACCGCGATTGCCGAAACGCTCCAGAGCGATCTTTAGATCCGTTAAAAAATAAATGTTGACGCTGCAATCCGCGGGAATTTCTTGTCCCAAGCCGAGATAGCCCGCTTCCCGGCTAAAGTCGCCCGCTTTTAATAATTCGAGCGCACGCTCCTGGCGGCGAAAAACATAAGCGCCGGGCGAAAGCCCTTCCACCGCGTGGACGATCAGATAAAGGTCGTTGAGCGATGCTTCCGGCGAACTGAGAAAATCGGCCTGGATGCCGCGTGTGGCACGGTCGACCATGGTCGAGAGCTGTGCTAAGGAAATCGATTCGCGGGAAAACTCGCGGGTCGATCCGCGCCGGACGATAACCTCCTCGATCGTGTCTCGCGGCAGCGCGGCATCTTCGAACGGCTGGAGAGCGAATAGTCGATCCTCGCTTCCGCCACTATCCGTTATCTTTTTGCCTTCCGCCTTTTCTGCGCCCTCGCGCCAAGCAACTACTTCCGCTTCGCTTTCCAGTGAAGAAGCCTCATGCATCGCTCTCATCGCCGGGTAATCGACCTCCATCTTCGACAGCGGCGCAGTTTCAAACACCAGCGGGTCCATCGGCGGAGACAGGCCAGTTCGCCGTGACGATGCCTCACCCATCGCGATCAGAGAAAGAGGTGCCTCACGCTGGGTATCCAAGCTCAAAAGTTGGTTCACTGTCGCATCGACGAAGCCGAGGACTACCTTTGCCGGGATCTTGCGAGCAGTCGCCGCAGCCAGGAGATTGGCGAGAATCGTGCCGTTATCCCAATAGCAGTGCCGATAGGCGCGCGCCTGGTATTTCCATGCGTTACGCCAGAATGTTGACGCGCTGACGATCACGCATGGCGCATTCACGACCGCGGGTTCTTCGCCGCTGGCGCCCACTAGGAATGAACGATAATCTCCCGCCCGCAACCTTCGCAGCGAGAAATCTTGCGGGCTGAATTGATAAACCCCCGCCCCAAGATCCTCAAGGTCGCCGCACACAAGATAAAGATCGATGTGATACAGCGCGCCCGTACAGGCCGCCGCGCGGAAGAGCATCTCTCCCCCCGGGTATTTTCGACGCTTGGTGATACCCGCAGCGAGAAAAAGAATTTCCGCCAGCGTTTGCCGCGTGGGAGCGATCGGGTGATCCGCTTCGGCGCCGGACGACGAAATCGCCCGCAGCGCCGGCGCATCCGACGACGATAAATGTTCAGGTAAAGCAATGGGCTCCAGCTTCGGATAAATTTTAAAGGAAAGCGGCTGATTCTCCCAGTCGAGATAATGTTGATTCGCGCGAATGCTTTGGTACGAATGTTTCGTGCCGTTGTGATAATTCCACGCAGCCTCGATCTCGCGGTTCTTCATGACATCCTCGCTACTTTTGATTCAATTCATATCACTCGAAGGCGTCCGCCACTACAGTCTCTATCAGTTTGGATGGCGCCCGTTATTTTGCATTCCCGTACCGTCTCGTTATAATTATCTTAGATGTTTCCATACTAGCTCCCACGATGAAAAAACTTCTCGTGCTCCAGCATGTTGCGCATGAACTGCTGGGGACTTTGAATCCGTTACTGAAGCGGTCGGGCTTCCGCATCCGCTATGTCAATTTCGCGCGGCATCCTGACGCCCAACCGAGCCTGGATGGTTACGACGGGTTGGTAGTTTTGGGCGGGCCGATGAGCGTCAACGACGCGGACCGGCTGCCGCATCTGACTACCGAGATGAAAGTGATCGAAGAATCCCTGCGCAGAAATCTCCCTGTGTTGGGGGTTTGCCTCGGCGCTCAATTGATCGCGAGGACGCTCGGCGCCGGCGTCTACCCAAATCACGAAAAAGAGATCGGTTGGTACGACGTCACTCCGACGGACCATGCGCTAGGCGATCCGCTGCTGACGGCGTTTAAGGAAACCGAGAAAATTTTTCAGTGGCACGGCGAGACCTTCGACATTCCGAAAAGCACGCTTCATCTCGCCTCCTCTTCCCTATGCGCCAATCAAGCCTTCCGCTATGGGTCGAACGTGTACGGCTTCCAGTTCCACCTGGAGGTGGACGAACCGATGATCCATCGCTGGCTTCGAGTTGCCGAAAACCGGAAGGAGATCACTGCCCTCGGCGGCACCATCGATCCCCAGCAGATCCATCTGGAAACGCCGATCCATATCGAACGGCTCCAACAATTGAGCGATCAAGTCTTCGGCGAGTTCATCAAGCTTTTCGGCTTCGAAAAGAGATTCCGCACTCTTCCCTCGCGATAAGCTAAGATTGCGCCCCGCAAAACTGGAGCTTGAATTCGCGTCCCGCCTCGGCTACGTTCTGCAGGCACAACAACGGGGAAAAACTATGGACTGGTGGATTTGGATCCTGCTGGGTCTGCTACTTTGCCTCGCGGAGCTTACGACTCCCGGCGGTTTTTATATACTTTTCTTCGGCATCGGCGCGGTTATCGTGGGCATCCTGGTCGGCTTCAGAGCCGCCGGTCCCGCGTGGTTTCAATTTATCCTATTCTCCGCCGTCTCGGTGCTTTGCCTTTGGCTCTTCCGTGAAAAATTGCTGCAGTTGACGCGCGGACGGCCCTCGGAAAGCGTCGACAGCCTGGTCGGCGAGCTCGCCGTGCCCCTTGAAGATATCTCGGTGAACAGCGTAGGTAAAGCAGAAATGCGCGGCACGTCGTGGAACACGCGCAATATCGGCGATAAGCCTCTAGCCCGCGGCCAGCGCTGCAGAGTCGAGCGTGTGGAAGGTTTGACGATTTTCGTTCGCGCCGAATCAAACTGAAACGGAGACAAGTATGGGCGGATTTGTCGTTGTCATCGTTCTGGCTCTTCTCGTCATCATCATCGTTGCCAAAACCGCCGTCGTGGTACCGCAGCAAAGCGCCTTCGTCGTCGAGCGTTTGGGTAAGTACAGCGGCACCCTAGGCGCCGGTTTTCATATCCTCGTCCCTTTTCTCGATGTGATTCGTTACAAACATTCACTAAAGGAACAGGCAATCGACATCCCGCCGCAGGTTTGCATCACGCGCGATAATGTCCAGGTCTCGGTCGACGGCGTGCTCTACCAAAAAGTTCTAAATCCAGAGCGCGCTTCTTATGGCATCGGCGACTACATTTTCGGCATCACGCAGCTCGCGCAAACGACGCTGCGCAGCGAACTCGGCAAGATCGAACTAGATCGTACGTTCGAGGAACGCACTAACATCAACACCCAGATCGTGAGCGAATTGGACAAGGCTTCGGAGCCTTGGGGCATCAAGGTGATGCGCTACGAAATCAAGAACATCACACCGCCTCAGGATATTCTTGCTGCCATGGAGAAGCAGATGCGCGCCGAGCGGGAAAAGCGCGCCCTCATTCTAACCTCGGAGGGCCAGAGAGACGCGGCGATCAACAATGCGGAAGGCGAGAAGCAACAAGCGATCAAAGCCTCCGAAGGCAAGAAACAACAGCAAATCAATGAGGCCGAAGGCCAAGCCGCGGCGATCCTCGCCATTGCCGAAGCGACGGCCAGCGGCATCCGAAAAGTCGCCGAATCCATCGAACAGCCCGGCGGATTTGAAGCGGTCCAGCTACGCGTTGCCGATAATTACCTGGCTCAGTTTGGCAAACTTGCGCAAGCGGGAAATACCATGATCTTGCCGGCAACCTTAAGCGATGTGGGCTCCATGATTTCTTTGGCGATGAATGTCATCAAGCAGCAGGATCGGACGACAGGCGGCACGGCCGGCACCTAACGCCATTTCCACTCGAGTACCGGCAGAGTTTCCATAGCCGCAAGTTGGCAACAGGCGTTTGCGATTTCACCGGCTCTTCAACGGCGCGGTCCGGACTGACTGATCCGGTACTTTGTTACGTGAGGAAAGCCCACCACCAAGACCACTACAATCAAGAGTATGACGAGTCCACCGGTCGTTGCGGCGAATTCAGCGCCCACCGACGCTGCCAGGGCGCCAAGTTGAAATTGACCGAGCTGCGGACCGCTGTTGGTGAAGATGCTATTGATCGAGGCCATGCGGCCGCGCAGCTCGTCGGGCGTGCTGAGCTGATTGATCGTAGCGCGCAGAACCGCGCTGATCGTGTCGCCGATACCGGAGCCCACGAGCAGTAGAACGGATAACCAGAGGAAATGCGACTTGGCGAAGAACAATAGGCAAAGGCCGTAAATCGTCACGCCGACAAGAATCCACCGCCCGGCGTGCTGCACCGGTCCCCACAAACTCAATCCCAACGCGCCGAGCAGTGCACCAACGGCGCTGGCGGCATAGAGCAAACCCAGACCTTGCGGCCCGACCGCGAGAATGTCGCGCGCGTAGATGGGAAAAAGCGACCGCACAGTGCCGAAAATATTGGCGCCAAAGTCCATCATCAAGAATGGAAAGATGACGGCATGTCCCCAGACAAAACGGAAACCCACGCGAAGCGAATCGAACGTGATGGTGCGCCAGCCGCCGCGCTGCGGCAGCCGCGTGCGAATCAGCGCCAGTGATCCGAACATGATAAGCCACGAAATCGCGTCCACCGCATAACAGGCAGTGGGCCCTGCGATTGCCAACACAAGCCCCGCAAGCGACGGCCCGCCAATCGTGGCGATTTGTCGTTGGCTGCTGAAGATCGCCAACGCACGCGATAAGTCTTCCGCCGGTACGAGATTCGTTACAATCGATTGGCGCGACGGAACTTCCAACGAGCTAAACAGCGCCAGGAACACCGTGACGGCGTAGAGTTTCAAAGGCGTCACATCGCCCGCCAAGGTCAACAGCGCGAGCGATCCCGAAACGAAAAATAAGCTGCCTTGCGTGATCATCATCAGCTTGCGCCGGTTCATCGCGTCGGCCAGCAGCCCGCCGAACAAAAGAATGAACATTTGCGGCACCGCGCGAGCTAAGCCAATCAAGCCGATCTGCAGGGGCGAGTTAGTAAGCTCGTAAATCTGCCACGCCATCGCCACTTGGGTGAACTGACTGCCGACGCTGGAAAGCAACAGACCTATCCAAAAAAGACGAAAATCACGGTGGCGAAGCGGGGAAAGAAGTCGACGTTTAGGAAGAGACGGTGTTTCCATGATGCGAGACTCGTTAGATCACCATCCAATCCACAGGAATTTCCAAACGATTTGAACGGCTTGAAACTTTTTGAACGATTTGAACGAATCGTTCTATTTCTGGCACGATGGGCAGTAAAATGCGCTGCGGTTGCCGGTGGCCACGCGCTTGATCACGCTCGGACAAACCCGGCACTGCTCTCCGTCGCGGTCATAAACCCGCAGGTGATTCTGAAATTCTCCAGATTTATCGTCCGCGTCTCGGTAGTCGGAAAACGACGTGCCACACCAGCGAATGGCATCATGGAGCAACCGAGGAATCGAATCAGCAATCACCTCCACTTGCCTGCGCGTCAATCGATGTGCGCGCGTCGTCGGCTTTATCCCCGCAGACGAGAGGATTTCATTGGCGTAAATGTTGCCAAGACCGGCGATGATCTGCTGATCGAGTAAAAGATCCCGAATACGCCGTTCGGAAGCGCGGGTGAAACGGAACAGGTATTGGCCGGTCAAATCGCGATCAAAAGGATCGATGCCTAGATGGCACAGTTGAGGCAACCATGGTAAATCAGTTTTTCGCGCGACCAATGACAATCCAAATCGGCGCGGGTCGTGATAACGGAGCTCATTGCCGTCATCTAAATCAACAATGATATGATCGTGTTTTCTCCGCTCCAAATTTTTTGCAACGCAAATCAGTTTTCCCGACATGCCAAGGTGAAAAATCCATGCCGCTTCGCCGGCTAAACTAAGCAAAATATATTTCGCGATTCTCGTGATCGCTTCGATTCGCTTTCCCGCCAGTCCCATCAGGGCGCGTTCGTCCACCGGCAATCGAAGGCGCGGCTCCAACACTTCGACGCCGCGTATGGTTCTTCCCAAGAGATGGGGCTGCAGCGTGCGGCAAACAGTTTCGACTTCGGGCAATTCGGGCATAGAGGTCAACGATCAGTGATCGGTCCCGTTTATCAGCGCAGACTGGTTCCGTGCCGCGCGGGCGAGCTTGACGAATTCACCCACGCTCAGAGTTTCACCGCGACGTCGGGGATCGATATCTTGGGAGTGAAGAAAACTTTCGATTTCGCCTCTGCCACTTTTCAACCAAACGCTCAGCGCATTGCTGAGAGTCTTGCGCCTCTGGCCAAAAGCCGCGCGCACCAGCGCGCGCACCAACGAAATCTCTTCTGGGGCGACTAGAGGCTCGGGAAACAGCTCGATCTTCAGAACCGTCGAGCGAACTTTGGGGCGCGGAAAAAAGGCCTCCGGCGAGACGCTGACTTTATCCGTGATCTGTCCATGAATTTGGCACCACACGGAGAGCGTACCGTAATCTTTTGTTCCCGGTTTGCCTGCGATCCGGTCGGCCACCTCCTTTTGTACCATCAAGACCATCCGTGAAAAATGTTTGTACCACTCCAGGATGCGAAACAACACCGGCGTTGAAATGCTGTAAGGCAGATTGCCGACCAGTCTGATTCTGGTCTGAGGCAATAACTCCGGCAAGGGAATCTCTAGAATGTCGCCGTGAATGAGTCGAAAATTGGCATGAGTCGCAATGTCGCTCCGGCGCAAACGTTCCACCAAAATCGGATCGACTTCAACCGCCCACACTGTGCTAGCGCGATCCAGCAATCGCCGTGTCAGGAAGCCCAGACCGGGGCCGATCTCGACAACCTCTGCGTTTGCATCGAGATCAAGCAAACGCAAAATCGAGTCGATCACTCGCTCATGAATGAGAAAATTCTGGCCGAGACTCTTCCTCGGTCTGAAATCGGCTTCGCGCAGCGCGGCGCGAACTTCATCATAAAGGGTCACAGCGAGCCCTTGGGCTATTGAACCTTGAAAAGTTGAACTATTTTAAAGCGTCAGATCGGCGTCGGCGTTGAGGCGAAAATCGTCGCGCCGGCCGCGCTTGAGCCAATGATAACCGGCCAGAGCGATCATGGCGCCGTTGTCCGTGCAAAATTTCGGCGCGGGAAAGAAAACGTCGAGCCCTTCCGCGTCGCCCTGCTGCGTGATTTTCTCGCGCAGTCGGCTATTGGCAGCCACGCCGCCGGATAGAACGATCCGCGATACCCCAGTCGCGATCGCCGCCTTGATCGTCGGATTGACGAGCATGTCGACGACCGCTTCCTGGAAACTCGCGGCGATGTCGGCAATTTCAGCTTCCCACTGTTCCTTCCCGCGCGATTTAAGATAGTGCCATACCGCCGTTTTGATACCGCTGAAACTGAATGCGTAGCTGTCTTTGCGAAAACGAGCGCGAGGGAAATGAATCGCTGTCCGGTCGCCGTTCCTCGCCAGATTATCGATCACCCTGCCGCCGGGATATCCCAGTCCCATCATCTTGGCGACCTTATCATAGGCCTCCCCCGCCGCGTCGTCGCGGGTACCGCCGAGATGTAGGTAGTCGCCGATTTCTTTCACGCAATAAAGCAGCGTGTGTCCGCCTGAGGCGAGCAGCGCGATGTAGGGAAATGGGACTTCGCGCTCGAGATGAATCGCCAAAAGATGCGCTTCGAGATGATTGACGCCGACGTAGGGAATACCCGAGTGAAACGACATGCCCTTGACCAGCGAAAGACCCACGAGCAATGACCCGACCAGACCCGGCCCGTAGGTCACCGCGATGCCGTCAATTTCCTTGAGCGTCATTCCGGCTTTTTGCAGCGCGTCATCGACGATCGGCAAGATATTCCGGATATGTTGTCGCGATGCCAATTCCGGTACGACACCGCCATAGGGTCCGTGGATTTGATCCTGCGACGAGACGACATTCGCCAGGATCGTGCGTCCGTCTTTTAACACCGCCGCGGCGGTGTCGTCACAAGAAGTTTCCACCCCGAGGACAACCATTGACGGATCGACTTACTTCGTCGGGGACTGCGCATCCGCCTGCAAGCGCAAGAGCGCGTCAGCAGCGGTGCGATTGCCGGAATTCAAACGCAGGGATTGCACGTAACTGGTCTCTGCCCTTTGTGGCTGTCCGAGTGCGCGATAGTTATCGCCGCGTAGCGCATGAACCTCGGCCAGCCAGAAAGGCTCGCCGCTCAGTCGAGACTCGGCGACGTCGAGAAAATTGAGTGATTCCTTATAGCGCCCTAAACGGTTTTGCGCTTTTGCCAAGTAAAAATATCCGTACGGGTTAGTGGAATCAATGGCAATCGTTCTTTCCAAGCGTGGCAGGGCTTTGGCGGCATCGCCGGCATCGAGAAGTTTTCGACCTTCGTCGGTGAGACGCAACGAGGCGGCCCGTTGCGCTGTTACGCCAGGGGTGATCTTGGCAAGGAGAGAGCTATCGTCGGGCAACGCCGGTGAAACAGCCTCCGGAGTCGTATGGCTTTCGCCTATGCCTGCTTGCCGCGAAGGTTCCTTGGTCTCTTTACCGGCGGGGGGCGGCGTCGGCGACTTCGTCCTGATATCCTGCTCACGAATTTTTCCTTCCTGGGGGACAGGTCTCCGGCTCGTGTCGGGTGGCTCCGGAGGTGGCGGAGCCGGTATCGGAGCTGTGCTCTGCGGGGTTGGTAGAGCAGGCGTCGGCAAGGGAGCACGATAGGGTCGTTGCGGCGCACAGCCGTAAAGAAAAACGAGCCAACCAGCGGTGGCGCCCAGTAGAGAATTCTTTGTGCGCAGCGAAAGCATTGGTTATTAGCGGGACTCTTACAGCGATTCGGCAGAGCGGGTGGATTGCACGGCAGGCGGGCATGGTTCAGCGGGCGGCGGTTCTCCTTCACGACTGAACGGTCCACACTTTCCGGCCGGTGCGCTTTCACCTTCAACCGCCGGCGCAATGAAATCCGTGACGGGCATACTGGCCGTAGCGCTTTTCATGAAATCGGTCCAGATTGGCAGCGCTGCTTCGGCGCCCGACAAACCAATTTTACGTGGACCGTCGAAGCCAACCCAAACGACCGCGAGCAAATCCGGTGTATAACCGACAAACCACGCGTCTTTGTAATCATTCGTCGTGCCGGTTTTTCCTGCTGCGGGACGGGTGAAGCCAAATCGCCGCGCTGCAGCACCGGTGCCGCGATCGAGAACGCCTTTGAGGAGCTCATTCATCCTGTAGGCCAGCTGTGGATTAATGACCGGCTCGTTCCGCACATCGCGCTTCTCTAACAGTCGAGTATTTTGGTCCATTACATTCCTGACGGCCAGCGGCCGGGCGCGAACACCGCCATTGGCCAGAGTAGAAAAAGCCACGGCCACTTCCAAAGGCGTGACTTCCGCCGAGCCCAACGCCAGCGACGGTACCGCAGGCAAAGAACTCTGGATCCCCAAGCGGTTCGCGATCTCGCGCACGCGCCGGATGCCAACGTCTTGAGCAAGACGGCTGGTCGCCGAATTGAGTGAGTTTTCCAGAGCGCGGCGGAACGTCACGGCGCCGAAGTACTCGTTGTTGTAATTGGTCGGTTGCCAATTTTGACCGTCATAGTTCCAGGTAAACGGGCTGTCATTCAAAACCGAGTCGGGAGTGTATTGCACTCCGCTCTGCCCGCCGTACATCAGCGCGGCGAGATAGACGAAGGGTTTGAACACCGAACCCGGTTGGCGCTTCGCTTGAAAGACTCGGTTGAATTGTGATTTTTGGTAGTTTCGTCCGCCGACCATCGCTTTGATCTCACCCGTTTGCGGTCGCAAGACGACGATAGCCCCCTCCAAACCGTCATCGGTACTATGGCGACGTAATGACGGATGTGCCGCCTCGAGCTTTTTCAAACCCTCCACCAGAGCGCGTTCGGCGATTCTCTGGAGTTGCAGGTCGAGACCGCTAAAAATCCGCAGTCCTTCTTTGTTGAGCACCGCGCTGGAATAATTTTCGTCGAGTTCGCGCCTGAGATAATCGACATAGAATGGCGCGTCGTTGGTGACTTTTACCAGCGCCCGCTGGGGAAGTTTTTCGCGCAGCGCCGCGTCGTATTGCTTGCGCGTGATGATCCGGTCGTCGAGCAACTTGGCCAACACGACGTTACGCCGCTTCGTCGCAAGCTCGGCGCTCCGGTAGGGAGATAATCGATTCGGCGCGCGGACCAATCCGGCTAAGAGCGCCGTCTCGCCTACCGTCAAGTCGGAAAGCGGTTTGGCAAAATAGAACTGGGCGGCCTCCCACACGCCAAAAATGCCCTGGGAGCCTTTTTGGCCGAGATAAATCTCATTGAGGTAATTTTCGAGAATCGTCTCTTTTGAGTATTTTCGCTCGGCGATCAGCGCCATAAGTGCTTCGGGAATCTTGCGGCTCATGGTCCGCTCATCGGTCAAGAAAAAATTTTTCATCAGTTGTTGCGTCAGCGTGCTGCCGCCCTGCTGAAAGCTCATATTGCGAAGGTTGACCCACATCGCCCGCATGATGCCGATCGGATCGATGCCATGATGGCTGAAGAATCGTTCGTCTTCGATGGCTAAGATGGCTTTAGTGACCAGCGGCGGCACATCGGCCAATTTGACCACCGTCCGCTCCTGCCAGATCCGTTCGTAAAGACCGGTCACGAGCTCGGGCTCGAGCTCGAGATGAAACATCTCTTGGCCGGTCGCCAAGTTTTCTATCCGCGCGACTGTCGTCCCCTGGAGGACGATTCGGACCGGCATGCCCTTGAGCTGTTCGGTCGGATATTCGAAATCGTGGAGATAGATATCGACGGATCCATCTGACCGCGAGATCCGATATTCGCCCCTCGCCCTGGGTGCTCCCTGGCTCTCAAAATATCCAAGCCGGCGAAGTTTTTCGGCGAGATCGTCGAGGCGGAGACTGATGCCGACGTAGAGGAGATAACTGTCGGAGTAAATTTTCGATGGGAAAATCCACTTCGTTCCCTCAAATCTTTTTGTGACGGTATCCTCCAGCTGTTTTAGATACCACGCCCCAAAAACCAGGCCGCTGGAAGTTATAACGAGAAGCGTAACCAGTGAAATGCTAAAAATTCGCAGTTTGGACTTTAACAAACTGAAGGCCTCAGATTGAGCATTAATTTTCGCGCACAACCGGCGTAAAAGCAACAAAACGAGGCGGGTGCCAAGCCCCGAACCTCGTTTTGGGATGGCGGCGAATAATCGCGCGAATCATCAGCGCTGCGGCTTGAGCGCAAGGAACAGCGTGCTGTCACCACGGCGCACCAAGAAAAGCACGCCGCGTCCTTTACGAACCCCGGCGACGGCCTTTCGATATTCTTCGACATTTCGTACCAGCTTACGATCGACCTCCAGAATGACGTCGCCGCGCCGTATGCCGGCGTCGTCCGACACGCTGCCGGGCTCCACAGCGGTAACGACAATGCCCTCGGCTCGCTCCAACCCAAGGCTCTCCGCCATCTGCGGTGTGAGCCTCTGGACGGTGAGACCCAATTCGCCCTTCTCCGGCGCGGTCGCCACGACCTCTTCGTCCTTGAGCTCGCCCACCGCGACGTTGAGCGTCACTTCTTTCTTATCGCGCAGTACTTTCATCCGGACTTTTTTCTCGACCGCTGTTCGCGCGACAATAATCGGCAAGTCACCCGAGTCCGTGACTTCTTTGCCGTCGAATTCAATGATGACGTCGCCGACTTTTACGCCCGCTTTTTCCGCCGGTCCGTCTTTGGACACGTTGGCGACCAACGCGCCAGCGCTCTTGTCCAGGCCCAAGCTTTCGGCAATCTCCGGCGTCACCTTTTGAATCAGCACTCCGAGATAGCCGCGCGTGACCTTGCCCTTACCGCGTAGCTGCGGCAGCAGTTCCTTTACCAAATTGATTGGAATCGCGAATCCAATGCCCATATTGCCGCCGGTGCGACTGAAAATCGCGGTGTTGATACCGACCACTTCGCCACGCAAGTTGATCAGCGGCCCACCGGAATTGCCGGGATTGATCGAGGCATCGGTTTGAATGAAGTTGTCGTAGGGCCCCTGGCCGATGTGCCGGCCCTTCGCGCTAACGATGCCGGAGGTCACCGTGCTATCGAGCCCAAAGGGATTGCCGATCGCGACAACCCATTCGCCGACCTCGAGCTTGTCCGAGTCGCCGAGACTCGCGGTTGCGAGTTTTGTCTTGACGTTGATCTTGATCACGGCGATGTCGGTTTTCTGATCCCGACCGATCACTTTGGCTTCATATTCTTGGTCATCGGACAGCTTCACAACGATTTTCGAAGCATTCTCGACCACGTGGTTGTTGGTCAAAATCGATCCATCGCCGTCGATGATAAATCCGGAGCCAAGACTACGTTGGCGCTGCGGGCCACGGGGAATCGGGCCGCCGAAAAAACGTCGCCAAAAATCGTTGAACGGATCTTCTTCACCGAACGGGCTGCCAAACTCCTGCGAGCCACGCCCTTCACTCACCTGGGTGGTCGAAATATTGACAACGATAGGCCTAATCTTTTTCGCCAGATTCACGAAATCCGGCAAACCGCCTTGGATTTGAGTGTCACTGTTGCCGGCGTCACCCAAGAAATTCACCGCCCGGCTCGGCGATAACCAATCCAAACTGCCGCTGATGCCGAGTCCGACCACGAGCGACACTAGGGCAACCAGGATTACCCCCTTGAAGCTCACGTTACCGCCCCAGATGCTCTTCAAGCCCATCGACGTCTCCTATCGCTTCTTCACCGCTTCAACATATTTCATGCGTAGATCAAAGAGAATATCTTGCATTAGTCGGTCTTCGCTGGCATTGAGGTTGCCGCGCGTTTTGTCTTTAAGCATGCCGATAATATCGATCATCTGTTTCGCCACCGGCACATCCGTTTCAACTTTTCCGCTGAGCGGATTAGCGATCTCGCCCAAGTGCATCAGCGCCTGTGTGCTGAGACTGATCACGAAAGTCGAAAAGTTAATGTCCGCTGCCGGCTCCCGCGGAGCTTCTTCCGCGCCGCCGACGATCGCCTCGGATTGCGGCGTGCTCCGTGTTGGTCGGTCGCTTTCCTCGGGCGCATCTTTGCGCGCTTCCCCCGTATCCGGTGAAAAACGCCTGCGGTCCTGAACGGTAAAACCTTTTCCCTCTTGCTTCCCTTCTTCGTCAGCCATATTGAAACTCCCGCTGGAGAAGAAAAAAGCCCGGAAATCCCGCTGGCAACGATGGCCAGCGCATTCCCAGGCGACGCTCCACTTTAAGATATCCTTGCTTATGCCAACCCGGCCACAATACGCGAAGTATCGGTTTAATTAAGACCAAGCTTTTTACGCAAAATTAAACAACATTTTTGACTTAAACCTTAATCCCTGCCCCCATCCTTGTCAAGGTAACTACCTCCGGCAAGGCTGCCATTACGCCAATGACATCTTTTGGATGGAGCTCGCTCAGACAGGCGTGATGCGGACAGCTTTTCATCATCGGGATTTGGCACGGAGAACACTCGATATTTCGACTCACAATTGTCACCCTCCTGCCGCGCGGAGCCCACTGTCGCGCATTCGAAGGACCGAATAAAGCGACTGTCCGAACTCCCGCGACGGCGGCGAGATGCGTTATGCCACTATCATTACCCAGATAAACATCGCAGCGGGCAAGCAGGGCTGCCGCCCGCGATAGTGTCAGATCGCTCGCAACAATGCACCTGTGTCGAAGCCGGTCTGTTCCGCCCCTTTCTTCTTCCACCGGTCCGGTGAGCAGAACCACCGCGCCATTGACGGCTTGGCGCCACCATTCGACGACAGCAAGAAAGAATTCCTCCGGCCAATTCTTTTCGCGTGCGCCGCTTCCTGGCGCTATCACCAAAACCGGTCGGTGGTGAAGCTCGCGCGCCGACCAGAAATGAGCGCACCAAGCAATTCCCTCGGGGCGCAATGCAACTTGTGGTTGACGCGAAACGGCGCTATGGCGGCGCAGACAGCCGAGATAATAGTCCATGTGATGGGTTTCGCTGTCATCCGGTTGAAACGGAAATATCTGCGCCCTGCCGCCGGAGAGCGCCCTAAGACGCTGAACGAAATCGCTCTGCCGGCTGCCCAACCACGAATAGACCGCGGCATACGCGCCAAAAAAATTTTGCGACGGTTGGTCTTCTGCAATATTGGCGGTAAATAGCCGGCTGACCTCATGAGATTCGAGCGAGTGAACGGTCACTTCGCTTGCGACGATGTCCGCGAATTCGCTGCGCGCGAACAGATCGACTTCGCTATCTCGCGCCAACGTTTGGAGTGCCGGTAAAAGGCAAATGAAATCGCCGAGCGCGCCGGGAAAGAGCACGCAACTTCTCGAACGAACCGCGTTTGACGAGTGACGATCGAGTTGTTTCATTGACATTGACAGTTCGAAAATATAGCATTTGGCCATCATCAATTCGAACTTCACGCCTATCACGAAAGACAGGTAGCATTGTGGCAAACTTGAACGGCGCCCGATCCGTTCTGGATCTCATTGGCTCCACTCCCGTGGTTAAGCTTAGAGCTCTCCCCGGAATAAACGACGCGGAAGTTTGGGCTAAAATGGAGTCCTTTAACCCGGGCGGTTCGGTCAAAGACCGCATTTGCCTCAATATGATTGAAACCGCCGAGCGTCAGGGAAAACTCAAATCGGGTGCGACCATCGTCGAACCCACAAGTGGCAATACCGGCATTGGCCTGGCGTTGATCGCGGCGGTCAAAGGCTATCGGCTAATCCTGACCATGCCCGATACCATGAGCGAGGAGCGGCGCAGTCTGTTGGGCGCCTATGGGGCGCGGCTCATTCTAACGCCCGATACCAAAGGCATGGGCGGTGCGATTCACAAAGCTGAAGAACTGATCCAGGAAAATAGCGACTACTTCATGCCGCAACAGTTCAATAATCCGGCGAACCCGGAAATGCACCGCAAGACCACTGCTGTCGAGCTGCTTAAGCAATTCAAACGCATCGATGCATTCGTCGCCGGAGTGGGCACCGGCGGCACCATTACCGGAGTTGGAGAAATACTCAAAGAGAAAATGAAAGGGGTGCGCATCTGCGCCGTCGAACCCGCAGCATCCCCAGTGATCTCCGGTGGCGAGCCGGGCTATCATAAGATCCAAGGAATCGGCGCGGGTTTCATTCCCGCAGTGCTCAATCGCCAAGTCCTCGACGAAGTGATCGCCGTCAGCGACGAAGAAGCGACCGCGCATACCCGGCGATTAGCTGCAGAGGAAGGGCTGTTAGTAGGTATCTCTTCCGGCGCCGCCTGCTGCGCCGCACTTAAAGTAGCCAAGAGTCTGGGCAAGGGCCATGTCGTCGTCACAATTTTTGCCGACAAAGGCGAGCATTATTTGAGCACCGATCTTTTCAGCGACAAACGATGGACACAAAATTCGAACGGCTAACCAGTCTCCTTTCCGAGCACGACGGCTTGCTGGTCGCTTTTTCCGCGGGCGTTGATTCGACGTTTCTATTAAAGGCGGCGCACATGGCTTTGGGCGACCGGACTATCGCTTTGACTGCGACTTCTCCCACTGTGCCGCCTGGCGAGCTCGACGCGGCCAAGCAATTCGCCAAGAGTTTACACTGCCGTCATATTGTTCTTGATTCACACGAGATGTCTAATCCGTCATTCGCCCAGAATCCGGTTAACCGCTGCTTCTTCTGCAAAGACGAGCTGTATCGGATCTGCCGCACGAAAGCCGATGAACTCGGCATTCAAACCATTGTCGACGGCACCAACTTGGACGATTTAAAGGATCATCGTCCGGGGCTAAAAGCAGCGGATCAGTGGGGCGTGCGGCATCCGTTAGTAGAGACCGCGATGACCAAAGACGACATTCGACGCTACAGCCGTGAACTCGGTCTGCCCACGTGGGACAAACCGTCGAGCCCGTGCCTGTCCTCACGCTTTCCGTACGGCACCGAAATCAACCTCGAACGTTTAAAGAAAGTAGCGGACAGCGAAGTCTTCATGAAAGAACTCTGCTTTCGCGAGTTCCGCGTGCGCTACCACGGCGATCTTGCAAGAATCGAAGTACCACAGAATGAGATCGAGCGGCTTTTTGAAAAAGCAACCAGCGACGCGATCGTGAAAAAATTCAAGGAGATTGGCTTCAATTACGTCAGTGTCGACCTGCAGGGCTTTCGCAGCGGCAGCTTGAACGAAGCCTTGCGAAAGAAAGCGGGTTAAGGCACGCGTCCTTCCCGGATCAAAGTTTCGGCAAGCCACACATCTTCCGGCACCGTAATTTTAAAATTTGTTCGCTCGCCGTCGATGATATATACCGGCTTTCCGAGCTGCTCGATCAGCATGGCATCGTCTGTGACTTCGATCCCTTTCCGTTCTGCCTGCTCGTGCGCCTCAACGATTAGCGTTCGTTGAAATACCTGCGGCGTCTGGACCTCCCAGAGCGAGCTTCGTTCGGGAGTTGATAGGATATGACGATCTTGCGACACAACCTTGATCGTATCGCTTACCGGTAGACCCACGACGACCGCTCCTTTGTCGGCGGCGAATTCGACGCAGCGATCAATTAGACCGCCGGATACGAACGGGCGCGCCCCATCGTGGATAACGACAATATCAGTATCGGAGCCTATCTTTTCCAAGCCGCGCTGAGCCGACTGCTGGCGCGTCGCGCCGCCGACTTGGAGTTGCCATGAGCAGCCTCGTAATGCGTCATCGCAGCTAAGCAGGGTTTCGCACCGCGCGATCTCATGAGCCGCAATAACCAGAACGACATTTTCGACCGTGCGCGCCGAGAACACCCGGTCTAAGGTGCGGAGAACCAACGGGCGACCGCCTAGAGGCAGAAAAATTTTCGACGTCCCGCCGATTCGGCGGCCTTCGCCGGCGGCGAGAACAACAGCGGTAACGAGCATGGCTAGGAAAAAACAAAAAAGCCGAGAGCTAAGCCCCCGGCTTTTAAAAAACGTACTCCCATCGAGCGCAAGTTAATGGGTAAAAATATGGCGCAGTTCCTCCATGATTTTTTCTTCCGAGTGAGATCGCGCGATCGACAGCTCTTTGACCAAAAGATTGCGCGCGGTATCCAACATCTTTCTTTCGCCGAAGGAAAGTTCCTTGTCTCCTTTTAAGACAAACAGGTCACGCAAAACTTTGGCGATCTCGAGGATAGAACCCGTCTTGATTTTTTCAGTATATTCCCGGTAACGCCGATTCCAGGTTTGTTGGTCGGTCTCGACCTTCTTTTGGCGCAGCACTTTGTAGACCTTAGTCACCATGGCGCGGTCGATAATTTTGCGCAAACCGACCGACTCCACGTTGTCGATTGGAATCATGATCTTCATGTCGGTTTCAAGTATGCGAAGCATGTAAAACTTTTTCTCCGTGCCCGAGATGACATGGCTTCGGATCGCCTCGATCTCGCCCACGCCATGGGCAGGGTAAACAACTTTTTCTCCTACCTTAAACATACTGGCCTCCTCGTGAACCAAGACTTTCGACGTTCAGTGCGAATCTTAGACAGTACTGACTACTGGAATTGCGGGGCTGGTGGTTGCGGCGGAAGGATTGAAGAAAGCTTAATCGACTAGGCGGCAGACGATGGATTTGCAGTTGTCGAGGATACGTCTCTAACATGCCGCTCTCTTTCAGGCCGATTGAAGGACCTTCAAAAAAATTTAGCGGCCGTAAACCGCCGACCGCCAAAAAATTAACTTACACTTAATTTATACACTAGAGACGGAGAGCCCGTCAAGAGTAGGCGGCGAGTGAGCAAAAGAATAAAATTTTCAATAATTTAAGCATGAAATATCAAAACGATACAGGAAGACAAAATAGGACAAATTTTCCACCTTTAAAATTACGTTTCAGCGCGTAGTTTCGAGGGTCATGGCCAAGGCATCTTCGCCATCATCGGAATAATAACCCCGGCGAACTCCCGTTGTGAGGAATCCGACGGACTCGTAAAGCTTCTGGGCCGCCAGATTAGACTTGCGAACCTCAAGCATTACTCGAACTGCAGATTGATTCCTCGCCTCGCCTAGAACTTTACTGAGAAGCAGGCGTGCTATACCGCGTCGTCGATAATCAACGTGAACGGCAATATTGTGAATATCGATTGCTCCCGGGAGCAGCCAGAAAAGAATGTAACCGACAATGTGTCCATCGATTTCAGCGAGAATTGAGCGCGCGCACGCGACTTGAAGCTCCTGAAGAAAAAACCCGGAACTCCAAGGAAATCGGAATGAGGTCCGCTCAATCACCATCACTTCATCCAAGTCGGCGGTGCTGATCGGTCGAAACCTGATATTTTCGTCCGACGCAAAAAAACCAAAGACGCCGTCCTGGTCCTGTGGCTTGTTTGGTGAATCCGATTTTATTTTTGTTTCACTATCGAGGGCCATTCGCCTTGACAACTAACACTTCGAGCACTTTATTTTCAAACTTATGGGCGATTCCGGAGATTCTCTGCTGGAATGGAATCACGGTGGTAAATTCCGGTGGGAAGGCGCCTACGCTCGATGAAATTTTCCGTACTTTCTCGTCCGTGCACTTGCCCTTAACGATAAGCTGCCCATCCTGCAACACCAAGTCGTAATCGTAATCCGGCATTTCGCCGGGCCATTGATCACCGCCGGCTATGCCAATATCCGGCATCCGGCGGGGGAACTCCATGCGCACGAGAAACGCGCCGCCACGGTGTTCCACGGTGTAAACGTTGCCATAGCGCCGTTCCCGTTCGCGCTTATCGTCGAAGCCTTTCGAATAAAAGCCTTCCACCGGAATAGGAATATCTCTTATCAAGTCGGTGTATTTGGCCAGCAACAGTTCTGCCACCAATCCGAGGGGCGCCCCGTAAAGCGACGGTGGAAAGGTCATTTCATCCGCTGGCTTAACACTAAAGATCCCATCCTTTAGACGAAAGATCGCTTCGGCCGCCGCGAGCAGCAAACCGAGTAAGATATAATTGTTGATCTGCTGGCTGAAAATAACCTGCGGACCGCCATTGATCAGCACAGCGAGTACGATGGCAGCGAGCGGATAGAGCACGGCGTTAAGTCCAATGTTAGCCGCCGTGCTCCCGGCCGCTGTAAAGAGCGGAGTTTGCATCGCTGCTTCGAGACGTTTCTTAATACCATGCGGAAAGGAACCTATGATCGGTTGCAACACAATGACCGCCAGTCGGACTGGCCCGGTCAATGTCTTTCCACCGCCGGTGTATTGCTTCGTTGCTTCCTCGAAGCTAACAGGCAATTCCTTCGCAAAATTTTTCTTCGGTCTCGGTTCTTTCTTAGCGGGTACCGGTTTCGCTGCGACCGGCTGTGGAGCCGCTTTAGCGACTGGCGCAGCCGGAGTCGGTTTGGGCGCCGGCGCGGGTTCCGCAGCCGGTTTCTCCTGCGGGACACTCGCCTGAGTGGCTGGCGCTGGCGTTGCAGCCGGCGTTTCCGCTACTGAGGCCGCCATAGCAGCGACTGCTGTTGCAGACTCTGCGCCGTTGGCCTTTCGGAAGCGGGATTGGAAACTCTCTCCAAAATTGGTTTCAGGGTGCAGTGCTCGTGCACGTTCGATTAGAACTTCTTCGGTTTCAACGTTATTTGGATCCGTCACGCAAACATCGACCGGGCAAACTGCCGCGCAAGCTTCGTAATCGTGAAATCCGACGCACTCCGTGCAATGCCCCGCAATTAATACACTCGCTGGTAATCATCGTCGCCATGAAAAAACTCCTAACTAAACCCTTTTTTAATTACGTGTTTCCCTCTAGGTTGTCAATGTTTTGCTAGTTCTTGAAAGTCGCGGAAAGTTCATGTTACCTATCCTGCTGACGGCGGCGTACCCAAGTGGTTAAGGGAGAGGTCTGCAAAACCTCGATGCAGCGGTTCGAATCCGCTCGCCGCCTCCAACTCATCTTTGAGGTCATACAAAATAAGACCTAGCCTGATCTCAACGATACCCTTGTCAACGATGAGCTTAACATCTTGATAAAAGCATACTGACTGGGCACCTTCCGAAGCATTTCACAACTCCATCACCTCATTAGGACTAAGCTGTTCTACAAGGTGCCCGTCTCCGGTAGCCAACTTCCAGCCTCTGTACCGCGCGTGAGCCGCCAAAAGGCGATCGAAAGGATCTCTTGTCCATATTAGCTCGCGCGCCACGCTGAACCACGCCGCCGCGGGCGGGTCGTCAAGAACTCAGCGTTGATCGTCCACGAGATAACGATTCGAGTGCCAGTACGAAGTCGGATGCGCTGGGCTTCGAGCAGAAACTGTATCTCAAGTAGGTTCGCCGGCGAGATGTAGAGATGACCCATCCAGCGTGACAATGAACGGCTGCGTCGATGCCAGGCCTGGAGCCAGATTAGGGCGTTGGTATCGAGCAGGATCAACG